>ERZ773213.11-NODE-11-length-219066-cov-11.077083_pt1 | contig 219066 bp, 196 predicted proteins | sample MGYA00580996_ERZ773213 | MGnify/ENA primary metagenome ERZ773213 (study PRJEB29015, sample SAMEA2738152) | human oral metagenome | biome: human oral; feature: human-associated habitat; material: saliva | place: China | collected 2197 ...
TATGCTGAATTTCATTATCGTTCATAAAAATCTCCTTGTTAAGGTTTGTGTATTTCTGGTCGGGAAGACCCCTAATTTTATATCAAAGTTGTGTTATTGAAACACAGTTAATCAATTCCAAGGTCATATGCGACCATTTCTATTGTAACATAGAAACAAATTGTAGGAAGAGGAATGTGATAGAATGAGGCTAGAAAAGGAAAAATGAGCAAGAATAAAGAAAAAGATAAGAGTGGTGAGGGCAGTGGTTTAGGAAGATGGAGGAAAATCCTATTTTTTGGGTTTGGTTTTTTAATATTATTCGGGGTAGCATGGGTATTATATATGTTTAATGTAATACCACATCGACAATATATTAATGCGGATTTTGGGATCGAAACTTATAAAAGTCTAGTTGATAAAGATGGGGATGGTATTGATGATCAGACAGACTTCTTGCAGAGTGTGAGAAGGTATATTGCGACAAAGCCAAAATATAAAAGCAAATATTATAGGACGGGATATTCAGATGATGAGTTTGGTGTATGCACGGATGTGATTGCAGTTGGTATGAAAGGCGCGGGGTATGATTTGAGGGAATTAGTGGATGCTGACATTAAAATGAATAAAAGATTGTATCAAGTTGATGTTGTAGATAAAAATATTGATTTTCGTCGAGTAAATAATTTAAGAATATTTTTTGAGCGTAATGCGAAATCCCTAACGACGGATTTAACAGATGTAAAAGAGTGGCAGGGTGGAGATATTATTGTATTTAAGACGCATATTGGAGTGGTGTCAGATAAAAGAAACTTGAAGGGGATACCTTTCATTATTCATAATGGTGGGATTTTTTATGAGGAGGATGTTCTGGAATATCGAACAGATATCGTGGGACATTTTAGGATAAGCTAAAAAAGTGTGTCATTTTTTATTATAATGGAAGCATGGCAACATACGAAATTATTTATGATGAGATACAGGATGCATATAATTGGTATAGTGCAATTAATCTTTTTCATCAGGCTAATAAATTAAAAGATGAAGATGACTTGGAGATTGCTAAGAAAATCATTGGATTGAATTTTTCGCAAGCTAAGGAAATTTTAATCCCATTTATTCGTAAACGTAATAAAAAAATTTCTATGTCACCAAAAAAATTCGAAAGAATCATGAGAGGGCAATTGGAGCAAAATTTTGAATTAGCAGTGAAGAAGTTAGAAAAAGTTACTGGACATAGGTTAGCTGTAAGAAATTGTGCAAAAAATCGTGCAATAGAAATTGCTAAAATTGATAAGAGTGCGACTTGCTCAAAAGCAGACTTGTTATTTTTGATTACAACTTTCCCGGCAATGATCGTTTACTATGAAGAGGGGGTAATTTATACGTATGCAAAAATCGATGATGAATTATGGGGAATGCCGCTTGATGGGATTTTGCATGAATTAATGCATTTTCAAACAGATTTCTATTATCGTCAGAATCCAGAATCACCCGTTGCAAAGTTATCGGAAGATGATTACTATGTACTGAAGGAGTCTTTGCCGGCTCTTCTTGACGAATCTTGGAAGCCGATAATTACTTTACCTGATTGCAGTTACCCTGAGTATCAGGAGTTGAGAGACAAGTTGGTTGATTTTTATAAGAGAAATGGAGATTTTGACGAGCTTATGAGGTTTGGAGCAGAAGAGGTAGAAAGATTCAATCGTTAAGAACGCCGAAGAGATCTTTTTTGGTCAAAGAGTCACGGTGAACCAACAAGTCTTTAAATTTATTACTTTCTGATCTTAATAATCAATAAAAAACGGTCCCGCCATCTCTGTTAGGACCGTTTATGAGCTTGATAAATTGCTCTAAATTCAAATTGGCTCCCCCGGTCAGGCTCGAACTGACAACCTCGAAGTTAACAGCTTCTTGCTCCACCATTGAGCTACAGGGGAATCTATGGAGGAATTATAGCGCATAAATTAGTGGAATGCAAGGGGGCTGAGTCAGAAAATGTTATAATGGATAAAATGTTGAGTGTTAAGAATATTACAGTATTGGCTGGCGAGGGGGAGAAATCAAAAAAGATTATTGAAAATTTGAGCCTGGAAGTAGCACAGGGTGAGACTGTGGTGATTTTGGGGCCAAATGGGGCTGGAAAATCGACTCTTGGTGCGGCTATGATGGGTGATCCAAAATTAAAAATCCCAGAGGGGGAAATTAGGTTTTTAGGTGAAAACATCACTAATATGAAAGTAGATGAGAGAGCGAAACTAGGGATGATGATGACGATGCAGAATCCGGTGGAGATCCCCGGGATTTCGACGACAAATATGATTCGTGCGGCGCTTAATGCGAGGGGGGAGAACTTAAGTCTAGATAGAATACGCGAACAGATTTCAATAGTTTGTAAGAAATTAAAAACAAATATTTTCTTTGCAGAGAGGGAAATTAATTATAAGTTTTCTGGTGGCGAGAAGAAAAAGAACGAAGTTTTACAGGCTTTAGTATTGAAACCAAAATTGCTTATCTTGGATGAGATCGATTCGGGATTAGATGTTGACGCGGCAGACTTAATTTCGGAACTATTAAGTGAGTTGCAGGAGGAAAGCAAAACGACACTACTGATAGTTACGCATAATATGCGCATTTTGAGAAGTTTAAAAGTGGATAGAGTATGTATCTTAAAGTCTGGGCAGATTGTAAAAACTGGGACTAGAGAATTACTTGAATCGATTGAGAAAAATGGTTTTGAGGGGATTTTATAAAAAATGAAAAAAGAATTAAATAAAAAAGGTTTAACTTCTGAATATATTTTGGCCTTGTCAAAAAAGAAACAAGAGCCAGAGTGGTTACTAGAGCTAAGACTAAAAGGTCTTGAATACTGGAATAAGTTAACGATGCCAAAATGGGCGCCAGATATTTCTGAGCTGGCCTTAGATGATATTTTGATGTATGTAGAAACTGGTAATGAAATGGTTTCGAGCTGGGATGAAGTACCAAAGGAGATAAAAGAAACGTTTGATAAGTTGGGGATTCCAGAAGCGGAACAGGAACATTTAGCTGGCGTAGGCGCACAATATGACTCCGAGGTGATTTACCATAATCTCAAAGAGAGGATTGCTAAGAAGGGTGTGATTTACCTGCCTATGGAGGAAGCAATTCAGTTGACAAAAAAGAAGAAGGAAGAAGTGATTGCAAAATATGGGGTGGATGTAGGGGGAATTGTGAGAGAGCACTTCATGAAGTTAATTTCGGAAAAGGATCATAAATTTGCAGCCTTGCATGCGGCGGTATGGAGCGGAGGTTCTTTTATTTATATTCCAAAAAGAGTAAGCGTGGAGATTCCCATCCAAAGTTATTATCGATTAAACGCGCCGGGAGCGGGGCAGTTTGAGCATACTTTAATCGTGGTGGATGAAGATTCGGACCTACATTTTATCGAGGGATGTTCAGCGCCAAAATATACGGTGTCGAATTTGCATGCGGGAAGCGTGGAGCTTTATGTAAAGAAAAATAGTAGGCTAAAATTTTCAACTGTGGAAAGCTGGTCAAAAAATGTGTTCAACTTGAACACGAAACGAGCGTATGTCGAAGAAGACGGGGTGATTGAGTGGGTAACTGGGTCGTTTGGGTCTAAGGTATCGATGCTCTATCCAATGGGTATATTGGCGGGGGCGCGTTCAAGAATGGAATATACCGGGGTGTCATTTGCGGGCGAGGGGCAGGTGCTTGATACTGGTGCAAAAGTTGTTCACTTAGCGGAAGATACGTATTCGATGATAAATGCTAAGTCATTAAGTAGCGGTGGGGGCGTGTCGATGACACGTACTTTAGCTAAAATAACAAAAAAGGCTTTGCGTGCAAGGTCATATACTGATTGTAAATCGTTGATTTTGGATAATCGATCGGTTTCTAATGCGATTCCAGAAGTAAAAGTGGAATGTAATGAAGCGGAAGTATCGCATGAAGCAAGTGTTGGTAAGATTTCAGATGAGGCGGTATATTATCTGCAAACAAGGGGGGTTAGTGAAGATGAGGCCAGGGCTTTAATTGTACGAGGATTTACGGGTGATGTTTCGAAAGAATTGCCGATTGAGTATGCGATGGAAATGAATAATCTAATCAGAATGGAAATGGAAGGGACGGCCTAGCTTCTTAGTGATTAAGTATTAAAGGCGAGTTAAAACAGAGAGGAAGAGATGTTAAGAGAAGAGTTTGCGATTTTTGAAGAGGCACCGGCATTAATTGATCCAGTGTTACCGTTTGTGTATTTAGATAGTGCGGCAACGATGCAGAGGCCGAATCAAGTGATAGAAAGAGAAGCGGAGTATTACAAAACTCGAAATGCAAATCCACTAAGAGGCCTGTATAAATTAAGTGAACAGTCTACAAAAGTATTAAATCAAACAAGAATAAAGGTGGCGAAGTATATTGGTGCGGATCCAGATGAGGTTGTGTTTATCAAAAATGCAACCGAGGGGATTAATTTGATTGCAAACGGAGCGCGGGAAGTTATAGGGGAAAAAGATAAGATTCTAGTTAGTTTAGACTCTCATCATAGTAATATTTTGCCTTTTACAGAACGATACGGTGAACAAGTGGTGGTGACTGAGGATATTTTGGGGGAATTCAAAAGGGATAAAGAGACTGTAAAGTTAGTGGCATTAACCGGTCTAAGTAATGTGAGTGGAGAAGAACAAGATAAGTTAATAAGGGAGCTGCGAGAATCAGGCTATAACGGCGCAATCCTGGTTGATGCGGCGCAGTTGGTGGCGCATAGACGTATCGACGTAAAGAAGATGGATGTGGATTTTCTAGTTTTTTCTGGGCACAAAATGGGCGCACCGATGGGGGTCGGTATTTTGTATATAAGACGAGAATGGATGGGGAAAATAGCCCCGCTTAATTATGGTGGAGAAATGGTGGAGGGGGTGGAGTACCAGAATGGTGCAATAAAAAGTGAGTTTGCTTTTGGATCGCAGAAATTTGAGGGAGGGACGATAAATATGGGAGGGGTGGCTGGTCTTTCTGCAGCGATTGATTTTTGGCAAGATCACAATAAAGATAATAAGCTGTTTGGTGTAGTAGAAGAGCTAACTTCGTTTTTAAAGGAACAAATAGGGGAAATAGAAGACGTAGAGATGTATTATGCTAAAAATGGTATTGTTTTATTAAATATTAAGGGGGTACATGCGCATGATACAGCGCAGATCCTAAGCAATTACGGAGTGATGGTGCGTGCAGGTTGGCACTGCGCCGAGCCGTTTTTGACGGAGAAGAAAATTGGGCCAGCAGTAAGAGTAAGCTTGATGTTTTATAATACTAAAAATGAGTTAAAATATTTAACCTCAATATTAAAAAAAGTTAGAAGTGAAATGGGTTTATAGTTTTGATGTATGATGAAATTTTGTTAGAGCATAATTTATATCCAAAGAATCGAGGAAGCATTGAGGGGGCGGATATTGCTAAGGAATTAAAGAATGCTAGCTGTGGTGATAAAATAATTGTTCAATTAAAACTCGAGGATGGAGTCATTACAGAGGGGAAGTTTGAGGGGGTGGGGTGTGCGATTGCATTAGCGTCAGCGGATCTAATGATTGAATCAGTGAAGGGGAAGACGCTTGAGGAGGCAAAGAAAATGAGTCGATTATTTAGGACGATGATTTTAGATGAGGAAGAATTTGAGTCTTGTGGGGGAGAAAAACAGATGGGGAATGCGATTGCTTTAAAAATTGTGAGTCGAATGCCGGCAAGAGTAAAGTGCGCGGAGCTCGCGTGGCAGGTATTTTTAAATAAATAAATTAAACGCTTGTGTTTAAATCCATTGCGAATTATAATGGAAAATAGTTTAGGAGGAATAAATGATAAAGGTGGATGATAGGTTCCTGGCGGAAGTGGGTTTGCAGAATTTACCCGAACCACAGAGAACTGCATTTATAACTGAAATCCAGGGTGAACTTGAGAATCGAGTGGGCGAAAAGATGAGTGAGGGGATGACACCAGAGCAGCTTGAGGAGTTTGACGGTATTATGCAGAAAGATCGTAATACGATGATTAAGTTTTTAACAAAGCTCGGTGATTATAGGCAGGATGATATATATAAAAAATTATTGCAAAAATATAACACAACTGAGGGTACGCTGGAGATTTTAGGAGAGTATTTAAGCGTAAAATGGATTCAATTGAATCGTCCAGATTATGCAAGAGTAGCACAGGATATTGAGTCTGAATTTAAACAAGAAATCATCAAGGCGCATGATGAAATTATGGAGATGGTACGACAGACATCTGGGACAGAAGAAGAGGTCGTGGCGCGATATAATCCACAAAATTCAGCGCCAATGCAACCATCAGCACCAATGCAACCAGTCGCACAGCCAACGATGCAGCAGCCAATGTCTAATATTCAGCAACCAGCGCAGAATTGGGGATAGAAGAAAAATAAAGTCTAGAAGATAGACTTTATTTTTTTAGATAGCCATTATAGAAGGATGTGGCGTCCATTGGTTTACGCCCAGCAGGCTGCAGGCGATCGATAATAAGATTTTGGTCCTTACAGGCCACTTTGATTTTAGCATGTTGGTCTTCGGGAGAATCTGTGTCGAGGTGTGCTTCGAGAATAATGCATTCTTGATCGCCAAGCATTAATTTACTTTTAGGAAAACCTTGAAACGCGCGTATTTGATTAAGTAAGTTGCTGGCGGGTTTCTGAGGGTCAAGAGTAGACATAGAGGTATCAAACTTGGTGGTATAGGTGGCACTTTGATCATCTTGTGGGGTTGGAGTCGGAAGGTTGTTTAAGTGACTAAGCAACCAATTTGTGGCACGAGTGGATAATTTGGTATAAATTTCGGACTTTGAAGGCTGTGGAGAGAATTGATCGGAGGTGAGAGTTTCTTGGTAATAAATTGGACCAGCATCCATGGCTTTGACTAATTTCATGATTGAAACTGAAAAATCCTGATCGCCATTCAAGATGGCTGACTCAATGGGGGAAGCGCCACGATAAGCTGGAAGAAGGGAGGGGTGGATATTGAGGATGCCATAAGGCTCGAAAAGATCAAGTACGTCAGTCTTAATCAAAACGCCAAAGCTAGCAAGAATGCCAAAGATGGTGGGGTCAGAGGCTTTTAGGGTTTTTACTTTTTCAAGATCCTGTTTAGTCCTGGCATGGAAAATAATTTGGAAATCGGGATGTTGCTCAATAAGTGATCTGGTGGTATCGGCAAGAGGGCCGTTGCCAAAAAAGATAATTTTAGTCATCGGGGAATAACTCAGGATTATTTTTGATACGCTTATCGTAATCAAGTGGCTTAAGGTCGCCGTCTTTGTCTAGTTCAAAGAAGGCTTTCTCTTCGTCTTTAATGTGATCGATAAAGAGAACGCCATCGAGATGGTCGATTTCGTGGGCAAGGGTGCGAGCAAGATTGTCGTCAGCTTTAATGCGTACTTCGGTACCATCAATGAGCTTAGCTTTAATACGAAGTTTTGAAGCGCGAGGAACAAGTCCATAGATGAAAGGCACAGAGAGGCAGCCTTCGTAGTCGCTAATAATTTTACCGCTTGCCTTAATGACTTCGGGGTCGATAAGGGCAGTGAAGCTGGCGTTATTTTTATCATCAAGGTCGTCGCGAATAATAATGATACGTTTATTGATGCCAAGTTGAGGAGCAGCCATGGCAGCAGAAAGCTCGTGGGGATGTTGTTTTTCCCATTCAAGGCTAGCTTTAATCATTTGATCAACAATTTCTTTTGTTTCATCGGTAATGCGATTAACTTTTGTAGAGGGTTGTCTTAAGCGTGGATCAGGCACAGTAATAATTTTCATAGGGATATTATAATATTTTTTAAGGGTTTTATAAAGCATAAGAAGAGATAGAAAAGAAAATAAAGTGGCTATGGTTGTAAAAATAAAAAATAGTTTTACACTCTAGGTAGAGAGACTAGAAATTAGAGATACGAGACGAGAAGTCACTAGAATGTTTTCTAATGACTTAACCTGAGATGTGGAGGGGAGTTTTAGAAAAAGTTTTTAACTCTTTCTAAAGAAGGAAATGGAATATCTCTCAATTTAAAACTACCAAGGTAGTTTTAGCTCCTAAAAAAATAAATCATAGTTTCTGAATCGCCTCCACATCTTAGGTTTTATCTCAATATGAAGAAGATTTTTTTGATGATTCTTTACTTATTCTTAGAGGAGGGAAGGGGGATCGAGTGTGTATTTTAAATTTGGGAAGGCATGTACTGTTTTAATGGCGGAGAGGATATTTTGACGAGAAGGGGATTTTAGAATGATTTGCCAAGTATGACCGCTTGGTGAAAATTCATGGAAGGCTGGAGTGGGGGCAGATAGATAAATGCCTTTCAGGGGGCGAAGAAGGGAGTATAATTCACGAATTTTACGGATGGTGGTTTGCTCGGTTTTTTGTGTAATATAAAGTTTGGCAAGATAGTAATAAGGAGGGAAATGAGCTTGTTGACGTTTTTTAATTAAATATTGATAGGCCCCGATATAATCATTTTGCATGGAGAAATGAATGATAGGGTGATCTGGCTGGAAGGTCTGGATAAAAACGGAAGCTTCGCTAAGGTGTCCACGGCCGACACGTCCAATGACTTGGGTAAGTAGATGAAAACTACGTTCCTCTGAAGAGTAGTCAGGAAGACTAAGGCCGCCATCAGCTTGCACGATACCAACGGTGGCAAGTTTTGGAAGATCAAGGCCCTTAGTGAGAAGCTGAGTTCCAATTAGGATGTCGACGGCGCCGGATTTGATGTCAGTGTAGAGATGATTTAAGGAGCTATTTGTGGTATTGTCGGCGTCAAAACGAGCGATATGGGCGGTTTTAAAGAGTTTTTTCAGTTCAGACTCAAGAAGCTTGGTGCCAAATCCCTTATGGATAATTGAGGAGTGTTGGCAGACTGGACAAGATTTAGGTACGACTTCTTCATATCCACAAGTATGACAGGTGAGTTTAAATTTATCGCTATGAAGAGTGAGCGGCAAAAGGCAGTTGGGGCAGAGTGCCTGCCAGCCGCACTGATCACAAATTGTAAGCGGAGCGGAACCACGACGATTATGAAAAATTAAAGTTTGCTGATGTTGTTCAAGGTTCTGAGTAATTTTTTTAATCAGGGGATCGGAAAAATATCGATTCTTAGAGAAGGAGGCTGAATCTCTTAGATCGATAAGGTGTATATTAGGAGTAATAGCGGTCTCTTTGGCTTTCTGCGAGAGTGAAACGTAGGCGTGATTTTTTTGTGCAAGATAAAAATCTTCAATAAGCGGAGTGGCGGTACCGTATATGCAATCAATATTTTTAGTGTTCGCTATGAAGCTAGCGAGTCGTAGGGTTGAATAGCGTGGTGGGTTATCTTGATAATAAGCAGGATCGTGTGCTTCATCAATAATGATAAGACCCAGATTACTTACTGGAGAAAAAAGAGCGGAGCGGGGACCAATAATGATTAACGGATCGGTGCTTTTTGCGATATATTGCCAAATTTGATGCCTGGTCGCTTCAGTTTGTTTAGAGTGGATGGTGATGACTGAGTTGGGAAAATAAAATTGAAATTGCTGAACTAACTGCGAGGTGAGAGAAATTTCTGGGACAAGAATAATACTAGATTGCTGTTTTTGAAACTGATTCATCGCAAGCGTGAGGTAGAGATTAGTTTTACCAGAGCCAGTAATACCATGTAGAAGTTTGGTATGTGATTTTAGATTGTTTAGGTCAGTGAGCGCGGTTTTTTGTGAAGAATTTAGTGGGATCGTTTTTAGTATTGTTTTATTCTCTATACTTGAGGGAGTAGATTTTTTACGGCGGTCCTTAGTGATGCCTTTTGGAATAAGTAGATTAGCAATGATAGGTAGAGGAGTGAGATAGTATTGACTGAGCCAAGTTGCTGCTTGAAGGAGGTGGTTTGGGAGAGGGGGGAGGGGTAGAACTGAGCTAATTGGTTTGATTTGGAAGGACGGATCCTTAGGGGGATTAATAGAATGATGAATAATACCGGGGATAATTGACTTCCCTAAGGGGATAAGAACGATTTGGCCAGGTTTAAGCTCTTCAGGAAAAGAATATGTCAATAAACTCTCAAGAGCATGAAGATCCTGACGGAAGATTTTGGTAGGAATAACCTGGTAATACATTGATGTTATTTTAGCATAGTGGAGTGTATGCGGGGCGGGGAGATAGGAGAGAATATAAAAAATTCAGCCGTTGTGAGAAATACTGTTGTTTGGTATACTAAAGAGAAGAAGCAAAAGTGAGGTAAAAATGTTGGATATATTCATTACATCTCGGGTCCGACGAAAGATATTGGTGGTTTTTGCGAAGTATCCAGACTTTAAGACGCATGTGCGCGCGTTGTCTAAGTTAATACATGAAGATCCGGGAAATATTCAGAGAGAGTTGAAAAGACTTGAGAAAGGGAATTTCTTGATTGTGACAAAAAAGGGGAATACAACAATTTACCAAACAAATAAACAGTTTCCAATTTTAAAAGAACTGCAAGGAATTGTGATAAAAAGTAAACAAATGGCTCCTAGCTCAAAGCAGAGTAAAACTATTCAGTAGAATAATTTTAATAAAGATTTAATTTTGGGTGTAAAAAAATAGGGAAGATATATCATGGATGATATTTTTGATCAGCTAATAAAAAAGCGGGGTATTACAGAAGACTTTTTGTATCCAAAATATTTGTTGGGACTTGCGGAAAAGTTACCAGATATTAAAAAGGCGAGTGAGCGAATTATTCAAGCGGTGAATAATAAAGAGACAGTATTAATCTACGGTGACTACGATGTGGATGGGGTGACGGCAAGTGCTTTAATGTTTGACTGCCTTAAAATGAGTGGTGTCGAGAAGGTGGAGGTGATGTTACCAGATCGTTTTATCGATGGTTATGGTATGGGTGGAAGAGTGAAGGAAAAAGCTAAAGAACTTGGGGCGAGTCTTATCGTGACGGTGGATTGTGGAAGTAATAATTCGGATGTAATAGATGAACTGTCTGCAATGGGGGTGGACGTGATTGTGACGGATCATCATGAAATTATGAAAGAGGTACCCAAGTCGGCAGTGGCGGTGGTTAATCCTAAGAGGGATGAGAAATCGGAATTAAGAGAGCTCTGTGGTTGCGGGGTGGCTTTTTTAGTGATGCAGAAAATGGTTTCTCTTGGATATATTGAGGTAGGAAGAGAGAAATGGTTTTTGGATTTAGTGTTAGTGGGAACACTTTGTGATTCAATGACACTTGATCCGATAAACCGAATGTTGAGTTATTTTGGCATGAAAGTACTGAAAAAAACGAAGCGACCAGGATTGTTCGAGCTTTTAAAAGTGGCGAGAGTGGAAAGAATTAGTTCTGAGACGATAGGTTTTCAGATTGGCCCAAGGTTAAATGCGGGGGGTCGAATGGAATCGGCAGAGACTTCGTTGAGACTTTTAATGTCTAAAAACCACCGAGAGGCCTTTGAACTGGCTATGAAGCTAAATCAACTAAATCAGGATCGTAGGAATAGTCAAAGGCAGGCAATGGAGGAGATTCCAGAGGTGAAGGATCCGGTGATTGTAGTGACTGGCAAATGGCATGAGGGAGTGCTAGGAATTATCGCAGGGAGATTGGTGGAAAAATACCATAAACCGGCATTTGTATTAGCAGAAACAGAAGAAGGAATTTTGAAGGGGTCAGGACGTTCGTTTGGCGATTTTAATCTGGCAGAGGCTTTGAAGGCCTGCAAGGAACAGATTATTAGTGGTGGTGGTCATGCGGCGGCATGTGGATTAAGAGTCTCGAAAGATGGTTTAAATGAGTTTATTAAGGCCGTTAACGAATATTACTTGGGGCTACACTTAAAGGAGCAAGAGAAATATTTAGAGGCGAAAGAAGATTTGGAAATTGAGGAATTGGGGGGATTAAATTTGTCGTTAATGGAAAAACTTAGAGCCTTAGAGCCATTTGGACTGGGAAATCCGGAGCCGATATTTTTGTTAAAAAATATGAAGGTAGAGAGGATTAATAAAATGGGAGCGGAGGGGCAACATATGAGAATGACCTTGAAAGATGGCTCAGGGAAGGAGATAAGACTGGTGGCTTTTAATGCTCCGGAGGAGTGGATGAAGATTGGAGAAGGAGAAGTTCGAAACGTGTGGATTAATCTGGTGGAAAATGAATGGCAGAATTATAGAAGTGTGGAAGGAAGAATTTTGCAGATTAAAGAAAGCTCTGTTGAAAAAATGTAGCGTATCTGATATAATGCCGATATATGGCAATCAAAGTAACTAGAAAAGACCAGGGAGAGGCAAACGAAAACATCATTCGTCGCTTTAATCGTAAGGTGTTACAGAGTGGAATTATGCCACTTGCGAAATCACAGCTTCGTTTTTCAAAGCCAATTTCCAAACGCGAACGTCGTCGTAAAGCAATTCTACGCGAGATTCGTAAGGCTGAAAAAACAGAACGAATTAAACTTGGTTTAAAGTAATGAGAAGACCCCTTTAATGGGGTCTTTTTTGTGCTATACTATTTTTGTATGAAACTATTATTTTTAGGGGGTCCTGGGACTGGTAAGAGTACAGTTGGGAATAGATTAGCAAATGATTTAAATTGGCCTTGGATTTCGTCCGGGGCAATTCTTCGAGAGAGTAAGGAGCAGTGGGTGATTGACCGGCTAAAAACTGCGCAACTATTCGATGATGAAATGGTGTCGGAATTAGTATTCTCTAGGTTGACTGAGACGGAGAATGCGATTATTGATGGATATCCAAGAACATTGCGTCAGGCGGAAATTATAGTTGAACGAGGCCTACATATTGACTATATAGTCGAGCTGACAGTGCCGTTTGAAGAGGTGATGCGTAGGCTATCGATGCGAGGACGCAGCCAGGATGTACCGGAAATTATTGAGGAAAGACAGGCTGACTATGAACGTAGTCGTAATGAGATCGTAGCATTTTTACTAGGTAATGGGGTAAAGTTGTTAACTGTTGATGGACTTGGTGAAGTTGATGAAGTTTATAAGCGTACCGTTACTTTGATACGAAATGAAATTAGTGAATTAAATAATAAGGGAAACGCCTAAGGGGGCGTTTTTTCAGAAAGGAGAACTATGATTTTAATTTATGGACCAGCCGGATCGGGGAAATCAACGCAGGGAAGGATGTTGGCGGAAAAGATGGGTCGCACCTGGCTTTCAGCGGGGCAGTTAATTCGTGATTCGCATCGATTTGACGAATATACGAGTAAGGGAGCGATGATCCCAGAAAATATCTTAGTGGATCTTCTGTGGGAGAATATGAATGCCGTATTTAAGGAGGGAGGTGAGGTAATTTTTGATGGTCAGCCAGGTTCGGTTGAACAAGTGGGGATGTTGGAGGAAAAAGGAGTTTTTACGCATACAGAATTTGTGGTGCTACTAAAGGTGCCAGAAGAAGAATTATTAGTAAGGTTGGCGGAGCGGGGAAGAGAGGATGATAATGTGGAAGTCTGGAAGCAGAAAATATCCTACTTTGAACAAAAAAGTTATTCATTTTTAACAGAGATGAAGTCACGGGGAGTGCGGATTTATGAAGTTGATGGTGTAGGGTCAATTGAAGAAGTAAATCAGCGTATTATGAAATTAGTTCAGGAAAAATAATTTATTTAAAAAATCGGAAAAATGTTTCCGATTTTTTGTTGGTAGAGAAAATATTTATTCTTCAGGGCAGTTTGGTAGGGTAAGCACTTCGAAGCCAGTTTCAGTAACGAGAACGGTGTGCTCACAGTGACAGCCAATAGAGCCATCAGAAAGAACGACATCCCAACCGTTTTCGGGGCTAACATGGTTATATGGTTTACCTAGAGAGGACATCGGTTCAATACATAGAGTATCTCCCGGGCGGAGTATATAGCCGCGCCCACGTTTACCGAAGTTTGGGACCTCTGGTTCCATATGCATGGATTTACCAATAAAGTGTCCAACATAGTTTTCGATAACGCCTAGATGTCCGCGACGTAAGACGGTTTCTACGGCATAGCCAATATCGCCAAGATGTATACCTGGAGCAACTGTAGCAATGCCAGCCCAGAGACTTTTTTCGGTAGTTTTAATCATTTGCTTGACAGCAGGGCTAGCTTTACCAACGGTGGTAGTAAAAGCCGCATCGGTATGATAGCCTTTATAGCCAATGACGAGATCAAAAGAAACCTTGTCACCATCTTGGAGAGCGTAATCGCTGTTGGGGGCGCCATGAACTAGTTCATCGTTAACAGAGATACAGATGGCGCCAGGGAATTTTTGGGGAAGTTGATCATAGGAAACTATGGCTCCGGCGTCTGTGATTTTTTTACGAACCCAAGCATCAAGTTGACGTTTAGTCATGCCAACGTCGACATAGTCTCGGAGCTCGGCGAGAATTGTACCTAAAATTTTGCCACCCTCGCGCATGGCGGTAATTTTCTGAATATCCATGTACTAAATTATAACACCGATATATTTTTTAAAATGTTTATGTTATAATACCAAGGATATGAATGATCAGTTACCTCGTTTTATGTTAGGAATCGATGTTGGAACACAGTACATTCGTGCGGTGGCGCTTTCTGAATACCAAGGTGAAATATCCGTGATAGCTAACTCTGAGGTAAAAAATAATGGTGGAATGAGTAAGGGGGTGATTACAAATTTGGCTGGCCCGGTTGAGTCATTAAATAGAGCAATTGTAATGATTGATCAGACGAGCGGAAAATCTTTAAAGTCTGCCTATACCTCAATTAATGGTTCACAGGTTGGCGCGGTGCAAACTCAAGGCATGATTTCAATTATGGGTGGGGAGGCTATTTCGCCGAATGATTTGAAGCGAATCCAAGAGATGTCACTTGCGGGAGTGATTCCAAATAATCGAGAAGTCTTAAAAGTGATTCCTACGAATTATATTGTGGATGGTCAGTCTGGCATTCGGGATCCTTTGGGAATGAATGCAATGAAGTTAGAAATGCAAGCGAGTGTCGTTTCAGCGCTAGTGCCGTCTTGTTTAAATCTACGAAAATTAACTGAGAACGTTTCGATTGAGTCGCTAGAACTTGTGCCAACAGCCGTTGCTTCGGCAAGAGTTGTTCTAACTGAACAGCAAAAGGATAATGGTGTTGCAGTAGTGGATCTTGGGGCTTCTACGACAAGTGTAGCAGTTTTTATGGATGGTTTTTTGCAGCATTATGCGGTTCTGAATGCAGGTGCAAATAATATTACGAATGATCTTGCTATTGGGCTTGCAATTAATCCAGGTGTGGCGGAAGAAATTAAATTGCGCTATGTTTCAGCTGATTTTCCAGAGAGTGATAAAACAATCGTAACAAAGGTGGGCGACGAAACAGTGAGCTTCACAAAAGATGAGGTGAACCAGATTGTAAGAGAACGCTTGATTGACATCTTTGAACATGTAGAAAAAATTTTGAAACAGGCAGGCTATGCGCAGAAATTGCCAGAGGGGTTGGTGATTGTTGGCGGTGGTGCAATGATGCGAAACTTAGATAAGTTTGTAAAAGATTTACTTGGTATGGCTGTGAGGATAGGAAGGCCAACGGAAAAGCTTGGTGGGGTATTTGATCTTGTTGAGAATCCAAAATATACGACAGCTTTAGGATTAGCTCTGATGATGTATGACGATGAGTTGACGGTTGGTGAAGTGAGTAATGAAACTCAAGAGGGTGGTTTGTTCTCGTTTTTGAATATTTTCAAGAAAAAATAAATTATTTAAGAAATTACTACTTAACTAGGGAGAAAAATGTGATAAACTAGAAGTAGTTATTTGTTAGATAGTGAGGAAAAAAGATGCCTGAAATTAAACCAACAGAGGTGGAAACAAAAGCAAGCATTAAAGTCGTGGGGGTTGGTGGTGCCGGTGGTTCTGCAGTTAATCGAATGAAAGAAGTTGGACTTTCTGGTGTAGAATTTATCGCAATCAATACTGATGCTCAGGCACTACATTATTCAAATGCCGATACGAAGGTACATATTGGTAAAGGCTTGGGTGCTGGTGGTGATCCTGAAAAAGGCCAAACAGCTGCAGAGGAGAGTCGTGAGAATATTAAGGAGTCTTTGAAGGGCGCTGATATGGTCTTTATTACCCTTGGTGCTGGTGGTGGTACTGGCTCTGGCGCTGGTCCAATTGTAGCTAAAGAAGCAAAAGACCAGGGTATTTTAACCGTTGGTGTGGTGACTCGTCCATTTACTTTTGAGGGTGCTCAGAGGAAACGCAATGCAGATAAGGCAATTAATGAGATGACTGATGCGGTCGATGCACTGATTACAATTCCAAATGATCGCTTATTGCAAACAATTGATCCGAGAACACCATTACTCGAGACTTTTAAGATTGCCGATGATGTATTACGTCAGGGTGTTCAAGGGATTTCAGAATTAATTACAGAACATGCATTAATTAACTTAGACTTTGCTGACGTAAAGGCAATTATGAAAGACGCTGGTTCTGCATTGATGGGTATCGGTCGTGCTTCAGGTGAGAATAGAGCAAAGTTGGCTGCTCAACAGGCAATTGAATCACCACTAATTGAGGTAAAAATCGATGGTGCTCGTGGCGTACTATTTTCAGTAGCTGGTGGATATGATATGTCAATGTCGGAAATTCAGGAAGCAGCAGAGGAAATTACCGGTGCTGTTTCACCAGATGCAAATATCATCTTCGGCGCATCTATTCGTCCAGAATTACAAGATGAGATCGTAATTACAGTAGTAGCAACTGGATTTGATTCAGATGTTTATCGTCGTAAGCGCGCAGAAGAAGAAGAAAAGAAGCGTACGGATGAGGCTTTAAATAGAGTAGAGAGTCTAAGAAACCAACAGCAAATTATTGAGTCTACTCCAAGTTTTGCACCAGAAGCTAATGAGCAGAGTAGTGCAGAGGAATTTACGGCAACACCAAAAGAAAATATTTGGGATAAAATTGGCCGTCAGGATGAAGAAGAGGATTTAGAAGTTCCGCCTTCTCTAAGAGCAAAACTACGCGGTAAGAAATAGTGAAATATGGTCGGAGAAATCTGACCATATATAATCTTGAGGACCAGAGCTCCTTAAGGGGTAATTGAAAGAATTATCTAGATAAAAGGTGGAGGTAAAAATGCAAATGATAGGTGTGAAGATTGGTGATAGTAAGGTGCTTGAAAGTCGTGAGACTCCTGACGGTTCAATGATTCGTCGTCGCCGTGTGACGGCAGATGGCTACCGCTTTACAACTTATGAGCGCATAGAAATGCCACCACTTGCGGTGATGAAACGTAGTGGGAATAGGGAGCCTTTTGATCGTGATAAACTGCATAAGGCAGTAAATCGCAGTGTGGGTAAATTTTTTAACTCAGAACTTGAAATTGAAGATGTGGTGAATAAGGTGGTGGAGCGAGTGTATTCTCTTGGGCGTGATGTGGTCTATTCGAAAGAGATAGGACAGGCGATCTTGGATGTGTTGGCTAAAATTAATGAAGTAGCTTACGTTCGATTTGCTAGTGTATTTTTACAATTTAAATCATTAGATGAATTTGAAAGAATTATTAGAGAACAAAGAGAGAAACGTGAGGATTAAATGCGAATTGTAATTGTAGTAAAAACACATTCAGAATATTTCAGAGAGGCTGAAGAGTGGGGCGTGGAATATCAGCGTGAGACTGGACGGGAAGTTGAACTGATTGATCCGGAGACAATTGAGGGGGAGATTTTTGCATCAACTCGAGATATTATGCAATATCCGAGTTTATTGATTCTGGGCGGGAGTGGCGAAATCGTAAAAAAATGGAGTGGCTCACCACTACCGCAGTTTGACCAAGTGTCTTATATGCTACGCAGCGTGTAAAATATATTGTATAATAAGGGGGATGAGTGAAATCAGGGAGAAAGCCTTAAGAATTTTTGCGCAAGCAAAAGAGATGCCTGGGTATTCTTTGTCATGGGAAAAACATTCTTTAAACGTAGCTAAAGTAGCGGAATCAATTACGAGAGTAGTGATGGAGAATGGAGCAAAATTGAGGTTCACGAAAGTCACAGGAGAAGGGCCGGAAACAGGCAGGGAACTGAGTGACGGAGAAATGACGGATATGGCTTTTTCCGCAGGACTACTGCATGATATTGGCCGATGTGTGGAAGTAAAGGTTGGCTTACGTCATCCAATTTTGGGATATAACCTATTGACGAACGAGGGGCTGGTGGAGCTAGCACAGGTCTCGATGACTCATACGTATTACGGATACAAACAGATAGAACGGGCTGAGTTTTGGGAAGAACTGGACTCAAAAAGTTTAGAATTTACGCAGGACTATATGAAGGGGGCTGAGATTTCTGATTTAGATCTTTTGGTTCAACTAGCTGATAATATGGGACATCCAATGGGGGTGATGACGATATCGGATCGTTTTTCTGATGTATTAATTCGACATGGAATTCGGTCTGCAGGTGATCATCTCAGAGAATTATTTAGAATAAAACAGTATTTTGACAAAAAGGCTGGAATAAATATATATGAGCTGTTCAGGGATGAAATTATTAGAACGACAATGATGGAACCGAATGGAATGATGAGAGAAAAACAAAATGTAACAGATGAAACGGAGGAGAGTTTATGAAATACCAAGCAAACACAAGAAGAAGAGCAATTGAGTATGAGAAGGCAATTGTAGACTTTTGGAAAAGGAACCGAATCTTTGAGAAATCAATTGAACAACGAGATATTAATAATGGATATGTGTTTTATGATGGACCTCCATTCATCACTGGTTTGCCACATCATGGCACCTTACTATCTTCAATCGTAAAAGATGCTGTGCCTCGTTTTTGGACAATGCGTGGTAAGAGGATTGAACGAAGATGGGGATGGGATTGTCATGGTTTACCTGCAGAGAACTTTGTGGAGAAACAACTAGGTATTACTGATAGACGTGAGATTGGTACTAAGTGGCCACTTTCAACCTATATCACAAAGGCACGTGAGTCGATGGTTTCGAATTCTGAAGCCTGGGAAGGGGTGATTGAACGAGTTGGCCGTTGGGTAGATTTTCGTGGTGCTTATCGTACAATGGATAAGAATTTTATGGAGTCGGTCTGGTGGGCCTTTAAAACCCTATACGAACAGGGGAAAATTTATGAAGGTCGTAAGGTCTTGATGTATGACACAAAATTCTCAACTCCCGTGTCGAAGACGGAAGTAACGATGGATAATGATGCGTACCAAACTGTGACTGATCCATCGGTATATGTTAAATTTGAGATTGTAAGTGAGGGGGAGCTAAAGGGGACTAAATTACTAGCCTGGACAACAACACCTTGGACTTTACCTGCAAACTTAACCTTGGCAATCAATAAGGATCTTGAGTACAAAATTTACTCAGTCGGAGATGAGAAATTGATTGTAGCGAGTGAATTGGCAGAAAAAGCACTGGGTGAAGGTGAGGCGATCAAGACCTTAAGAGGTGAGGAATTGATTGGTTTAGAATATAAACCACTCATGTGTAATTTTTCAAAAGAGGAACGCAAAAAGAATACCTACAAGGTTGTAGCTGCTGACTTTGTTTCTAGCTCTGATGGTACTGGTATCGTGCATATTGCACCAGCCTATGGTGAGATGGATTATGAGCTAAGCTTAGAGCAGGATGTGGATTTTATTGATCTACTCGATGAGGGCGGTTATTATCTTGAATCAGCGAAGAAGTGGCTAAACGAGATGGGGGTGCGTGACACGGATGAGTCTGGGATCGAACTTTGGGCGGCAAATAAGTTTATCGCAAAGGTACTTGAGGAAAAAGGTATCGTTTACAAGATTGAATATATTAAGCACGAATATCCGTTTAACCCACGCTCGAAACAAAGGATCATTTATCGTGCATTTCCAAGTTGGTTCTTCGCGGTGAATGGAATGAAGGAACAGTTAATTGAAGAAAATGAGGAAATTAACTGGTTCCCAGAATACTTAAAACATGGGCGTTTCGAGAAGAATATTGAGGCGGCTCCAGACTGGAATTTATCACGCGACCGTTTTTGGGCAACTGCAATGCCTGTATGGAAAGGCGATAAGGGAACTATTAAAGTCGTTGGTTCATATGATGAACTTTATGAGTTGTCTGGTGTTAGGTTAGAAGATTATCACCGTCCTTGGGTGGATGAGATTGAATTTGATATCGAGGGTGAGCATTTTAAGAGAATTGAAAAAGTGCTTGACTGCTGGTTTGAATCTGGTTCGATGCCATTTGCACAGCTACATTATCCATTTGAAAATAAGGAGAAATTTGAACAAAATTATCCAGCTGACTTTATTGTAGAATATGTGGGGCAGGTGAGAGCTTGGTTTTATTATGTACATGTGGTAAATACTGCACTGTTTGGCAAAAAGGCTTACAGGAATGTAATTACAACTGGTACAGTGGCGGGGAATGACGGCCGTAAGATGTCAAAATCGCTTGGAAACTATACTGATCCAACAGAATTAATGGATAAGTACTCGGCTGATGCGCTACGATTCTTAATGCTTTCGTCGCCAGTGTTAGCAGGGGAGGATTTTGCCTTAATCGATAAGGATGTTTCTGATGTTGCGAGAAAACTATCGATGGTTTGGAATGTATATGACTTCTTTACGATGTATGCTTCCGTGGATGGGTTCGATTCAAAGCAAGCGATTGCAGTTTCAAAGCTGGAGAATCCTCTAGATATTTGGCTAGTTTCAAGAGTATATGAATTGCGTAATGAAATTACTAAGGGTATGGAAGCCTATAATATTCCAAGCGCATTATCGAATGTATTATTATTTATCGATGATTTATCAAACTGGTTCGTACGACGCTCAAGGAGGCGTTTCTGGAAATCGGAGGACGATACAGATAAGAATGCGGCATATTCCACATTATACTTTGTCTTAGTATATCTAGCTAAAATCTTAGCTCCATTTACGCCGTTCTTAGCGGAAGAGTTATATCAGAAAATGACTGGAGCAGAGTTTGATTCTTCAGTAACAGAGTCAGTGCACCTGCTAAATTGGCCGGAAGCGGGAGAGATTAATCAGGGAGTACTTGAGAAGATGGCAAGAACCCGTGAGATTATTACTGAAGGCTTGGCTCTAAGGATGAATAAGAGTGAGAACGAAGAGCAGATTAAGGTAAGACAACCACTTGCTGAATATGTTTATGAGGGTGAACCACTGGATGAATATTATGAACAAATCATTGCAGATGAGGTCAATGTGAAGATGGTGAGAGCTGGTGAAAAAACTTATCTGGATAAACATTTGACCGAAGAATTACTCGAAGAAGGCTTTATCCGCGAGTTAATTCGCTTTGTGCAGGCTGCGAGGAAGAAGGCTGGGCTTGAGGTTGATGATAGAATTAAGCTATCAATCGATACGGAGATTAGTGAGGATTGGCAAGATACATTAAAAGCTGAGGTGTTAGCAGTAGAGCTTGGACGAGATAATAATTATCAGTATGATGAAGTCGTGAAAGTTAATGGTAAGAATATTACTATCTCGCTAGAAAAGGCCTAAGAAAGGGCAAAACACAAAAAAGGACACGTGAAGAGCGTGTCTTTTTTTGAAATATAATGTAAATGATGAGGTTTAGTGGATGAGCTAACAGAGGTAGGTTTTGAAATTAAAGGATAATTCCAATAAAAGTGTTGACAAATAAGCATAAACATGATATCATTAAAACAAGTTAGATAATAAATAAAAACAAAAAGCAAATAAAAACAAATCTAACAGAAAAGGAGCGGTGGGGAAGCTAAACAAGAAAGATAAAAAGTAAGTGAGGTATAAGACCAATGTAAGGGTAAAAATATAAGAAAATAGAATATAAAGAAATAAAATTGGACGAAAGAAAAAAGATGAAGAGAGGCCGATCCTAAGAGCCATTAAGAACAAGCTTAGGGTTGGCAAGAAAATTAAAGGCTACTTATTGAGAAATAGGTAGCCTAAAAAATATAAATAAATTAATTAATTTGTTCAGTTGCATTTTTTAAAAATATGCTAGAATAGAATAAATAAGCAAAAAAAATAAAAACAAAAAGAAGGGGAAGATATGACGTTTGAATATTTCAACGATGAATCAGGATATAGTTTAAAAAAGACAGTAAGTCCAGAAGCTCAGGCTAAGATTATGGCCAGACTTGGACGAGCTGGTTTAAGAATTGCTTAGAAGCCTTGATTAACTTTAAGCTTGGTTAGAAGCTAAGATTTTTGATGAAAATAGCACCTTGGGTGCTATTTTTTGTATAAATAAATTACTCAATTGAAAAATGAAAGTTTCTATATATGGACATATCTATAAAAAGTTTATTCAACTTCTCAAAATAACTTGTACGGAGAATAAGCTAACCGAAGTTGTGCAAGTGTATAAAAAAATAAATAAAGATGTTGACTATTTTTAACACTAGCGATATGATGGGGGCATAAAAGTCATATTTTTAACATAAAAAACTAACAGAAAGGTCTTTATCGCTATGGTAGAAGATGAGACGAGAGCGGTTAGTGCTGGAGCACAAGCTGCGTCGTTTGAAGAGCCTGATCTTACGGGTTTGACACAGGATCAATTAATTGATCTTTTTGTCAATAATCTGGTTGAAGAAAAGGGGCAAAATATTTCAGAAACAGAGAAGCAGCAAATCGCTGATGATCTTAAAGACGCTGTAATGACAGAGATCTTGATGAGCTTGCCTGATTATTTAGTAAATAAAATTAATGACAGCTTTGAAAATGGTACTGCATCAGAGGAGATGATTGAATCTGTGGTTGAAGAGTCTGGCATTGATGCTAGCAAGATAGCCGAAAAAGTAATGATCAAATTCAGAGATGATTATCTAAATAATAAGGAGGAAATGTAAGATGGGTTTTGATCCAAATAAGGGTGGTAACGGCGATACTGAAAACAGTGGCAATAACAATGTATGGGATATGGGGGGTTTTAGCTATGCTGGATATGGTAACGTTGTATATAGGGATGATCTGGTTAATCAGAATAATTCGGCTGACCAAAATAAGGATAAGGCAAAAATCACAGCTATAGAAGATTTTGATGATGATATGGATGATTTTGTTACAGTTGACCTTGATAAGAGTGTAAATACATCAGGTCGTGATTATGGTAAAGCCATAAGAGATGCTATGACTGTCAATGATGTGAATTATAGCTTTGATAAACCTATTCAAATTGTTGATAGCGGAATTAATATTCAGGATGTCTCCAAAAACTATAATGACTCTGTATATGCTACTCCTGCACAGGCTAATGTGATTGACGGAGGAGACAATAATCCAGGAAATTCTATTAATATTGTTGACGACTCGTCAGATATAGAGCCTAAGGATGGTGCTTCTGTTGATGTGGATGCAGTGAAGAATCGAATACAAAATGGGGTTGATAATGATGTGAATAAATTTAATCCTGGTGACCCTAATATAGTTAGAGAATATGAGGAAGATACTGGCAATGCCGAAAAACGTGGACTTGTTGCTGGTATTATGGAAAAAGTGCGTAAGTCTGGGGTGGGAAAACTCTTCGTCAGATCTACTATTGGTGCTTTGCTTATAGGTAGTATAGTTACTTTAGGAGCAAGTAGTGGTTTGTTAAATAAAAAAGCTGCTCAAAATACTACTGCTATAGAGCAGAAGGCGCCAGATTCTCAAGACGGAGAAACAGATGGTTCGGAATTAGCGACGAAAGAGATAGATGGACTATTGGGGGATCAATCTGAGAATGAAAAAAGTGCTGAGAATCTTGATACTAAAGTTGATATTAAATTAGCTAATGGAGCAGTACTTGAGGGGGTTGATTTTAGGCTAGGGGGTGATAATTCTGGAGTTGATATGGTTGATAGGGCCAATATGGACTCAGAACACGCTGGTGCATTTACTCATGCGTATAGTGACTGGATCAATGGTGGGGCAGCAAGAGAATATAAGGGTGTATTAGGTAATGAGGATGCCATGAATGCCTTGAATCTTAAGGCTGTCGAGAGAATGAATGAGCGCATGGGAAATGTTGGACTCTTAACAAAGAATTACTATAAATTTGCCGATTTTGATAATTTAGACTTGGTCAATCAGGAAAATATGGGCAAAAACCTAATGAATTTAATGAAGGACCCTGCCCAATATAGTATGCAGAGGGCTATTGTTGAGCAGAAAAATAAGGAATTTGCAGAGAAGACGACGCAAAGTCTTACTGTACTGGAACGGGATAAGGACAATTATTGTTCAGAATACGTCAAGTTATTTGACGAAAATGGTAACGAGACAAACGATATCAGCAGAATTTATCGTGCGGAATATAGGACTGATGAATCAGTAAATCCAGTTGAGGGTGATGCGTTAGTTATGCAATTTTCAGATAAAGAAACTGGTCTTAATTATGTAGAAAGTCATCCTGAAATAAAAGAAAAGTGGATGCGGTCTTGTAATTTAATAAAACCTGGTGCGAGCGATACTGAGATTCAAAAAGCCATGAGTAAATGGAGGTATGTGGGGGTATTGGTTGTTTGTGGTCAGGACTGTTGGGAACTTAATACACTAGAAGAGGCTCCTTCAATAACTTATAAGGCAGAATATATAACACCTATATCTAGTTCTACTTCTGATAGAGAAGTTATTACAACTGATAAACAGACGACACCAGAAGAGAATACAACACCTGAAAATAATACGACTACAACTGAGAATAAGATTACTACAGGGACTCGTCATATTATAACTTCTACAGGTGGAAAGCATACGCATAACACGATAATTCGCGAAGATGAGAAGCCTCGCGATAAAGAGACTCCTAAGGATAAGGAAATTCCACCAGAGCCAGAAAAAGAGACTCCTAAGAACAAGGAAGTTCCACCAGATGAGAATCCTAAGGGGGGCGAAAAGGTATTAGAGGCGAAGACTGAAAATGTAGTCGGTAGTAATGAGTTCGATTCGCAAAAGGAAGTAACCGTAACTGATCAAAACGCTGCACCATTGGCTGGCGAGGCTACAAACAATGCAACGATGGAGAGCTCAGGTGATCAATTATCTAATAAAGAAGTTGCAACCCAAAGTATTATCGGCGAATTTAATGAAAATAATGCATCTGTTTCTAAGGAAGAAGCCGAGAATAAGAGTATCAGCACTTCGGTAACAAATGAAAATCCTGCTACAAATAGTAGTGAAGCCCCTGCTGATTCATTTGAGCGACAGACCGTAGCAGATGAAGTTGTGAACGAAAGCAATGGCGAAACTGCAGCACAAAGTTCATATGATGCAAGTGCAGCCGAAGCTAACTATGACTTCTATAGTGCATTTTAAATTAGTTAAACCCTTTTAGAGCTCTAAATAATAAAGGAGAGGAATGAGAACAAACACAAACACAAAAACATGGGATGTGTTGCGCCATACGGCGCATCGCATCCTGCCAGTGGTAGGATTACTATCACTGGGTGCGGCAGCAATACTGCCGGTAGGGGAAACTCACGCTTTCGAGACGTGGGGGCCAGAACGACCAACTTATACTTGGCAAAAGCCGGCTGATCACGCTACAATCAACTCAATTACTGATGATCCAGTAATGGGTGATGAACGAAACTTTGTGAGGATCCGTAAGGCTGGCTCAACCGATAAATTTGACGATAATGTTATCGCAGAGCCGGGCGCTGAATACGAAGTTCAAGTATTCTTTCATAATAACGCTGCAGCTAATTTAAACGATGCAACTGGTCGTACCTTTGCTCAGGGCATCCGTGTGAAAATGGACCAAATTATTGGTAATTTGAAACAGGGTGAAACTGCTCTTATTAAAGGTACAATTACTGCAAGTAATACTAGTCCAAAAGAAGTTTGGGATACAGCTTACATTAAAGCAAATAAGGCAGTTGCTCTTCGTTATGTACGTGGATCCGCCAGGATTCATAATGGAGGTAAGTTGAATGGACAACTTATCGATGACGATGCCTTGTTTGGTAAGTATGGTGGTACATTTGTAGGTTATCATCAGTGGGGATTACTCCCTGGATGTAATGAGTATTCAGGAAACATTACATTTAAAATCAAGGTTGATAATGTTGGTTTTGATATGAACAAAAGTGTCTCCCGAGATAACGCTAATGAATATCATGAATCAATTGATGCAGTACCTGGAGAAACATTGGATTTTAAGATTCTTTTTAAGAATACAGGTACAACAGTACTAAAGAATGTGGTTGCTTATGATCTTCTTGGTAAGGGTATGACTTTTGTCCCTGGTACTACCCGTATCTTTAACGATACTCATCCAAATGGAACCTTTGAGAAAGACAATTTGTTTACGAATGGCTTCAATATTGGTGACTATAAAGGTGGAACAAATGCAACTATTACTTACAAAGTAAAGATCGATGATGATGAGAAAATGTTCCCATGTGGTCAAACTGTGACTATTGAGAATAATTCTTCTGTCGCAATATACGTAGCTACTATCACCGATAAGGTTCCAGTCCGCGTAACTAGAAAATGTAGTGACACACCAAAAACTCCTACTCCAAAAACACCTGAGACACCAAAAGAATTACCTCGTACTGGTGCTTCTGAAGTGGTACTTGGTATGGTAATTACTGCCGTGCTTGGTATTGGTATTGCTTACTACCTCGCTTCAATGAAGCAACTCAATAAGCTTGAATCAGCTGCTAAGGGTAAGAAATAATTACTAAGAAGAGATTAGTAGATAGACTAATTGCAACTGAGTAAAAAAATAAAGATAAATCAATCTTTATCGTACATTAAAAACTTTGAAAAAATAGTTTGAAAAACAACTATAGTACCTTATTGAACCTTAAAAGTATGACCAAAATAAAAATCTTTTGAGATGAGTGCATAGAGAATAATAAAATGAATAAATTTATTATTTTCGGGACCGGATTTGATTTAATGAATCAAATATGATAAAATGATTCCTAGTTATTACTAAATAAGGAATATTATGAAAAAGGCAGTTGTACTCATCGGCGGCAAGCAATATGTCGTAGCTGAGAAAGAGACCCTACGGGTGGACCTCCTCCCGGAAGGCACAAAAGAGCTCGAAACTGGTGCTTTACTTGTAATTGACGGAGATAAAACCCTTGTTGGTACTCCTGAAGTAGAAGGCGTAAAGGTTTCAGCTAAGGTGGTAGAAGAGAAGGTCGCAGGAGATAAGATCCGAGTTATTCGTTACCACTCCAAGAAGCGTGTACATAAAGAAACTGGACACCGCCAAAAATATAGTTTAATTGAAATTACTTCAATTAAATAAGAAAAAGACTCCAAGACGGAGTCTTTTTTTAGTGTTTATGGTAATATAGAATTATATGGCGACGGTGATTTGTATAACAAACCAAAAAGGTGGAGTAGGTAAGACCACGACGGCAGTTAATCTTGCATTCTTTTTGGCTAAAAATAAGAAAAAAACACTTTTGATTGATTTTGATCCACAGGGAAATGCAACTTCTGGCCTCGGAATTGATAAGATGCCGTTTGAGGCGGATTATGAAAAAGAGGGAATTAGTAGGACCATGTCCGAAGTATTGTTGGGACAAAAAGAGTTAAGTGATATTATATTGAACACTAAATTTAAGGATTTAGATTTAGCGCCAGTCACCCCGCAGCTTGCTAATGCAGAAGTAAATTTAGCAAAGTTGGATAAAAAATTTGTTCAGCTTCGAGAGGCTATTAAACGAGTAAAAAATTTATACGATTATATTATTATCGATTCACCACCAAGCTTATCGCTTTTAACTGTAAATGGAATGATTGCATCTGATTATTTATTATTACCTGTGCAGACCGAGTTTTACGCCCTTGAGGGTGTTGCGCAGTTGCTGGACTCAGTTAAATTAGTAAGAAAGGCAATGAATCCAGATTTGAAGTTACTTGGTGTACTTGCGACGATGTATGATAAAAGGACATCGCTTTCGGTACAGGTGCTAGAGGAGATTCGTAAATACTTTAAGGAGAAAGTCTTTAGCTCATTAATACCAAGGAATGTGAGGCTAGCGGAGGCGCCAAGCCATGGTGTGCCAGTAGGAGCTTATGATCCATTTAGTAAAGGTTCAAGAGCTTATAAAGATTTAGCCAAGGAAGTAATTCAAAGAGTAGAGAAAGGGGAAAAATAATGGCAGGCAGAGGTTTAGGTAGGGGGTTCGATAGTCTTATCCCTACAGATATTGTAGAGGATGATTTTGATATTACGGCTGGCGAAGATGCAAAAGAAAGTCAGTTGGTTGAGCTTGATCTTGAGATGGTTGTACCAGATAAGGACCAGCCGCGTAAGGACTTTTCTGAGGAAGCCTTAAATGCTTTAGCAAGCTCGATCAAAGAACACGGAGTTTTGCAGCCGATTGTGGTGGTTCGAGAAGATGGCAAGTATAAAATTGTAGCTGGCGAGAGACGCTTTAGAGCGTCAAAGATTGCGGGATTATCAAAGATTCCTGCAATCATTCGTACGATTGATGCACAGAATCGCTTAGAGCTTTCGATTATTGAAAATGCTCAGCGTGAGGATTTAAATGCAATTGAGATGGCAACAGCGTATGCTAAGCTAAAGAGTCAGTTTAACCTATCTCCTGCAGAAATTGCGACGCGCGTGGGGAAGAGTGAGTCTTCAGTGATTAACACAATGAGACTTTTAAATCTTCCGGATGATGTAAAGAGAGCAATGATAGAGCATAATCTTACTGAGGGGGTGATGCGACCGTTAATTTCGGCTGATCCAGAACTAGTAAGGCAAATTCTACCAATGATTATTGAAGAGGGCTGGACCGCACGACGAGTTGAGCGCTATATCGCTGAGAATAAAAAACGTAGCTCCACTAAAATTGTGAAAGAGAATGTGTTTTTGCGCCAAGAAGAGGATTTAAGCGCTAAATTTGCAGTTAAGGCGAGAGTTAGGGGAAGGACTTTGACTTTGACTTGTAAAAACGATGAAGAGCTAAAAAACCTGATCAATCGATTGTCTGAGTAAAAAAGTTATTCAATCTTAGTTCTACAGAGAGGAGTGAAGTGGTGAGTAAAAAATTTATACAGAGTGAACGTATTAAGAAAGCTGTAGACTTTGCAACGAAAGCACATGAGGGGCAGAAGAGAAAATCCGGTGAACCATATATTATTCATCCAAAAGCAGTAATGGAGACCCTTCTTGAATGGGGGATGGATGAAGATACGGCAATAGCAGGGGTGCTTCACGATACAGTGGAAGACACCGGAGTAACTTTAGAAGAAATTAAGCAAGAATTTGGTGAATCAGTGGCCTTTTTGGTGGATGGGGTGACAAAAATTGGCAAGGCAAGGCAGGGGATGAGGGATATTGATACTTATTTGCCGGTGACAAGGGATAACCTTTTGCGACTTTTAGTAGCAACGGGTTCAGATATTCGAGTATTGATCATTAAATTGGCGGATAGATTACATAATTTAAGAACACTTTCAGCACTTTCACCAGAGAAGCAGAAGAAGATAGCGAAGGAGACCTTGGAGATTTTTGCGCCACTTGCTGACCGCTTAAATATGGGGAAATTAAGGGTGGAGATGTCTGATATCGCGTTCTCATATGTGGATCCAAGAAGATATGAGGAATTGAAGAAAATCATTGAAACTCGTAATCAGTCTGCGGAAAAAGCCTTAAAAAAGATTAAAAATGAAGTATCAGAGGCGTTATCTAAGGAAAAAATCAATTTCGAGATCAATGGAAGGGTGAAATCGGTCTATTCGTTGCATAAAAAATTGGCTAAATACAACCAAAATATTAACGAAGTATATGATTTAACTGCGTTAAGAGTGATTGTGGATGATATTACGAGCTGCTATTTGGTCCTAGGGCTAATCCATAGCTTATACACACCGATGACGGGCAGGATTAAAGATTATGTGGCAGTACCGAAACAAAATGGCTATCAGTCACTACATACGACGGTTATTACCCCTGATAAAAGGATTGTGGAGTTTCAAATTCGAACAAAAGACATGCATGAATATGCCGAGCGGGGCCTTGCAGCAAGCTTTTACTACAACGAGCAGAAGTTGACGGAAAGTTATAAAACAGGGAAGATTCAGCATCTACCAACCAACTTGTTATGGATTTCAGAGCTGCAGATGGCGGCAGCCAAGCTAAGAGATGGCCAACAAGTTGACTTAAAAAAGCTAAAACTAAATCTTTTTGCCGATAAGATCTTTGTTTATACACCTAAAGGGGATATTATTGATTTACCAGTGGGAGCTTTACCTCTTGATTTTGCTTATAGATTACATTCGGAAGTGGGCGGACACGTGATTGGCGCAAAAATTAACGGAAAATTGTCAAATTTGAATACAAAATTAAAAAGTGGTGATGTGGTGGAAATTTTGACGAGTAAAAATCAAACAGTAAGAGCGAGTTGGTTGGATAAAATTATTACACCACACGCGAGGGCTAAGATTAAACAGCAGCTAAGTCGAACAATCGAATCTATCGTTGGACCAAACAAAAAGAAGTAATTCTGAGTTTGTTGATTTTTGTATAAATTATTTATTTTTTAGCGGTAAATAGAAAGATCTTATGCTTTTATTTTTAGTGATTGACCTCTGTAAAGTAAGATGAATCGTAGATAAAAAAGAAAAGTTTTTAGAGGATTTAAGCTAAAGCAAAAGCGGAATACTGGTGAAGATGAAAGAGATAAATTTAGTAAATTGTTGATAGAGTTTATGCTTAAATTTTAGTGATGTTATCTCTATAAAATCATAAAAAATGAAAGACGATTATGGTATAATTTGAATAAAATGAAAGTTAAGCAAATGCGGAAAAGAACAGACCTGATTAGGATAGTGCTTGCGCTTTGTTTTTTGATAATTATTTTAAGAGTATATTTTTTGCAAGTCATAGAACATCAGAAATATGTAGATTTGGCTTTATCTCAACAAATGATGCAGAATACGATTTTTGCGAAGCGGGGGGAAATTTATATGATGGACGGTACACAGACAACACCTGTGGTGATGAATGAGAAAGTTTACACTATTTCAGTTGATCCGTTTTTATTGAGAACTGAACAGGGACAAAACCGGTCTGAGGTTTTGTCCAAAATTGATGGCTTAATACAGGGGTATGGGGTAAATACTTGGGAGAAGGTGTTTGCTAATGAAGCTTCACGATATGCGGTGATTGCTAGGAATGTGCCATATGAAAAAGCCAAACAGATTAAGGAGGCAAATATTGCTGGAGTCTATGCGCAGGGGTCAACGAAGCGCGTGTATCCAGAAGGTGATTTAGCGGCGCAGGTTTTGGGCTTTGTGAATGCGGATGGTAAGGGCCAGTATGGTATTGAAGGGGGATTAGATAAGGAGCTAACTGGGGTGAATGGAATCCTTAAAACAGTGAAAGATGTTAATAATATACCTTTGACGATTGGTAAAAATAATGTAAAAGTGCCGGCGCAGGATGGGAAGAATATTGTGTTGTCAATTGACCGCAATATTCAGAAAAAGGCGGAAGATGTAGTGAAGAGTGTGTCTGATAAATTCCAGATTTCGCATGCCTCGGCGGTGGTGATGAACCCAAGAAATGGGCAAATTTTGGCAATGGTGGGGACGCCAAGCTACGACCCGGCAGAATACGCTAAGGTGACGGATGCGCGAGTATTTCAAACAGACGTGACGATGGATGCTTTTAACCCAGCTTCGGTTTGTAAGACGTTTGCACTAGCGGCAGCGGTGGATAGTGGAGTAATGACTCCGGAGACAACATATCTAAATACTGATCTTGTAACGATTGATGGATGGCCAATTCAGAACTCAATTAAGGGTCATACAGGGGTGATACCTATGCAGGAGGTATTTACTTATTCATTGAACACGGGGTCAATTCAGGCGTTGAGACTCTTGGGAGGATCAGAGACAGAGATTACTTACCAGGGAAAGGAAAAATTGTATGACTATTACTATAATAGGCTGGGGTTAGGAAAATATACGGGAATCGAGCTTGCTGAGGCAAGGGGAACTATTGTGCCGCCAACGGATATTGACGCAACTAATGCGAGGTATGCAAATATGACGTTTGGACAGAGCTTGGATCTAACAATGATTCAGGTAGTAACAGCTTTTTCAGCGGTGGTGAACGGCGGTGATTACTATACGCCGACTCTAGTGGCGGGGGAAATGAAGAATGGGGAATTTGTGAGAAGTGAGTTGAAGTCCCGAGATCACCAAGCTTTGGAATCATCGACGAGCGAGACGATGCGTAGGATGTTACATACAGCTAGATTGGTTTTTCCAAACGTAAAGGGGTATGACGAGGGGGTATATGTGGGCGGAAAAACGGGAACGGCACAGGTGGTAAAAAATGGTAAATACACATTTGATGAAACGATTGGTACTTATGTGGGGTATGGTGCGAGGTCAGAGACAGACTATCCTGAGTATGTGATTATGACGAAAGTGCGAGCAGATAATCGTAGATTAGATGGCGGAATGAATGCGAAGCCAATATTTGATGAGATTAGTCAGTTTATGGTAAACTATTTAAAGATGAGGAGGTGAGATGAGGGGTAGTTTAGACGGGAATGCTTTATATGGTCTGCTTTTGGCACTAGGGAGCTTTCTTCTGGCAATGTTTTTGACGCCAATTTATACAAATTTCGCCTACAAATATCATTTTTGGAAGAAACAAAAAAAGACTACGGTGCAGGGTGATGCTTTGCCAGTGATGACAAAATTGCATGAGCATAAATTTAAGAGAGTATTTCCCACAATGGCGGGGATTATTGGGGTGATTGTGGTAGCAGTAGTTACTTGGTCATCTAACTGGAACCGTGCAGAAACATGGTTGCCGCTTGCCGGCTTCTTGGGCGGAGCCCTAGTGGGGTTAATTGACGATTTAATCAATGTGTTTGGAACCGGTTCTGGTGCGGCGGGTTTGAGGGCACCGGTGAAGTTTTCGATGATTACAATCGTGGGACTAGCTTTGGGATGGTTTTTTACCTATAAGCTGGGCTGGACTAGCCTACATATTCCATTTCACGGTGATTTCGAACTTGGTGCAGTTGTAATGATGCTACTATTCGCCTTCTCGGTAGTTGCAACCTCGAACGCGGTGAATATTTCGGATGGATTAGATGGTTTAGCTGGTGGTCTTGCTATGATGGCTTATGGCTCGTTTGGAATTATTGCGTTATTTAGGGGACAGATTGCCTTATTTGCCTTTTGTATGACAGTGGTTGGTTGGCTGCTTTCCTATGTTTGGTTTAATGTACCGCCTGCGCGTTTTATGATGGGGGATGTTGGCTCGTTTGCGCTAGGGGCAGGACTCGGAGTGGTGTCAATGATGACAAATTCATTCTTATTGTTGCCGATCATAGGTCTACTGTTTGTAGTAGAAGCTGGTTCTTCGTTAATTCAGATGACTTCTAAGCAACTATTCCATAAAAAGATATTTTTGTCGGCACCAATACATCATCATTTGGAAGCAAGTGGTTGGGGTGAGGCTAAAATTGTGATGCGTTTTTGGGTGATTGCTGGAGTGATGGGGATTATCGGTGTTTTTATTGCGATGGCTGGGGGAATTATTCCTTTATAGAAAGAAGTAATTATGCGCAAACATCAAACAGACAAACGAATCTTTATAGCTACTTTTATATTAGTATTAATCGGAACGATTATGGTGAGTATTATCGGGCCTTCTTATACTAATATTCAGAATATTGCGTATGGGCGAAATGATGATCCAAACCAGACTTTTAAGAGTCAAATTTTGTATGTGTTTTTAGCCTTCATTACGATGATCTTCTTTTTGAGATTGCCTTTGAAGCAGGTAGAAGGTGAGGGTGGGAAACACAAGAAAATATTAAATATGACGAGCAAGTTACCTGAGATTTTAATGTTTGGTAGTTTAATTTTGTGTCTAATAATGTATATCAGCTCGCTGACGGTGGAACTGCCGTTTGTGAGATGTGCACTTGGGGCATGTCGATGGCTGAATCTGGGGATTTTTCAGTTACAGGCGGCGGAATTAGTGAAGTTCGGGGCGTTATTCTATTTTGCAAAGATCTGTACAGAGTACAGGGAGAAAGGCGGTTTTTCTGGAAAGAAAGAACATATGACTTCTCGCGGTGACGGAGTATTAAGAAATACTAAATATAGTTACCAGAATAAAACAAGACTGGCTGAAGCAAAAAGACAAAAAGGAAAGATGGGTGAGCTAACGTCTGAGATTAGAGATATTCTTACTAAAACAGAAGGTAGGGTGTTTTGGTTAAAATATATTTCGACTTTAGGTGTGGCGGTCTTTTTCTTGGTGGTGGCGCAGAAAGACCTGGGTTCGGCCTTGCCTCTAATTGCGATGGCGCTAGCGATGCTGCTAGTGAGTGGAGCAAGATTAAAGTATTTCTTGATAATTGGAGCGGCGGGAATGGTACTAGCGGTGTTGGCGCTAAGTTCGCCACATCGACAGGAGCGTTTGAAGGGGTTTTTACAGGGTGATTCTTCTAATGCTTATCATATTAATAATGCCCTAATTGCGATTGGGTCAGGAGGTTTATTTGGTGTAGGTATTGGAAATAATGTCCAGACGGCAGGATATTTACCGGAATCGATTACTGACTCGATGTTTGCAGTGATTGGGGAAACGATTGGTTTTGTGGGGATTTCTGTGGTGCTATTTTTCTATTACATGCTGCTCTCTAGAATCTTAAAAGTTGCCGATTGTACGAAAGAGAGCTATTACCAGATGATTACAATTGGAATTTTCGCATGGCTGGCCGGACATGTGGTGGTAAATATTGCGGCGATGATTGGGTTGGTACCACTGACTGGTATTACATTGCCCCTGCTTTCAAAAGGAGGCACGAGTTTAATTTTGAATATGGCAATTATTGGCTTGGCATTAAATATTTCACAGTATACAATGAGAGCAGATTTAACGGACGCGGAAAGGAAATAATTTTCTTATGAAGGTATTAGTAGTTGGTGGTGGATCGGGTGGACATATTACGCCTGCAATGTCGGTGATCCGCGAGCTACTTTTAAAATACCCAAACACGCAGGTGGAATTTTGGACTGACCGTAAATATTATAAAAATATCTTAAATCTTGCAAATGAAATGTCGGTGGGATGGGGTGAGGAAGAAGAGAAAAGTCGTAAAAACCGACAGTATATTCGTGTTCGTAAGGTGTTTGCTGGGAAATTTCGAAGATATCATGGCTTGAAGTTGAAAGACTATTTTGATCAAGGAGCGAGAACCTTCTTTGATGTAGTGTTTGGAAATGTCGCTGGGGTCGTAGGTTTTTTAATGGGGTTGACCCAGACTTTTTTGAGGTTAATAATAAAAAGGCAGCGACCGGACGTAGTCTTTTTAAAGGGTGGATTCGTGGGGTTACCAGTTGGTCTTGTGGCTGGGGCGCTCGGAATTCCTTATGTACTACACGAATCTGATGCGGTCTTTGGCTTAACTAATCGTATTTTGATGAAAAAGGCGGTTAAAATTGCGACAGGAGTACCGGTTGAGGTCGAGAAATATAGTGAAGAAATCGCAAAAAAAATTGAGTGGGTGGGGATTCCAGTGGCGCCAGAATTTATGCCAGTGTCGATTGCGAAGCAAAATAGCTTAAAACGGGAATTAGGGTTTAACTCTAGGAAGAAGCTGGTGGTAATAACTGGAGGTTCGCAGGGGTCAGAACATTTAAATATGTCAGTGAGTGTGATTCTAGAAAAATTATTGGAAAAGGCAAGCGTGGGGCTGATTGCTGGGCGAAAATATTATGACACAATGCTGGAGTTAAAAGATTTTGAGAAATGGAACAGGGCAAAATTGGATTCAGATTTTAGAATGTGGAATTTTTCTCCTAAAATGAGTGAAATACTGGGAGCAGCAGACCTGGTAGTATCAAGGGCGGGCGCGACAACCATTACGGAGCTTGCGGCTCTCAAAAAACCGGTCATTTTGGTGCCTTTTGAAAAGTTGCCTGGTGGTCATCAAACGAAGAATGCCGAAAGATTGAGTAAATCCGAGGCGGTAGAGATGGTGCTTGATAGCAAGATGATGGATAAGCCAGAGCTATTATTGAACAAAATTTTTAAGTTACTAGATGATGATGAAAAAAGAGAGAAGCTGGCGAACAATTTACATGAACTTGCAAAACCAGAGGCATCTAAGCGCATGATGGAGATTATTGTGGAGGCGAAAAATAAAAAACGGGTGGAAAACGAATGAGATTAGGCAGGACGATTGCAGGAAACCGGGACGTAGTTGAGAGTGAGCTTGCGAGGCAACAGTTACTTGAGAAGCGCGAAAAGAAAAAGAAAGTACAATTACTATTACTTGGTGTAGTAATTGTAGCAACGGTGGTGCTTGGAGTGGTAATAATTCAGAGTGCAGTAAAGAAAGTTCCGGCGGCGAATCAGAAGAAGGCTGAAACAATAAAATATACGCCTACGGTGAGTATTATCGATGAAGATGGTTCAAATTTTATAACCGAGCGAACAAAACAATATGTGGGGTTGTTTGAAAAAGATGCGAGCGAGGGCGGACTGAAGATAATAAAAGCCATTATCCCTGCGGGTAAGGCGCGAGAGGTGGATCTGTATTTTGAGGGCCGAGAGGAATTTTACAAATGCAATTTAGACCGAGGGACGGCAGAGACACTAGAGGATATAATTAGGATGATAGGATTCCTAAAAAAACAGAACCTGAAGGTGGGCTATGTGGATGTAAGAATTGAGGGGCGTGCTTATTATAAGACAATATAGGGGGGTATATAGAGGGGTAAACCGGAGCAAAAGTCCGGTTTTTTGTTGGTGGAGATTAGTTATAGAAAATAGGTGAAGAATAAAGTCTTAAACCAGTAGTAATTCCTGTTCGGTTTTTAGATGCTATGGAGATAATTTATTTTGTAATAATTAATTAAAAATACAAGTGCTTAGATGATTAAAACGCGTTCGGTTCAAGCTTGATGTGTTCGGATTTTTATAAAATGAAAATGATAATATGCAAGAGGTTGGAATTAAAAATATTAAAAAATTTATAGAGGAGAGTGGAAAGTTTTACACAGTTGTGGAAAAGTGAATAAATAAAATGCTACAAAATAACAGAGGTGAGATTACAATGACCGAGTTGTGGATAACAGGGGGATATTTGCATAATATATAAACATGTGGAAAAGTAAGTTGAAAAACTTGGAAAAAATATTTAAAAAGCACTTGCATTATGTAGTTAATGGCGCTAAACTAAGGTCAGTGGATAACAAAACAAAAACCACAAACAAAAAGATGAAAAACAATGAGTAATCAAGCGAAGAAGAATTTAGAAGATAATCAAGATTACGAAGTAATTCGCTTGGTAAAGAAGAACAATAGTTAAAAGCGGTCTTTTTGGCACATTAAAAAATGTTTGAGGTCGGTCAACTAGGAGTCTTGGCGCGCGTTTAGGAAACGCGTCATCAAAACCATTAGTACATCTATAAACACCTCCCAATTAACTCAACAAACAACCTACACAATAAGTCTCTCAACGGTTATAGTCATATATTTAGTCTTGCACTAAATAAAACTATAGCAACATTTATTGTATAGAAAGATTAAGAAGAAGCAGTAAACGATTCTTAATTATATAAACAAAAAACATACAAACACAAACACGCTGAAATTTCTAGTTGAGCGATCTCAAACTAAAGAGCTTCTATATAACAGAGAATATAAGTCTTTGATATAATAGAAGTATGGAAGAGCTTCATAAACCAGTGTTACTATCAGAAGTTCTCGAGACTTTGCAACCGAATCCGGGTGAATCATATTTAGATTTGACGGCGGGATATGCAGGTCATGCGGGAAAGATTTTGGCGGTTACGCGGAATTATAAAGAATCGGTTCTAGTGGACCGAGACGAGAATGCAATTAAGGTTCTATCAGAGAAGTACCCTGAGGGTGAATTTGACATAAAACTACTGCATGAAGATTTTTATAATGCGGCGCAGTCTTTAATCGAGTGTGGAAAAACTTTTGATATGATATTAGCTGATTTTGGAGTATCTTCACCGCAACTGGATAATTCAGAGCGAGGTTTTTCATTTATGCATGAAGGGGAACTGGATATGCGAATGGATCAGACGCAGGAGTTGTCAGCGGAAACGATAGTGAATCACTGGTCAGGGAAGAAACTGATTGAAATCTTCGAACGATATGGTGAGGAATCATCGGGGCTGGCAAGAAAACATGCGAGAGAAATCGTATATAACAGACCATGGAAAACTACTAAAGAGCTTGCGGATGCTTTAAGTCCGAAAGGATGGTTTGGGAAGCACCCGGCAACCAAGGTTTTTCAAGCAATTCGCATTGCAGTAAACGAGGAGCTTTCGATTATCGAGAATACTCTACCGTTGATTCCGAAACTACTGAAACCAAATGGACGCATTGCGATTATTACTTTTCATAGCCTAGAGGATAGGTTAGTGAAGCAGTATTTTAAGCAGGTGAGTTCACTTGGAGAAGAATCTGAACTGGAAATTCTGACAAAAAGTCCAATTGTTGCGGGAATGGATGAATTAGTTATCAATCCAAGAGCAAGAAGCGCAAAACTGAGAGCAGCTAGAAAAATTTAGGATAAGAAATTAGACTAAAAAATAGCTTGAACGGGAGTGCTGAAGGTTTTTGGGATGATAAAAATAAAAATAAAAAAGGAGGCTATATGCCAAAGCAAATCATTGTAAAAAACGCTTCTCGAGCACAGAAAATCAAAGTTAATTTTCGCTAGGGAAAGTTAATTCTAAATCTAGGTTGATGCAAATCTCCTGATTTTGAATGTATCAGGCCTTAGGGCCTGCTATCGGGAAGCTTTCGGAAACGACGGAGTCCCGACACGGTTGTAAAGTCAACTGGGAAACGTGTTTAATAAAAAAGATATGACCTTCCCGGAAGCCCTTATTAGCGATGCGGTGGTGCGGCTAATAAGAGCTTTCGGACTATGATTACGGGGCAAATTCGCTAAACGAAGGCGCACCGACCAAGATACACAAATAAAACAAACAACAAAAACAATATAAACATAAATTCAGGTTAAACTCTAATTAAAATCTTTATTTTTGCTGAGAAGATTTTAGCGAGAGTTTACGTAAAGCGAGGAAAATAATGCAGAGTGGAGCAAGAACTATGCGCCAACAGAGTTTTGGCGGTTTTAATGGCATGCGCGGTATTAATGATCGTCCCCAAACTAGCTATTTAGCTAATTCTGTAAGTTCTGGTTATTCACGTAATCGCAATACAGTGCGTCATCAAGCACGTGGAATCGGTCGTTTTTCAGCAATTGCTATTTTGGTTATTGAGATTTTTACAATTGGACTTTTTTACGTCTCTCAACAGGGGAATGTGACTAGTTATGACTACAATATGAACAAGATTGATACGCAAATTGCAAATTTGGAAGCCGAGCGTGACGATTTAAAAGTTGAGCAGGCGAGATTGAACTCGATTGCAAAGAATGCGAAGTCAACGGTGGCGGCCAATATGGAAACCGCACAAGTTGCTGGCTATGCTGACTAATTTTGAAGAATAAATATTATTGACTGAGTGATTCTTGTTACTATTGTAATTAACGCTAACAATTTCTTATTCTCTATAAATATGGTAAAATAGGAGTAATTTTTACGCATTAAGCCTGTTTCTAGGATGGGCAAAACAGGGAAGGAGAAAAATGGCGGAGACCCAAGAGAAGATTATTCAGATCGCAGGCTCAATCACGGTAGATGAATTGGCGGAGGCACTCGGGCTTTCGGTAACCGCATTGATTGGCGAACTTTTTAAGCAGGGAATTATGGCGACAATTAATCAGCGCCTAGATTTTGATACTGCAAGCTTGATTATTGATGAACTGGAAATTAAAAATGTAAAACTTGAACGTAAGAATACGGCAACAAAGACTTCGAATTTTCATAGGGAATTATCAGAGAAGGCCGTGTTGCGACCACCAGTAGTGGCGGTGATGGGGCACGTTGATCACGGTAAAACAACTTTGCTAGACTCGTTACTACACAAAAAGACGGTTGAAGGTGAGGCTGGTGGGATTACTCAGCATATCTCGGCTTATCAGTTGAAGCATGATGATCGCTTAATTACATTCCTAGATACCCCTGGACATGAGGCCTTTGCAGCGATTCGTCAACACGGTGCGATGTTGACTGATATTGTGGTAATTGTAGTAGCAGCAGATGACGGCGTGAAGCCACAGACTGTGGAGGCAATTAAGTTTGCTCAGAGCGCAAATGCGAAGATTATCGTGGCAATTAACAAGATTGACCGCGAAGGGGCAGATATTCCGCGCACTATGGCGGATTTGGCGCAACACGGGTTGCAACCTGAGGAGTGGGGTGGCGACATTACAATGGTGCCGATTTCAGCCAAGCGTGGGGATAACCTTGAGAAATTGTTGGATATGATTTTACTTACGGCTGATCTTGAAGAGTTGAAGGCAGATGTGGAAATCCCAGCTGAGGGACTTGTGATTGAGTCTCATATGGAGGTTGGAAAAGGCTCTGTGGTGAATTTGCTGGTAACTGGCGGTGAGCTAAAGACTGGTAAATTTGTGGTGGCTGGAAGTGCTTATGGGAAGATTCGTACGATGATGGACTTCCGCGGTAAGCCAAAGGGGAAAGCGACTCCGTCGACTCCAGTGACTGTAACTGGCTTTAAGGAATTGCCTAACTTCGGTGACCGTTTTATTGAGGTAAAGGATGAAAAGACTGCGAGAAAGCAGGCACTACTGAACGCTCAAGTGGAGGCTTCAGAGACGGCTTCAGCAAATGTAACTTCTACGGACCTTCTTCGCATGATGAATACGGCGGATAATTCAAAGGTCTTTAATGTGATTATTAAAGGTGATGTACTTGGCTCCGTGACATCCGTAATCGATTCTTTGAAGATGATTGATACAAAGGGTGAGATTTCTCTAAATATTGTATCTTCTGGCGTGGGTGACGTGACCGAAAACGACGTCTACATGGCGGAAGGTGATAATACCGTGGTATATGGGTTCAACGTGAATGTGCCAACCAATATTGTGAAGTTAGCAGCGAGGGACGGCGTGGAGATTCGCAATTATCGTGTGATTTACGAGCTTTTGGATGACGCTAAGGCTTCAATGGAGAACCTGCTTGATGATGAGGTGGTCGAGGAAGAGACTGGCGAAATGAAGATTAAGGGCGTGTTTAGGACCGAACGTACGGCGATTATTGCTGGCGGTGAGGTATTAACTGGCCGCGTTGGAGCTGGGATGCTGGGACGAGTCTATCGCAATAAAGAACTGATTGGCGAGGTTTCAGTAGATTCAGTGCAGAAGGAAAAAATGCAGGTGACCGAGTTGGTGGCTGGTGAAACGGGTGGTATTGCCTTCAATTTGGAGAAGAAGCTGGTGATTGAGCTTAATGACCGAGTGAAGTTCTTTACAAGGGAATTGCGTAAGAAGAAGCTTTAGAATCTGAAGATATTTATGTTTTGAAAACGCACTCAAGGCCGTTTGGCCAAGCTTATAGTTTTCAAAACAATAAATATCCTTCAGATCTTTTGTGTGAGTGTATAGTTTTTAAAATAATAAATATCCTTCAGATTTTTTGTGAGAGTATTTATGAAAAAATATCCCTTAGATTAGACATAAATATGCTAGTTCGGTTTTTGTTCGGAAATAGGGAAACAAACAAAAAGCATTTTTTTGGAAGTGTATGGTATTTTAACTGGGGCTGGACCGGGGTGAGATTGGCGCGACAACAGGGGTGGGAAGAGGGGAATAAGGGAAAGGGCAAATCCGGCAAATTTTGGCTAAAAATCCGTGAAATTTAGCAAAAATTGAGATTTCACGGACAAAAATATGCGTACGGATGACTTTTACAGGGGTGGGATTTTTGAGTAATTCCGAAGCTCTTCTCCGAATCTTCAGAATTGCTCGGAATTGCACGCATTATGATAGATAAAGGGAGAGATCTGAGGTGTATTTACCCCTTAAAGTGGTGATATTTATGATTAATTCAGTATTTCTCTGCTGATTTTTTGAGAAAATAAGATGGTAGATGTTATGAGGTTTTTAGGATTTATATCTGTTAAGAGGGTCTTAAGACGATTTATTAGAGGTTATGAATAGTAGAACGATGTGGCTGACATGTGGTTATAGGGTCTTGGTGGGGTGATTGATGATTTTCTTGTCCATGTTGGCTTTCTCCTCTAGTACGTCGTAAAATAGTTATTGTGCGACATTGTAAATATCGACAAAAGACGATTGAATATACGTTGGTAATTTAGAAAAAATAGTGGACCGACTCGAGTTTGCTGGTAATTCGAGTTTGTAGCCATGTAGTAATGTCTTTTATTGTCTTATGAGTATTTCCCCCTCTAAATATCAGAATCGCTCCTAGGGGGTCTAGGAGCGATATTTTAGTGATGAATACTCAGATATCCGTTATCGGCTGAGCTCTGTTGGCCTTGGATGTTCTGACGAAATCCATTTTGCCCCAATTGATGATCTTTAGGGAGATTTTGGCTGGTAGAGAAGCCTGGACGGCCGTCGTGAAGGTCAGAGGCATAATTAGTCTGACGTGTAGGAACAGAGGTAGAAACTGGGGATTTAACAGGGGTGGAGGAATTATTGACTGGCTTTTGATGAGAGAGATTGGTCTGTGGATTTACAGGGGTGGAAGAAGAATTAACAGGGGTAGGGGAATTACCGGATTGATTATTAGGGGAAGAGTTGCCTCTCTTCTTATTTTTGCGGTTCTTGTTTTTAGAATTTCGATCAGTATTTCCCTGTTCTTGGTGCCCCTGAGGTTTATTCTGATTCTGATTGAAATTATTTTGCCTCTGTGACGCATTTACAGACGTTTTACCGGCTGAATTATCAGAATTAGTATTTCCCTGCTGTTTTGGGTTTTGATTTAACCCTGAGGCCTTTTCAGAAGTTTTTTCTGGATTATTTGTTGAGTTATTCTTGACCTGATTGGCTAACTTGTTCGCAAAACTTTCTGGTGCTTTCTTGAGCTGATTATTTAATTTGTCAGCAAAGCTAAGAGGTTTAACAGAGGTAGTTCCCTGTTTATTTATGGTCGAAGGTTGCTTGATATTACTAATGGTTGAAACAGGGGAGGTAGTTGAGGTGGATGAAATAGATGAGACTACTGAAGTAGATGAGGTAGATGAGACTACTGAAGTGGACGAGGCAGATGGGGTGGATGAGACGGATGGAGCGGATAGGTCGGATGAGATGGATGAAATAGATGAAGTATGTGAAGCAGCTGAAGTATCTGAAGTAACTGAATTCGCTGAAGTAGTTGCCGTAGAGGCCTCGTTTTTGGCTTTTTCGAAGGCTGCGCCGAGATCTTTTAAGGTTAAAGAATTTTTACCGGAGATGGCGTTTGGAGAAACCTTTTTCGGATCAACTATGCGTCCAGTTTCAGGGGCGATAAACTCTAACTTTGGTGCATTTTTAGAGAATTCAAATTTAGGGGTTTTAGGCGCGCTGTTATCGCCGCGGCCAGAGTCTGAGAGGTCTTTTTTGTATTTTTCACTTTGTTCAATATTGGCGCGAATTTCGGCTTCCACGTCAGCGCGAGGTCTTGAGTAGAGATTGCGTGAACTTTCGATAATTTCGTCAAGATTATCAGTTGGGGCTTTTGGAATATTTAGGGTGGTAGCAGAGAAGGCAGGGGCCTTTTCGCCGCCAATAATCATGGAAATGACAAAGTGACGGTTATTCATTTGGATGAGGTCGGAGGCATCGAAAACTGGTTCAAACTGTTTGACAAGGATTGGGGCATCGTCGGCGGAAACGCGGAATGAGATTGTGGTACCAACGTTACCAAAAACGGCATCGCGGACATTCTCGGTCATCTGTGAGATGTACTGGTTGGCAACGGTGAGATTGAGACCATACTTACGGGCCTCGGAAAGAATGACTGAGAAGGAGTCGGTCGCGAAGTTTTGGAACTCATCAACGTAGAGATAAAATGGACGACGCTTGGAAACATCTGGGATATCAGAACGAGACATGGCGGCAAGCTGGATTTTGGTGACAAGGAAGGAGCCGAGAATGCCAGCATTATCTTCACCGATGAGACCCTTTGAGAGATTAACGACAAGAATTTTTCCTTCATCCATGATTTTACGAACATCGAAGCTAGAGCGGGACTGACCGATGATGTTGCGGATAATTGGGTTAGCCGTAAAGGCGCCGACCTTGTTTAGGACCGGAGCGATAGATTCATTGACTTGTTTTTCGTTCCACTGGCCGAACTCATGCTTCCAGAACTGAAGAACGGTGACATCAGTACAGTATTCAAGTGTCTCTTTGCGAAATTCTTTGTCTGTGAGAATACGTGAGATATCGAGTAGGGTGGTACCTGGGCGATCAAGAAGGGCAAGGAGAGTAAAGCGGAGGATGTGCTCAAGACGAGGACCCCATGAATCACCGAACATACGCTTCAAAACGCCGATAACCTCAGAACAGATATTAGGTTTTCTAGTAGGGTCGGAAAGCTCAAGAGGATTGAAAGCGACTGGATATTGTGTATCGGCTGGGTTGAAATAGACAACGTCTTTAACGCGACTTTGCGGCACAAAGCGGAGGTTGTTTACGGCAAAGTCACCGTGTGGATCGATAATACAATAACCTTGGTTGTAAAAGATATCGGAGAGGGCGAAGAGTTCAAGGAGACCGGACTTACCGGCACCGGTTTGACCGATGATATAAACGTGCCTTGAACGATCGCGGCGGAGCATGCCAAATTGGTGGTTGATGCCGCGGAAATTTGTGAGACCGAAGGCGGAAATATTTTCATCATTAGAGGCAATGCCAGTGATGAGCGGTAGTTTGGCAGGTGGTTCAGCGGTCTTTGAGGTTGCCCAGACAATGTTTGGGGTTTCAACAGAGGTGTGTGGTAGGTGATAGACACTGGCTAGTTCGGAAATATTGAGAATGAAACCAGGGTTAGTGAATTGACGCATTTTATAGGCATCAAGGTCTTCTCTGTTGAAACTGCCGCCAAGTTGTTTAAAACCATTGAGGTTAGTAGAGTTGAACTGCTTGAAAGTACCGACCAGAGCCTGCATATTGAGTTTTGCATTAATGTCGCTATTGCCTAAGTAGGCTAGACGGATTTTTACTTCATAACCGAGCTTGGTGGCCTTTTGTTCGGCGGCGCTAACCTGGGACTTGGCGCGCTCGGAAAGTTCTACTTTAACTTCAGAGGCAGTGCCACCAGTTGGAGGTGTCCAGAGAGCGGAGATGAGCTGAGCGAGCCAGGTAAAGTCAATATTGAAGAGGGTAAAACCTTTTTTACCAGCTTTTAACTGCTTGATCCACTCATCTGTATCTTTGTGCCAGGAATCGGCGACTGGACGAGTGAGAATTTGGATCCAGAGTTCCTCAGAGTGATCAGGGTCAAGTTTAGCAAGGGTGCCGGTAATGCCAGCAAGAGGATCGACTTCGAAATTATCAAAGGTTTTGATTGGCAGGGCGGAATTTTCCGTGAGACCGAGCTCAGCGGTATAAATAATTTCATGCGTGTCGCGGTTATCGACATAATCTTTGTCGATAGTATAGATTTGTACGGTTGGGTATTGAGCGTAAATTTGGCCTTCTACGAAACTTTGCTGGGCTTTTGGAGTCCAAACGTAAAAGCGGATTTGCCCACCAGTACTCACTACTTCAAAACTGAGGTGCTCCTGGACACCGCCAGAGCTCTTAAGTGATTCTGCATCACGTAAAATACCGTGAAGTGAGGCAAACATTTGTTCGGCAGAAAGTTCTTGTTTGTCGTTATTTTTTGGAATTTCTAGCATCAAAAGCACAGAGTCGACATTGAGGACTTTGAGTTGGTTGATTTTCTTGTGGTTAAGATAGGTGAGAACGCCTAAAATTATCACTATTGGCAGCCAAACAATTGGCATAAGGAGCACGTGGAGAATAATACTAATCATACCTATAGTTTAGCATGAAAAGAATAATTATTCTGCGGTTTTAGCAACTGTATACATGTTTTTGTCAACACGTTGATAAAGTTTTTTGTTTTGAAGATTTAGGAGCACGGTAGTTTCTTTGACTTTGCGAACCTTGAGGACATTTTTTACGATTTCTTCACGAGTGAGCGGAGTTTTTGATTCTTCAAGGATGCTGGTAATAATTTGGGAGACAGTTCCCTTTTTGTATCCCCAATCACGGAGTGCATAGATGCCGCGACCGATGAGGACAAAACGAGGGTCCTTGATAAGTTCATTGTGAATAGCCTGGAGAGTGACATCCTTTTTGCGGAAGCTGGAGGCAGAAATAGCCTCGGCGATGTCGTTAAAATGCATTGGCTCCTTCTTGTTTTGAAGAATAACATAGATTTTGTCGCGAATGTTCTTTGGGTTGACAGTTGGCCATTTTGTGAGACCCCACTGGTCGTCTAAAGAAGAAAGTTGTTTGGAGATTGAAGCAACGGCGCGGATATAGTTTGGGTGCTCATAATTCAACTGATTGTCAAGTTCTTCGAGCGAGACTGGGGCTTTTTTAGCCTTGATCAAGTTAACAATTTCATCGATGTGTTTCTTGATGGTTTTTTCGTCACCATAATCAGAGATGCCAATAGCGCCGTAATATTTCTCAGTTTCCTCAATTAGAGTGAGATTTGCGGAGATTTCGGCGAGAAAGATGAGATAGGATTTTTCAAGATTGGTGGCTTCGCGGCCATAGATTTTGGTGGTGAGGGTGGAGATTTTAGCGATTCTTCCCTCTTCTGTAAGATTGCGGATAAGGATTTTTTCAGCAGCAGCAAGTTCAGGGATTTTGCCATCTTCTGCGGCAATGCGGAGGCGGACGACAATGGCTTTTTCAAGTTGTCTGACGCGTTCCCTAGTAATGGATAAAAATTCTCCAATTTGTTCCAGTGTTTCACGCTCGCCATTTAAACCAAATCGACGAGAGATAATTTCCTTTTCACGATCTTGCTCAATGATACTCAGGCTACCTTGGACGGCTTTCGCGATTACATCTGTATGTTGATCCATTCTAGGTCTTTTTTCCTTCCTCCACCGCTGAATTATTACTGAATTGTTTGCTAAAATTTAATATATAATAACATTAAAATAAAAATTGTCAAGTAAATAAAAATTGAAATATTTTTCTCTTAAAATCCTGATCCTGTTAACTTTTCTTTAGTTGTTTTCTGTTGTCTATTGTACCATATATTTTACTTATAACCTAATAAGTTTTATTAAAATATAAACATAAGCAGTTTTGTGGTGTGATAGTTGATTTTAGGTAATAAAAAATAGCGGAAACTTGAGTTCTCGCTATTTTTAATAACTTATTTTGTGGCCTTTTTAGCTTTGGTGGTATTGCTAGTAGATTTTGTAGTTTTGGAGGATTTTGTGGCGGATTTAGTAGATTTTTTGGTCTTTGCAGTAGTTTTTCCTGTCTTGGTAGTCTTACTTGGGGCCTTGGCGGCAGTTGTAGTAGTCTTGCTATTTAATAATTCGGTAGCCTTTTCAAGAGTCAGAGTTTTTGGATCAATATCTGCAGGGATTTTGATGTTGTTTGGCCTTGGGCGCCCCTTGCCGGAAGCTGGTTTTATGGCTGGGCCTTTAATATATGGTCCGAAGGGGCCATTGATAATTTTGACCTCTCCCCAGTCGGCAATAATGGAAGATTTTTTCTTTTGATAAAGCTCATTGGCAAGGTCGAAGGAGATAGTGTAAGGACTTTCGGCCTTATCGGCGCGACTTAGTGGAATGTTGTAGTTTCCGGCTTTAAGGTATGGACCGAAGGGGCCATTGGCGGCAATGAGTTCTGCGCCATCCGGGGCTGTGCCAACCAGACGAGGTAGTTGAGGAAGCTCTAATTGTTTGAGCGCAAGTTCAAGAGTGACGGTCTTTACGGTTTTTCCGGCTGGAAGTGGGGCGAAGATCGGCTTTTCGCCAGCCTCTTTTTCGTTCTCACCTAATTGAATAAAACCACCATTACGGCCAATTTTGGCATAAACTTTCTTGTTGGTTTTTGGGTCAATGCCGAGTTCGGTGGCAGAATTGTAACGGTTAGCCATGGCGGAGGCGCCGACAGTTTCAGCAAATGGCGTATAAAAATCGCGGAGCATCTTAAGGCGAGTCAATTTATGCTCGGCAATTTTGTCAAGCTGTTCCTCAATACCAGCGGTAAAATCGTAATCAACAATGTTTTCAAAATTCTCACAGAGGAAGTCGGAAACCAACTCGCCAACAGGAGTTGGTAGTAGCTTGCCCTTATTTGCGCCAGTTTTCTCTTTGACCGTGTCTTCAGAAATTGAATTTGGTGCAGCATCTTGGTCGAGTACACTGTGGTGGCCATGAAGGATAATCTCTTGGAGATTGCGTTCAGTGCCTTCGGATTCACCCTTAGTGACATAATTTCGCACTTGGATAGCATTAATAATAGATGCGTAAGTACTTGGACGACCGATGCCAAGCTCCTCAAGTTTTTTAACTAATGAACCTTCGGTGTAACGGGCAGGTGGTTTGGAATAAGTTTGTTTGGCAATCAGGTTATGGACATTAAGTTGATCACCAACGTTAAGTTGAGGTAGGAGAGTGTCTTTATTCTTGCCATATATGCGAAGGAATCCGTCAAAAATTACCACTTCGCCTTTGGCGGTAAAATGAAGTTCCGGATCAGTGGATGGCGTGATATCAACTGTGGTTTTGGCAACCACGGCGTTTTTCATTTGTGTCGCTAGAGTACGAGTGCGGATGAGTTGGTAAAGTTTCTTTTCATAATCGTTTTTGCCAGCAACTTCCTGGGCAATATTAGTTGGGCGGATGGCTTCGTGGGCTTCCTGAGCGCTAGCATCCTTTGTATGAAAACGGCGAACTTGGACATAATTTTCGCCAAAAGCCTGTTTAACGTAGTTAGAAATTGCCGCAATAGCTTCGCCAGAAAGGTTAAGGGAGTCAGTTCGGTGATAAGTGATTAAACCTGCCTGATATAAGCCCTGTGCGGCAGACATAGTGGTTTTGGCGCTATAACCGAGGCGACTGTTGGCCTCAATTTGTAGGGCAGCGGTAGTGAAAGGCACTGGATTAGATTTGGTTCCCTCGGTTTGCTCAATATTAGCAACAGAAAAAACGGCCGGAGCAAGAGAGTTAAAGAGAGACTTTACTTCATCTGCACTTTTTAGAGTTGATTTTTCAAGATTAGCTTCAAAAATTTCAGACGATTCCGGGTCGGTTACATTGGCATTTTGATTGGAGAACTTACCGGCAACCTTGAAGGTGGATTTTGAGGCGAATTTTTCAATTTCACGCTCTTTTTCAACGATAAGTCGAAGAGCTGGGGACTGAACGCGACCAGCAGATTTAGCGCCGGGAACCTTTTTACGAACGATATCCGAGAGGTCGTAACCAACTAGCATATCGAGAGTTTGGCGGGCCTGCTGACTGGAGACCATATCCATATCAACAGTGCGTGGCTTAGCAATGGCGGCCTGAAGAGCGGATTTTGTGATTTCGTGAAAAGTGATGCGGTGGGTATTTTTTGGGAGCTTTAAAACCTCAAGAAGGTGCCAAGAGATTGATTCCCCTTCACGGTCTTCATCGGTTGCTAGCCAAATTGCTTCGGCGGCCTTAGCTTCTTTTTTGAGTTCAGCAATAATATGTTTATGATCCGGGTCGATTTCATAGGTTACTGCAAAATTGTCATGAACGTCGACCTTGGTGTCTTTACGAATATGTCCAACAGAGGCGAGAACCTTAAAATCACTGCCTAAATATTTTTCAATGGTTTTAGCCTTGGCTGGACTCTCCACGATAACTAAGTTCTTTGACATACATATATAGTAGCACGATTGTCAAGTGGAAGAAAAATATATCAAAAGGCTTGGCAGACCATAAAACTTATGGTAAAGTATGGTTAGAGTGAAGGTTTTCTGGCAGCCAAATACAGGAAGGATATTTTGCTGTGGAATTAAAAAAACAAAAAACATCAAATAAAGGGGTAAAAATAATTAGCGCTACGTTGGCGGCAAGTCTTTTGGCAGTACCTGCATTACTGTTAAACGGCGCACCAACCTCAGCTGCTTCCCAAACAGCAACCACAACGGTGAATGTCAGGATCGACCCAACAATTGCGATTTCGGCAACACCAAACATCGATATTAATATTACGCCAACTGCTTCTGGCCAATTCCAGACCGGAGATGGACGTGTATCAATTTCAACAAATAATACGAAGGGGTATACAACTTATATCACTTCAAGCACCGCCGATACGGATTTGAAACAACCAAGTTCTGCAGGCGTGTCGACTACTATTCCAAGTGTAACTGCGAGCGCAAACACGATTTCTGGTACCGCTTGGGGTTGGTCGAACGATGCAACTCAGTTTAATCCAGTTAAGGTAGCTGGTACAACGGATAACAGTGCAGTATTCAGCAAAACTACAACTGCAACTCCAACTGGCGACAATAAAACCTTGACGGTTGGCGCAAGTGCTACTACCAGTGTTCCTGAGGGAGCCTATTCAAATACCTTATTGTTTACCGCAATAACAAATAACTAATTGATAATTCATGCGAGGAAGATATTGTTAGTTTTGGTTTTTTGAATAAACTTGTAAAAAAAGGACCTAGCGAGAAGGTCCTTTTTGTTGAGCTATAACATATGGTTTATTTTGTTGGACTTTTGTGGAATCAAAAAGCCCCAAGTAAGGGTGGGCATCACTTGGGGCTATTTGACCCTACAACGCATCTCTTTGATACCGGGAGATTCCCCGGAGCGTGACCCACCTCACAAACTTTGGGGCCCGCCGGTTATAGGGGTTGCTATGTTCTTAAAGATTGACTTTCAAGTGGAGGTAATACTTATACTTACAACCGATAAAAGAAAAATTGTAAGTCGAAAGTCTTTTAAGAACACGCAACTTCTGTTATATTGGTAACAGAAATTATGATTTATTTAGGTGCGGTGTAGAGACTGTGCCTTTTTTGGCTCTCAATCTCTAACTTGTTGAATTATACCATACAAAAATAAATACGTCAATACTTAAAACTAAGATTTGTAAATAATCAAGTAAAAAGTGGAGGTAAATATTATGATTATCAACTCTTGCGTACCTGAAGATGAGGAGTATTTAGCAAGACTTTCTGCCATTGCGGTTAAGCCTAAAATGTTATATTACTATGGAAAAATGCCGGAAAGAGATGAAAGGTTTTTGACTGTGGCGCCGCGATATTGCTTCGAATCTCCTGGGCGAGCGAAGACGGTAGCTGTGGTGGGGGCGCGGAAAAATACAGAATATGGTAAGGAACAGGCATATAAAATTGCGTATGAATTAGCTAAACATGGGGTAGTGATCGTGTCTGGTTTGGCGTTTGGAATTGATTCGGTGGCGCACCGGGCAGCGCTTGATGCTGGAGGGGTAACACTGGCAGTACTGGGAACTCCGATTGATCAAATATATCCTGCAAGTCACACAGGGCTGGCAGATGAGATTGTGCAAAAAGGTGGTGCAATTATTTCAGAGTATCCAGAGTGGAGTGAGGTGAAAAAGGATGAAAAATTATTACAGTTTTTTCAATCGAGGAGTGGGCGGAAGGCTTCATTTTTGACACGAAATCGCTTGATTTCAGGGCTAGCTGATGTTGTGGTAATTGTGGAGGCGGATCTGCGGTCAGGTTCCCTGAATACAGCGCATCATGCATTTGAGCAGAGTAATCTAGTTTATGCGGTGCCGGGGGATGTAGGAAGGGCTAGTTCAAGGGGATGTAATCGACTGCTTGGGCGTGGAGCGGTGGCCTTGACTGATATTGAGGATATTTTATTGGATCTGGGGATTGATGAAAAGAAACGAATCAAAGAAAAGAAGGTTGAATTATCTGGGGATACAGAGATTGAGACCTTGATTTTGAAGGAGCTAAAGGATGGTGTTCGCGACGGTGAGGAGATTCTGGCAAGTATTAATAGAGGCGTTCTATCTGATAATGCTTGCCCTACTATGGGTCAAGCTAGTACAATGACGGTAAATGTATCGGAGTTTGCGGTAGCAATCTTTGAATTACAAATGAAGAATAGGATCAAGTCAATGGGGAGTAATCGTTGGATGTTAGTGACTTAGTGAATAGACTTTGATTTTTCTTGGTGGTATTTGGTTTAGATATAACTAAATGTGTCTATAGGGGTTGTGATAATAAAAACTTAGTGAGGATTAACTAAGCAAAGAAGAGTGAGGAGGTTTTATGACATAAGTTTATATTTTTTTGACTCAATTTTAATGTTTATTTAGGTAAGTTAAACGGGGAGAAATAAAGATGGAAAAAAAAGAAACCGGAGAAAATATGACGAACAATAATGCTATGCCAAAAGCAATGCCAATTGCGGAGATATCACATATTCTGGCGAGGATTGGTATTTTGCGGTCACTTCACGCATCAGCGGTGGCGAATCGTTTTAAATTAAACCCGACAGAGGTAAAGATCATGGGGTATGTCAAAAGTAATACATTAAAACGAGGCGTGAGTGATATTCTAGATTGTTATAATATTGGCGAAAGTTCGGCGGCGCGGTCGATTTCGAGACTCGAAGATCGATCCTTTCTTCACAAACGTAGTCATCCATACAATCAGAAACATATGGATTTAGTGGTTTCAGGGGAGGGGATTTATATCGCAAGCTATATCTTGGTAGAACAGAGAAAATATGTCAATGAGTTATTTGAGGATTTCACACATGATGAACGGATTACTTTTATAAAGCTACTCTGGAAAATGGACTATAACTTAAGAAAGAGGATTACTGAATATCGAGGTAAATGAAGTTTTAATCTAGGATTTTATAATTTTATATTTTTATAATTTTATAATTTCGTCGAGTTTATCTGAGGCTTTTTGAAGGATTTCAGGGAGAAGATTGGATTCCTCTTCGGTGAAACAACCGAGGACAAAGTTGGCGTCGCCAATTTTGCTGCGGAGTTCGTTATTGCCGGAACCAAGGCGAAGTCTTGGAAAATCAGTAGTACAGAAATATTGCTCCATGGATTTGAGTCCATTATTTCCTCCACTACTTCCCTTTTCGCGGAAGCGGAGCTGACCGAACTCAAGATTAAAGTCATCACAGACGACATAGATTTGATCGAGAGGTATTTTGTAAAAACTGGCGCATTCTTTGGCGGCTAATCCTACTTCGTTATAGCAAGTTTGAGGTTTTAAGAAGATAACGTCGTCTACCTTGGTGTAGATGGAGTGGAACTTTTTGGCGGTCTGCCAGGAAAGGTCGTGGGTTTTAAAATAAAAATCAAGGGCAAGGAAGCCAAAATTATGCCTAGTAAAATTGTATTCTGGGCCAGGATTGCCGAGGCCAACGATAAGTTTCATAGAGTAGATTATAACGCATAAATGAAAAATAAGGTGCGAAAATAAGATAGGAAATGGGGCATGAAAAAGGCCACCTTGGTGGTGGCCTTAGGAGGTGACTTAGTTTAGTCCTGGTTGGGATCTCGCCTTGCGATGTAGGCTTTCACAAACTCGCTTCTGACGACTTCACCCTTGCCGAGGCTAATCTGGGCAACCATGGGGAGACCAGTAATATAGTGCTTAATAAAACTGATGCCGTTATTTTGCCTATTGAGCCCTTCCTGGTGGACCTGCTCAATGTCGCCGGCAATGATAGCTTTGACATTGGTGCCGAGTCGCTTTAAGAGTGTATCTGCTTCTCGCGGACCTTGATCCTGAAACTCGTCATAGATCACAAAAGCATCAGCAAGGTCTAATCCTCTTGCTGCCTCTACAGCAATAGTCTTGTAGCATTTCCGATATGAACTATCTGCCAGCCTTTCGATGTCATTACCGAGATTTGCATCTGCTGACTTTTTGCCGCCTTTTTTCTTAGGATTTGCATTTGTGTCTTCGCGATCCGTCGAGTCCAGCTTGTCGTTATGCGAGCGCTTGATTGCAGTTTTAAACTTCTCCTCGGTTAATTTGAGATAGTTCTTTAATGCATTTTTGAACGGCGCAATGTTCGGCTCGATTTTTTCGTCAAAACTACCGGGAAGATAGCCATGGGCTCTCTGAAAATCAATAGCGCATGGTACTGTGAAGCATTGCAGGTAAGCGTGAGCTTCATGTAGTATTGTGCCACAAACCGTCGAGAGAAAGGTTTTGCCAGTACCAGCATTGCCGGTAACAACCACGACGGAAATGTCGGGATGACTGATTGCCTCAAGATACATTGCCTGCCCTGCATTCTTGGGTTTGATGGTAGTAAAGCTGCGGAAATAGAACAGGTGTACAATGCGCTGCTGTTTGCAGTCGAAGCGTCCGATATTGTGATATTCTTTAGACTTACCCTTTAGAACATCGTAGCCATTTTGCCCTAACTTAGGCGACATAACAACAAATTCATTGGCAAACAAACGCGGTTCGTTTGGTAAGAACTGCTGCCACATCTCGAGACTGATGCCACTATTTGAGTTCATAAACTCTTCATACAACTCAAATGGAACGGTGACTTCACGTCGGCCGGTATAAGCAGGAGCCTTGCTTGTGAGGGTGTCGGTTGCAATACCACTTGCACGCGCGCGGATAGCAATTGCTTCATCGTTGGTGAGTAGGACAATGTTGTCTACATAGGCAGTCTTTTTGATTGAGTAGGCTGCACTAAACAGTTGACTGACAGGATCCTTTAAGTTCGAGTTCCCGAAGAACGATAAACTGTTGGTGTTCGGAAAAACTGTAAAAAGGTTTCCCTGCTTGGGAAAATAGATCGCTGTCCTGAGATTACCCGGGTCCTCATTGTCGGAGACGAACTTTACCCTTTCAATCAGCTTACGAAGTCTTCTTAAGACTTGTCTTGCAATGTAATGGTATACCTCGTTCTCTGGTGAAATAGCATTTAGTTCCTCGACTACAGAGGTCGGGATGATCAGATGTGCATGACGGAAATCCTCCCATGCACTGTGAGACCATTCCTTAAAAACCTCATCAGCATCAGTCTCGAAGCTGGGGATAACTTCCGGGCAAGCCAGAAGCGCACTTTTGTCTAATACATAGATGGTGTGTTCCTGGTCGTAGTAATTGACCTGAGTGTCTGTGAAGATGTCTTTGATGACGATGCCATTGATGTTGTCTTCGACAATGCCGTTGATGACGATACCATTAGCGTCGCAGGACGGGGTGGACTGGGTTGCTTTCATAATTCCCTCCTTTTAAAGAGCGTGTGGTTTGAGTAGATTTTGATAATTAAACCAAAACTATCAAAGACTACTAGTTACAAAAAAGTAGGCACCAATACCCACTTGGTGATATTATTGCACTTTTAAGTAAAAACGCAAGCTTAATCGAATTATTTGTCGTTATCTTTGGAGTTATTGCGATAAGATTTGCGTGGACCAGCAGCACGATCATTGTGGAAGGAGAATATGATTGGTGTGCCAACGAATGGATAAACCTCACGGATGCGACGTTCAAGATAACGTTTATAAGACCAGTGGAGAAGTTCCATCTCGCGACCGTGGATTACAAACCATGGTGGGCAGGTATCAGTCTGAATAATATATTTGAGCTTTGGGTGAGTATTTTTAAGTCCAGCTGGCGGATGAGAGACAGTGGCTTCGTTGAGGATTTTATTAAGTTCAGAGGTTTTTACTTCAGTATGTCTAGCTAGATCAATCTCAGTAACGAGCTCAAAGAGTTTGGTGACGTTTTTGCCGGTTTCAGAACTGGTAATAAGGACTGGAGCGAAGGAAAGAAAGTTAAAATCGCGTTCAAGATGATTGAGAATGTGGTCAATCTCTGTATAATCAGCGGTCTTGGTTTTATCTGAAAGAGTAGATGTAACAGGGGTAGAATTGTCGAGAAGGTCGGCTTTAGTGAGAACCATAATAATTCCCTTGCCAGCCTCGATAATTTGTCCGGCGAGAGACTGATCGAGCTTAGAGTGTGGCTCTTTAGAATCTATAAGAAGAGCGCAGATGTCGGCCTCTTCGATGGCGGCGAGAGTGCGAATAGCGGAGAATTTTTCAATACCAACCTCGCGCTTGCCAGGCTTTCTAAGGCCAGCAGTGTCAAGGATTTCAATGGTCTGCCCCTTGAATTTGACGCGGATACGATTGATGTCGCGGGTGGTTCCCTGCTTTGAACTAACAATGGCCTGCTGTTTTTGGGCGAGACGATTAAAGAGACTGGACTTGCCGACGTTTGGGCGACCGATAAGGGCAAGTTTGATTAGGGGGTTGCCGTTTTCGTCTAGATTTACCTTACTATCTTCGGTGGCTTCCTCTTTTGGCTTGACATCTAGGGTATGAAAAATAGCCTGTTTGAGATTATTAACACCAAAACCGGTGGTTGCAGAGGTGCGGTGTATATTATCTTCTTTAATACCAAATTTGAGGTATTCGAAATTATCAAGAGACTCTTTGAGGTCGGATTTATTCAAGATTAGGAAGACTGGCTTTTTGGAGCGAAGAGCGGAACGGGCGATGTCTAGATCGCGGAAGTCAGGATACTTAGTGGAGTCGACAGTGAAGAGGATAAGGTCAGCAACTTCAATGGCGTCCTCGATTTGATCTTGGATGGAGGCTTCAAAGTCATCTTCAGGATTTTTTAGACCTGCGGTATCGATAAGAGTAAAACAATTGTCGATGGTGGCAATTACGTTGTCACGAGTAGTACCAGCCTCGCGTGCCACGATGGCAATGTTTTTATGCGCCATGCGGTTTAGGAGACTCGATTTACCGGCATTGGTTTGGCCGATGAGTGCGACAATTGGAAGTTTTTTCATATAAATATTCTATCACAGGAAGCTTCACTTGTAAAATATGAAAAATATGTTGTAGTTGAAATTATCTAAAATAAAACAAAAAAAGAGTCAAGCTTTGACTCTAGATCTTGAATTGGTGATTCCGGCGGGAGTCGAACCCGCGATTTTCTGGATGAGAACCAGACGTCCTAGACCACTAGACGACGGAACCAATATGTAATAAAATTAACATTTTTCTAAAGAAAAAGCAAGAGAATTGACTAGTCACAATCAAAAGTGTGGTCATTATAGTATGAGTCATCAAGTTCTTCAAGTTGGCGTTTACTGCCACCCATGCCCAAATCAAGACCGTCATTTTTGGCGCGAAACTCTTCATCGGACATATCGCCAAGATTATTCTCGTCGCCTTCATCAGTTAAATTATTGTCGTCATTAGGGTCATTGGTCTCGTAGGTTGTATGGTCAAAGCTGTCTGGCTGATTGGCGCCAGAATCCCAGGAGTCGGCATCGGTGTCAATTTTCTTTTCGACAACTTCTGACATTTTGCTATTTGGTTCACCAGCGTTGACGTAGAACTCTGCACTCATATAAAACTCCTGTTAATTAATTATTATGTTGATTATAGCAGGAATTTAAGAATTTCGTATGAAGGATACGTGAAGGTATAACTAGGTGGTATTTTATGCTTAGCTTTGAGGAGGTAGTTTGATTTATTTATAACTATTCGTAAGAAAGTTTGCCATAGTTATCTGGGATGGCAGAAATCCAAGTCCGGCCAGGTTTAAGTTTGATTTCCTCGCCTGCGGTTGTTTTAAAACTAATTTGGGATTCACGATTTGCCTTATGCCAAGTACCTTCGAAGACGGTGCCGTTTTGGAAGATATGGACCTTTCCAGAGCCAGTCGTGGTGATATCCTCGTGATAACCATCGAGCGGACTAGTGCGTTCTTTGACTCGCATGACAATAACGACGTCTGGATTGATTTGATAAGGCTGATTACAGTCGCGTTTTGGTGATGGCTTAGCTGGAACGTTCTCACAAGTATATGAAAGATGTGTTTCGCCATTAGCATAGCTTCTAAAATAAGTGTTTGTGTTTTTACTATAGGCATAATTTACATTAAAGCCTTGTTGACGATTGAAATGGATGTGAATATTGGAAACGAGTTTTTTGGGATTCTCTTTTTTGGTGTCTTGAGACTTATCTTGAACTTCATTTTGAGTATTCGTTTGATCTTCATCTTTTTTGACTTGACTCTCCTCAATTTCTTTTTTCTGTGCATCGGATTCGTCTTTTGTTAGACGGGCGAAGGATTTTGGTTTGGAGAAGGAACCACGAGCTGTATTCTCAAGGAAGGTAGCGAGGAGTGGGCCAGAAGTAAAGAGATTGTTTGGTGCAGTATAGCCAAGATAGGCGCCGCCAGACCATTGTCCGTAATTTCTCCACATATAGTTGACGGATTCGGAGATGTGTCGGTAGCTGCGGACTGCCGCCAGTGCGTCGTCGGCTCCTCCTGCATGAACAACAGTGCAATCAAACGGGGTATCCCATTCGAGATGATAGAGTCTAAGTGAACGGATGGGGCCGATGGCCTGGGCGCCAACTGGGTTTTTAAAAATTGCAGCAAAACGGGTGATACCAACCTCTGCGATTGCTTCAAAAACAATACTGGCGCGATGCAAGCCGACTTGGGGGCGAGCGCCATCCAGGCCGTTAGGGATTTGAATACAATAGATGGGCTGCTCGTTGGCATTTTTGGCCATTTGTTCGGCTTCTTTGACTGAGAGTTTTCTAGTGCTGCCATCGGCTTCAATAATTTTTTCACCGCGCTCATTATATTGAATGCCAGAATGTGAAATTACTTCACCGGTGAGGTTGTCATAGAAATAAAATGGAGTACTTTCAACTTCGGTTAGTTGACGTTCTGCCCTCTCTTTTGCTTCAGGTTTTTTAGAAAAAATCAGCAAAAAAGTGCCAGTAATAATACAGAAAAACAAGGCAATTGTAATAATACTAAAGACAAGACGCTTACTTGGTTTTTTAGCATCCGTGCTAGGTTTGTCAAATTTTTCAGGATCGTGATCTTTAGTATCTTTTTCGAGATTATCTTCGGGTGTGGTCTCGATAGGTGTTACCTGGTTGTGTTTATTTTTTGGCACTTTTACTCCTTTTGGCGAGAGAGCCTTAGTTATTTGCGAGTGCGGTTCGGACCTTGTTTAATCTGGCTAGGGTACGATTTTTGCCGAGCACTCTCAAGGTGAGATGGAGAGCTGGGCTAAATGGCGCAAAGCTAACCGCAATACGGATGAGACTGAAGAATTCAGCTGGCTTCTTCTCAGTTTTTGCGAGAAGGTCGTTTAAGATATTCTGTAGATTATCATCGGTCCAGTCTTCTTCTTTAACATCGTTTAAGGCCTCGATAGTTTCGGTGAGCAGCCCGACGAGTTCGGTCTCGGAATATTTCTTGAGGAATTTGCTATCTGTAATCATTGAAAGATCAACGACTGGATCTTCGAAGAAATAGGTTGTCATAGTGCGAAGGTCGGAAAGAGTTTTTAGACGATCGTAGATAATATTGAGAACTGCTTTTTTATATTCGTCAGTTTCAGTTTTTGCAGATTCTGGCCAGAAGTCGATTGGTTTAAAGATGTCGTAGCGTGAGAAATCTTCAGAGCCAGAGGTCTCACAGGTACGGGCGTAAAGTTCGTCAATTCCCTGTTCGGTGGCGATTTTACGAATCCATTGACCATTCATCCAAAGGATTTTAACTTCATCAAAGCGAGCGCCAGAATTCTGAATACGGTGGACAGAAAACTTTTCGATAAGCTCTTCGAGTGAATAAATTTCTTGTTCAGTACCATCATTCCATCCGAGACAGGCAAGATAGTTGGTCATGGCTTCTGGTAAAATACCGTCGTCACGATATTCGGTGACGGATTTTGCGCCATCGCGTTTACCAAGTTTTTTATGGCCGTTTGGTGCCAAGATATGTGGTAGAGAGACAAAAATGTGGCGTGGAACTTCGAGTGCATCGTAAAGCGCAAGATAATTTGGGGTACTTGAAAGATATTCGACACCGCGGGTGATGTGACTACATTCCATTAAGGTATCATCAACGATGTGAGCAAAGTTATAAGTTGGAAGACCGTCACCTTTAATAAGGATAATGTCGTCGCAAACTTCAGGGCCAGTATGAAGGTCGCCCATTACTTCGTCATGCCATGAATATGCTTTTGGAATAGTCTTGAAGCGGATTGGCAAGCCTTCGTGCCAGGTTGGGGGATTTTCTGGACGGTGGTTACGATAGAGGTAAGGAACTTTTTTAGCCTCATCTTCTTTACGATACTCGTCGATTTGTTCACTCGAGGTATTGTCGGCATAGGCACGACCTTTTTCGATTAATTTTTTTGCCCATTCGATATAGATGGCTTTACGTTCGGTTTGAACGTAAGGTACGTGTGGGCCACCGATGATTGGACCTTCGTCCCATTCGAGGCCGAGCCAGCGGAGAGTATCGAAGATCAATTCGGTAGCACCCTCAACAAAACGAGCCTGGTCAGTGTCTTCAATGCGAAGGATGAACTGTCCGCCTGCTTGCTTTGCAATTAAGTATGGATAAATGGCACTTCTAATATTGCCAATGTGGATATAGCCGGTTGGGCTAGGTGCGAATCGGGTGCGAATTTTCTTCATAATAAGATAAGTATAGCACCTTTTTTATTTTATAGAGAGGTTACGATATTCTTGATTTGTTTTTTGGTGAGTTCACCTTGGAAATTATTGATTTTATAGACAATACCAGCGTTAACCCAGGCGGCGTTGGATCCGCTAATATATATTGTGATTCCCTGCTCGCGGACAGAGTCATAATTCTCACCCCACTTAGTTTTTACGTAACGGTTCAAAAGGGCGTTGCTATCCCAAGGGAGTTTTTCTTCAGTGAGGGTGAACTTTGCTTGATTTGGGCCAGTGAAGTCCATGGCAACACTATTATCTTGTGTGGTGTAGACACCAGAAAGTCGATATTCGCGAGGGATATAACTTGGATAAGTAGCCTGGATACCAGTTTGCATGGCAGCGACACGTACGGAAATGTCTGGCATATTGGTTTGTGCAATAAAGAAGAGGCTGGCAACTACTGCAGTGGAGCAGAAAAGAGCAAAAGCAAGTCTGGTGCTTTTTTTATGGATCGATTTTTTCACCGGTTTTACATTTTTTGTCTGAGTAGCAGCAACGACTTGTTTGGCTTTTGGGTCTTCACTCATTCTGCTAAAGGCCGACTCAACTGAGCTAGTGGTCATGTTGGCGGCTGGGATGGCAGCCCTTGCCAGTTTCTTCGCTGGACTTTTAATGGAGGCTTTTGGTTTTAGGCTTGATTTGACTAAAGGCTTTACAAAAGATTTTTTACTCTTAGTAAAGATAGCGGTTGGTTTTTCGATGTTCTCGAGAATCTGTTTTTCTTGCTCAGAGACTGCTGAGAATGCACGGTCCATTCTTGATTGTTGATCAAAGATGGGAGAGAAACCACTAGGATTTTGTTGAATTTTTTCAGCTGCTTTGCGAATAATAGCAGAGGTGGTATAAGGATTTTTGACGCTGCGAGGGGCAACAGGTTGGGCTGATTGGACTGGCTGAGTTAGATGAATTGCTTGGGCTAATTGAATTGGTTGTGCTAGGTGAGTTGGTTGAGCTAACTGAACTTGCTGAGCTGGCTGAGTTGGATGAACTGTTTGAGTTGGATGGATTGGTTGAGCTGGTTGAGCTGGCTGAGACTCACGCATTTTTGGTTCGTATTTTGGGAAATGTGAAATTGCGGTTGGGTGAGTTTGGCGTGGCTTTATTTCGGTACCATCAGAAATACTGACGTGAAAGGAGGATTTTTTTGGTGCAGCTTGGGCTTGCTTATTCTTGAATGTAATACTGACGGAGTTTTGATTTTGAGTCGAAGGAGTAGTTTGAGCGACTGGTCGACGTACATAACGACGATTTAATGTGGCAGATGCCTGTAGGATATGGTGGGTACGGCTACTTGTTATATCCTGACCAATAATCTGTCGTTGCATTGTTTATCTTCCTCACTCTTTATTACGCTTGTCGTTATTATAAACTATATCGGTTTGGAAAAGCAATACCATTTAAGAAAAAAGAACATGTTATAATATATGAAGTATGGACATTGATAAACGTAAACGTAATAAGATGATTCGCGTAATTTTCGTGGACATTATTATGTCTCTTGCCGTAGTGGCGTTAGTCTTTGTATTAGTCGCAATTGTAGAGGGGTGGCGTCTCAGTTCTAATTTGAAATTAGAACAGAACGGAATGGCACAGATTGAATCGTTGCCAACTGGTGCCAAGGTGATCATTGATGGTCGACAGGATTTTAATGAAACAAATATTTCAAAATTGCTATCGGCTGGTGAGCATGAAATTGTGTTGAAGAAAGAGGGGTATGATTCTTGGTCGAAGAAGATTCGGATTGCGTCAGGACTTTTGACGAGGCTAAGAAATCCACGCTTATTTAAACAAAATCGTACCACGGAAAACGTAGCGGATTTTGAGGCTTTGCGTTTTTTGTATGCTTCTCCCGACCATCGTAGTTTATTAATTGCTTCAAATCAGACAACGAAATGGCAATTTATGACTTCGCTGGGCGCTGACAAGGTGGTGACTGAAACTATTGATGTGAAGGGTGTTTTCTCAAATACCAGTGACGGGAATTTTTCTGGTGAAATTCTTGAAGTAAACTGGAATGAGACTGGCGAAAAGGTACTGTTAAAGGTGAAACGTGGCGATCAGGTCGAGTGGGGAGTAATTAATTTGAAGAAAGTAAATGAAAGTGTGAATTTGTCACAGGCGATTTTGAAATACACTGATAAAAACCTTAAGAAGACTGATGTTGATAAAAAAAATGAAGTTGATAAGAAGGATACAGCCGAGCAAATAGAGACGAAACATGCACTTTCTAATGTGATAATTGAAGACGCTTCGGCGAATAAGTTTTTAGCGCTGGTGGATGGGAATTTGCAAGAAATCGATATTACGGGGAGAAGTTTATCGGAAGCTTATTTAAAAAATATTGCGCAGTTTAAATTATCTGGTTCAGAAGTAATTTATTTAACTAATGTTGAAAAAGATAAAAGACAAATTGGCATCTATAAATTAGGCGACAAAGGTGGGATTGAACTTGAAACGGTTGTGCGTTCAAAACGTGATGCAACGATTTATCTTGGTATTTCAGATTTTGATAATAAGAAATATCTAAGTGTAGTGGTTGATGATCTGTTTACTATTTATCGTGCGGATGAATATCCAACTTATGGCAATAATGATAATTTGCCAGAGAAAATTAATGAGGAGAAGCTTGGGTTTACGCCAAAGAGATTTATAAAATCGTCAAATGGTGAATTTTTCATTGCGGAAACCGATAATAAATTTGCTTTATATAATCTTGATCTTGAAGAAATAAATGTTGTTGAGCATGCGAACACGAATATTTCTTGGCTGGATAACTATATGATGTTTGACGTGGTTGATGGCAGGATGGAAGTCTTTGATTTTGATGGAACTAATCACAGGACGATTTTGAATAACAATATTGCGGCAGGATTTGACGCTGTAATTAACTCAAATGATAGATATTTATATTATGTCGTGAAGACGGATAGCGGATATAGCTTGAAACGAGATAAGCTATTCTAAAATAATCATTGTTTAATTAATAATTAATAATGGAAAATAGATAATAGAAGAATAGAAGATAGGAATTTTTTGATATATAATATCCTGATCTTTTCAGGATATTATATCTTTAATCTTTTTGATTGGTAAGCCAGCGCCAAACTCGGTCAAAGAATGAACGTTCGTTGGCTGGCATAATGGAAGAACTTTGGGTCTTACCTTCAGCGTTATTGCCATTTTCTGCACTATTTTCCTGATTGGCAATTTCTGTAGTTTCCTTTTGTTCATAGGAAGGATTGATTTGTTCGGCCATCACAAGCAGACGGTAACGATCGGAACCAAGTGGCGTACAAGTGATAAGTGTGAGAATTGGTTTGTCAACTTTGTAAACTAGAGCTGCCACATTGGTTGGCTCTACGGTTTCACGTTTATAAACTTTATATGTGTAGCGCACGGAATTGTAGTTGACATAAATGAGGTCACCATCAACTAGGCGTTCGAGGCCGGAGAAAATAAACTTATATTGATTGTTGCTATAGATATCGCCAGCAGAGTGCCCGGAAATGACAAGATTACCAATTTGGCCTGGCATAGCGTCTGCGCCAGGTATCTTGAACTGTGCTACACCGTGGTTCATGGCGTCATTGATGGTTGCCGTGTCGTTCGAAATGTTGAAAAAAACTGGGACGTCGACGTTGAGTTTTGGAATTAAAAGACGAGGGTCGGCGGTTGGGGCTTCAGAAACGGTTGGGTCGATGGCGGTAATGCCAGTATCCTTGGTGTTTCCTGGTGCAATGTAGGCCATAATTGGAGCAAAAATTAAGCGGTTATATTGCAAGAAAAGAACGAAGAGGACGGAAAAAACGCCGGCAAAAATTGGGACGAATTGTTTATGACGTTTGGAAAGTTTGAAGCTGGAATTAGCCTTCTCGCGAATGCGTTCACGAAGACTAACTTCAACTTGCTTAGCACTAGCTTCAGTCCTGGCGATGGAGTCTTGCGAGAGATAGGCGTTGGTCGAGGCGGTCTGGGCGCTGAGCTTAGATTTTTCGGTTTGTAGGTATTTTTGAGCGGCCTTAGCGTAATACTCGCTGTAATATTTTTGATAATAATTTTGCCAATCTGAATGGTATTTTTGCCAATCTGGTGCTTGCTTTGTGAGATTGATCGGAGCCTGCTTAAGGGAGCTACGATTTTCTGAATTATATTTTTGAATTAGTTCGCTGCGCAAAGTCTGCTCGCCGAGCATGCGGTGTTCAATGCGATGCTGGTTGCTATGTAAAAAAGAGAGAGCAGCAAAAGAGCGATTCTGTTTGAGGCGATTGAGGGATGAATTTTGCGGTTGTTGGGTTTCGGAAAGATATTGGCGGCCGGAAGGCTGAATAGTGGTGTTGTTCTGAGTGGCGGTATTCTGATTGATGGTAGTGTTATTCTGATTCTGTACAGCAGAAAGCGAGCCGCTATTTGAATAAGCAGCCAGAACTTTATTGCGAGCGAGTTCAGTAACAGTTTGTCTCTGTCGATCGCTAGAAGATAGCCCACCATCTTTTGGATTCATGTGTTAATTATATCATTTTTTAGGTTATGTTTGATAAGTTCTGCATGAAAATCAGGATTTTATGGTAAAATAGAACTGTTATGGGCGAATGGCGGAATTGGTAGACGCGCCAGACTCAAAATCTAGTTCCAGCAATGGAGTGTGGGTTCGATTCCCACTTCGCCCACCAATTGGTATGTAGACCCGGGAAGGGTCTTTTTTAGTCTTATGAAATATTTGAGTAGCTGAGGAAGATTAGTAATCTTTTTCGTTTTCAATATCTTCTTCGTATTCTGTTGCCTTGATATTTTTATAATAGTTTGGAGAGATACAGACTAGAGGTATGTTGTGAAATATGGCATGTCTAGCTGATATATTAGTTACACCGTAGTTACTGTTAACGTCACCACGTACTAAGATATAATCTGGTTTTACTGGATTACCTTGTTCATCATAGCGATTAATTACTAATTCATTATAATCGTGGACGAATGGTGTTTCCATATTAGCCAATTCTTCGAGTGAGACTGGTGGTTTTTCTTTTTGATTAATATTTTTTGTAAGATATGGTGTCCCGTAGGGATCATCATCTGGTTCATGGGGAGTAAGTTCTGGTTGTTGAATTTCTGATTTAGAAAGCGTATTATTGTCTCCTTTATGGACTTGGACGACAGACCTTGGTCTGACGTGATCAAAAGCATAGCAGCAGCCATAACCAGTCATATCGGTGATACCTATGTTGGTATCAAAGTATGACGCGCTAAGTACGGCGGATGTACTCTTACCAAGCCCTTCGACCTCGTTCTGTTTTTTCATCCAGAATGATGGATCTTCTATGAGTTGATCAACTGTTTGATGGGTTTGTCCGTATTCGTCATTATTAGCTAAATCGTTTGTATTGTAAATAGAAATACTAGATTGAAGAATTTTTAGTGGATACCCCTCAAGTACAAAAAGTGTAACATTGCCTTGTTCGCCATTATCAAAATTAAGGGTGGCTCGTGTCCCCTTAATTCCCTCTTCGTGCGCTCTCACCGCATTGAAAAGGTCATCAACTTTGGTAAGCTCAGAATTAAGTTCTCGCTCCATAAGTTCTTGGGCGGCATTTTCTTTAAATTTATCAATACGTTCGTCGTCAGCTATTTTATTCCACTGTTCTAGCCAATCACTGTTTTCTGAAGTATTACTTTCAAGTCTTTCACTCATTTCACCTCCTTTTAATATAAGCAATATAACCTGATTCTAACATATAAAATATAACTATGTGATATAGTGTATGGATCTTTATTTCTGGTATAATTAATCTATCTTGGAGGTGGTATGAAGAATAATGAAAATAAAGGTAGGGTAAATCGGACAATTGTTGTGATCTGTGGAGTCTTGCTTGGGGTTGTACTGATGGCTTTTGGTGTGTATCTCAATATTAATTCAGAATATTCAAAACTAAATCTGCCGACAGCAGAAAAAATTCAGGCTGAAATTAATGAAGCTTATCAAAAATTAGAAACAGATCGCAAGGCATTGCTGGACGAATTTGATAAAAATGGTAAAACTGACGAATATGACGTAATTAATCGCAGAATTCAGGAGAGAGAAGTCGAAAGGGCGAATCTTGAGGAGAGACTGCTTCGAATCAATAATCATGAATATGATGGGGTGAAGAAAGATACAATCAATAAATCAGTGCCATTCTTTGTGGGTGGAATTGTGGTGATTCTAGCTACGCTAATAATTTCAGGTGTGCTATTTTCACTCCAGCAAGGGCGCAAGAAGATAAATAAAAAGGTTTTATAGGATTTTATGACTGAAAGACAGATTAAAAAGTTGGAAAAGAATTTTGAGGGGGATGGTTTTTTGGGGCTAACTTCTAAAGAGGTGGAGGAACGCAAGAAAAAAGGATTAGCCAATACAGCGGTGGAAGCACCGTCAAAAACGATTGGCGAAATTATTGCATCAAATATTTTTACTTACTTTAACTTTGTTTTTCTGTTCATTGCGGCCTTACTTATTGCGGTTCGTTCTTTCCGAGATTTAAGTTTTTTGCCTCTAATTGTTATTAATTCCCTGATCGGTATTTTGCAAGAGCTTCGGGCGAAGCAGATTTTAGACAAGTTAACAGTCTTACATTCTCCAGAAGTCATGGTGGTGAGGGATGGTAAGGAAGTAAAAATCAAAATTCATGAGCTAGTGATGGACGATATTATGGTGATGGTTTCTGGAAATCAGATTCCAGCCGATGCGGTGGTGATTGGCGGTGAAGTGGCGGCGAATGAATCGCTACTCACAGGTGAGTCAGATGACGTAATGAAGCGAGAGAGTGATGAATTGTTCTCTGGTAGTTTTATTGTCTATGGAAAATGTTTTGCGCGAGTAATTCGTGTCGGTAGTGAATCTTATGCGGCAAAACTAACCATGAAGGCGAAGGAGATTCGCGTGGGTGAACAGTCGGAGATTTTGAGATCGCTCAATAGTTTTGTGAAATTAGCCGGTATTGCAATTATTCCAATCGGCATCATTATGTTTGCACAACAATATTTTTTGCATAGTGCGACGGCAAAGATGAGTATTCAGGCGATGGTGGCAGCGATTATGGGGATGATCCCAGAGGGACTATTCTTATTAGCTTCCGTGACGCTGGTACTTTCGGCAGTACGTTTGGCTCAGAAAAAAGTTCTTGTGCATGATATGAAATGTATTGAAACGTTGGCGCGGGTAGATGTTTTGTGTGTAGATAAAACTGGAACAATTACGACGGAAAAAATGAATGTCGAGAGGGTGGTTGAAATTTCAAAGAATCCTGCGGAATCCGATAGCCTGGATACGACTTCCCTGCTCGATTTTGTTAGCGGATTTCAGGCTGAGGATAATGAAACAATTCGGGCAATAAAACGATATTTTGCGAAGAACCATGAGAGTGAAACACGGGAGGATGTGAAGAAGCAGCTTGCGAAGACTTGTGGCAAGATGGAGCGCGTTTTGGGCTTTTCTTCAAAATATAAATATAGCGGCGTGCAGTTTAAGAATCATACCTATGTAATGGGTGCACCTGAATTTATTCTACGTGATGATTTTTCAAAATATGCGGATAAATTTAGCAAGTTTACGGAAGACGGTTATCGAGTTTTGGTATTTGGTGAATATATGGGGAGATTGGATTCTGAAAAATCTGAAGTGGCATTAGAAGAAAAAGTGGTACCGATACTGGTAATTGTTTTATCGAATGAGATTCGAGAGACTGCGCCGGCGACCTTTGCCTATTTTAAGGAACAGGGGGTTAAGATTAAGGTGATTTCTGGTGATAATGCGAGAACAGTTTCGGAGGTGGCAAAACAGGCTGGAGTGGAGGATGCAGAAAAATATATCGATATTTCTACCGTGAAAGATGCAAAAGAATTTCGTGCGGCAGTTTTAAAATATACCGTATTTGGACGTGTGAAGCCTGAAGAGAAGTTGAAGATGGTGAAGATTTTGAAGTCGGCCGGGCACACTGTGGCGATGACTGGCGATGGTGTAAATGATGTCTTGGCGCTGAAAGAGGCGGACTGCTCGGTGGCGATGGCTTCGGGATCGCAGGCGGCAGTACAGGCTTCGCAACTGGTATTATTAGAATCGGATTTTGCGAGGATGCCACAAATCGTGAAGGAAGGACGCCAAGTGGTGAATAATCTGGAACGCTCTGGTTCCCTGTTTCTTGTAAAAAACATTTTTTCGTTCATTGGGGCAATTTTATCGATTAGTTTTGGTATGATTTATCCATTAGTCCCGACACAGGTATCGTTAGTTACAATGTTTACGATTGGCGTACCGAGTTTCTTCTTGGCACAAATCCCAAATCAAAATCTAATTAAGGGTAATTTTATTCTGAACGTTCTATCTAAGGCAACACCGGCGGCTATTACCAACGTGATTGTTATTTGGCTCTTGGTGCTAGTTTCACAAGTTTTTCATATTGGACGATTGCAGCTTGGAATGCTTTGCGTATTAGCTTGGGAGGTTGTTGGGATTATTTACTTATATCGAGTCTGTCGTCCGTTTGATAATATTTGGAAGAAACTTATCGTTGGTGGATGTAGCTTTGGTATGCTATTTTGTATGATTTTCTTGCAGGATTTATTTGGCATTACTTTTGAGTTATCGGTCTTTGAGTGGGGGATTTTTGGCGTAACGGCTTGTATGGTTTTGCCGATTATGATTCTTTCAGAGCGAGTACTAGCTTATCTTTATTTTCACTTTTTTATGGATGTGATTCAGAAGAAATTGATTAATAAAAATAAGTAGCTTTTTAATTTGAGCTTGATTGATAAAGATTAAGTAAATTTTTAATTTGAGCGGACTGCATAACGGAAGGACTGGCTTTGAGAGCCGCCTCACTCATGGCTTTAATTAGTTCAGGATTTTCAAAAATATAGTCAAGAAGTTCGGCCATGGCAGCTGGTGTGTTGTTTTTGGCACGAAGACCGCAGTGGTCTGGAATATTTTCATCCATGGCGGGGTCAGCATATATAACAGGGAGACCACAGGCAATGGCTTCGAGAATAGTCATGCCTTGAGTGTCAAAACCGTAGGAATTAATGATTGAGAGGTGCTGGTCTTTTTCATATTGAAAAAGTTCTTCATGCGGGACTAGTCCAAGGAAGACGATTTTTGTATCAGTGAGATTTGCTTTTGCGAAGGCTTTGGCTTCTTGAAGTTGATTCCCATCACCGATAACTGTGAGTTGAATATTTTTATGGTATTTGGATTGTTCTATCGATTCGAGGAAAGGTAGGATGCGTTTTTCTTTAGAGACGCGAGAAGACCAAATAATTTTTAATGGATCATTTTGCTGTCGTTCGCGTATCTTAAAACTGTATTTTGCGAGTAGTTCATCGTCAATACCATTAGAAACTACATGTACAGTTTTTGCGACGTGGTAGTGCTCGAGGTTTTTGGTGAAGTGTTGAGAGGGAGAGATTACAATATCGGCAAGACTCGCTTGTCTTATCATTAATTCCCACATATTTCGATGGACTAAGGTTTTAATTAAATAGTTGTCTTTTTTAGGAAGTGTTATTTTTCTTTTTTGAATTGATTCTAGGCTTTTTTGGTGTAGGAAATTTAATAATGGAGCAACTAGATAGTTAAGTGGGGTTGGAACATTGGTGTAGATTGCGATATCTTCACGTCCATGCATGGTCTGTACTAATTTCAAGTGATACTTTTTGGCCAATTTAACTCCTGCAATACTACAGCTAGCCTCGTAGTGCACGTGAACTAAATCAAAAGAGCTGGAAAAATTGGGGTAAAGCTTATTGATGTACTTTATGATTTTCGTTGGGGATTTTGCAAGGGGGGCACCGTTGGGGCGTAATAATTTGAAGGATGGGACTATAATGATATCTTCATTGGAGTTTTTGTTTAAAGAGAGGCAAGACTGCTTATTCATAGAAATGCCTGGCTGTTGTTTTTTCCAGCCAGGACAAAAGATCGTAACGTGATGACCAAGTGATTCAAGCGCGGCTTTCTGAGCCTTAATGGAGGACGGAATGCCGCCAGGAATCTCGAGAAAGACATCAGTGAAGAAGGCGATGCGCATTACCAGCCGCCACCACCTCCGCCGCCGCCACCGCCGCCGGAGAAGCCACCAGAGAAGCCGGATCCGCCGGAACTACCTGGAAGGGAGACGGAGCTTGAGATACTACTGTTTAGACTGTGGAAGCTAGAATTGGAAAATGCGTACCAGACTGGGAGGGCCATATCTTTTTCGTCGACAAGTTTGTAATACTGATCGAGCGATTTAAGCCAAGATTTCTCCTGTCCAAAGATGATGGCATATGGAAGAAGGGTTTCGTAAAGTTTGACAATTCCCTCATTTGTCGTGTCAGCGCCGTCGACGCTTTGGAGGAATTTGAGACGGTCTGCTTCGGCCATTTTAATGTAGGTTTCGAGGCCTGCTAGATAATTGGCGCGATCGAGACCTTGTTCGGTGTATTTCATGTATTTACTACCAAGAGACGGAACGCAGGTAACCATGATGATATAGAGTGGTGCTGCAAAATAAATTGTACCGTGTAGTAGAAATTCGTTTTCAATAATTGCAACAGAGGCATATTCGCCAAAGGTATTAATGAACCATTCCTGTCCAGAGAGTCCGAGAATAAGTAGAATGGTGGCGATAATGCATGGAACTGCAATACCGAGGACCTTCTTCCATTTTACATTAGCAAAATATTTATATTCTGGTTCAAGGTCACCGCGATCGCGAAGATTAGCCTCAATGCGCTCATCAAAACTCTTAAAGAGTGCAGTGATGGTAGCAGTAGCTTTATTGGACTTTAACTCAATAATTTGGTCTTTTTGTAGTAGATCGAGTCCACCATTCATGACCTGGAGAAGGATTTTTTGGTCCTCAGTAAGGTTTTTTACGTCAAGCAGCTTAACTGCCCACTTTTCTTTACTAAATAATTTTTTCTTACCATCTTCCTGTTTGATGATCTCAATCTTTTTTTGGATGGCCATCTGGAGTACAGTTGCGACTTTAGGGTTCTGAGCTGGCTTAATGTAGAGATTGGCAGCCTCAGCGATAGTGTAACCTTTTAGCGGTGTGAATTCGGTGGCAGTAATAAGATTTTTGAAATAGCGTTTCTTTGGTGCGATACGTTTTTTGTAGCGATTTACAAGGAAGAATCCGGTGCCAAGGAATAGAATAGTCATGCCGGCAACAGCAAAATAAGCGAGATAACTGACACGGCTTGGAGCTGGCTTGAAGGTTCCGTCAACGAAAGCAATAGCAAAAGTGAGACCCTCTTTTCGAGAGAGATTTTTAGCGCTGAAATTAAATCCGTCTTCGGTCTCAACTACGTCGCACTTTCCTTTTTCGCCATAGGCGCCACTGTAACAGACGTAAATATTATAGAGACTTGAGATGAGTGACTCGTCAACATGGACATTGGCAGTAACAGAGCCGAAAGGTTGATTCCAGGCATTACCGTTGGCATTCCAATAGACTTCTTGAACGGTTTTATCTTTATTATTTTTATCGTCATTATTTTCTTTAGGTTGCTCTTTGACGGTTGATTCTGAATCTTCATCGTCATTATCGGCTGTGTCTTTATTGCTTGACGTTTTTGTCAGGTCAATAATATTAACGACATTTTCAAAATCATACTCGATAGTATAGGTTTGTTCACCATGAACGTAAATATCGGAATTTCCAATTTTTAGAGTAATTTTACCATCGGAATAATCCATGGTATATGGCTCATCATTGCCGTTACGTTTGACTTTGGCTTCAAAGTTTGCAGGATTTTTGACAACGATATTTTTACCACCATTGCTAGTAACAGGGATAACACGTTTAATACCATGATTCTGGTCGTGGTCTGGGAACTTGGCAACGAGGGTTTCCGTCACGTGCATTTTAGCAAGGTCATTTTCGCCTTTTGTAATGTGATAGTCACCGACAAAACTTTTGAAAGTAAAATTGTCTGTAACATCGTATTCATTACGATGACGTCTTGCGCTTACTGGTAAGGGAGTAAGCACTAATGTGGAAACAATAGTGATAATTAATGTGAATTTAAGGATATTTTTTAGTTGCCGAATCATAAGGCTAGTATATCAGAGTTTTTCTATTTTGTCGGTATACTGTCGATTGCTTTTTTGATGATATTGATGGACGACTGAAGTTTTAGCTCCTCATCTTCGGAGAGTTCAGTGTCGAGACGGCGTACCACTCCGCGACGACCGACTACTGACGGAAAACCAAAAAAGGTGTCAGTATAGGCGTCATAGGTGGAAACTGGAAGTACACGACGTTCATCGTTAAAAATGCAGTTAACGATACTGGTAACACAGGCGCCAATACCATAATAGGTAGCACCTTTTTTCTCAATGATCTTATAAGCAGCCAATTTGGTGTCTTCCTCAATTTTATCGAGTTCTGATTTTTTTAGAAGTTTATTGATTGGCTGACTACCCACATTGGCGGTTGACCAGATTGCAAATTCGGAGTCGCCGTGTTCACCGACCTGATAGGCGTGAATTGATTTTGGCGAAACACTAAGTCTTTCGGCAAGATGGTAACGAAGCCTAGCAGAATCAAGAACAGTCCCAGAACCAATGATTTTATAGCTTGGGAAATTTGAATATTGCATGGCGAGATAACTCATAACATCAACTGGATTAGTAACGATGAGAAGAATTCCATGAAAATTGGCGGCAAGAAGTTGGTCAATGACATTGTGAAGGATTTTTGCATTGCGCGCAAGAAGCTCGATGCGAGTTTCGCCACCTTTTTTCTGTGCAGCACCAGCGGTAAAAATAGCAATATCGGTGTCTCTGGCATCTTTTTCATAGCTTCCAGCGGAGATTTTTAGATAGGTTGGACTGACTGCGAGAGTGTCGCGAAGATCCATAGCTTCACCTTCAGCATCGGCTTGATCGATATCAACAAGGACAAGTTCATTGACTGGAGTGCGTTGGGAAGCCAGAGAAAAACCGATACTTGCACCAACATTTCCTGTTCCAATAATCATAACTTTGTTTGACATAAGAGCTCCTCGCGTATAATAGTTATGCTTTATTTTAGCATAGCGGTTTAATTTTTGCGATGATCCCAGAAGATCGCACATTCGGCAGCATTTAGGAGATTTGTAGGATTCCAAAGTGCAAGTGTGGAAATTTTACAGGCTAAGGTGCCAGACCAGAGAGTAAGTGGAGTGTAATTGGTTTGATTGATTGGGATAGTATATACGGTGCCTGCACTTGCGAGGATGATTTGATTTTGATGAAAAGTAAGAATTGTGCAAGGGTAGCTGAGGGTGAATTTATGAAGAATCTCGATGATTGGAAAAATTGGCATGGAGAGAAGGATCATTTTTGGATAAAGGGCTGCGCGAAAGATTTTTTGGAGCTGGACGAGACTGGCCATGAGAATGAGATTTTTACGTTCGAGTATACCTTGAATGTCGGCAGATATAAGGTCGACAGCATCGCGAGCGACTACGATGAGTTGGTTTTCATGAAGTTTTCTTAGAGTGTCGATAATAGCAATTTCAGTGATTGAGTTTTTGGAGAAATCGCCGGAGAAAAAGACAAGGTCGGAGTCAAGCGCAAAATTTTCGAGGGTAGATGATTTTGCGAAAGAACCTGAGCTAGTGGAGTCGGCAAAATAAACAGAAGCAAAAGCCGGGAGCTTACCTTGTAGGGCGCTTGGTAATAATAAGTTGGCAGTTTTAATTGGTAAACTGTTTAGAAATTCAGTATTTTTAATTTCCACCATGCAATTTTCTAGATTTCCGCCAATAACCGCGATGCGACCAGTTTTTTGTTCTGGAATATTCCAGAGGATTGAATCATCAACAATGTTATCTAGTTTTTTCCAGTAATCTGCTGCTTGCATAATTCCCTTTCTGGTTATTTTATGATTATTAATAATATTAATTTACTAAAATTCGAGAGTGATTGAGATCGGGCAATGGTCAGAGCCTAGAATCTCATTATGGATTTCGGCGTCCACTAAGTGATCTTTTAGTCTTTCGGAAATGAAGAAATAATCGATACGCCAACCAACGTTGTTCTCGCGAGCATGTCCCCAGTGTGACCACCAGGAGTATTTGACAGTATCTGGATGGAGAGTACGGAAGGTATCGAGAAAGGAGCTTTTAACATAATTTTCAATACCAACACGCTCTTCTTTAGTAAAACCAGCGTTATGAGTATTTTGTTTTGGCCTGGCGAGGTCAATTTCTTGATGAGAAACATTGAGATCGCCACAGAAAACTACTGGTTTTTTCTGTTCAAGGAAGGTTAGATATTTCAAAAATAGTGGGTCCCAGAGTTCGTGTCGAAGACCTAAGCGAGAGAGATCATTTTTAGAATTTGGCGTATAGACTGTAACAAGAAAAAAGTGTTCAGTTTCGACAGTAGTAATGCGACCTTCGGAAAGTGGCGTGCCAAAAGTATCTTGATGAAGTCTTTCGATGAGTTGTTTAGTTTCTGCGGTATCTATGTTTTTAAGAAATGACTCCATGTTGATTTCTGTCTGCAGAATCTGTTGGTTATTTTTTGCAAAAATTGCGGTTCCAGAATAGCCCGCGCGGTCAGCGGAATTCCAGAACTCTTGATATTCAGCAAAATCTACCTCAACCTGATGTTTTTTAGCCTTTGTTTCCTGAAGGCAAAGAAAATCTGGTTGAGCTGAATCTAAAAGTTCTTGCAAAACACCTTTTTTGAGGACGGCGCGGATACCATTGACGTTCCAGGAGTATAGTGAATATTTCATATTGACCTCATTTATAGTTTTAGCTATGTCTAATATTTTTGACGCTCACGGTCTAGGTCGCGATGTTTAATACTAATTCTCTTGTCATATTTTTTCTTACCAGAGGCTAGTGCGATTTCTAATTTAATATGACGAGAACCACCGAAAAGTTTGGTTGGAACAATAGTGTTGCCTAGTATTTTGGATTTTTGCATTGAAATGATTTGCTTTTTAGTGGCAAGTAACTTGATATTTCTAGCGGTCTCAGCGCCGAGGGTCAGGTTATTTAGCCAGAGTTCATTATCTTTTAGGGTAATAAAAGAACCTTTGAGCTGTACGTGATGATCGCGAATTAGGCGGACTTCTGGGCCAGAGAGCACCATGCCGCAAATTATTTTGTCGCCAAGATTATAATCAAAACTAGCGCGACGATTGACGGCGACTTGACTGACTGGTTTTTTCTTGGCTTTATTCATATTGCTATTATAGCAGAAGTCATAGCCTGGATATTTGTGAATTTGATATAATAGAGATATGAGAATCGCGATTGCGTCGGACATTTATTACCCAATGACAAATGGAGTAGCTGTTTTTGCGCGAAATTTGGCGCGCGGGCTTGCACGGGCGGGACATGAAGTTCTGGTGATTTCCCCAAGCTTTAATGGTAAATTTCATATTGATACTGATGAGGAGACGGGGATAAAAACTGCATATTTAACGTCTCTGCGTTTTCCTTTTTATCCTGACCAAATTAATGAAGTACCAGAGAAGAAAGATTTTTTGGGTATTCCGATGCCGCGCTTGACTTATCGTTATGGAATTTGGTGGTCAGTGAATCCATACGCGGAGATTAAAAAGGTTTTGAGTGAATTCAAGCCGGATGTAATTCATTTGCAGACCGCCGAGACGATTGCGCTTGCGGTAATGCGTTACGTGAAGAAATATAACGTACCACTGGTTTCAACTGGGCATGCTTATCCAGACAATATTACGGACCAGCTGGCGATTTTGAAGCCGAAATTGATTAAAAAAGCTTCTAATGCGATGATTCGAGCATATATGGCGAGTTTTTTGAAGCATTCTGAGTATGCGACTATGCCAACGGAAATGGCGATTGGTGATCTGATTCCTAAAAATCGTAAACATTTTAAGGTGACGGTTGAAGCTTTATCGAATGGGATTGATCTAAGCGAGTTTTATCCAAAACGCCCAAATATTGAGGTGCTGAAGAAATATAATTTGGACAATAAAAGTCAGAAAATTTTATATATTGGGCGAGTGGATCCAGAAAAGAGCATTGATCTTGTACTGAAGGCTTTTAAGGAGTTATTAGATCTGCCAGGTGTGTCAGCAAAGAAATTGGAGCTAGTGATTGTGGGGGATGGGATCGATTTGGCGAACTTAAAAGTGTTGGCAGGCGAGCTTGGAATTGAAAAACAGACGAAGTTCCTTGGGCGAGTAATGCCGCCTGAGTTAATCGAAATTTACCGAGCTGGTAAAATGTTTGTGACGGCATCAGAGACGGAGACTCAGGGTATTGTTCTGATTGAGGCTGCGGCGGTGGGGTTACCTTTGATTGCAGTGGACGCTGGGGCAGTTTCAGAGTTATGTCAGGACGGGAAAAATGGTGAACTTTGCCAACCAAGAGACGTGGATGGAATCGCGCGGGCGATGGCGAAAATTCTGTTAGATACTGAATTGGCAAAAAAATATAAGTTGGGTTCGATTGAAATTGCTAAGCGACATGATCTAAAGCGAACGATTGCTAGATTTGAAGAGATTTATGAACAGGCAATAATTTTAAAAAATAGTGAAGAACCTTAAGGCTGGGTTCTGGTGGTGGGAGAAATTTTGTAAAAAGATTAGAAAGAAGAGAGATTGAGATGAATATTTGGCAGAGTTTACCGAAAGGATTTACAATTTTAGCTCCGATGGAGGGGGTGACGGACGTGGTATTTCGTCAGGTGATTAACCGCGCTGGTAGACCAGATTTATTTTATACAGAATTTACAAATGTTACTTCTTTTGCGTCTGAAAAAGGCCGACATGATGCCTTGGAGCGCCTGTCAGTTTGTGCGACGGATGCGCCAATTATTGCTCAGATTTGGGGAAGAAATCCTGAACATTTTGCAATTCTTGCGGCAGAACTTGAAAGTCTTGGTTTTCAGGGGCTTGATATTAATATGGGTTGCCCGGATCGTCACGTTAATAAGGCAGGTGGTGGGGCGGCAATGATTCGTACGCCAGAATTGGCGGTAGCTTGTATTCAAGAAGCGAAGAAGATGACGAAATTGCCAGTGTCAGTGAAGACAAGGCTTGGTTTTACGTATGTTGATGAATTTCGTGATTGGCTGCCTTTAGTCTTGGCGCAAGATGTAGCAAATCTAACGATTCACTTAAGAACTCGTAAAGAAATGTCAAAAGTACCAGCACATTTTGAGTTGATTCCTGAGATTATTAGGATTCGTGATAGTATAGCGCCAGGGACAAAGTTGACAATTAATGGCGATATCCAAGATTTAAATCAGGTGAAGGAGTTGAGTTTGCAATATCCTGAGGTAGATGGATTTATGATCGGTCGTGGAGTTTTTGTGAATCCATTTTGTTTTACTGGACGAGTGCAGGAGGCGCGAGGTGGGGATATCTCTGTGCGGGAGTTAATGGATTTATTTAAGTTCCATCTAGATCGATACGACGAAAGGAGCGAGGATCTATTATCGCAAGGATCTCGTTATCCTTACGAGCCGTTAAAAAGAATGTTTAAGCTATATGTGAATTCTTTTGATGGCGCTTCGGATCTACGAGTAAAACTGATGGACTGTAAAAATACTGGTGGATTACGCACAGTGATTGATGAGTTTTTGGAAACGATTTAGTATATTTTGAATGATTCCCTTATAGTTGGAAACGATTTAGTATATTTTGAATGATTCCCTTACGGTAATGTAAAGAATAGAATCAAAAAAGAGACCTGAGGTCTCTTTTAGAACTTATGCAAGACGAAGGTGCCAAGAGAGATCTGTGGCATTGAACGACAATTGATAATTGTTGCGTCCTGCAATAACGTCGAAGATGTGGATGGCGGTGTTGCCAATGAAGCGAATATGGGTTTGAAGAAGTTCTGAAACCTCAAATTCCTCACCACTACGGGTCTTAAAGTTGAGAGGCTGACAAGGGGTCATTTCATACCCGAAGAGAGCCATGACTTCGACGCGTTCCTGATTATTGTTAATATTATTTTTCATAAGTAACTCCTTTAAACTATTTTTGGGAGTCATTTATGCGAGCCTGATTTATTGGCTCCTGGCTAAAAGTATAAATGACGATACTTAAAGCTTTTGAATTTTCTCATTGCCAGGGACCGAAGTATGGCAAGATAGTTATATTATAATGCAAGTGTTTAAAATAGCAAAATAAAAAAGTGGGGAGTCTGGTTAGGACTCCCCGGTGTTGAGGCTACTGGAAAATGGAAGCTCACTGGTGTGAGAAAACAACAAAGGGGAAAACTTTGGAAGTTTAGCCAGTGATAACCTTGTCTTTACCAGTTCGAACGGTGCCAACCCTGCGCTTCGGCGCCTCTGATAATCTCATCCTTTTCGTACTGACTGATGTCAGGAAAACGCTCAGGATGGTTAACGAGTGCGTCTGCCATGGTCTGATAGCTGTCATGGTCACTGTCGTAGCTGTTGTTAGTTACATAATCGGTGAAGACATGTCTCATACAATTCACCCCCTTTCTGTATGAAATTTTTTGCTTCTCTAGCTGTTCTAGCTGTTTAGCCTCTAAAAGTGCATCGGACTCACCCCTTTCTAATATACCGACGGTATGATTTTCAGACGTTTATGGGTAAATATAAACGCGTGGCAGCAGTTATCTATGTTCCCAAACGTCTGTGACACTATAATAACATAAATATATATTATGTCAACTATTTATTTTGGTAACGGTCGACAAGTGTTTTGCAGAATTCCTTGATGTCATTAAGTTTTGGCTCTTCTAGATCAATAGCGTTAGCTGGTGAGTCGGAGTCTAAGAAGTCAAGTGAGGTGATTTGGTAATAAACAGCATGGATGAGCTCCTCGAAGGTTACTGGTATATTTGCAACTATATCTTCGGTCAGCTCAATACTGTGCATCTTCCCTGTTTCGCTATCAATAGTCTCGCGACGATTAGGGGCGGTGAAAAGTAGGTTCATTGAACGAACAGTGTAGTCGTGATACGTCTTTGAGAGTTTAAGGAGCATGCGATAGAATAAGAGCTGGAATTGATAAATGAAGAGCGATTCCTTATTTTGCCAGGTATCCTTATCTGAGATAGTGCTGGTTTTGAAGTCATAGAGGTCAATAATTTTATGTTCTTCATCAATATTGATATGGTCGATCTTACCGGTAACTGGGATGCCTTCAAAATTGAGTTTTTCTTTACTAAAATCAACTTCAGCTTTTGCTCCTGGAGCACGAAGGATGTGCTCAAAGGCGTCAATAGCGAGTGGTAGTTCGTCTTTGCCGCGTTCGATTAGGGTTTCAATGTCTTCTTCGAGTAGATCCTGGTCTTTTGCTTCATTGAGGTAAAAATCGATGGCCTCTTCTTTGGTGATATTATTGTTAGTAATCTCTTCAAAGACGTGGTGGATTAGGTTTCCATAAACTAAACTAATCGAGTCTGAGGTATCTTGTGGGGCATGAAGAATGCTCTGTTGATAAAAGGCGAGCGGGCCACTGTAGGTGAGACGGATAAATGACGAGATATGGGAAGCAGATAGGCGAAAATCTCGTACTTTTTCAAGAAGAATTGGCTTTAATTTCTCAGATGGATTGAGTAATTTTATTAACCAGGTGCGACGAATCGCTGAGGCTTTTTCAGCGTCAGTAAGTTGGTTATTGTGTTCGGAAACTCGCCCATTTGGAATAAATGGAGAGCTCAGGTAATCTCCAGCTTCGTTTTGAATAACTTTTTCGTCTAGGAATGAGAGTGGTTTAGATTCTTTGCCAGCTTCGTCGGCGTATTTTGAACTCGTGATAGTGAGAGTCTTGGCAGCCCTAGTGATTGCTACGAAGAGCAGGCGTTTTTTACCATCAGGTGTGTTGCGAGATTCGCCGATAAAGTCGAGATTAAGAGGTAACGGAATACTAGACGGACGGTTCGCACTATCCCAGCCCGGTTGATTGGCACTAATAAGGAAAACATGTTTAAACTCTAGACCTTTAGATTTGTGCGCTGTCATTAAACTAACGGAATCGTCAGAGTCTTTATAAAAAGTTTGTTCAGTAATTGGCGTATTGGTTTCAGTAAAGTCGTTGAGTAACTGAATTAAATCGTGAAGGCGGAGTTTACTTTTTTCCGTACGAGAGAGTATGGCATTTCGCAAGAGATTGAGCCGATTATAGAGATCAAAAGTGGCTTTTGAATATAGATCTTTGGTGTAGAAACTAAGAAATGGCGAGGTAAAGGAGATATTTTGGTTGTTGATTTTTAGTTCGATTGGGGTAACACCTGTGAGAATATCGAGGAAGAATTCAAGTGGAAGAGAGAAGGATTTTTTGGCAAGTTTCGAGAAAAAGGCGGCAAGATTAGCATAGAGTGGATTATCGTGATAGGATTGAAGAATTTCCAGTGCGGTGCGCTTGTTGTGTTCAATGGATTGGATAGACATGATCATATCATCGCTAGGGATATCCCAGAAGTCAAAAGATAGGATTTCAGGAAGCATGAAAGCTGGGTTCTCTCCATCAGCGAGCATGGCGATAAACCTACAGAGTGTTGTCAGCTCATAAATTTGCTGATTTTCTAAAATATTTTCGGTGCGTTCGTAGGAAATATTAATTTCAGGATATTTTCTGAGATACGGGATAAGCGGAGTGGCTAATGCGTGTTTTGGGAAAAGGATACCGATATCAGATGGCTTGGCGCCAGCCTGGATGAGTTGATGGACTCTTTTTGCAACCCAGTAATATTCGGCATCTTGATTTATAAATTGGTGTCTCTCAATAAAACTTTTTTGAGTAAAATTGTTGTTCAGGGATTTAGGATCTGTAATATCTTCTGCTGAATAAATATTTTGTTCAAAGGTTGAATCTTCGGGAGAAGCTTTAAGAATTTCATTATTTCTGATTGCAATCAACTCTTTTTTCAGCTCTGTCGTAACGGTATTTTCGACATTTAAACTACGTTGCATGGTTTCGTTTTTAATAAAGCTTTCTTCCAGCTGATCTGCAATTTTGCGCGAGAATTGGAGGATTTCAGTAGTTGAGCGATAATTATCAGTGAGGACAATAACTTTTGCGTCAAAATGGTTTTTAAAATGAATTAGACTTGATGCGCGGGCGCCTTGGAATTCGTAGATCGATTGATCATCATCGCCTACTGCCATAACTGCAGGTGATTCTTGCTCATCTGCAATGAGTTCTAGGAGACGAGTCTGTGATGGGTTGGTATCCTGGTATTCATCTACCATGATATAGAGGTAATTTTGAGCGATTTTACGTCGAAAATCTATATCTTGTTCAAGAAAATTGATTGGAGCTTCAATCATATCATTAAAGTCATAAAGATCATGCTCAGTTAAATATTTTTGATAGGATTCGTATAATTCAGCTATTTCGCTAAGGCGCTTATTACTGGCCGTATCTGAAAATTTATAATTACCAGCTTGGTCTTTAGAGAAATATTTCTTAATAAATGTATTCAGGGGGCTGACTGACGGTTTTTCGCTATTCTGTTCTGCTTCAAGAAGTGCATAAATTTTCTCATAGAGTATGGTGGTAATTGAATAAACATTTTGTACAATTGGTGAATCTGACTTTAATTCGCCCAGTTTCTGTAATAGTGGGATATAGACTGTTTCAGTGAGGATATTAAAAATGTCTTTCCCTGCAGCGCGAGCGGGGAGGTTTTGTAAAATTGGCGACAATACTAGTTCAAGTGCCTTAATCTCAGACTCATTTTTGGCTGCGATTTGTTTCATCTCTTCTGGGGTTAGTTTGGCAACTTTAAACTTGCTTATAGCTTTCAGTAATTCTTTTGGATCACGAACATTTTTGATGATGTAAGAAGTTGGAAGATTGTTTTGAAGCTCACTAATAATCTTAGTCTGTACAACTTCTTCAATTGGATTTGAGAAAACACGTTGCGGTTTGTCTGAATAATGACTATAAAGGCTAAGAATTTTTTGACCAAAACTATGGAAAGTCATGATGTCAATCTGGTCAGCAGTTTGGCCAATCATTGACCTTAGACGATCCTTCATATTCTTTGCGCCAGCATCAGTGAAGGTGATACAGAGAATCATACTGGGGTCAGTGTCGGTGTTTTTTAGGATGTATTCAACTTTTTTTGAAAGTAATTGAGTCTTTCCTGTGCCAGGTCCCGCCAACACTAGAAGTGGTCCTTCGAGATATTCAACGGCGGCTTGTTGTTTGGCGTTTAGTGGCATTTTTAACTCCTTTTATGATTTTTTAGATAGAAAAACGAGGGATTCAATGTGTGGGGTGTACGGGAAGAAATTATAGCCTTCTATATATTTAAGATTATAGTATTCAAGCAACGGTTTAAGGTCGCGAACTTGGGTGATTGGATTGCATGAAAGGTAAACGATTTTTTCAGGTTGTACTTCACAGAGTCTATTGATGAGATTTTCGTCGCAACCAGCTCTTGGCGGGTCGACGATTACGCTGACTTCTTGAGTAATGAGATCAAGGACCTCTTCGGATTTGGCGAGAATTGGTTTAATATGAGGATTTTTCGTTTCTTGAATAACGCGTTCAGAATTTGTTTTTAATTCTCCAAAGGCCGAAGCATTAACCTCAACGAGAGTGAGATTAGTGTTTCTGGCGACAGACAGTCCAATAGTTCCAACACCTGAATAGAGATCGAGTACGGCATGTGAGTCTTTGAGAAAATCTTGAATCTTTAATAGTACCTGTTCATAAACTGGAAGATTAATTTGGAAAAAGCCACCTGGAGAATAGGAGTATTGATTATCTAAGAGTGTGTCTGAGAGGTTCTTGAAAACTGGATGTGACTTACCGTTTTCAAGTAACCCACCAGAAACTTCACCTTTTTGGTTTGCGCGAAGTAGTAGGGATTGGTATTTTCTGGCATCCTCTTGACTGTTATTTAGGTCATCAATAATTGCTTTAGCACGTTCAAAAATTGCTGGTAGCTCAATGGATGAAGAGGTAATAGGTATTTTTTTATGAGTTCCACGAAGATGCATGGCAGGATAGATTTTTCCGGTCTCGTGATCATAATAGAGAGAGTATTCCATCTTATTGCGATAAAAATAAGTTTTCGGAGACTCGTGGATTTTAATTTTTTCAATTAGTGCATTGTAGATGTTAGTAGATTCTGCTAGATGTTTAAAAAGAGAGATTAGGATGTTTGATTTTGCTTCCAATTCAGCTTCATCGGTGAGGATTTGCCATGGAGAAGTCGAGAGATATTGCTGATCCTTTGGCTCGATGCGTGAACTTGAGGTGGTTTCAAAGGTGAGGGCAATACCTTCAATTAGGTGGGGCTTCTGTGTGGTAATTTGAAATTTTGATACAGTTTCGCCAGGAATAGCATTCCAAAGAAAAACCTTAATACCAGATAATCCGGTAAAAATTTGTGAGTTGATGTCGATATCTGATTCAATAAGTCCAATTCCCTGCCCAGTAGTGGCAAAGTTGGTGATTTTGATTGGGGTAGCTGGGGTTGCGATTCTAGGTTCTTTTTTTGTCATTACATCTAGCATATCTCGGGCGATAGTAGATTGCAAGCGTGGCAAGACATCATTAAGATAAGCTGTTGTAAAAAAATACTTAATATCTTGCTTATGCTTAAGATTTTTTCATCTGTTATTTGACTAATTTGATGAAAAATGCTTGAAAAACTAATGAAGACAAGGTAATTTGGGGTTAGAAATTAAATGAGGTTTTAAAGATGCATAAAATCGGAAAAACAATAATATACTGGCTGGTTATAGTGGCTTGTATTAGAGTTTATTGTCGTTCACCAAATTTTGACCAAAGAAAATATCCACCTAGAAGTGAAATGCAGCAAAAAATGCAACAGGAGAGTGATTCTCGCCGAGGTTCTGTTTTTGACTCTTTGCCTACTGAGGCCGATTACTATCGCGAGAGGTCTAAGAATCGGCGAGAACCAGGTTCTGGTTTGTATCACAATGAGTTTTACCAAAATATCCGTCAGAATCTTCTATCAAGACTTGATTATGAAGAAAGAGGTCTGGCGATTGCATATCTTTTGGGTGACAAAAATGAATTAACAAATGTGACAAAGGAAAAAATTCAAGAAGTTGGGGTCTCTCATCTAATTGCAATCTCAGGGATGCATTTAGCGATACTTGTTGGGATTGTAATTAAAAGCCTTAAGTCATCTTCAAAGCTTCTTAAGACATATTTCTGTGTTGCATTCGTGTTGTTGTATGTGGGGATGATTGGTCTAACTCCATCGCTTCTCCGTGCAACGATTGTGATCTTTTGTCACCTTTTTGCGTCCTATTTTGGAAGAAAAGTATTGGCGTCAAGGATATTAGTAGTGGTAGCTTCCCTGTCAATCATTATTAATCCGGACAACGTAACCAATGTTGGGTGGCAGCTTTCAATGATGGCCTATACTGGTATCTTAATTTTTTACCCAATGATAGAGAGCTTCTTGTTTGGAAAAGGTAATATAAAAAGAAGTGTAGGGAGAAAAAATAAGAATAGTATTTGGCAAAAAATTTGTAGGAAGAAACGGGAAGATATAATCTTTGATTTACGTACTGGAGTATTAATGTCGCTAGCCGTAAATCTACTGACGATACCGATTACATTATTTGTTTTTGGTTATTTCTCTATATTATCTTTTCTTGCAACTTTGATTTTGTCGCCGATGTTTCCAGTCATATTGGTATCAATAATATTTGTGGGAATAATGCCTCTGACGCTATACCGTTATGTAGGAGTTTATTTAGTAGGTGGAGTTGGATTAATTAAAATACAGCTTAGAATTATCAATTTAATTTCGGACTGGCAGTATTTTGCGATACATGTGCCTAAAGGAAAGGTGGAATATTTATTGCTCTATCTTCCGGTGCTCTATTTATACTTCTTTTTGCGAAAAAAGAATATCCAGATAGCCAAAAATAATACTAGTGAGCAGGACAAATCTATTGAAAGGAGAAATGAAATGCAGAAAATCGGCACTTATCTTGTCGAGTGGGAGAAACAGCTGCAGCTGCGGTGCAAGAATCAGAAAAATTACAGTAGCGTAGCAGAAACACCTAACAATATGAAAAATGGTGGATGATCCACTGTGTGATTGCTTGAAATAAAGTGACAGTGGAAGGAGGAAGATAAAGAATGCGAGGACCGTGAACTCAATGTAATTTCTTGGAATATTTGGCAGAAGATTAGATATGAAATTGGTAATATCTGTATTAAAAAGATTATTGGTAATTGTACCTGCAAGGGTGGCTAGAATAGATGGTCCAAGATGACGCTTTGTCAGGTAGAAGATAAGGAATAATATTATCTCAATAATTAGAATAACCATAATTGTATTATATCAAAATATCTTGAAGTGTTGGGGCGGACAAAAATAAATTAGAGTAAGTGATTTTAAATGAAGAAGGAGAAAAAATATGAGTGGATGATTTTTTGAAGAAAATATGAGTGAATGATTTTTTGGAGACTCTATGTTTTTAGTTTGATTTTTTGAGCTGAATAAGACGATTTTTACAAGCTATTCTACTTAAGAAGTGCTTGCTTATTAAAGAAAACTAGAAGAGCGCGGATGGGCTAACGGTGAAGGCTACGAGACCTGATGAAATATCGCGAACGATGAGATTTGAGGAAAGTTCGGAGCCTTCAATACGATAGCGAACAATACCACTAGAGTCACGAGCCACCATATAATTCCCCGCCCCGCCCTCGATAGTGTATTGGGTTCCGTTGTTATTAAAATAAAATACGCCGTTTTTAAGTAGCGCTTCTCGTAGCGTTGCCATTAAAATTATTCTCCTTGCTCAAAAATATTACTAGATTTGTAATATTCTAAAATAAAATATTACTTTTGTAAAGTATGGAACTGGAGAATTTGGCTATTTTGCAATACCTAATGATTGATCGGATAAGCTATCTTTTGCGAAAGGCTTTTTGACGTCATTAATATTGTTGATGACTGGTTTGATATTTTGTAAATACTCCTCGAGATCTTTCGCAGAAATAGAACCATCTTCGGAAAAACGATAGGTGAGGTTTTCATCTATCTGAGAGTTCTCATGTTTTTCTGGTAGAAAGCCAGGACGAGATCGGTCGATATAAATATCTCCACTGGCGTGATAAAAATAAAGAGAAATGCTAGTAGTAATGATGGCAATAATAGTAGCCAAGAGGCCAAGGCGAATTAAGGCTTTGCCACCGCTTGAGGTATTGCCGCGTAGGTTAAATTTTATCATCTTGATTTTTCCTCGTTTTGACTAGATGTAATATTTGTTTGCGTTATCGAAGAATCTTCAGTTGTATTACTCTTGGTGGAGGTTGGGGTTGAGTCGGTGGAGTTATTGGACAACTTTTCTCTAAGCTGATTAACGGACTTGAGGTGGTTTGAAAGTGCTATATTTACTTTGTTGACCGATTCTTCTAATTGACTACGTAAGAAGCGTACATTTTCTAATTCACTATAAAAAGTGTCGGGCTGATTTTTACAATCAATAGAAATTAATGACTCAAGATGCTGACTATATGTCACGAAAAGATTGGTGAAACTATTTCTAGAAGTGATAGTCTCGGATTGAATGGAGATTAGGGTAGAGTCTGGTAGGTTATTCTTGATCAGACGTATATTAAGTGGCGATATGTAATTCGAGAGTAGTGTCTGGTAATTAGTTCCTAGGATAACACGAGTTTTTGAATCGTTCCTCTGTACATTCTTAAGACTGGTTTGGATGGACGCACAGTTCATAGAAATATTGCCACGTTCAGTGTCATTTAATTTGCGATGGGTGACATTTTTGAGGATATCATCTTCGGCATAGACTGGGTGAGATAGAAAGATTGTCTGCGTGGTAGAAAAAACGCCAAGAAGTAGGCAGCAGAAAGATGCAAAAATAGAAAGGCTAAGTTTGCTGGATGATGTTTTTCGTGGTGTACTAAACATTACTTGTGTTAATTATAGCATATGCAAGTTAAGGGGGTGATTGACTAATAGCTTATTTATTTCGTTTTAGGATTACTTTTGGTTTTAGAAATATTCAGGCTAAGCTATTCAAGTTAAGAAAGCTAATAGTTTTAAAAACCATTAACTCCAGAAACCGCGTTTCTTTGCAGTGCGAAACTCTTCTAGTAGCTCTTTTTGTTTTTTGGAGAGATTGGTTGGGGTATCAACGATGATATTTACAATATGTGGTCCACGTTCTTCTCCGCGCATTGGTATACCATGTCCAGAGAGCTTAAAAGGAGTGCCAGACTGAGTACCGGCTGGAACTTTCATAGTGATCTTTCCATCGACAGTTTCAACTTCGACTTCACAGCCAAGGGCGGCGTCGATCATTGAAATATGCTGTTCGGAGAGAATAATGTAGCCTTCACGAGTAAGTGTCTTGTGTGGACGAACACGGATCTGCACAAGAAGGTCGCCGGCTTCACCAGTTTTGTCTGGGGCGGGGCCGCCACGACCGCGTAGTCGGATGGATTGACCATCATCGATACCGGCAGGGATTTTGAGTTTTATCTCAGACCCATCGATTTGGACGGTTTTTGTAGTGCCAAAAACTGCATCTTCAAAGGAGATGGAGAGAACGGTACGATAATCTGCACCACGTCGTCTTTGTGCTCTACCGCCATTACCAAAGCCGAAAAGCGTGCTGAAAATATCATCAAAACCACCTTCTCCGCCACCAAAATCAAAGTTGAAACTTTGGCCATTGAATGAATACCCGCCACCACCAAATGGATTGCCGTTTGAAGATGCGTTTCCACCAACACCAGCGTGGCCGAATTGATCGTAGCGTGCGCGTTTTTGCTTATCTGAGAGCACCTCATTTGCCTCAGAAGCCTCTTTAAATTTAGCTTCAGCTTCTTTATCTCCTGGATTGCGATCCGGATGATACTTAAGCGCAAGTTTTCGATAAGCTTTTTTAATTTCATCATCGGATGCGTTTTTGGAGACGCCTAAAATTTCATAATAATCTCTTTGTGTAGTCATAACTGGCAATAATTATAGTGTTTTAGCACTCAAAATGCAAGAGTGCTAAAGATTTTGTACAAAAAATAATTATTTAAGTTATAATGAGGTTATAAACGAGGAGTATACGATGAATAAAGATCGACTAATTCTGATTACAAATCCAGGTAGTAGTTCGAGAAAATATGCTTTATATCGAGGAAACGACTTCTTGTGTTCACTACACTTTGAATTTGAGGGTAAAAAAGTAATCTATACCTTAAAAAAGTTAGACGGCTCAAAAGAAAAGAGAGAAACTAAATTAAAAGATCTATCTTTTGTGGTAAATAATTTAGAGGAAATTTTAGCTAAGGAGGGTTATTTAGAAGGGGCAACAAAATTGGATGCGGTTTTAGCCCGGGTGGCAGCACCTGGTAGTTATTTTGCGACCGACCATATTGTTGATGAGGAATGTTTAAAACAGCTCGACATTGCAAAAGAAAGGGCGCCGCTGCATGCTCCTGTCATTGCTAGTGAAATAGAGCAATTGAGAAAAGTATTCAAGGAAACGTTAATTATTGCGATTTCTGACTCAGCCTTTCATAATGATCGTTCGGAGGTTGCAAAATCTTACGCGATTGATACTGAGCTTGCACAGAAATTTGATATTCAACGCTGGGGTTATCATGGATTATCGGTTGGCTCGATCGTACGATTTATGAAAAAAGAAAATATTCTTCCAGTAAAAATGATTGTTTGCCATATTGGATCGGGGGCCTCAATTACGGCGGTTGAAAACGGCAAATCTGTTGATACGACTATGGGGTATTCGCCACTAGAAGGTTTAATGATGGCTACTCGTGCAGGTTCAATAGATGTAGCTGCGGCACTAGCGATTAAGCGTGAGCTTGGGCTGCAATCTGATAGTGAGCTTGAGAAATACTTAAATAAAAAGTGTGGTCTACTTGGTGTTTTTGGTAAATCGGATGATATGCGAGAGGTCATCAAGGGGTGTAATGAGGGGGATCCGCGTGCAAAATTGGCTCGTGAGCTTTATGTGTTGACTTTGAGGCGCGCGATTGGCCAGATGGCGGCAAGTATGGCGGGGGTTGATGCGATTGTCTTTACGGCAACGATTGGCGAGAGATCGGATGAGATCCGTAGGCTGGTGAGTGAGTCACTATCGTACTTGGGATTTAACTTGGATAAAGAGAAAAATACCAAGGGTATTGATGGGAGAATGAAAAATGTGGCGCAAGAGAATTCGAAACCAATATTCGTAATTAAGACGGATGAGTCTGACGAGATGATTATGCGCGCTTTTGATTTGCTGAACAAAAAATAGAAGCAGGGCTTCTAGATTTTGGGAGTACATATTTCTTAGAAAATTACCTCTATTCGATAGAGGTAATTTCGCCATTTTTGAGATGGATAAGGCGTTGATTTCTGGATCCACGGAATTTGAGGGTAAGGTCACGTTCGGAAAGAACAAAAGGTCCATCAATTAGAGCATCAAGAGTCTTAAAGAACTCCCATTGTAAGTTATTCTTTTCTTTTATTTCGTCATAAGTATAGCCAGAAAAAGACCAGACATTCCAGCCAAGTTCTTCTTTTGCAAATTTGGCGATTTCGATACAAGCTGCGGCTTGAATTGATGGTTCACCACCACAGAAGGTCAGACCGGTTTGTCCTTTGAGTTGTCTAAGCTCTTCTTTGATATCTTCAACGTCAACTAGAACTCCACCTTCAGGATCCCAAGTCTCCTGGTTTTGGCATCCTTTGCAGTGAATAAAACATCCTTGAGTCCAAATAACTGCGCGAAGGCCATATCCATTCACGATACTATCATGTTCGATTGGACCTGAGAGCCTAATGTGTTGACTGTCGGAGCCTGGCACGGGTGATTTAAAATCTGTTGTCATATAAAAATCCTTTTTGTAATTCCCTTTTCGTTATAGCTAAAAGTTAGGAGGGGTACTCCTAACTTTTAGTGACTGCTTAGGAATTATTCTTTTCCAAGAGCAGAAGCTGCATTTGCTTTAGCGGATTCGCGAGCTGCTTTTTGAGCTTTGGTGTAAGTACCAGTAACGTTGTGTTTGACGCGGTCGTGCTCTTCAGCCTTCTTGCCATCATTCCAGCGTTCTAGTGAGCCAACGAGGTAGCCAGTAATGCGGCGAAGTCTCTCGAAAGGAACGTCGTCTTCGACGCGTCCACATGATGGGCAGCGGTCGCCGGCGATGATGCCAGAGAAGCCACAGACTGGGTCTCGGTCAACAGGGTGATTGACGGATCCGTAGCCGATGCCTGAGTCGTGCATTTTACGGATGACTGCTTCAAAGGCGTCAATATTCTGTGAAGGATCGCCATCAAGCTCGATGTAGGAGATATGTCCTGCTGGACAGAGTGCATGGTAAGGAGCTTCAATTTCGATTTTCTCAAAGGCTGAGATTGGGTAGTAGACTGGGACGTGGAAGGAGTTGGTGTAGTAGTCACGGTCGGTAACGCCTTTAATGACGCCGTATTCTTTGCGGTCGATTTTGGTGAAGCGACCGGAGAGGCCTTCAGCTGGGGTGCCAATAACACCGAAGTTAAGGTGGTATTTCTTTGAGTAGTCATCACAGCGTTTACTCATGTGAGTGATAATATCAAGACCTAATTCCCTAGCTTCCTCAGATTCACCATGGTGTTTGCCGATCATAGCAACGAGAGTTTCAGCAAGGCCGATGAAGCCGATTGAAAGTGAACCGTGTTTAATTACATCACGAAGGGTGTCATTTGGTTTGAGTTTTTCGCTACCAAACCAGTTGCCTTCGCCCATGAGGAATGGGAAGTTGCGGACGTGTTGGTTAGCTTGGAATTCGTAACGTTCGAGAAGTTGGTCTTTACAGAGATCCATGAGACTGTCGAGTTCTTTGTAGAATCCGGTCCAGTCGGCTTCTTTGCGCTCCTTGAGAGCGATACCGTGCTTGATGCCTAGACGTACAAGGTTGATAGTGGTGAATGAGTTATTACCACGACCAGTGACGATGCCGTCAGATTCTGGGAAGACAGATGAGAAGACGCGAGTGCGGCAACCCATGGTTGCAATTTCGGTATTGTAGTCACCTTTTTTGTAGTACTTAATATTGAAAGGTGCGTCGATGAAGGTAAAGTTTGGGAAGAGACGCTTGGAAGAAACTTCCATAGAGCGTTTGAAGAGGTCATAGTTTGGATCTTCTGGGTTGTAGCTAACACCTTCCTTGACTTTGAAGATGGAGATTGGGAAGATTGGGGTTTCACCGTGACCAAGGCCTTTTTCGGTTGCGTCAAGTAGGTTCTTGGAGACTAGGCGACCTGCTGGAGTTGTGTCGGTTCCGAAGTTGATTGAAGTAAATGGAACCTGAGCACCGGCGCGGGAGTGCATAGTGTTAAGGTTGTGGATGAAGCCTTCCATAGCTTGGAAAGTTTGTTTCTCAACATCTTCATTTGAGGTTTCAATAACAGTTTCAGGAATTTTAAGTTTCTTGAGAGTTTCGTTGTCACCGTAAGCAATGTCGTCTGGGATCTTGATGTCAACTTTTTTGCCAGAGTATTTGTTGTATTTTTCAAGATTGGAGCGAAGAGCTTTCTTGAAGGATTTATTTACACCTGGAGCCATAGCGTAGTCAAAGTTTGGGATTGACTGACCACCGTGCTGTTCGTTCTGGTTCGCTTGGAGGATAATGGCGGCAAGGGCAGCATAGGAGGCGATTGAGTTTGGAGTGCGGAGATGGCCGTGACCAGTATTAAAGCCACCATTAGCGAAGAGCTTGAGTGGGTCGGTTTGACAGCAAGTTAAGGTACCAGTAGCGTAGAAGTCAAGGTCGTGAATGTGGATGTCGCCATTGTCATGGGCTTTTGCAAAACGTGGGTCCATGAGTACGGTTTTGGCAAAGACCTTAGATCCTTCAGCGCCGAATTGTAACATTTTACCCATTGCTGAGTTACCATCGACGTTAGCGTTACTACGTTTGACATCAGAGTCTTCTGAAGCGTCAGCAATAGCGATGGTTTTATAGATACCCATAAGGTTCGATTTTGCATTACGGGTTGTGTTGCGTTCTTGGCGATAAGTGATATAAGCTTTAGCAGTTCGTTTGAAGCTTGAATCCATGAGAACCTTCTCAACTAGGTCTTGGATTTGCTCAACGGATGGAGTGCGTTCTTTAATGGTTTCACCAGCAAGCTTTACTACTTTTTCTGCCAATTGAGCGGCGCGGTCGTGCTTGAATTCTTCGGTGACTGCTCCTGCCTTAGCGATGGCGTCAGTGATCTTCTCTTGGTCGAAATCTACGATTTTACCATCACGTTTGACGATTTTTTTGAACATAAAAAATTACCTCCTTGATTGTGTCCAAATTTTCTTTCAAAGTTTTTTGATTAAATTTTTGTTATTAGTGTAATATTTGTGACGCTACATTTAGTGTCTGCAATTATTCTATGACACTATATGTAGTGCGTCAATAGAAAAAGCTTATATTTTTGTTGTATTTTATACACAGATTTTACAGGGATGGGAGTATAATATACAGAGTATGAAAATGAATAAAACTTTTGGAAAATTTGAACCAAAACGCTGCTGGGTTGGTGATGGCCAGAAGATTTGTTATGAAACGCGCGAGGAGGCGGAGGTTGCGGCACAGGTGGCAGCTTATGACTATGGCGCACCAGAACTTTCGGTTTATAAATGTGAATATGGCAACCATTGGCACCTCTCATCTAATCATTTTGAGAAGAACTCTGGTCGTATCTAATAGTGATTATTTAATTAGAATATTATCTAATTAAAATTTGCTATTACTAATCAGGATTCCTAATAGAAATATTGAGTGTGAAAAAGGATTTGTCGGAGAGGGCTAATATATTTTGCGCCACAATCTGGTACTAAAGGAGCTTGGGTCGTCTTAGCGATATAAGGGTTTGGGGATATGCGTTGACCTGGTTGATCTGTGTTTTTAGTGTACCTATTCTGATTTACGTTCTGGCTGTTGTTTTTTGGAATTTTGGTTATCTTTTCAGATACCTTACGACCTAAAATACTGTAGCTAATAACTTTTATCTGATGATCTGTGTTGCGACTAAGATCAGTAATAGATAGATGACTTTGATTAGTGAATCCAGCTATGTAGTCGTCGATGATTATTAGACGATATGGAAAAAGAGTTGCATCTTGTACTCTTTCTGGCTCAGGTAGGAAATATAGATCAAAATCCTGATTGGACTTTCCGTTTTCTTTGATAGTGATTTGAGTGTGGGAGATGGAATGTATTGGAATATCAATGCTTTTATCTACCGTATTGATTGATTGAATCTTGTTATTTTGTATGATATTCCACTCGATATTCTTTATTCCTCGGCGAGGAAAGCGCGCAAGGCGAGTCCGTGGAAGGATATTAGATGAAGACGAACTTAAGAGAGGTGAATTCATTAAATATTTATTTTGGATTTTGGACTTTGGATATGTATCCAGATTGAGATGAATGGAATCAAAACGGGGCTTCAGAATGTATTCTAAAGTATTTTTGTATTCCAAAGTATTTTTCTGTTCGCGTGTGTCGGGTTGGTAAAAATTATTGATTATTTCTTCGTCAGATTGATGTTGTAAGAAGATAGAATTAATAGACAACTTTTTCTCAAATGAGGTAAGCATCTGATTTGTGTCATAGAAAGAGACGGAAATTAATTTTTGGTTTATCAGTTTATTCAATTCCTTAATTTGGTTACTACCTGGACTGTCAAACGTATGAGTCTCTTGATAATTTGGAGTAACTATAAACAGTAGGTGTTTGTGGTTCTTCTCCCATAAGCCATATTTAATTACATTTTGGATGGATGAATTGATTAATTTTGGAACATTAATGTCGTTAATGTTGCGTTGTTCCTTCATGTAAGAGCCAATAATACTGCTAGCCCTAAATGGGGTGAGGGTCTCAGTATAGAGGCTAAGTCTTATCATGATTCCCTCTTTTTTGTCTGGACTTTTTGGTACATGGATAGGTTTTATTGGTTGTGAATTTTGTGGATGAAATAAATTATATTTGTCGATTTCGGCTTGATTAAAGAATCCATAGGAATAAAAAGTAACGGATTTGCAGTTATTTTGATATGCTGCATTGACGATTTTATTGATGAGTAATTGGATCCTGGAGTCCTCATGATAAGAGATCAGATTTGGAATCATGATATGGAGATCTTTAGGTTGATCATCTGTATTTTGGCTAGTAGTTAAACCTAGAGAGTTCTCATTAAGATCTTGTGGAGAATGTTTTTCAAGTAGACTTGACCTGAGTCTTTTAGCTTGATCTTTTGTAATCTTTAAGTCATTCTGCTGAAAATAATAAACTAAGCGCTGCTTATTCTTCGGTTTTAATGGTTTGAGTTTGAGATTTGATAATTTTTGTTCTTTAATGAGCTTGCGGTAGATTATTTCAGCTGCTTCCCTATAAGCGCCAAAGCGTGAATATGAAACATGCCCATTAAAAATTCGTGCTAGCATGGAGCTATTAGGGGATTGCGTGGCATCAGTGAAACCAAAGGGGTCGATACTGCTTCCGCAGATAAAATCGGCGATATTGCACCAAGCTCCAACTTTTTGATTAAAACTTCGTTTGATATAGGGGTGAAGTCCACCTAAAAGACCTTGCTCCACGTAGCAATCTGGAACATTTTGCCGATAGGGTGAAAAATTTTTATTACGGCAGGCCGGTGGTAAAAGTCCAAAACCTTCGGGAAGATATAGCTTTGGATCACCAAAGCTAGCGTAGTAGAAGATTTTACGGGAATTAAATTTTGACAAAGTTTGACTTATCACCATGGCGCCCTGTGAGTAGCCGGCGAGAATAAAACGAGTGTTCGGGCAGCTTGAAGATACTCTATGGTAGAGATTTTTTAATTCTTGCATGCCAGTCTGAATGCTTTGACCAAACTCAAAAGATTGCCCACCGCTTAAAATTGCTCCAGAGATAATCTTAGGTTGCTCGATGCCAATAGCGGGATATTGAGCACCATATCGATCCGACTCGCCAAGTTGATAATAGTTATAAGTGAGACTATCTAGGCGGTTGAAAATATCTTTAATGGCACTTGAGAAGCTTTGGTGGTCAATTTCATTAAGCCCCTGGCCGGAACCGCGTGCAAAAATTACGTAAAAATCTGAGCACGACGAGGCCGCATTGGTTATTGGTGAATTGAAATGTGAAAAAAGGATACAAAGTAGCAAAGAAAAACAGTACATCAAAAATCTTCTAAGTCGTAGCATAAACAAGAGCCTAAAGATAGATTTTAGGTTTGGAAAAGGTTAACTTAAGTATGGGCTACTTTGATGGAAGATGCAAGTAAAAAAGACGGTTTTTGGACTTTTGTTGCTTTTTATCCCTGTATGTGTTGTAAAATAGACTTAGCATAAGCAAGATATTGATAGCTTTACCGATAGCTCTACCGATGACTCTATTGATAGCTCTATTGACGGATTGGTACTTTTTGATAGATATATAGATAAGTTTGTGGATGGAATAGAAGTTGCATACTGATTGACAGATGTGGATGAGTGATATAGAGTTTTTGAAAAGGAGTGTTAATGAATCAAGATACGAAGAATAGAGAAGTGCCTGAGTGGGATGCTTATTTTATGGGGATTGCTGAAGAGGTGGCTAAGCGTTCAAAAGATCCTTCGTCGCAGAATGGCTGTGTGATTGTTGATTCAAGGAAACGCCCAGTTTCTTTTGGATATAACGGGACAATTCAAGGTGCGGATGAATCAAAGATGACTTTAAGTGAACGTCCGATGAAATATTATTTTGCCATCCATTCAGAGATGAATGCATTGCTTTTTGCGGGACGAGACGTAACGGGTTGTACGCTCTATAATAAGATGGCGACTTGTGAAAATTGCTTAAAATATTGTTTGCAAGCTGGAATTAAACGCTTTGTTTATAAAGAACTCAGGGTTGGGTCTTATAGAAGCGGTGAAAAAAAATCAATGACAAATATCGCTACTGACGAGGCTATTATCCGATTGTTAGTGGCTTGTCCTGACGTAGAGACATTAAATATCACCAATGGTAAGACTTATATCGAAGATATTTTAGACAGCTATGACAAAGACTCAGATGAATATCAGAGCTTAGTGAAATGGGTGAAATAAAATACTTAGAGATCTTGATTAATTAATGCAAACAATTCATCAGGAACTTCGTAGTTGATTAAGTGACCTGATTTTTGAATAAAAGTAGCTTTACCGTTAAACTTTTCAGCAACTTTTTTGGTTTTCATTGGATGATTTAGTCGATCTTCCCTTCCTGCAATAAAAAAGCAAGTTTTGGTAAAATTAAAATCAGAGATTGCGTGCTTAACAGAGAATTTGGCTGCTTTGATTTCATCACTAATACTAGTAAACTTTTTTGCACAAAGCATCGTGGTGTCAAGAATCTGCTTAAAGTGGGGCTTTCCCATTGTCCCAATTAGATATTTTGTAACAATAAAGCTAATTAATTTATTTGGAATAAAGGCGATCAGGGGAATAATTGCGGAGATAAATTTTGGCGTATGTTCTGAGATTGGTGAAAGGAAAAAGATCTTTTCATTAATTAGGTTTGGGTATTTTTCAGCAGTGGCTGCAGCAATGATTGACCCCATTGAATGGCCAATTAAGATTGGCCGGTCGAGATTATTGTCTAAAATATAATCTGCAATCCAGGTTGCATACCCCTCAGCGGTAAAATTTTTTAAAGTCGGTAGTTTTTCGGATTGCGTATTGAAAGCAGGAGGAATATCTGGTGCATAAACAGGGTGTCCGAGATCTTTAAACTTTGTTATAACTTCTTCGAGACCAAAATGATTACCGCGAAAACCGTGGACAAAAAGCAGGGCTGGCTTCTCCTTTTTGGTGGTCATAGAATACCTCCGTTTTAATGATTATTTTGTACGAAGACCATATTTTTCGATAGTTTCGGTAATGCCGTCACGATCGAAACCGATAATTTGGATAGGGTTTTTGTTATCTTTATCTGTAATAACAGTTACTGGGACAGCAGTGATACCTGGAACGGTATTTGCGTCAATTTCTTGAAAATCAATTCCTTCTTCATTAAGCCAGTTCATAAGAGCATGGCAATAAATACAAGTAGGGGTGGTATAAACTTTAATCATAATAAGTATATTATAGCAATTTTAATAGAATTTGTCGAATTAAAGAGTTTTTGCCTTGTCAAGCTGAGGATCCTTGCCGCTATTAATGTCATTGTAGGTACGTTCAACTTCAATATCTGGAGAGATACCAGTCTTGTTGATGGTTTGGTTATCTGGTGTATACCAGTGGGCAGTAGTAACTTTGAGTAGTGCACCGCCGGAGAGCTCAAGCATAGTTTGGACGACGCCTTTGCCATAAGTTTTTGTACCAACGATGGTGGCTTTTTTGTAATCTTTGAGAGCGCCAGCGACAATTTCTGAGGCTGAAGCAGTGGCATTATTGACGAGTACAATGGTTTTAGTGTCTTTTAGAACAGCTTCACCGCGCTTTGCGTAGGTAATAGTTTGTCCTGAAGTGGTGGATTTTTGAATGAGAATCTTGTCGCCATCGAGCCAAAGTGAGAGAAGATCACGTGCTGCTTTGACGAAGCCGCCGCTGTTATTTCTTAAATCTAAGATGACTTTATTAATACCTTTTTTCTTAAAATCTTTTGCAAATGACTCCACTAGTGTGCCAGTATCTTCACTAAAACGGTAGACGGAAATAATTGCAGTTTTGTCTTGATAAGTCACATCTGCAGAGACGTTATTTATTTTTTCGCGAATGAGTTCAAAATCGAGCTTCTGTTTTTCACGAGCGACTGTTAGTTTAACTTTTTCTCCAGACTTGCCGCGAAGTTTACTAGCTATGATATCGGTATCCTTGTCCCAAACTTCTTCGTCGTTAATTGCAAAGATGACATCACCGGCATGAACCCCGGCTTTTCTGGCTGGATTATCAGGGAGAGTTCTGGTAACTACGACATAATCCCCTTGTTTCATCATTTCGATTCCTACCCCAGCCTCCTTAATCTCGCCGTTAAGACTAGATTTAAAGTCGACAGCTTCTTTGGCGTCGAAATAAACAGTATAAGGATCACCAAGTGAGGCGGTCAATCCTTTTTTCGCTCCTTCGATCATGGCAGCTTTATCAATACTTCCATCATAGTTTGCTGAAATTTGAGAATAGACTTCGTTTAATTCTTCCCATTTGACTTGTGTTGAAACTTTTTGGTTTGAATTGATGTATGGCGAAAATTGTAAATATAGATTATTCCAGTTTGCACCGATAAAAGCGCCGACAATTAGAGTAACGAAGCTTAAGACAGCGGTTGCGCCGAGACTGACTTGCCTACTTTTTTCCGTATTCTTCATGTATTAGATTATAACATAACAGAAGCGGTATGGCTTACTAATCAAAATGGATGAAGTAATATCCGGCAGAGTGGATTACTAATCAAAATGGATGAAGTAATATCCAGCAGGACTTACACCAACGCGGTAACCGAAGTCGCCCCATTGTCCTGAACGTGAAGAATAGAGATTATTATATTCAGAGACATTCATTGTGCCATTGGCGTTGACTGACTCAACCCACATCACGTGACCCCAGGCGCCGGAGGCGGTTTGGGCAATTGAGTGAGCACTTGGTGTGCGGTCAACACGATAGCCGAGTGATCTGGCGGCTGCAGCCCAGCTATAAGCATTTCCCCATCCGGTAACACGAATGTGTGGACCCCAGTATTCTACGGCCTTATAGGCGGCATAGCTGGTACATTGGCAGGTATAGTATGAGTCAAGGATGCCGCGGATATTATCGCGTGGACAGGCAAAACCATAGTTGCCGATGAACGATTCGTAACTGTTATAACCATTTGCGACAGTACCGAACCCTCCGCCATTGCGCATTCTCTGCAAGTGATCGCTATATTCTTGATTAATTAATTTAATCTTTTCTTCACGAGACGTGGCGGCTTCGAGTGCAAATGCAGCTGCATTGTCGCGATACTTTAGGATTAGTTCTTGTTGTTCAATTTTTTTATCTTCAACGGCTTTACGCTGAATCTGTTGGTCTGCAATAACACGTTCCACTTCTGTTTTTTGCTTCTCCAAGTCCTGTTTCATGGTTTTGACGGTTTGGGCGGAGAGAGTGACCTGGTTTTTTGCGGTATCCACACGGGTTTGGCGCTCAGCAAAATCTGAGATCGAGCTGGAGCCAGCAAGAATCATGATGGCATCACCGTCGTCTTCAAAATGGAGATTAATTAGCATGTTGGCAAGAGCTTGTTGTTGAAGTTTTAACTTTTTGGTAGTTTCTTCAACTTTTAGCTTTAGGTCTTCGGCTTCAGCTTCATTGGCCTTAATGCGTGCCTCGTACATGGTGATTTCTTGTTGTAAGCGTTCGACTTCTCCTTCAAGAGTGGTGGCAGCTTTGGAGGCTTCATTGGCCTTGGCAGTTGCTTCGTTTTCTGCCTTTTTTGCGGCACGACAAGAATTTGAGGTACAATAGGCTTCGTTTTCGATGGCTGAAGCTTGGTCAGGATTGTCAAAAAGATTTGGTAGAATATTGAAGCCAAGAACGAGGACAGTGACAAAAATAAACAGTCTTTTTAGTTTAGATAGGGACGTGTGATTCGATTGTTTTTTGGCTTGTTTTTTTCTTTTTGTCATATTGTAACCTCCTTTCGGAATGTTAGCTTTTGTGGATAAATTTTAGCATAAGAAGTATATAGAGTCAAATTATTTGAAAGGTGAGTTGATTTTACTGGTGCAAAGAATATTTGTGTGTTGATTTTACTGGTGTATGTAATATTTGTGTATCGATTCTTTGACTTTTTGCAGTGAGCTAGTTAAACGCGTTTCAGATATTTGGAGACGGCAAGACGTGATGAGGCGAAGGCAATAATAAGACCTAGACTGATAAGTGTGAGCGCGATTAAGCCCATGCTTGGAGAATAAATGTATCTACTAATTTCACTCACGTCGATGTTGTAAGAAGCGAGCTTTGGTGCGGCGAAGCCAAAGAAGATGAATCCTAAAATTGTGGAGAAAATACCGGCGAGTATTCCTGAGATCATTGCTTCAACTAGAAATGGGCCGCGCACAAAATGGTTGTCAGCACCGACTAGTTTTTCCATATAAATCTCTTCACTACGAGAATAGATGGCCATACGGATAGTATTGAAAATGACGAGAATTGAGATAATGAGGAAAATACCGGAGAGCGCAAATCCTCCTGTTTTTGCAATATTAGCCCAAGAGGCAATGGTTTCAATGGCGGTGTCATTGGTATTATAAGTTGGCTCTTTTTTAGGATCGATATTGTCGCGGAAGGTAGTATCGGTATTTACGATGTCTTTAATGTTGTCGAGTCTGTCGGCGTTATAAACTTTTACGCGAAGTGTAGATTGCATGGATTTTAGCATTAACTCCTTCATGTCATCAGCGTTTAGCGTAGCAAGGAGTGCAACGTCGCCGGCCTTTTTAGTCTCTTCTGTAAATTTTGCGTATTCCTGCTCGGAAGTGGAATATTCTGCAGACTTAACATTGGTGTCTTTCTTAATAATATTAGCCATTTCCTGGAGTACAGAAGTTTCGGTGCCAGGCTTAAAGAAAATAGTGATATCGATTTTATCGCGCATTCGATCAGCGGTTGATGAAAGAATAATACTAGCAATTACGGTGACAAAAAGGAGAATCAAGGTTAGGGTCATGACAAATGTTGAGGTAATGGAGAGCCAGATATTGCGACCATAGCCGATGACGCCGTATTTCAAAATACGTAAATTATTGCGCATAAGGTTACCGCGACTATTTTTTGACATGGTTTTTAGGCGATCGATTGTAGTATTTTTGCTTTTTTGTTTCATGATTCTCTGTCTCCTACTGAATTAAGCGCCTACGCTTTGGCGTTTTGTGTTCAGTTAATTCATTATTATTTTCGTTTTGATTAATATTAACTTCGATAACTGATTTTTTGTGAGCTAGTGGGTTCTCTTCAGGTGATAAGTATGACGTGGCGCGCATATAGCCTGGGTGAGGTAATCTAGAGATACCATCATTATTGCCATCGAGACGATAAATGCCATGTTCTTTTTGGTCGGAAACAATCTTGCCATCTTTCATGGTAATAACACGTTTCTTGAGGAGATTCACGATACTGGCGTCGTGAGTAGTGACTAAAACTGTTGTACCGTAATCATTGATCTTTTGTAATAAATCGATAATTTCCTTTGAAGTCAAGACATCAAGGTTGCCAGTTGGCTCGTCGGCAATGAGGATTTTTGGCTGTCGTGCTACGGAGCGTGCGATCGAGACGCGTTGCCTCTCACCACCGGAAAGATTATCTGGAAAACGGTAGGCTTTATCAGATAGTCCAACTAGGTCGAGAACTTTTGGAACCGTATTTTCGATTTCGTGATTACTCATGCCAGCAATTTCTAGAGCAAAGGCAACATTTTCGTAAACCGTGCGGGTTGGGAGTAATTTATAATCCTGAAAAACCACACCGATGCGTCGTCGGTAATTCGGGATATGCTTTTTCTTAACATAATCAAGATCAATACCGCCAATTACGATTTTACCAGAATCGGGAATTTCTTCTTTGGTGATCATTTTGAGAAGTGTCGACTTGCCTGCACCAGATTTTCCGACGAGAAAAACAAATTCGTTGGCTGCAATATGCATGGAAATATTATCAAGGGCAGGCCGGCTGTCGCCGTGATAATGTTTGGTGACATGGTCGAACAATATCATACCAATATTTTAACATAAACGCATTGTGAGTAAAAGCTTAGAATTTTATAAATTAGTCTTCACCAATTTGTGATTCAAGATAGGCGTCAATAAAACCATCAATTTTACCATTAAGGACGGCGTCGGCGTCGGTCTCTTCATATTTCGTGCGAGTATCTTTGACAAGTTTGTATGGCTGTAGTACGTAATTTCTGATTTGCTGACCCCACTTTGCAGATTCGCCGGCACGAAGTTGATTAATTGACTCTGCCTGCTGTTCTTGTTGCATCTGGATTAATTTTCCGCGCAAAATCTCCATCGCCTTTTCACGATTTTGTAGTTGGGATCTTTCATTCTGAATTGCAACAACTATGTTGGTCGGAAGGTGAGTAATGCGGATGGCTGAGTTAGTAGTATTAACTGATTGGCCGCCGTGGCCACCAGCATGATAAGTATCAATACGGAGGTCTTTTTCATCGATTTTTAAATCGTCTTCACTATCAAGAATAGGGAGAATTTCAACAAGCGAGAAAGAGGTTTGGCGTAAATTATCGGCATTAAATGGTGAAAGTCGGACGAGACGATGCACGCCATGTTCGGATTTAAGATTGCCATAAGGATAATTTCCGTAAACTTCATAAACTGCGGTTTTTATACCGGCTTCTTCCCCAGCGGTTCGTTCGATAAGCTCGATAGAGTAATTATTTTTTTCAAAAAAGCGCAAATACATACGCTCAAGCATGCCAGCCCAGTCCATGGCTTCGGTGCCACCAACTCCGGCGGTAATTCGTATAATGGCATTTTTTTCGTCGTACTGATTAGTGAAGCGAAGAGCTTTTTTTAGGCCAGCAAGAGTCTGTTCCATTGAGGTGAGCTGATCGTTGATCTCTGAAATTAAATCTGGTTCTTGAAGTTCGAGAATTTCCTGAAGGTCAGAGGTTTGCATTTCTAATATCTGCCAAGGTTCGACTTCAGACTTGAGGCGGCTAAAACTAGTATTTACTTTTTTGGCATTTTCAGGATTTTGCCAGAGCTCTGGTTCAGAGATTTGGCGTTCAAGTTCTTCGAGTTCTGTGATTTTTTGCGTAATTTGAAGCTTCTGCCAGGTAGTGGTAAGGTCTGACTTGAGGATGGAAAGTCGTTTTTCGAGATCATTCATGAGATTATTATATCAAAAGTGGCACTGACGTGAGTCTATAATTTATGGTAAGATAAACAAATATTATGACGACTTTAAGTGAAATTAGACAGACCAACCATGAGGGCGTATTACGCGAAAAGATTATCGTGCGCACGAGTATGATTGGGATTGTTGCGAATATTTTTCTGGTAATTTTTAAAACTACAATTGGTCTTTTGTCAAACTCGATTGCAATTGTACTTGATGCGGTAAATAACTTGTCGGATGTGGCAAGTTCTTTGATTACGATTGTGGGAACAAAATTAGCCGGAAAAGAGCCGGATAAAAAACATCCTTTCGGACACGGTCGAATCGAATATTTAAGTGCAATGCTGATTGCGGTAATTATCTTGTATGCAGGCATTACTTCCCTATTTGAGTCGGGTAAACAAATTATTCACCCTGAGACACCTGAGTATAATCCAGTGTCACTAATTATTATTGGGGTGGCAGTCGTGGTGAAGATCGTACTAGGATTTTATGTCAAACGGGTTGGGAAAAAGGTCAACTCGGATTCTTTAATTAATTCTGGTGAAGATGCGACGCTTGATGCGGTGATTTCATTTTCGACCTTAGTGGCAGCAGGTACATTTTTATTCTTTCAGATTTCGCTTGAGGCGATACTCGGCGCAATTATTTCAGTTGTAATTTTGAAATCGGGTATTTCAATGTTGAAAAGTACAATTTCTCAGCTTTTGGGTGAGCAAAGTGATATAGAGATTGCGAAGAAGATCCAGAAAACTGTTATGCAATTTCCAAATGTTTTAGGGGTATATGATTTGGTTCTAAATAATTATGGGCCAAATCGTTGGAACGGGTCGTTACATATTGAAGTGCCAGATACTTTGGCAGTAGCAGATCTAGACCAGTTGTTGAGGGAAATTGCGATTAAGGTGATTCGGACACATCAGGTTCTCTTGACTGCGATAGGAGTGTATTCTGTAAATACAAAAGATAAAGAAGTGGTGGCAGCACAGAAGAAGGTGAAAGAAATAGCGTTAGCACATAAATACATACGACAAGTGCATGGCTTTTACTTAATGAAGGAGCAAAAAAGAATGCAATTTGATTTAGTAGTGAGTTTTGATGCTGAAAATCGCGAGGAAGCTTTCCGGGCGGCGGTCGAGGATATTAAGAAGACATTTCCTGGATATGAATTACAGGTGGCGATGGACGCAGACTTTATGGAGGAATAAGCTACAACTATCGGCGAGGTAAAATTTATGGGGGATATGATGAAAAAAATAGACCCTTAGGGGTCTATTTTAAAAATTCAAATTGGCTGGACCTGCAGGATTCGAACCTGCGAATGACGGGACCAAAACCCGTTGCCTTACCACTTGGCGAAGGTCCATTAATACAATAATTATTTTATCATAGATTTTAGCGGTCGTAAACTTGAATACCACAGTTTTTGAGGCGAGTCTCAATAGCGCTATCGTATAGAGCTGAATAGAAGAGTCCTTGTTCGGTTCCTCCACGTAAAACATAGTCGATCATGCGAATAATACCAGCATGGGCAACGATGAGGATTTTTGCATCTTCCCCGTAATTTTCTAAGGCATCAGCTTGAATATATTTTAGAATACGATCGATGCGCTGGAACATGTGTGGCACAGATTCCATCTTGAAGCGATCGGCATTAAAACCGTCTTTCCAGCTAATTTCATGAATGCGAGAACCTTCTTTTCCCTCAAAAACTCCAAGTCCACGCTCGATGAGATCCTCTGAGTAGCGAATAAAACAATTGGCGTTGGGCTGTTCTTTGTCGAGATAGATGTGACTCAACTCAATGGAATCCTCAAGGCTAAGATCACTAAAAATTGACTTGTCCGGAATTGAGCGACCGAGGATAATTTGACAGGTTTTGGCGGCTCGCTGTAATGGCGAGGAATAGGCAATACTGAAGCGAACGTTTTTTAGCTCCTCGCGAGCTTTGAGTGCCTGAAATTTTCCGGTAGTATTTAGTTCAATGTCAGACCACCCCTGGTTGATGCCAAGAGTATTCCAACTTGTTTGTCCGTGTCTTACTACATAAAATTTCATTGACCCACCGTAACTATTAAATTCTACTATTTATTTAACATGGCTCCAATGCCCCAGAGGAGGACAATGAGGGCACCTGCCGCGCAAAGGACGATACCAAGACCACCCCAGAAGTAAGTCATTGAATTATCGTTTTTGATATTTTTTACATCTCTATTTTTTGGCTTTTTGGTGACTTCTTTATTGCTGAACTTTGTTAGGGTTTTTGTGGTCTTTACTGGGGATTTTGCGGTAGTCTTTGCTGGAGTTTTTGTGGTAGATTTGCTTGATTTTTTAGTAATTGTTTTTGCCATAATGTTTATTCTATTAATTCTTATGTTTATTCTAGCGCGACCTAGAATAAAAGTAAAGTTTAAGACTTAAGGACTTCTTATTTACTAATTTTAAAGCGTAGGAAAAGAATTAAAATATTCGGTAAGTTTTAAAAGTCACGCTGTCTTTGCTTGCTACTGCGGCGGAGTTTTTCGAGTTGCTTACGACGTTCAATCATGGCCAGAACTCGGTCAGCTTTTTGATTATTTTGTTGTTGTAACTCAGAAGGTGTGAGGAAGGCTTCGTCTTGCTCGGTTGGTTTTTTGTTATAGTTTTCGAAAAAGTTTTTAAAGTATTCTTGATTTTCAGACTCGGCTAGATAATTAAAGTTGCTAAGTGGCACTGAGAAAGGTAGGTTTGCATAGACTGGTTGCCAATAGGTAACTGGAGAATTTTTGATTTGAGGATTTTGTGGAATTGCAATTGGCGGCACTGTCATGCGGTGATGATAGGCGGCGCGTAATTCTTCAGTGCTGCCTACGCATTCAAATGGCTTCATTTCTCCGCCGACGCCAAGGAGTCCTTTGAAGGTTTTGGTGAGATTTGGATCAAGGAAGAGGTCGACGTCGTTAAAGAGTGACTGGAGATATTGTGGTGGAATAAATGGACAAAATAATAGATAGGAATTTGCACATTTTGGACAGTGTCCACACCATTTGAGGGTACTGTTGTGGTTATTTTGCTTGTAGTTTGCTTCATTACAAGAGCTAAAGCTATACCCGTATTTTTGCCAACATTTTTGAACAAAGAGATCTGCTACGCGAAGTTCACTAAGGTGGCGGATTGGAGATCCGACATGGAGGTCTGGGGAAAGGTATCGATTGATATATTCAGTCATCAACTGTTCGGCTTGCCAAGTTTTTGACCACTGGTGATTGACTGGTAAATCGCCGATCATGGCATGTGGTTCTTCACCTTCGCGACCGATACTGGTCATAACGATGTTCTGATGGTTTAAAATGGCCTGAATAATTGCGAGAGACTCGACAATAAAAGTAACCGGTACGTGACCATTTAGCCCACCAGAAAGCTGGAGATGCTGGCGATCGATTTGTCGATAAACGATACTGGCTTTTTGATGGTTAAAATTATCATCCAGATGATCAATGACGTTTGGATGGCTGTGGTCGGGGCTACTAGAGATATACCATGGTGTAAAGCTAATGCCTCTCTCATTGAGAAGTTCGGCCACCAGGAGACTATCTTTACCGCCGGATTGTAATGCTAAGATACCATTTCCGCGATAGCTGACGGCTGGTTTATTTTGGAAGCCATTGGTGGCGCGAAAAGTTGCAAGTTTGGAGCGATCGAGTCGATTTTCAAAGGCGTATTGACTGAGACCTTCTTGATAGACGGTTGAAAAGAAACGTGCTTGAAAATCATCAAGTGGTCGATCGAGTCGAATATTGGCGGTTGGATGTGCCTTATAGTAACTCGTACCGATCAAGATGAAAGCGAGAAACATTGCCTGATCGAGGAGTTGATTTAATTCTGGGTCATCAAGAATATTAAAAATGCTGGTTTCACTGCCGGGTTTTGGAGCAAAATAAATTTTTTCTGTGAAAATAACATTATCAATTCCCTGATAGACAAATGAGGCGATACGAGTAGAGCGATCAAAATAATAACTCAGGAAACGGAAAACAGCATCACTGGATGGCACGACCGGCCTTGTGAGCGGGGTAGACTGATTAGGTTGAGCTGATTTTTTACTGAATGAATCTAAAATCGATGTAATATTTGATGGGATCATTAATATTATTTTACCATTAAAAAGCGTTAACGAGTTGCTGGAATTGTTCGCCGCGGTCACTGAAGTTTTTAAACATATCAAAACTGGCGGCACCTGGACTCATTAATACAATAGCTGGCTTTGCGGACTGATTGACTCTAGCTTCGTTAGTGGATGGAATGCAGAGGTCATAATTTGAATCGAGGTCGGCAGCGTATTTTTCGGCAAGTTGACGAGCGAGATTGACGGCTTCCTCGAGGGTATCACAAAGAGTGAATTTCTCTGGATCCTCGCCTTCGGATAACATAAAACGTGTTTCGCCAATGAGGATGATTTTTTTGAGGTTCTTGGCAGTAAAGAAGCGTTTTTTCATCTCAGTGAGATCAAGATGACGGTCTTTGCCGCCGGCGATTAGGATGGTTGGGTAATCTTCAAAGGTACGAATCGCTACATCAGATGCAGGAAAGGCAGATGAATAATTATCATCATAATAACGAACATGGTTTAGTTCCCTGATGAACTGAATGCGGTGAGGTAGGCCTTTGAAGGTGGAAAGTCCTTGTTTGATTTTGAGGTAAAGTTCAGAATCCTGTGAGGCAAATAAGTCATCGAGAGTGAATCCGAGAATTTCTAGTACTGCAAGGATGGCTGCTTCGGCATTTTCCCGGTTATGCTCGCCTGGAATGGAGAGAAAATCAAGAAGAGTTTTCAGTTCGGTTTGATAGCTTAAAATTGGATAGGTAGATTTTTTGCCAGGAGCCTGCTCACCAAGTTTGGTACTAATGGCGTTGTTGGCATAATAAATACAGTAATCTGCTGTGGTTTGGTGTTTTATGATATTGCCTTTAGCAGCGACATAATCATCGAAATCTAAGTGACGATCGAGATGGTCTGGCTCAATGCGTAATATTACAGATACGTGTGGGGATTTTTTAAGATCCCAACACTGGAAGCTACTCATTTCATAAACTACGAGGTCATTTTCCTCGATATCATCAAGCTCTAAGATGGCTGGCGTACCTATGTTGCCGACGAGGTGAATTTTGCGAAAGCGCTCGGTGAATTGACGGAGAATATTAGTGATAATTGAGCAGGTTGTCCCCTTGCCTTTTGTGCCGGTAACACCGATGATTGGTGCCTTGCAGTGCTCGAAGAAATAGTTTGTGATCGAGGTCCAATCCTTGGACTTGCCACGATCTTCTGGTTTTAGGGCGAACTGGGGTCGGACTGAAGGACTACGAAAAACTAGGTCATATTTTTCAAGTTCAAAACCTGGGATTTCGGAATCCGTGAAATGATCAAAAAAGGTGAATTGATTTGGCTGATCGTCAAGAAGATGGTCTTTGAAATAAGATTCAATGGCGTTGCCTTCAAGACCGTGGCCGAGAACTGCGATTTTCATAATCTTATTATACGCCATTTTGAGATGGCGCGAACTAAAAATTACTCAAGTTTACTGATGAAGGATTTATATTTGAGTAACTTTGTGAATTTGTGGGGATTTATATTTTTGCGTAATTTATGATTTTTGGGATTTTAAAAATTGAGAGACTCTGCAAGCTGATTGATGACGGCTTTTTCGACAGAACCAACGGCGACGAAGGCATGAATACCAGAGCCAGCAAACTCGCGAGCGAGTTCAACGATGGATGGTTTATTAATTTCTTTAATGACTTGCGGAAAATCATCATAGAGTTCAACTTTTTCGGTCATAAAATAGTCATCGGTGTAGTAATCGGAGATTTGACTGACGGTTTGAGCGCCCATCTGATAGCGACCTTGTGCATAAGTTTTGACGGCTTCAATCTCTTCATCAGATATTTCCCCATTGAGAGCGCGAACCATTTCAACTTGGATGAGTGAAAAAAGTTCATCGGCAGTCTCCAGATTAACCTCGCCGTCAAAATCCCAAGATGAATAGTGTTTACTACTATTAATGCCGCTACCCATACCATAAACAAGGCCGCGTTTTCTGGCTTGACCAAAAATTCGACTACTCATGGTGCCATTTAGAATGTGGTTGAGCGCACCCATGGCCTGAGTTTCTTGAATGGATAAACGCCTTGGGGTAACCATGGAAAAACCGAATGTGATATTGCTAGCGTCCTTGCGTTTGACGAGAACGGCTGGTGAGGAATGGAGCTTGTCTTTTGGGATCTCAAAACGACGCCCTTCTTTTAGATCCCAATCTTCAAGATTGCGTAAAATTTCTTTCTTGCGGTGCTTAATTTGTCCGGCAATGATAAAACGCATATTTTTAGCGGTATGTGTGCGACGGTAATGCTCGCGAATATCTTTTAGTTCAATATTGCTGATAGTGGCAAGACGTTCTTTGAGGTTGGGGACTTCTTCTCCGATGGCTTTTTGTAACCTTGGCCAAAGGAGTCTGGCATAATCATTCATATAGCCAGTGAGCTCGGCCTTAACGTTTCCCTTCTCGCTTTTTAGCTCTTCCTCATTAAACATTGGTGAGGTAATTGCGATGCGCTCAAGATTTAAGATTCTTTCCCATTCAAAATCGGCACATTCAGCTTCATAACAGACTGAATAATCTGAGGTCCAGGCATTGTGGTAGGCGCCGTTTTTGGTAAAATCAGCCTCGTATGCTTGTTCATCTGGAAAAACAGAATTAGCGCCAAAGCTAAGATGCTCGACTACGTGGGCAATCTCATAGAGATCAGGACTTTTAGCAAAACGCATGCCGCCGCGAAATTGAACTTTGATGTTCATGACGGAGGCGCCAGGGACGTCAATAAGAAGTCCCCTCGCGCCATTCTTTAGCTCGATTTCTTCAACAAAATGTTTCATACTAGCGTTTACTGTGTTTTTTGTTCTGACGTTGCTTCTTTTTAGATTTTCTTGCGGTATTACGCTCGCGATTAACGTCGGTCTTTTTGCTGGATCCGGACTTAAATTCGTTATCGAGATTTTTTACGCCAGAATCAATAGTATTTACGCCTTTATTCGTGGCAGTCTCCGCCATTTGAGTGAGTTCGGTGTCATATTCCTCGCCGTCTACAATATCAGTGGCAACTGCTTCTTGTTTAGTGACACTGAGGAGGATTTTGAGAACTTCTTCGCGGAGATTTTTCTGTAAGCCCTCAAAGAGCTTTTGTGATTCTGTACGATACTCTACGAGTGGGTCACGCTGACCAATGGAGCGCCAGTGAATACCTTCACGGAGGTGCTGCATATTTTCAAGATGTTGCATCCAGAGGGCGTCAAGAACTTTGAGGTAAACTTCGCGTTCAATGCGACGCATAACCTCAGGTCCAAATTCGAGTTCTTGATTTGCATATGCTTCGGAAACTGCGGTAAGTGCTAGCTTGGCGCGGTCTTCTGGTTTTCGCATAGCGCCAATGGTTTCAACGAGGTCGGGATCAATATTAAAGACCTGGAGGAAATTTTGTTTGAATTTCTTGTTTACGCGTGAGCTTTCAATAGTGAGGTCAGTAGTTGCTTCCTTCATGAGGCGTTTAATTTCTTGAGAGATGTTTTCTCCTTCAAGAATTTTGCGGCGCATAAGATAGACAACGCGGCGATGACGGTTGATGACATTATCGTATTGAACTACATTTTTACGAGAGTCGAAATTGAATCCTTCAATACGGCGTTGTGCGGCTTCCAGGTTTTTAGTAACAGCGCGGTTATGGATCGGAGTGTCTTCATCAAGACCAACAAATCTAAGGATATTGGCGAGCTGATTGCCTTGGAAAATTCGCATTAGGTCGTCTTCACAAGAGACAAAGAACTGAGTAATACCAGGATCGCCTTGGCGTCCACCACGACCACGGAGCTGATTGTCGACGCGCCTTGAATCGTGACGTTCGGAGCCGATAACTACGAGGCCGCCCAATTTCTTTACTTCCTCAGGAAGTTTAATGTCAGTACCACGACCTGCCATGTTGGTTGCAAGGGTAATCGCGCCCTTCTCACCAGCTTTAGCAACAATGGCAGCCTCACGTTCGTTGTTTTTTGCGTTGAGGATTTCATATGGTAATTTAGCTTCATCAAGATACTTAGCGATTAGCTCGTTTTTGACGATGCTCGCTGAGCCAACAAGGATTGGTTGACCTTTGGCATGATATTCCTGGATCGTGCGAACAATAGCACGGAGCTTACCAGCTTCTGTGCGGAAGATTAAGTCGTCCTTGTCGATACGTTTAATTGGGCGGTTTGGTGGGATTTGAATCACATTAAGGGCGTAGATCTGTTGAAATTCTTCAGCTTCTGTAAAGGCAGTACCAGTCATACCAGAAAGTTTTCGATAAAGACGGAAAAAGTTCTGGAAAGAAATAGTGGCAAGAGTCATGGATTCTTCTTTAACTGCAACGCCTTCTTTTGCCTCAATGGCCTGGTGGAGACCCTCATTGTAGCGACGACCATGCATTAAGCGTCCGGTATGCTCATCTACAATGATTACTTCACCAGAATTAGTGACGACATAGTCACGATCGCGGTTGAAGACAACTTGAGCACGAAGGGCTTGGTCTAGGTGGTAGACGAGACGTGAGTTTTCAGCAGAGTAGAGATTATCAATACCGAGGAGACGTTGAACTTTTTCAATTCCCTGATCAGTCAAGGTGACAGACTTATGTTTTTCATCAAGTACGTAATCTTCAGGAGTGAGTTTAGAAACAACTTTAGCGAATTGATAGTAGGAATCCGGGTTATCACCAGCTGGAGCAGAAATGATTAGTGGAGTACGAGCTTCATCGATTAGGATGGAGTCGACTTCATCGACGATGGCAAAATTGAGCTCACGTTGCCTAAGAAAATCTACTTCGTTAACCATATTGTCGCGAAGGTAGTCGAAACCAAATTCGTTATTGGTACCATAAGTAACATCGGCAGCGTAGGCCTGTTTTCTGGTGCATGGTTTTAGGTGCTGCATACGTTCGTCGGCGTGTTCTTCGTTGATGTATTCTGGATCATAAAGGAAGCTGGCGTCGGCGATAATCACACCTACGCTGAGACCGAGGAAGTGAAAAACTGGGGCATTCCAACCGGCGTCACGTTGAGCAAGATAGTCATTAACTGTGACAACATGAACACCACGTTCAGTGAGAGCGTTGAGGTAGGAAGGAAGCAGAGCGACTAGGGTTTTACCTTCACCAGTTTTCATCTCGGCAACATTGCCTTCGTGAAGTGCAATACCACCAATCATTTGTACGTCAAAATGTCGCATTCCGAGAATACGGAAGGTGGCTTCACGGACAAGAGCAAAGGCATCTGGGAGGAGTTGATCTAGGATTTTGTCTTCAGCCTTTTTAGTATCGATGGTTTTGGCGGAAGTCTTCTTGGCTTTTTTGCTAGATTCCTTCTCTAATTTTTGTTTTTCGAGCGCAGTTTTTGCGTCAGCTTTTTTACGAAGCTCAAGTAGTTGTTTTTTGAGGAGGTTTGTTTGGTCTTTTAGTTCGTCGTCGGACATGGCTTGATATTTTGGCTCAAGCTTGTTGATTCCCTGCACGATTTTTTCCATGCGCTTTAATTCGCGCTTTTCTGGGTCACCAAAAATACCTTGAAGTACTTTTGTGGTGAGAGTCTTATCAGCCAATTTGTCGGTCGGCTTTTTTTCTTTTTTTACTTTTTTCGACATAGTCAGTCAAAACCTCCAAAAACAGAATATTATTTATGAGTGTATTTTATCATAAAAACTGCATGAAGTGTGATTCATGCAGTTTAATCTTTTAGTTTTTTCTCTTTATTTCGAGATTTTCTTTAAATTTAATTACTTATCTCGGTGAAATAGGCGCATAAATGGGTTTTTACGAAGATGTGGATTTGATTCAATCTTGTAGCGGCGGATTTGGCCGGTAAGTTTTGCTTCAAGAATATCGATCCCTGCAAAGACGTTTGAACATTCATCTTTAGCAGCGATAACTTTACCGCCAGGAATTTCCATAGCTACAGAAATTTCATATTTATTACCATGTGAACGGTTGACTTCGGTGACGACGATTTTTGCAACAACGTCTTTTTTGTTGCCGCGAGGTAGGTAGCGGTCAAGTTTGCCAATGCGCTTAGTTGCGTATTTTTGGAAACTTTCTTCGACTTTATAATTACTGCCACTAATATCAATTTTTTCGATCATAAATTCTCCTTAAGCCTATTTTAACATAACGATATAAATAATAAATCACCTTAAAGTTCGGAAACGCCGAGGTATGGTTGTAAGACGGCAGGAACTTTGAGCTTACCATCTTTTTCTGCAAAGTTTTCAATAACTGCAACCATGGTACGAGCGAGTGAGATTGCGGTGCCATTAAGAGTATGTAAGGTTTCGATAGTACCACCTTTGCGGCGGACGCGGATATTGAGGCCTTTAGCCTGGAAGTCGGTACAGTTAGAACAGCTGGTTAATTCACGATATTTTTGATCAACTGGAGACCAGTATTCAATGTCGTATTTCTTGGCAGCTGGGGCGCCGAGATCGCCTGCGGCAATATTGATGACGTGGTATGGAATACCAATTTCTTGCCAGATTTCTTCTTCAATGGCGCGGATTTTTTCGTGGATTTCTTTGCTTTGTTCTGGAAGACAGAATGAGTACATTTCTAGTTTATTAAACTGGTGGACACGGAAGAGGCCACGGGTATGTTTGCCAGAAGCACCAGCTTCCTTGCGGAAACAGGCAGAAAAGCCTGCGTAAAAGAGCGGAAGTTTATCTTCGTCGATAATTTCATCCATGTGGTAGCCGGTAATTGGCATTTCGGCGGTTGCAATCATGGCGAGATCTTCACCTTCTATGTAATATTCATCACTCTGTTCAGAGCTTCTTGGTGCAAATCCAGTGCCTTCGAGAACACGAGAGTTGACCATATCAGGCACATCCATGAGAGTGAAGCCGTGCTCGGTAACTTTTTTAATACCAAATTGGACTAAGGCATTTTCGAGAAGTGCGAGACCGCCTTTGACATAGTAGAATTTAGCGCCGGCTACTTTGGCACCACGTTCGAAATCGACCCAGTCACGAGAGATGGCATAGTCGAGATGATCAACACCTTCGGCTTTTTGACCTCCCCAAGCTTTTACTTCAACACTGGCACTTTCATCACCAAGAGGGACATCCTCGAAGATAATGTTTGGTACGGTTTTTAGTAGGTCGCGGAATTCTTTATCTTCAACCTCTAATTTTGCTTCAAGCTCTGCAAGCTGTTCCTTTAATTCCTTGCCACGGGCAATCTGTTCCTCGTTTGGCTTGCTTCCCTTCATGCTGTCGGTGTTTTGATTGCGTTCTTTGCGAAGATTTTCAACCTGCTGTAATGTAGCTTTTCTGGTATCGTCGAGCGCAAGAAGTTTGTCGAGATCGACGTTTTTGTACATTTTTTCTGTAATGGAATGCTGAACTAACTCACGGTTGGCTCGGATGAAGTTGATATCTAGCATTTTTTACCTCTTTTCTTTGATTAATTATCGGTTTTACGCTTGATGATTGGAAATGGCACGGCCTCGCGGCCGGAGACACCTTCGAGCAGCCAGAAATTGCGTTCGGAGTTGCCCCAACCACAGGCTGGTGGCATACCATACTCGAGCATTTCAACGAAGTCTGTATCGAGCATTTGTGCTTCACTGTCGCCTTGGTCTCGCATCGATTGTTGCTCTTCAAAACGGGCTAGCTGATCTAAGGGATCGTTAAGCTCGGAGTAGCCGTTCCCCATTTCCGTACCAGCAATGATAGGATGGAAACGCTCGGTGACGAGTGGATTCTCGGGTGAAATTTTGGCCAGTGGCGAGAGACTGAGAGGCTCTTCGATGAGCCAGAAAGGCCCACCGGATTTTTTACGGATTAACTTCCAGAGATTGTCAATTAATCTTGGTGTGGACTGGTTTGGCTTAATTTCGACACCGTTACTCTTTAAAATTTGCTCAATTTTCGTGCGATCTGGCTGGAAGACGTCGATATCAAAGTGCTGCTTGATGAGATCGGCATACTTAATGCGTGGCCATTTTTGATCTAGGTCAATCTCGAAGCCACCGACGTTAAATTTCAGGGTTCCCCAAGTACGCTTTGCAACATATTTAATCATTTCTTCGTAAAAATCCATGCCGTCGTTATAGTCTTCAAAGGCAGAATAGGATTCGAAGGCAATATGTTCTGGAAGGTGCTCATCATCGACGCCTTCATTACGAAAGCGTGGGCCGATGTCGTAAACCTTTTCAAAACCCGCGCCAAGTAGACGTTTGAGTGGCAATTCTTGTGAAATACGGAGGTAAAAATCTTCGTCAAGTGCATCCATATGGGTAACGAAAGGAGTAGCGTCGGCGCCTCCGGTGGTGTGCTCGAGGATTGGGGTGTTGATTTCAATGAAGCCATGTTGGTTCATGAAGTCACGTGTGGCCTGCCAGAAGATACTGCGACGCACTAGACGCTCACGTACTTCCGGGTTGACGTTCATATCAACATAGCGTCTGCGATAACGCTCTTCTTTATTAGTAAAACCATCGCGGCCAGGAAGGGGGCGAAGTGATTTAGTGAGAAGGCGAACCGCATTAGTGAAGACAGAGATTTCGCCAGTTTGTGATTTTCCGACCATACCTTCAGCTTCTATAAAATCACCTAAATCGAGAAGTTTGAGGTTCTTAACGGAAATAAGCCCTTCAGCAACTTCACTCTCTTGTTTCATGAAGAGTTGAACTTCACCGAAATAATCACGCAGTTTAACGAAGGCTAATTTGCCAAAGCTACGAATCGCGACAATACGACCGGCGATGATGACGGTTTTTTGATCGTATTGATCAAAATGTTCTAGGATGTCAGAAATTTTAGTATTGCGATTGGAGTGTGCAGGATAAGGGTTAATACCGAGTTCTTTTAGCTCGGCGAGTTTACGGAGTCGCTCATCTCGGTAATCGCTTAGGGTAGTCATATTTTAGTATTATCCTGTTTATTAAATTTTCATGATTTCAGATTCTTTGGCTTTGAAGAGTTCGTCAATCTTGCCTGAGAAGTTTTTGATTAGTTCGTCAACTTCTTTTTCGCCACGTTTTTTAACGTCTTCAGAGAGATCTTCGGCAGCTTTAAGTTCTTTTCTGGCGTCATCGCGAATCTTGCGGAGTGCGACTTTGCCTTCTTCAACTTTAGTGGATGCCGTCTTTACGATTTCCTTACGGCGCTCTTCGGTGAGTGGTGGAACTGGAACACGAATAACACGTCCGTCATCGGCTGGGTTTAGGCCGAGAGTTTGGTCTGCGCGGATGGCAGAGGCGATGGATTGAATAGTTGATGGGTCAAAAGGCGTAATTAATAACATTGTGGCGTCGCCTGCAGTGATATTAGCTACTTGATTAAGTGGCATATATTGGCCATAGGCTTCAACTTTGACACCGGCAAGCATGTCTGGATGTGCGCGGCCAGTGCGAACTTTTTGCATTTCGGATTTAAAACGTTCAATAACGTTTTCCATGGCTTGTTGGTATTCTGAGTGGTCGAACATATTTTTCCTTGAATTAGATTCTTATTTATATCATATCACATTGAGGTGAGATCTACTTTGATTGAGGTAAGATCTACTTTGAGTGAGGCATATTTTAATTTAAGGAGGAAAGTTCTTTCTTGAACTCGTCGACTGAAATAGTGCGCACTTCGCCGGTTTTACGGTTGGTGATTTCTACGGTTTGATTCTCAAGAGTTTTATTTGAAATAACAACGCGATATGGAATACCCATGAGTTCGGCGTCGGCAAACTTCTCGCCTGGCCTAAGTTTTCGGTCATCAAGTAAGATTTGTTTACGGAAAGAGTTGTGTAGGTCAAGTGCCAGTGATTCGCCTTGATCACCGATACCGATAACATAGTATTTGAATGGGGCGATATTTTCTGGCCAGACTAAGCCTTTTTCGTCAGCAAATTTTTCAGCAATTACACCCATAACGCGAGAAACGCCGATGCCATAGCTTCCCATAAACACAGTCTTTTTGACGCCATCTTGGTCATCAAATTTGAGACCGATTGGCTCGGAAAATTTATAGCGCAAGGTAAAGATATTGCCAACTTCAGCGGCGGTGGTAGGAGTGAAATCTTCACGCTTGGCTCCGAGATCTGCAAGAACCTCATCGTTCATTACTTCTTCATTAATGGCGATAGTTTTGTCTTGATTAAGATAGATCGTATCTTCACCAATTGGTGTTAAGGTCTGAAATTCGTGGCTATATTTAGCAAAGGCACCGCCAGAAGCATAGGTTTTATAAGTGCAATCACCGAGACCGAGGCGCTGATAGATACGCATGTAGGCCCGATCGACTTCGTCGTAGAATTTGTTGTGAGTTTCTTCGTCGGCACAAAAACTATAGAGATCTTTCATTAAGAATTCACGCGTGCGAAGGATGCCGGATTTTGCGCGAAGTTCATTACGGAATTTATTTTGAAATTGATAAACGTAGACTGGAAGATCTTTGTAGGAAGAGATGAACTTAACCATTAGATTAGTGAGTGGCTCTTCGTGGGTTGGAGCAAGACCCAATTCACCCCCAGCGTTTAGTTTTGTTTTGAACCAGACGTCGATAACTTTATCGTCCCAACGATCAGTTTTTATCCATGGTTCTGGATTCTGCAAGGCGGTCATTTGCAGCTCCTGACAGCCAATTTGATCGAGCTCGTCACGAATAATGTCTTGAATTTTGTTTAAGGTAATTAAACCGAGCGGGAGAAAATCGTAAACTCCGGCCATTTCTTTATGAATGAAACCTGCACGGATCAATAATTGTGCGTTTCTTGAGGTCTCTTCCTTCCCTACTTCACGGAAGGTTTTGATAAAAGATTGACTTAATTTCATCCCTTGCCTTTCTCTTTAAAAATGATATTTAATAGATTATAGCATAGAGCTTGACATTTATAATACTTACGTGTATTTTATAAGACATGAAAAAAATTGTGAACCTGACAAAAGACGGTAAAGCCGAGCTTGAAAAAGAGTTAAAGGCCTTAATTGCCGAGCGTCCACAAGTTGCTGATCGTCTCGCTTATGCAAGGTCATTCGGTGATTTGAAAGAAAATCAGGAATATACTGACGCGCGCGCGGAGCAACGCCAGATCGAAACCAGAATCTTAGAGATTGAAGAAATCCTAAAAAATGCCAAAGTAATTGAGACTGGCTCTTTTGAAAAAGTATCAGTTGGTGCTAAGATTAGAATCAAAATGCTTGGTAAGGAACATGAATACACGATTGTGGGCGAAGTCGAAGCTGATCCTTTGAATGGACGTATTTCTGATATTTCACCAATTGGAAAAGCTATTATGGGAAAAAAGGTTGGCGACAAATATGTGCTTCCAAATGGCAATGAGGGTGAAATTCTTGCGATTGAATAGAAAAGATTAATCTAGAAAAATAATGCCACATTCGGCATTATTTTTTTATGAATCTACTGTATAAATAGTGGAATAGTGGTGATTTTTTATTTATGCAAAACCAATGACGTACATGAGGTAAAAAGCAACACCGTTTTTAATCATATGAAGTAGAATGCTGGCGTAGATGGAGTCGGTGAGGTCGCGAAGACAACAAAGGATGAGACTGAGACAGAAAACGTTGATGCCGACGTTCCATTGGCCGTGAGCGATGCCAAAAATAATTGAAGTTAAAATTATGGCAAGTTTCTTTCCGATGGTGTTTTTGAGGTGACCAAAGAGCCAACCGCGAAAGAGGATCTCTTCGAAAACTGGAGCAAAAATGACAAGAGCAATGAAGGCCAGGGCGCGATCGACGCCAACTAAGTAATGTGAAAAACCGACATCTTGAGTCTGATTGGCCTGGAACCAGGGGAATAATTCGAAGATTTTGAGGAGGACACCGGAGATGATGATATAGATGGCGAAGCCGATAATGCTTAGGGTAATATCTGTGAAGGTTGGAAGTCCTGTGAGTCCTAATTCTTTACGATTAGTTCGCCAGGGGTTAAAGATCTTTTGTAAAAAATTTAGTTTAGGGTATTTCTTGCCAAGTTTAATCGCGAAGTATGGGATAAAAATTAAGATAAAGGCGGCAAGAGCATAGGTTAGGCCAGAATAGATTGCGCTAAAAAGCGGAGTCCTAAAGGCAGCAAAACCAATTAGAAGAATCATTGGATAGCCAACAGCGAGTTCGGCGCCGTAACTAATTGCAAAGATTGAAATGGTGTAATTTGCAATGAATAGGAGTTTTCTCAGCTGGAATTTTGATTTACGGGGGGTTGACATCTGATTTCTTTTTCTAGTTATTTAGTAAATTTTAGAATATCAAGGATAGTAATGAATAGACTAAGCGCGAGTAGTGCGAGAAAGGCACGACCAACGATTTTTTCTTCAGTTTCCTTTTTTAATTTTTTCTTTCTTAGTTTATAGACACCGATAAGGAGCCAGCGACCACCATCGAGGGCCGGAATTGGTAAAACGTTCATACAAGCAAGTGAAATGGAAATGACGGCGGCGAGGAAGGCTAGGTTGGTTGGGCCAGCACTGGTGAAGGCCGGAAAGAGATTACCAATGATGCCGACAGGGCCAGAAACTGATTCACTAACTTTATTAATTTGTTGTTTACCTTCTTCCTTAAGATGATTGTCACTACTAAACTGACGAGTAATACCCTGAAAAATGTTTGCAACGAGTTGACCGATGCCAGAGAAGGTCTCTTTGGTGAGCTGAGCGGTTGTTCCAAGCCCGACTAGTGGTGCTGACCAGGTATAGTGAATGAGAAATTGTTCATCGCTACCTCTCATGGAAACTCCAAGGGATGGCTGGTTGCTACCTTCTGGATTGAGTGTTGCTGTGGCAAGGTATTTTTCGCTTGTCGGTGTGATTAGCTCATAGGTGGCGGATTTGCCGCGGTGAGTATTATTGAACTCTATGACAGTGTTTGGGGAGAGTACATCGATGGCATTGCTGAGGTCTTTGTTTTCGGAGATCCGAAGGATTTGAGACTGAGATTTAATACCAGCTTTTTCTGCTGGAGAATCTTTAATGACTTCTTGAATAATAACCGGCTGGATTTTCATCTTGGCATCGTCTTTGATAGTAAACTGATTTGGGAGGAATTGTGGCATGCCGGTCCAGGCTAAAATAGTGAAGATAAAGATGGCGGTGAGCCAGTTCATAATAACGCCACCAAAGAGAATCTGAGTTTTTTGCCAGAAATTAGTCGCGCCAAAAGTTCCCTTCTTGGTGTCGGCCGCGGATTCGCCATCCATAGCACAGAAGCCACCAATTGGTAGATAATTGAGGCTAAAAATTAGATATTTTTGCGGTTTTTCATATTCAGATTTTGGAAAACGTACCCAAAGATAATTTGATTTAGTATTTTTTTCGAGCTTTTGGCGAATTTTTGCAAGCGGAAGTTTACTTTGTTCTTCTTCTGGTAGGTTTTTAATGAAGTCCTCGACTTGATCTTTTGGTAAATGAATCCAAGCGATGGCGCGCGGTGGAAAGCCGATGCCAAATTCGTTTACTTTGACGCCATTTTTCTTAGCCATAAAGAAATGACCAAGCTCGTGAAGTACAACTAAGGTGGTGAGGACCAGGAAGCCGACAATTATTCCAAAAACTAAATTCATACTAGTATATTAGCATAATCTTTACTTAAAAAAAATAAACCCCCGTTTGGAGGTTTATTTTTTAATAGACGAATTATTCGTTAACACCAAGCTCGATGCGCTTAAACTGGCGGACGGTAATATTTTCACCGGTTTTGGCAATCATCTCTTTGATGAATTCAGCGACGGTTTTTGTGTCGTCAAGGATGTATGGCTGAAGCATAAGAACCTTATCAGAGAAAGCCTTTTTGATTTGGCCGTTAATGATTTGTTCTTTCATGTTTTCAGGTCCCTTGAAGTTGGCTTCAAATTCCGCAGCCTTTTCCTGGCGGGCAGCTTCTGGGATATCAGCTTCAGAAACATAAAGTGGGTTCATAGAAGCGATTTGCATAGCTAATTTGTGTGCAAGCTCCTTGAATTCATCGGTGTTAGCAACGAAACTAGTTTCACAGTTGACTTCAACGATGGCACCAAGACGGTTGTCGTGGACGTAAGATGCAATGATACCTTCACGAGTCTCGCGGTCACCACGTTTTTCAGCTTTGGTAAGGCCTTTCTCGCGCATTGCTTTGAGAGCCTTATCAAAATCACCGGCGGCTTCGACGAGGGCTTTTTTCGCATCGGTAAGACCAACACCGGAAAGCTCTTTGAGTTTTTTGATTGCATCAATGGTAATTTCTGCCATTTTATACTCCTTAATTTAATTTATTTTTTAGCTTGCTTGATTGCTTCAATGAAGTAGCCAAGGATGAGTTTTTCAGTCTTGGTGGAGTCGTCGTTAGCTGGAATAACGAAGTCAATGTCAGATGGATCGACATTAGTATCACAGATTGCAATGACAGGAATGTTTAAAGTTTTTGCTTCTTTGATAGCATTCTTATCTTCACAGGCATCAGTAACAATGACGAGGCTTGGCTGATCGGTCATTTCTTTGATACCACCATAGCGGATGTTAAGGGTTTCAATCTCTTCCTGGAAGCGCTGTACTTCAAGTTTTGAATAACGAGCTTCGAGTTCACCAGATTTCATGCGGCGCTCGAGGTCTTTGAGCTTCTTAATCTGACGGTTGACGGTCTCAACGTTGGTGAGAGTACCACCTACCCAACGTTCAGTGACGTATGGCATTTCGACAGATTCAGCAACTTCTTTAACGATTGCTTTGAGCTGTTTCTTGGTACCGACAAAGAGGATTTTTTTGCCATCTTTGACAACTTTTTCGATAACTGGAAGGGCGCGTTCGATACCTTCAACAGTCTTTTCGAGGTTAATGATATGGGTATCCTGGCGTTTGCTATGGATGTATTCAGCCATCTTAGGGTGCCAGCGTGAGGTCTTATGACCAAAGTGTGCTCCAGCTTCGAGGAGCTCTTTCATGTCGATTTTGATTGACATGTTTTCCTTTCTCTTCACTTCGCTTTTGTTTACAGGAAAACGCGCGAAGTTGTTTCATTAATTTAATAATGCATTTATTATACTATATTTTGATTTTTTGTATAGGGGTAGGAGAGCGTGAAAAACTCTATATCTTTACATTTATTCAATAATCTGGTATATTTTCTGTAATTATGAGTAAAAAAGAATTACAACCAAAAGATTACCGTTTTGTGGTCTTTACAGATGAGGCAGCGAATTTTTCTTTTCTAACTAAATCAACTGTAAAAAGCGACGAAACTGTAAAGTGGACTGATGGTAATGAATATCCATTAGTGAAGATGCAAATTTCTTCAGCTTCTCATCCATTCTTTACTGGTGAAGAGAAGATTATCGATACTGAGGGTCGTGTTGACCGCTTCAAGGCTCGTGCTAAGAAAGCTGAGGAACGTAAGGCTGCTCTTGCTAATAAGGCAAGAAAAGCTGAAAAAGAAGCTGAGAAGAAAGCCGCTAAGGAAGACTAATCAGAAATCTAAAATAAAGATAGCGAAAACTATCTTTATTTTTTTGCCAATTCCCTGCTATAATAAAGAATAGGCGGGTCTTTAGCTCAGTTGGCTAGAGCGTACGATTCACATTCGTAAGGTCACTGGTTCGAGCCCAGTAAGACCCACCACAAGGAATTGATATTAATATGGAAGAAAAAATCAAAAGTTTAAAGAAAGAGGCGGAAGAGGTTACGCTTTTTTTGGCGGACCCGAACGCTTATATGAGCGAGGATTTTGCTTCCAAGTCAAAACGCCTAGCAGAAATTAATGAAATTATTGAGATTGATGAAAAAATTACACAGCTAAAACAAAATATCGTAGAGGCTGAGCAGCTGCTTAATGATGCGGATTTTGCGGAAATTGCTAAATCTGACATAGACCATGCGCAAAGTGAAATTGAGAAATTGACTTCTAGTCTTGAGGAAAAATTAGTGCCACGCGATCCGGATGATGATAAGCCGGTGATTATGGAGATTCGTGCTGGAGCTGGTGGAGATGAAGCTTCCCTGTTTGCAGCCGAGCTATATCGTATGTATTTGCGTTTTGCTGAGAAGCATGGCTTGAAGGTTGAACTGATGTCTGAAAATGCCAATGAGGCTGGTGGAATCAAGGAAGCCGTGATTAAAATTTCTGGTGAAAGGCCGTATGGTAGTTTAAAGTTTGAGGGCGGCGTGCACCGCGTACAACGTGTTCCAGCCACTGAGTCTCAGGGTAGAATTCACACTTCGACCGCTACTGTGGTAGCTTTACCAGAGGTGAAAGAATCGGAAATTGAGATTGATGAGAAAGACCTAAGGATTGATATTTATCATTCTGGTGGTCATGGTGGTCAGTCGGTCAACACAACTAACTCAGCGATTCGTATTACACATTATCCGTCTGGCCTTGTAGTAGCCATGCAGGATGAAAGGTCTCTTCGTCAGAATAAAGAGAAGGCAATGATGGTTTTGCGTACCCGCCTTAATGAGATACGCCGTGCGGAGGAGGCAGCAAATGCTTCGGCTGCACGTAAGTCTTTGATTGGTACCGGTGACCGCTCGGAGAAAATTCGTACTTATAACTTTCCACAAGACCGCGTGACTGATCATCGCATCCATTATTCTCGCTCAAATATTGGGGCTGTGATGGATGGCGATATTGATGATATTTTGGCTGAGCTTAAGAAATTTGAGATTCAAGCAATTCGTGACGAAAACGGCATAACAGGATAGGGTTTTTATGGCGTTAACGATAAAAAAATGGCTGACGCAGGCGAAAACCTTGGTTAATCCACTGGACGCAGAGTTGATTTTGACGAATGTTTTTAAGGCGTCGGATCGGACTTTTTTGGTTAGTCATAGTGAAAAGATTTTATCTGCCGAGGAAAGACAGGTGGCGGATAAGATGCTAACCCTACGTGCGGTGAAGGTGCCACTAGCCTATATTACAAGTGAGAAATGGTTTTATGGACATAAATTTAAGGTAACTCCGGATGTCTTGATCCCTAGACCGGAAACTGAACAGATGGTGGAAACAACGATTGACCTATACAATATGCTTGCCACTAGGATTGTGATCAGGTATGAAGAAGCGGTGAAGGCGAGGATTGGGGTGATTGAGCCGAGTTGGCCAGATAATCCAAACGTGAAAGAAGAGTTGGAGAAAATCAAGGAAGAGATTTTATCTCCAGTGATGATTTTTGATGTGGGTACTGGTTCTGGGTGTGCGGCAATTTCGGTGGGGTTAGAGTGTACTCATGCGCAGGTTCTGGCGCTAGACATTTCGGAGCCGGCATTAAAAGTTGCGCGTGAAAATAAGACAAAACTAAAGGCGGAAAATGTAGTGTTTGCTCTCAGTGATTTACTTGATCGGATTTCAGATTCCGCGCCAGTGCCTGATATTATCATGGCCAATCTACCATACGTGGATCGCGATTGGGAATGGAGCTCACCTGAAATTGAATATGAGCCAAGTATTGCTTTGTTTGCGGAGAGGAATGGACTGGCTTTAATTTATAAATTAATGCGTCAGATTAAACAAAAATGGCCAGCTTTATTTGAAGATAAAAAGAGAAATCATCAGAAATTTTTGGTACTAGAATCAGATATTAGTCAGCAGGAGAGGATTATTCGTTATGCTAGGCGTTCTGGGTTTTCGTTGGTAAAAAAACAGGGCTTAATCACTTGCTTCGAATACTAAAGTTATTAGAACTGGTCTTTGAAAATTGACTGAAAAAATCACAGAGAAAATATCCCCAAGTGTTTTGGGGATATTTCTTTTTAGACTAGATTTCTACTGCTTGTAGGCTGCGAGAGTAAGTTCGAGGGTTTCAGTTTTACCACCTCTTACGACTGTGATTTTTACGGTATCACCGACGGAATATTCACCAATCAGGCTTGAAAGGGAGCCGGAGCTACCGATTTCTGTACCGTTAACGGCGGTAATAATGTCGTTCTCTTTTAAGCCTGCCTTATCACCAGCACTACCAGAGATAATGGCTTTATTATTTTTACTAGCTGCAATTAGGGCGCCGCGAGTAACGGAGAGATTTTTCTCTTTGGCGATGGTCGGGGTGAGATTGATATAACGGACACCAATCACGGCACGCTCAAAACCTTTACCACTGAGAACGTTTTTGATAATTCCCTTCACGCTTGAAATTGGGATGGCAAAACCGACGTTATTACCTTGACTGGCATAGGCGGTGTTGATACCAATTACTTCACCGGCGGCATTGACGAGCGGACCACCTGAGTTTCCTCCGTTAATGGCGGCATCGGTTTGAATCATGTCTGAAAGTGTTTCATACTGAGTGCGCCCAGAATCAGTAGCGGTGAGGCTGCGGCCCTTGCCGGAGATAATTCCAGAAGTTACGGAGTTTTGGTAGGCGCCGAGGGCATTGCCGATGGCGACAACCTGTTGACCAGCGGAAGTGGTTTTCGAATCACCAAGTTTAACTGGTGAAAGGTTATTGACGTTGTTGATTTTAATGATAGCAAAATCGTTGAGCGGATCGGTGCCGACAAGTTCAACATCTTCGTAAGCAGTGCCGTCATCTAGGATAACGCCGATTTTGCTAGCTCCCGAAACGACATGTTTGTTGGTAGCAACATAACCATCACTGCTGAGAATGAAGCCGGTTCCGGCAGCAGTTTGGCTGGTAGTTTCGTTACTGAAGAAAGATTTTTGATCAGTGCTTGTGACGATAGAGACGACACTTTTTGAGACGGCATTAGCGATGCTAGCAATCGAGCCTTCCGTAAAGTTGGCAGAGTTACTGTCCCGACTGATTTGGCCTGGATTGCCGAAGTTATTACCAGTAAGATTCCTAGTTAGGCTGAGATTGTAAATACTGCAGGCGAGCGCGAGGACTGAAAGAAAGATTGGAAGTTTATTGCTGGATGGTCTTTGGGATTCCTTGATATTTTTTGGTTTAGGAACTTTTTCAGCTTCCTCGGCTAATTCAGCTTTCTCGTCTACTTCAGCTTCCTCAACTTTTTTAGTTTTCTTATCTATCTCAACCTCCCCGACCTCTTCAGGTTCCTTAGACTCCTCGGCTTCCTTAGTCTCCTTAGTCTCCTCGACTTTCTCGACTGAGCCGCTATTTTTGTTACTTGATTCAAAATCACTTTCTTCAGTTTGAGAAGAAGCTAGTTTTTCTGTCATAAATTTACCTCCTTTAGACATTAAATAATGGTTTGCTAAACCAAAGCACGATAATCAGAATGAGAGCAAGTGAGAAAATGGTTGGAGTGGCGATTTTTTTGAAATTAAATTCTTCGTCACTGGAAATTTTGTTAAAAATATTACCAACAAGAAAGACTATCGTGGTGAGAATGATGGCGGATTGTGGAAGGAGAAAACCGATCTCTTTGAAGGTATAGACGATGAGCCAAGATTGGCAGAGCCAGGCAAATTCAGCAAAAATTAAACCCATCAAAAGTGAGAGGAATGAGAAATCTGGATCATCACCTTGCACGAGAACATGTCTGGCTGCAGCAAAACCGATGAGAAAATTGAATATAACTGGGAAAGCTGCGTTGGCACTGGCGGACATTAGGGTTGTTGCAGTGGTACCTAGAAAAACGGCGAGTAGAGCCTGAATACCAGAGGCGCGCTCAGTTGACATTGGTTTTAAAACAATGAGCCAGGCCGAGTAAAGAATGGCAAGGATGAAATGGATTGGGAGAAGAGTCGGGCCAGAGGCGTAAGTGATAAAGACGAAAGAAAAACCAACGATGAGGTCGACAAGGTTTGATTTGAGGTTGAGAAAAAGGTAGCGAGGACGGACGGCAAACATGCGCCACTTGGAAATGACGACTAGCAGTGCGCCAGGGATCCAGCTAGCAGTGCTAAAGGTGATAAATACAGAGCCAAGTCCAAGTAATAAGTTGAAAAAGGCGTGCAAAAAAGCACTTACGATATTACGGCCTTTACGAATCAAAATATAATCTGACATAGCAATATTATACCTTAAAATAGGCGGATTTTGTTAAATGGATAGAGCCTCAAGAGGACTGGGCCGACGATGCGACAGTATGGTATAGTGCCAAGTCCGTATCTTGAATCATATGAATGGGTGCCTTCGCGATTGTCGCCAGCCACAAAAATTTCGTTTTCTGGAACAATGATATCAACTTCGCCAGAGGTCTGGACTTTTGGTCCATCATTGTCGGACTTTCTGGTTTCGTCGTCTGGGTGGAAGCCATCAGGATGTTCGTTATTATAAACTGTCAATACACCGTCTTTTACCGTGACGCGCTCGCCAGGAAAAGCGATGACGCGTTTAATAATGTATTGGTCGCGGATAGAAGTTTCGAGACCACATGTGAGTGGACCGGACGCATCGCCATTTAAGAAAACAATAACTTGTCCACGTTTTGGCACATAGGGCTTACCAAAAAAATGTGAGAGAGAAACCGCGGCACGATTGACGATGAGGCGATCCTGGCCATGTAGGGTATTTTCCATGGAGGCGCCAACTACGTTATATGAGCGCATGACGTAGGTATTTAAAAAAAGTGTGCCAAGGATGACAAAAATAATAAAGGTGACTAGGCTCAGAATGTCCTTCAGTAATGGGTGTCGTTGTTTGAAAAAAGAATTTTGATTATCCACCTTATAATTTTACCATAAAAAATAATGTTGGTTTTATAAAAACGTTGGTTTTACTTTTGATAGTAGTTTTTTAGGAATTCCTGTTTGAATTCTGTGAAAGTGTCGTTTTGGATGGCTTCGCGAATTTGTTCGGTTAAGTGGATAATGAAGCGCAGATTATGGACTGAGGCGAGGGTGTAGAATTTACTTTTTAATTCCCCGTCGCCGGATCGCCAAAGCGCGCGGAGTTCACCGCGTGTATATCCTGCTTTACAGGTTGGACAATCACAGTCTTCATCAAGTAGGAGGTTAGAGTCTTTGAATTTGCGGAGGTTAATGTCGCCGTATTTGGTATAAATCTTGCCATGGCGTGCTTCCCTGGTTGGTGCTACGCAATCAAAAGTGTCGGCGCCCATTTCTGCGCCATTTAAAATGTCATCAGGATGGGAAAGTCCAAGTAGGTGACGAGGTTTATTTTCTGGCAGTTCTTCGTTGCACCAGCGCAAGATTTCGGATAAGTCTTCTTTGAGGAAGGCACCACCAAGACCGTAACCATCAAAGGGCATCTCGCCGAGTTTTTTTGCAGTGCTGCGTCTTAAATCTTCCCAACGTCCACCCTGTAAGACGCCATAGAGGCTTTGTCGATAGCCGAGTGTGTCGCGCAGTTTCATATGTTCATCGAGGCTGCGTTTTGCCCAGCGTTCGGTGCGAGCTAAGGCTTCAACGTTGTAGTCATAATCATCAGCAAGTGAAGTGAGTTCGTCGAAAGCCATATGGATATCAGCGCCAATGCGACACTGGATTTGCATGGATTCTTCTGGGCCGATAAAATCCGGTTGTCCGTCAAAGGGGTCTGTGAAGTTAACACCTTGTTCGGTGACATGGGCAAGACGTTCTTTGTGAGCGGTGTTGGTGACGCCACGGTCTTTATCCATAGAGACAACTTTGCCAAGTCCGGATCCGAGAGACATAACCTGGAAGCCACCGGAATCGGTGAGGGTAGGGCCGTGCCAGCCAGACCATTTGGAAAGTCCACCTTCTTCGGCGATTTTGTACGACTTGCGACGAAGGTGGTAGCCATTACTTAGCATCGCCTGAGCGCCAATTTCTTGAAGTTGTTCGCTAGAGACAAAGCGGACATAACCTTGAGTACCGACCGTCATAAAAGCTGGAGTCTTGATTTTGCCGTGTGGGGTATGGATAATGCCAGCTCGGCCAAGTTTGCCAGGGATTTTATGGGTAATTTCAAAATGAAAATCGTAGGGGTCGGCAGTGGTCATGTTTAGTTCTCTTTTTGAGTTTTTGACTCAGAATCTTTTGATGTGGCTTTATTTTGAGCTTTCGATTTTGATTCTGGATTCTTTATCTCAGAGTCGTCTAGGTATGGACGGACCTTGGAAACGATGAGCAACTCGATTGGAGACAGGATAAACTCGAAACCAAGACCCATAAGATAGGCGAAGATTGCCTGATTAAGAAAATCATTGAATGGTAAGACGCCAAGGAAGGCAATAGTCTCGAAGACTAAGGTGTCGAGAAGGTGAGCAATCAGAGAGGACCCGAGAGCGCGAACGAGGAATAATCTTGAACCAGTCTTTTTCTTGATTTTCTCAAAGATGAAGTTGTTGGAAAACTGGGAGAAGAGGTAGCCAGCGAGTGAGCCGATGATGATGCGTGGTGCAAAGCCAAGAACGGAAGAGATGGCGGTGTGCATTTCTTCGGTGCCAGTGAATGGTGGCAGGATACAGACGATCCAAAAAACAATGGCGGCAAGAATATTAAGCAGAAGACTGGAAAGAATAACTGATTTGGCGGTTTTCTTACCATAGAATTCAATAATAATGTCGCCGAGGATGTAGGAAATTGGAAAACAGATCACTCCACCATCTACGGCAATGCCAAACATATCCCAAAGTTTGGTAGCGGCAAGGTTGGAGATGAGAAGAATGCCGGCTGAAATAGCGGTGAGATAAATCAGAGTTGTTTTGCGGATTTCGGTATTGTTTTTTACGGAATTAGAAGTTGACATCGATTGTTTCACCAAGTTTGTTTGAAATAGTACCGTGGACGTTTTTGAGTTCAATTGCTGCACAGGTTTCACCAGTGTAGTCTTTTTGAGTTGATTCGTAGGCAGCTTGATTAATCTCAGCTGCGGCAGGATAGGCTTCAGCTTGAATGCGGAGGGCACCAAGAGCGTCATTGGTGGCATAGATTTCTACTTTTGGATTATTTTTAATCTGGTTGTAGACTTTTTTGTTATTTTTGGTACCAATATAAAGTTTGCCATCGAGAATACCGGCAGCATCGAATGGGCGAAGATGTGGCTGATCGCCATCAGTGGTGGCAATAAGAAAAATACCTTCGAGAAATGGTAAAACTTGTTCCATAATGTTAACTCCTTGTTTTAAAATCTAATTTTAATATATTTTTGGTAGACCGAAAGTATCAATACTTTAAATTATCAATAAACTGATCTATCTTAATATCTATAATATTATGGCATAGCGAGCCAAAATAGTCTATTTGATTGGGTCTAATTATCCATCACTTTACGAATGGCGGCATACTCGTCGATGATGACTTTGATACAGCCAGCAATTGGGATGGCAATGAGACAGCCAATCAAGCCAAAGGCATACATACCGATGATGATGGAAATAAGGATGATGACTGGTGGCAAGCCAAGGCCTTTTCCCTGAACACGCGGACCGATGACATTATTTTCAATTTGCTGATAAATGATATAAAAGAGGAAGAAACTAAGGGCGGCCCATGGTGAGTTAACAAAAAGCAGGATTGAGTTGATGACACAAGTGATGACCGGGCCAAACATCGGAATAAGGTAGAAGAGGAAGGCGATGAGGCCGAGGGGGACGGCGATACTGCCTGAGACATTGAAAATAAGACAAAGGATGAAGACTACGGAGGCAGTGACGATGCCATCAAGTAGAGCAATTAATACCTGGACTGAGACATATTTAGCGACAACGGTACTCATTTTTGAGGTGACACGGTGCCATACGCGAGTGGCTTGAGAATCGCGTGGTGAAATAGCACGCCAGAAATCTTCGACCAATTGTGGACCTTCAAGCATGAAGAGAATGGTGAGGACGATGGTTAGGATGGTGTTGGTAATGATGGTGCCAATAGTGCCGACACCGGTGATGGCAATGTTGCTAATATTATTTAGTAAGGTATTACTAAAGTTTTTAGCTGCGGAAGTGATTTGAAGCTGGAGATCTGGGATACCAAAATAATTACCGAATTTATCGATGTCGATTTCACCAGTGACTGCAGCAATTTTTTGCGGTGCCGTGGAAAGAAAAACGGAAACTTGCGAAATAATGACTGGGCCAATCACAGCGAGGATAATAGAAAAACCAAGCACGACGACAAGTACGGCGATGATGGTGGCTAGTTGCGGTCGTTCCTTTCTTTTGTCGATTTTGTCAATTAATTTGGCGAGTGGTTTTAGGGCGATAGCCAAAAAAGCTGAGATAAAAATGATAATTAAACCGCTGGCGGCCTTAAGAATTAAGTAGCCGAGTCCAGCAAAGGCGATAATAACTAGCCAAAAACGGATAAACGTCTTGGTATCGACCTCGATAGTGCGTGACATGAACCTCCTTTATTTTTATTAAGTATATCCGAGTTTAGTAGAAAAAGAAATAAGCTAGTTTAGGTACTGCCAAATCGGGGTGGCGCCATCAGATACGGTGTAGCCTCTTTCTGCGATTTTGTCGCGAAGTTCATCGGAAAGTTGGTAGTTTTTTGCCTTGCGGGCGGCTTGGCGAGATTCAATTAGCTGAAGCACTTCTACTGATGGGAGAAATTGATCAGAAAAGAGATTGAGGCCAAACAGATTTTCGATGAATGCCCACTCTGCTAGAGTTGGTGTGTTCTGATCGATAACGGAAAAAGCTTCGGCGGAATTAAGATTATTGGAAACACTCTCTAAGACTAGCTTTGTGAGATCGGTCTTTGAGATAGTTTCAGAGCTTAATAAATTACCGAGAAAATCTTGTAGTTCTTGAGTAGTTTTTAATGTAGCTATTTCAGGTTGTTCTTGCAATAACTTGGCGATTTGATTTTTCCATTTGAGGCGGCGATTTTTGGTGCCGGCAAGGTCGGTGAAGGTAAAATTACGCTCAGATTGATAATGGCCTTGCAAAATCCAGGTTTTATAGTCGGTTGGTGTAAAACCACGAGTAGAGAGGTCGGCAAGAGTGTAGGTATTGCCGAGTGATTTGCTAATTTTTTGGCCGTCAATAGTGATGAAGTTACAGTGGAGCCAGAAGCGACTCATGGTTTTTCCGAAAGCAGCTTCGGACTGAGCGATTTCGTTAGTGTGGTGGACTGGGATATGATCGATACCGCCAGTATGGATATCGAGTGGTTCACCAAGTTCAGTATGTGAGATGGTTGAACATTCAAGATGCCAACCGGGATAACCTGGGCGGCCTAGAAAATCCCAACGCATGGCGTGGTCTTCCCCAGCCTGAATAAATTTCCAGACTGCAAAGTCAGATGCATTGTGTTTCTCTGGATTAAATTCGACGCGAGCACCGGTTTTTAGGTGTTCTAAATCGAGTTTGGCAAAGTCTGCATAGTGAACAAATTTACTAGTATCGAAATAAATACCATCGGAAGTCTCATAGGTGTAGCCTTTTTTAATGAGATCTTCAACGATAGCGATATCTTCCTTGATAAAGTCTGTGGCACGAGCGATTTTGTTTGGCTTAATGAGATTTAGTGCGTAAAAATCTTTAAGGAAAGCCTCAGTGTAATAATCAGCAATTTCCCAAACGGTTTTATTTTCACGTTTGGCGCCTTTTTCTAGTTTGTCGTCCCCTTCGTCGCCGTCAGAGGTGAGATGGCCAACATCGGTAATATTCATCACACGATTGACTGTCCATTGGTTTAGGGTGAGGGTGCGAACGAGTAGGTCCCAGTAAATATAACTTGCGAAGTTGCCAATGTGGGCAAAACTGTATACGGTTGGTCCACAGGTGTAAATTTTGACGTTTTTAGGATCTTGTGGGATAAAATCTTCGATTTTTCTTGTTAGAGTGTTGTATAGTTTCATCTAAAAACTCCCAATAAATGTGGTTTCTGAATCTATAGATTCTTTTTCGTATTCCTCAATTAATTTAATTGAACAGCCGACGAGTTCGCGGAGGGTATCTTGATAATTTGTATCATAAATACGGAAGCCGGCAGCGTATGGATGTCCGCCACCACCAAAAAAGCCAGCGATTTTGTCGGCGACTGGAATAGAAGTGCGGATTTTGCCAGTTAATTTACCATCTGGGTAGGTTTTGATGGCAACGGCGATTTTGACACCTTCCACCATCTTCATTTCTTCCAGAATGAGCACGTTTGGATTATATTCGTCGGAATATTCTTGAATCTCATCCCATGGGATATGAATTGTGGAGAGCTGGCCATCAAGTGAGTAGTCGATACGATTAATCAGTTCAGCTTTGTAGGCGAGAATGCGCTGAGACTTTTTCATAAATTCTTTGCGGCGTTCTTCAAGTTCAGTAATATCGGCGCCGAGATCTTCAAGTTCGGCGGCTAGACGAAAAGTTTCACTAGTTACACCGGCTGAGGTGAGACCGAGAGTGTCGGAAAGAAGCCCCTGAAAAATATATTCTGCGGCGGTCTTATTGATATTTAAGTTGAGCTCCTTGGCGACCTTATAGATAAGATTGGTGCAGGATGGGAGATGTTCAATAATGGACTGATGTGGAAAATCGAGGTCGTCTGGGGTTTCATGGTGATCAAAAACAAAGACTGGTTTGGCGTAGAGAAGATTTCGAATGGTGAGATCATCGGTAAGTTTACTGAGTAGAATTTGTGCGGCAGTGTCGACAATAATATATCCATCGGCCTCATAATCGATTTCACTTTGGACTTTTGACCAATCAGTATAGTAACGAAGGTATTTTGGGATATTGACTGGGCAATACTCGGAAATTTGCTTATCAGGAAGTAAAGCTTCGAGCGCGAGCGCGGAGCCAAGTGAATCGCCATCTGGATTTTCCGCCTGAATAATACAGAGGCGAGACTTATTTGAAATAAACTGTTGAAAATTATCGTACATTGATTTTATTATAACAGATAACGGGGCTAATTAGACGAGACTGGGGGTTAATTAGATGGGAATTTGACGTTAATTGAATCTCAATATATTAGAATGTAGCGTCAATATGCTAGACGTCAACGTCACCAATGAGTTTAGTACTTTCGCTAGCTGGAAGACTTTCGACTTCTTTCAAGCGTCGCTCGATTTGACGAGAAGTAGTGGCGGCGGCGTCAATTTTATTGGCAGATTCTTGAAGTTTTTTCTTGGTGGCTTCAAGGAGGTCACCGAATTTGCTGAATTGAGTTTTAACGGCGCCAAGTACTTGCCAAACTTCACTACTGCGTTTTTCAATGGCAACGGTGCGGAAGCCCATAAGTAGGCCAGATAAAGTTACTGGCAGGGTGGATGGAGAGGTAATACTGATGTTGTATTTTTGGCGGATCTCATCAGAGAGACCTGGGATGCGTAAAATTTCAGCATAAAGAGATTCGGTTGGGACAAACATCATGCCAAAATCGGTAGTGTATGGTGGTTCGATGTATTTGGTGAAAATTTTCTTAGCCTGCTCTTTAACATCGGTGGCAAGAGCTTTTTGATAGGTGAGAATATCGGCTTTATTGCCAAGGTCATAGGCGGCAATTAGTCTTGAATAATTTTCGACCGGGAATTTAGAATCGATCGGGAGGAAGGTTTCATGATTTTCATCACGACCAGGCATTTTGACGGCAAATTCAACGCGGTTGGCGGAGCCCGGTTTGGTGTTAATATTTTCACAATATTGATTTGGACTTAAGATGTCGGAAATAATGCTACTGAGTTGAACCTCGCCGTAAATTCCTCGCGTTTTAACTCCTTCCATGACTTTTTTGAGATCACCAACACCGGTGGCTAGATTCTTCATTTCGCCGAGACCCTTATAAACACTTGTGAGCTGTTCGGAAATTGTCTTGAAGCTTTCATTGAATCTTTTTTCAACTGAGGCCTGGAGTTTTTCGTCAACAGTTAGGCGCATTTCTTCAAGTTTTTTGGCGTTATCGTTTTGCAAATCGCGAACTCTATTATCCATGGTTTTTTGAATGGTTTGGAGATTGGTCGCAATTTCCTGGCGGTTGTCGCGGAACCCATCATGAACGCCCTTTGTGATGGTACCGACGATGGCTTCAACCCGAACCATGCGATCATTGAGATTTTTGGACGCTTCGACGATTTGATCGGTATTTTTTGCCATCATTTCAATGGAATTTTGCAACACTTCCTGTTTCTTGTTGCTGCGATTTTTTAGTGTTAAAAATAAAACAATAATCAATAAGACTAGATTAAAAAACAAAAATAAATATAAAAGATTAGATTGTTCCATGAACCTCCTTAGATGACATAATCTGATTTTAGCATAAAAAACATAATAAGTTTCAAGACGAAGGGTAAACTAGAGCTTAGTGCGGTTAGTGAGGGCGGCACCGAGGGTGATTTGATCGGCAAAAGAGAGGTCAACGCCGAGTGGAAGTCCTCGGGCTAATCTGGTGATTTTTAGCTCAGGGTATTTACCTGAAAGTAGTCTTTGAAGAAGAAGGGCGGTACTTTCGCCTTCTACACTCGGGTTAGTGGCAATAATAATTTCTTCGGCTGCGTCATTTTTGACACGAGAAATCAACTCTTCAATGTGGAGTTTGTCGGGAGTGATTCCATCGATAGGTGAGATAGCACCACCTAACACATGGTAGGTGCCATGATATTGCTTAGTTTGCTCAATGGCATAGATGTCAAGCGGTTCCTCAACGACTAGAATGGTCTTCTTATCACGTTCTTCGTCGCTGTAGAGTGGTGAAACCTGTTCATCGTGATTAATTAAGGCAAAAGTTACCGGGCAGATTTTGACATCGGTATGAAGATGCGTTAGGGCGTCAATGATAGTTTCAGAGATTTTAGGGTCAACACGAAAAAGATAGGTCGCATAGCGCTCAGCAGTGCGTGGACCAACTCCTGGGAGATTCCCCAGTGCTTCAATAGTATTTTCTAGTGCTTTTGGCAGCATAAACTAAGTTTAATCTTATATTTATCTAAATTGAATTTAATAATAGTTTGGCTAGATAGACTTATTACATGCCGAGACCAGAAAGACCACCAAGTTGGCTCATCAGAGGTTTCATTTTGTCGGTTGCAATTTCCTGTGCTTTAGCATAACCGTCACGGAAGCAGTTCTCAATCCAGCGCTCGAGCTCTGAGATATCGTCAAGGTCAACGCGAGATGGGTCGATGGTGACTTTTTTGACTTTAAGTTCGCCAGTAATTTGGACTACGACAGCGCCATCACCAGCTTCAACTTCAACAATTTCGTTCTTCAAGTCTTTTTGGGCTTTGCGTAAGTTATTAATCATTTTCATTTGGTCAAAGGTAGCACCCATGAAATCTCTCCTTAAATAATTATAGAAATATTATAACAGATTACTCGACAGTATAAAGATATAGGCGGTCGGCATTTTGGGATTTTGAAGAGGTGATAATTTTTTGGATTGCAAAATTAGTATTCTCTTTAGATCCGATTTTGTCGAGGGCGTAAAAAGTTTCTCCGGTTGTAAAGGCGTGTGTTGGTTCAATGATGTTGTATTTGAGAGCTGGGCGGAAAATCGGCTTCACGTTGTTGGCGGCAAGAACAAGTTCTGCAACTGGTTTTGTGGATTCATTATCTTTATCGATTAGAATACTATCGCCCGGCTTGAGATTAGATAGAGTAATGGTGAAATCGCTATTAAACTGGTTAGCCACAGGTGCGGCGTAGCGGTATCCGGAGATGAAGTGGGAGAGGTCGGAAGTAATCATGGTAAAGAGGAAGAAAGTGATTGGAATTATACCAAAGAGCTTGGCGTAGGGGTTTTCTGGGAAGAGATCGAACCATTTATTAATAATATAGCGGAAGCCGTGAGCGATTAGGATGGCGAAAGGTAAAAGAAGAAGCGCGGCATAGTCGGTGTTGAATCCTGAGATGACGATAGTAAAGAGGATGAGAAAGATGGCGATGGAATTGCGGCTAGCGAAGAAGCCTTTGAAGGTGGAAATGAGGCCGATGATGGCAATAATGGTGGCGGGGAGGCTGATTTGTGGTGCGAGGAAAATGCTTTCGATGACGCCATGCCAAGAGAAAAATGGTAAAAAGGCTTGTCTGAGATTATTGAAATAGCCGGAGATTTTAAAATTACCAGAAAAGAGGAGTGGCTGAATGATGTCCGGGTGATTGAGTAAGATGTAGCCCATAAAACCGAAGCCAGTGAGGATAATGGCGGAGACGAGGAAAAACGGCAGCCTTGGGAGCTTTTTGATAGTGAAGCGAAGGTGTGGATGCCAGACGGTATAGATTAAGATAAGAATGACAAGATAGAGCATATAGGGAGTGAAGCTGGAGAGGAAGAGCGCGATGGCAAAAATAAAACACCAAATTGGGGCGGGGCGTTTGACTCCCTGAACCTTGGAACCAACCCAAAGTAAAAGAGTTGGCCAGAAGACGATCATGATAAGCGGGGTGCCGTTGCTGACGAGAAAAAGAAAGCTGGAAGAAAGAACGGTGATGATACTGGCGATGATGGCAGTGTTGTTTTTGAACCAACGGTTGAGGAGGAGAACGACGAGGAATCCGAGAAGACCGCCCATGATAATACTTGGAATACGAATGGTGTAGCTGGTGATACCGAAGAGTTTAAAGATAATTTTTTGCAAGAGATGATAGGGGAGGTCGATGAGATTGCCGCTAAAGACTGAGTGGACGTCGAGGTTTTGACTGGTGATGGCGGAGTTCATCTCGGCATTAGAAAGTCCAACTGGCGCAAGTTTTGGGACCAGAAGAATAAGACCAAGAAAGCTAATGGCTAGAAGAATGTAGCCAATGATAAAGCGTTTTTTGTAAAGAAAATATTTATTTGGATTTAATTTACCCACAGTTTTATTTTATCATGGAAAAACAAATAACGCTATTTAAAAAGCTTTATTCCCTGGTCTTATCGAGTGACATGAACCTTAGAAGTTCAGGGTGGAAGTAGAGTTCAATCTTGCCGATAGGCCCATGACGGTGTTTGGCCATCAGAAGTTCAGTAATATTGGTTGGCTCATAGCCTTCTTCTTGGTGGTAATAGTCGGGGCGGTGTAAGAACATTACAAGGTCAGCGTCCTGCTCGATAGAACCGGACTCACGAAGATCAGATAGGACTGGACGAGGGTCGTCACGGCCGGTGACGCCACGAGAAAGCTGTGCCAAGGCAATGACGGGAATTTCGAGTTCACGCGCTAAGGTTTTGAGGCCACGAGAAATTTCGGTAACCTCTTGCACACGGTTACCAGCGTAACGGTCAGAACCGGAAATTAGCTGAAGGTAGTCAACGATAATCAGACCAATATCGTGATCGTGGGCGGCGCGGCGGGCTTTGTTGCGAAGCTCAAGTACGGTCATGGAGCTGGTGTCGTCAAGATAGAGTGGAATTTCACTCATTTCGCCAAGTGCATCACCGATTTTCGCAAAATCGTCGGATGAAATATTGCCGGTACGGATATGCCAAGAGTCAACACCAGAGGTGGTGGCAATCATACGGTCAACAATCTCATTTTTTGCCATCTCCATGGAGAAGAAGAGGACGCCGCGTTTATTAATGCCAGCAATGTTATAGGCTAGGTTTTGGGCAAAAGTGGTTTTACCCATAGCTGGGCGGGCGCCGATGATGATGAGATCGCCGCGCTGGAATCCTGCAGTTTTATTATCGAGGTCACGGAAGCCAGTTTTTAGGCCACGCATGGAACCCTTATTGGTATGTAGCGCTTCCATGCGGTCAAAAGCGTCGACCAGAAGATCTTCAAGGGCTGCATATTCGGTTTTAGTGGTTTGGTCGGAGACGGCAAAAAGTTCCTTCTCAGCAGCGCCAAGCATGGCAGAAACATCAGTGGCACTATCGTAAGCTTGATTAGTAATTTCGGTACCCGCGCGAATGAGTCGGCGACGGATGGAGGCTTGTTCAACAAGTTTTGAGTAGGATAGAACGTGAGCAGCGGTTGGAACTACATTGGTAAGTTCAGTGAGGTAAGATGCGCCACCGATATCTTTGAGAAGTTTTAGGTTGCGAAGCTCGGAAGTAAGGGTTAGAAGATCGATCGGCTGATTATGCTCGTAAAGCGACATCATGCCGCGATATATGGCGCCGTGTTTCTTTTCATAAAAATCAATCGGTTTAATCTTTTCAAGAATATCCGGAAAAGCAGAATCGTCAAGCAAAATCGCACCAAGTAGAGAGCGCTCAGCCTCAATATCTTGGGGCGGAATGCGGCCACCAAACAATTCTGGATCATTTTGGGAAATGGTCTTTTTTCTAGGTTTCTTTTCGGAATCGTCTTTTGTTTCTACCATAATTACACCTCAAAAATCCTAAAATGGATTTTCGTTTACCTCCTGGACATCTCCCATTATAGCAGAGAGTGACTCAATTTTTGGGGAAACCGTGACTGCCTTTTTGGTTTGACCGGCGGCAGCCTGTTCAAAAGAGACAGCGGTTTTTGGAATAACTTCAATGTCAGGGTTTCTAACGGTCAGTTCGATAGAGTTGGTGGCCCCACGCAAAATTTCGAGGTTATTTTTTTGTCCTAGAATACGCCAGTAGACGGCCTTCTCTGGATAGATATCAAAATTTTTACCATCGATGACGAAGAAGGATTTTTTGAGAGCGGTCATTAGGGTTGGGTTGACATTGGTGACGTTGGCGACAAAGCCATTGAAATTAAAATCACCAGATGAGCTAACCACGGCTTCTGGTAGAGTTGGCGGTGCTTCTTGAGTCATCTCTTCAGGATCTTTCGGCGGCAATGCGCGTTCAGCTTTATGGTTTTTGGCATTCTTGGCTAGTTGCTCGCGGATCTCAGCGAAGGGACTTGGTTTAGCGCTTGGGGCTGAAGTAGACTGTGTTGAGGATTGTGGACTTGCGGTTGCCGAATGCGGGGCTGGCGCGGTTGTTGTGGTAATAGGAGCGGCTGTTGAGGCCGGAGTGGTTGGCTGTGGTGAAGCAACTGGTGCTATGGAAGCTGTGGAGGTTACAGCAGCGGGGGTCGCGAAGTTACTCGAGATTAGGGCAACAGTAAGTTTGGCTTCGAGGAAACTTCCAGTGACATTAAAAAGCTGGTTGACGAGTTGGAGCGATTTTGGAGTTGGATTCTTTAGAATTTGATTGATTAATTCTAGAGTGATCGATTCGGCGGTAATGCCGTAATTTAAGAGGGCGGCGAGGGTATTTGTGATGTTTTCAGTGTCGGAATTTTCGTAAAAGTTGATGAGGTTTTGAATTTCTTGATGTTCTGGAATGCCAAGAGCAGCTGAAACGTCGCTGGCCTCAATAGTTTCTTCGGAAAGATTGACCGTACTAATCTGGTTGAGGATGGAAAGTGAATCACGAAAAGATCCACCGCCCCGTTCGGTGATGATTTTGAGTGCGTCGTCAGAGATTTTAATTCCCTCCTTGTCGCAGACGGAACGCAAAAAATCTTGCATCACTTTTGGCTCGGCCAGATTGAAACGATAAATTTGAGTGCGAGAGATGATGGTGGCTGGGATTTTTTCTGGGTTAGTGGTAGCCATGATGAAAATCACGTGCTCTGGCGGTTCCTCGAGAATTTTAAGGAGAGCATTAAAGGCGCTATTTGAGAGCATATGAACTTCGTCGATGATATAGACTTTGTATTTGCCAAGAGTCGGCATAATCATAGCTTTTTCACGAAGTTCACGGATATTGTCGACACTAGTGAAAGTGGCGGCATCGATTTCAATGATGTCAATATAGGAGTCTTCAAGTTGATAATCGAAATGGTTGATTTCGTGGGCAAAAATACGAGCAACAGAGGTTTTTCCGCAACCACGTGGCCCGACAAAGAGGTAGGCATGAGAAATTTTACCCTTGGTTAAGGCGCCTTGTAATTGCTCGATAGTTTTATCCTGCCCAATAACTTCGGATAAATGGAGCGGTCTATATTTTCGATAGAGAGCCTTCATTGAAAATATTGTAGCACGAAATAGACCCATTTTCATGGGTCTATTCTTTTGGACTATTTCTCGTAGAAAATTATTCTTCTAGAGTGCAGCTTCAACGGCAGCCCAGTTGGCTTGATCGTTGTTGGCTGGAATAACAACGGAAACTTGCGCGCCTTCACGAAGGCGGAAATAGGTTACGGAAGCGTAAAGAATCTCGTATTCGCGACCACTTACTTCGACGAAATATTTATCATCATGGTGAGTGAGGGTACCGATTACGGTTTTGCGCTCGACTGGCCCAATTTGCTTGTAGAGAAACTTTCCTTCTGGTGTGATAGTAAGTTTCATAATGTCACCTTCAACTAGTTTGGACTTACTGGCATAGTTGGCTGGGACTGGATAGTTTTTGCCGTCTTGGTCAATCATGATTTGGCCGTCAAAAACACCCTCGATAATTTTACCTTCAGGTGCGGAAACGATAACTTCTCTCGGAGTGGTAACAATATCACCATCGCCGACGACAGAATTTAAAAGTTCCCTGGCAGCTGCTAGATTGGTTTCCGCTTCTTGAATTAGCGAGCGGAGTCGTTTTATTTGTTTTTCTGGTAATTCAGACATCACCTCGCATCCTGTCTGTTTAATATAATATTGATATTATATTATGTCAGTCTTGTAAAATTGTCAACAAAAATTTGTATAAATTATTTATACAAAGATTTCCACAAGCTTAACAGAGGTCTTGAGTTAAATGTTGTAATAAATACTGCTGAATATGACGATTTTTTGGAATGTTATATAATTATTACAATGATTAAGATTATTGCTGGTGGTAGAAAACATTTGAAGTGGGTCGAGGAGGCGGTTTTTGAGTATGAAAAGCGATTAAAAAAGCCTTTTGATATTGTTTGGGAATTGATTGAAGAGGAAAAACTGAATCAATATCTTGCGAAATGGCCATTTTCGGGGCAGCAGTATGTGATTTTGCTTGATGAGCGAGGAAAAAACTTATCATCACCAGAACTTTCTGAGTCCTTGTCACGACAGTTTGTAAATAGTAAGGAAGTGGTGATTATTATTGGCGGTGCCTTCGGGGTGAGTGAAGAGGTGAGGCAGAAATCTAATTTGGCTTGGAGCCTTTCAAGGCTAGTTTTTCCCCACCAGCTTGTGCGCGTGATGCTAGCGGAACAAATTTATCGAGCGCAGGAGATTGCGGTTGGTGGAAAATATCATCACGAATAAATTTTATTTGTGATAGTGTTTATGCTATACTAGTACAAGTGTTAAATTTGGGTATCAAAAATACGGGAGCTTTTATGCTCGGTAATAAAATTCGTGTGGGCCAGAGATCAAAAAATGGCACTCGGATTTCTGATTTTCTTTTGTGGGGGCCGATTGGTCTAATTATCTATTTATTATTCTTTTCGTTTAATCTTCTTTTTGACTTTTCAACGCCAAATTCTCATGCGGCGCCACTTGTAGGCGCGTCAACACTCTCGATGTCGATAAACACACCTTCGGTGGATTTGGACTTTACGCCGACTGGTTCCGCGGCGCAATTTATTGAATCTGGTGCGAATCTAACAATCCAGACTGATAATCGAACTGGCGTTACGACTTATGTGGCTAGTATAGATGAGAACACGGATTTGAAGCATACTGACGCGACGATTGCGCAAAAACTTTCTTCAATTTCTAGTACAGCGGCGGCTACAGCATTTTCGGATAATAATTGGGGATATCGGGTAACGACTCCAGTACCACCTGGTTCTGACTTTTTGCCAATTCCAAAAGCTAGCGCTCCGGATACAATTTTTTCCACCCCCAACGCCACTGGTAGCCCATATGCAGTTGGGATTTCTTTTGGTGCAAAGGTCGCGGCGAATTTAATTTCGGGTACTTATAAAAAGGATATTATATTTACGACGATAACAAATTTTGTGCCAAAAACGGCTACCTTCCTGCCAGGTCCAAACTTTAATTTTTTGGTAAAGAAAATAAACCCTGCTTATAATACGGAAAATTTTAAACGCGCCAATAGTCAGCCAGCAAATCTTTCTTCAGCTAAAGTGGTATCAACGGCGGATTCAGATTATCCGATTTATGTTTGGTATGAACCAGCAGATAAAACAGTGTACTGGTGGAGTGAAGCGGATATTGCTTATGCAAATGAAGATGCACATGAGATGTTTTCGAATCTATCCGATGGGCATGGGCACTTTAATTCAGTTGATGTGAGCGGAATCGATATGAGTAAGACTAAAAATGCGAGCTATATGTTCCATTCAGGAAATTATCTATACAAAAATGTTATCCTTGGTGATTTTAATTCTGAGAATGTGGAGGATATGAGCTATATGTTTGCCTCGAATAGTTCTTCTGGTAGTCCAACTGCCGAAGTAGATTTTTCTAGATTTAAGACTTCGAATGTGCAATTCATGCGACATATGTTTGAAGGAAACTTTTCGCAAGTTTTGAATCTAACGAGCTTTGACACTAGCAGTGTTGAAGATATGTCAGAAATGTTTGCGAAGACAAAAAATCTAACAACGGTGAACTTAAGTAGTTTTAATACTAGCAACGTGAAAGATATGAAAAATATGTTCAGGTATGCGAGCGCGGTGACAAGCCTTGATCTTTCGAGTTTTGATACGAGAGAGGTGACAAATATGCGCTCAATGTTTGCACATATGAAGGCTTTGATTAATCTTAATATCTCAAGCTTCAGGACGCCAAAGGTAACGGATATGTCTGGAATGTTTTTGAATATGGAAAACGTAACCAACCTTGATTTGTCGCGGTTCGATACAAGCAAGGTGACAAATATGCGCTCAATGTTGCAGGGGATGGCGAAACTAGCGAATCTTAATGTCTCTTCATTTGATACGAGATTGGTGACGGATATGGCGTTTATGTTTTATCGCTCTTTGCAGGATCCGGAGAATTCAGTGCTTGACCTTTCAAGTTTTGATACACGAAATGTAACGGAGACAGCCAGTACGTTTGCGTATATAAAGGTGAAGACGATTTATGCTTCTTTCAATTTTGTGAATACTGCGATGACAAATTCGCAGGATATGTTTAAGGATAATACAAACCTGGTGGGTGGAAACGGCACTTCGTATAACGAATCAAATCCGAAGGATAAAACTTATGCACGGTTAGATGTGGCTGGCGCACCGGGGTATTTTAGTCTAAAACCATAGGATTTGACTAGTTTTTCTGATTATGATTATGGTATAATTAAGCATAGAATTATGAAAGATCTGAAAAAATATTTAAAGTGCAAAGTGCAAAGTGCAAAGGCGACATGTTTTCGCTAAAATATCGAACATATCTTATTCCGCTTGTTAGTTTCGGTTTTGTGTGCTTAATTTTCTGCGTCATGCTTATTTTTGGTGTGGAAGTGAAGACTTTTGCGGGGGCAGTTCCGAGCCGTAGTGAAATTTATTTGCAAACCCATCTTCAGACTAATCAGGTTGATATTGCGTTTTCTGGTTCTGACGCTCAACAGTCAAAGAAGGATACCGGATATGTAAATTATGCAGTTAAGACGAACAATCCAACTGAATATATGAATTATCTTTCAAGTATAGACGAGGATGTTAATTTAAATCATACTGATCCAACGGTAACTGATAAGATTAGGCCATTTTCGCCAGCGACTTTATATAGTAATATTCCGGAAAATACATGGGGCTATTGCGATCTAGACCTCGATAATTGTAAGCCAATTACTCCTGCAAGTCATCCGTCGGTGATATATTCACCGCCGGATGTATCTTCATCTCTCATTTCCACTAGAGCCAAATATGGATATGATATTACGGATACTTATTATTTTTATTTTGTCGCAAGGGTCTCACCAAATTTAACCCCTGGTACCTATTCGAAGAATGTCTTATTTACTACAATCACAAAAGATTTTACTCCTTCAGCTACGTTTTTACCAGGTAAACAGTTTAATGATATTGTAGCAAATTTAGATTCTACTCATACAGTTAATGTATTTAAGCGCTCAAATACACCACCAGCCAATTTGGCTTCTGCGTCCGTAGTTTAGACCGCAGATTCGGGGCGTCCGATTTATGCCTGGTTTAATGCTCCAGACCGCACCGTATATTGGTGGACAGATGCAGATGTGGCGTATGTAAATACTAATGCGAATCAGATGTTCGAAGACTTTAATCGTGGCGTTGCAGACATGGATTTAATCGATATTCGTGGAATGGATACTCGATATACAAATACAATGCATAATTTTTTCTGTGATGGTACTAAGAGTGTGAAAAATTATAACATTGACGGCATTGATACGAGCAAGGTTTGGGATTTTTCAGGAATGTTTGCAGGAGCTGATCAGTTGGCTACTGCTAAAAATCCGGTTGACTTTTCAAAGATTAATACTAGTAGCGCAATTGATATGTCGAATATGTTCCAGAGAAGCAACTTTACGACAATTGATGTCCGTAGTTTTAATACGAAAAATGTGAAATATATGGGGTGTATGTTCTGCGGGGTGATTAAGGCCAAGAACATCGATTTGCGTGGCTGGGATGTGTCAAATCTTGAAGGTTCACATTTGATGTTTGCATCAACTAAGATTGAACATATCAATCTTGCAGGCTGGAATAGCCACAAGCTACTTGACACTTCGCGAATGTTTGAAGGTACGGTGACTTTGCAGTCGCTAGATATTACTGGTATGGATACTTCAAAAGTGAAGAATATGTTTGGAATGTTTTATCTATCTGCTCTACCGAACTTAGATTTAACTCAGCTAAATACGAGCAGTGTAACGAATATGAACTCAATGTTCAAACAGATGTCGAGAATCTCATCTTTGAATTTTACTTCATTTGATACTAGTAACGTGACGGATTTTGGCGAGATGTTCCGTGGAATCGTGATTGGAAATCAAACCTTGGATGTTCGTAGTTTTAATACCTCCAAGGCTACTGCAATGTGGATGATGTTTGACGGCACCAATTTAATCGGAAATCTGGACCTGACTAGCTTCGATACAAGCCACGTGGTGGATATGTCCAATATGTTTTCGAGTAGTGTGCTTCTAAATAGTGTGGATGTATCTAGCTTTAATACTAGTGCAGTAACCAATATGCAGGGTATGTTCTTTAAGACTTACGGTATGCCCGTAATTAATATTGCGAATTTTAATACTGCTAATGTACAGAATATGCAGGATATGTTCAGACTAACTGGTGCTGTGACGATTAAAGCTTCTGCGCTGTTTACTACAAATAGCGTAATTGATTCTAGCCGAATGTTTATGGATGCCGTACATCTAGTTGGGCAAAATGGTACAGCCTATAATGCTGCAAATCCACAAAATAAGACTTATGCAAGGCAAGATATTGCCGGGCTTCCTGGGTACTTTACGTTCTAGTAATCTTACTGTAACCTAATAATTTCTTGCATTTTTCCCTGTTTTCTGTTAGACTAGAGGCAGTTACCAAAGACAGTGACGGATTTTTGGTCAAGGGAGTGTGAATTTAATATGTGATTTACATGAACTTCAAAATCTTAATTAGGTCACCGAGGAAAAATCTTATAACTTGGTAACGAAGTTTAAAAATTCGTAGACTTCTTAACAATCAAGGAATACTTTTTATGGCAATTTCAAAAGATAAAAAGAATACATTGGTTGCTGATTTAACTGAGCTACTTTCAAGTGCAAAATTGACAGCTTACGCAAACTATCAGGGACTTACCGTCGCTGAACTCGAAGATTTGCGTCGTGCTGCTCGCGAACAGGGTGTCCGCATTAAAATCGTCAAGAACCGTTTGGTTCGTGTGGCGATGAATGAGATCGCAGTATACAAAGATACTGACACCACTCATTTGACCGGACAACTTGTTTACGCAATTTCCGATTCTGACGAAGTTGCTCCAGCTAAAGTTTTGGCTGAGTTTGGTAAGACCCACAAAGCTCTCGAGCTTGTTGGTGGTTTTAGCGATGGTGGTCGTATGATTGATACCGCTGAGATCAATGCGCTTGCTGCTCTCCCATCCAAGAACGAATTGGTGGCACAGGTGGTTGCACAACTGCTTTCACCAGTCAACGATTCTATCTCTGGTCTCGCTGGTGGACTTTCTGGCATTGTTTCCGGTTTGGAAGCAAAGTTGGAAGCATAGTCTGAAGTTTTATTAGAAAAGACAATCAATGTTTTATCCTTCGGGATAGATACTAAATTAATTTATAGAAAGGTCTAACATGGCTGATATTAAAAAATTAGCTGAAGAACTCGTAAACCTTACCGTTCTTGAAGTTAATGAACTCAAAAACACTCTTAAAGATGAATATGGCATTGAGCCTGCTGCTGCCGCTGTTGCTGTTGCTGCTGCTCCTGCTGCTGCCGCTGAAGAAGAAGGCAAATCTGAATTCAACGTCGTTCTTAAAGACGCTGGTGCTCAGAAGATCGCTGTAATCAAGGCTGTTAAAGAGGCTACTGGCCTTGGTCTTGGTGAAGCAAAAGCTATCGTTGATGGTGCTCCTGCAACTGTCAAGGAAAAAGTTAAGAAAGACGAAGCTGAAGCTCTCAAGAAAACTCTTGAAGAAGCCGGCGCTACTGTTGAATTAGCTTAATTAAAAACCGAGTCTACGAATTTATTAAAAAATACCCTTCGGGGTATTTTTTGTTGAGGAAATTTTGGTCTTTGGTTATTTTGGAAGCCTTAGGGCTTACGCCAGAAGGCACCTGGATTGGCGGTACCACCATCGATATGAGCATATTCAATGCTGTTGTCATTTGGGATGGCGGAGCCAGCTTGTCCTCGGTAGGCAGATAGACTTCTGAAAATACCATTGTAGGAAGTGACATTGGCAGTAGTGAAACTATCGGAGGCGTAGATTTTGACGAGCCAGGTTGAGCCGCCAAACATGTTTGACATATCCGTGGCACTGATGGTGTTCCAGTTGGTAAGATCAAGTTCATAGAGCCATGTATAGTCGAAAGCTTTAGAGAAGTTAGTAACCTTTCTGACGTCGAGATCACTAAGATCTAGATAAGAAACGTAAGTATAGTGGAATAGTTTCGACATATTTTTGACATTACTGGTATTGAGGCTGATTTTTGCGCGATAGGCGGTATTGAATCTACTAGAGTTACCAGCGAAAAGTCCTTCCATATTTTCAACGTTACTGGTGTCAAAGTCGTCTAGATCGAGACTATTTACTGTGCCGAGATCTGCAAAAGCGTAGCTGACGTCGACGAGTTTTGGCGCGGTAATTTTTGGCGCTTTAATTTTTTGAATATTACAGTTATGGATGAAGAGAGACTTGAGGGTTGTGAGCTCTGGAGCGGCCGTGAGGTTTGGCCAAGTAACGTCGGTTACTCCATAACTGCCACGACAGCCGCTAGCTTCAAATTCGTCTTGAGATCCCATAAACATTTTTGACATGTTTTTAACTTTGGCAAAGGAAAAGTTTGAGATATCAATGCTGGGGCTAGAACCATCAAATAAACCAAACATACCTTCCATCGTAGTAGCACTACTAGTGTTGAAGGTTGCTGGGAAGACTACGGATCCATTGGCGTGTGATCCATAGAACATGTAGGAAAGATCGGTGGCAACAGTTGGTTTGAGATGTGGGGCGATGGCTCCGAGGTCGAGTCTTTTAGTGCCATAGAACATACGACTGAGATTCTTGGCGGAAGAAAGGTCGAGCTTATCGATATTGCCAATGTTGACGAGATTGGAAGTTTTCTCAAACATGGAACTAAAATCTTCGGCGTTGCCAGTATTAAAAGTTTGCGGAAGAGTGAGATTATTTAGGGTTTCCGCACCCTTAAACATGTTTTTGACTGCGTCAATTCTTCCGGTAGTCATGCTGCCAAGATCAATTTTTTGAAGATAGTAGGCACCTTCAAACATTGATTCGAGATTTGTAATACGAGAGCCGCCGAGTTGGTTACTTAATTTTATTCCTCTAGCATAGCTATCTTTGAACATGTTTGAAAGATTTTCGGCGCTGGTGAATTTGATGGCGGATAGATCGATATTGGTTGTGTTTTTAGTATTATTAAACATATTTGAAAAATCTGTGACATTCTCAAAGGTGGCATTTTTAAGATTAATGTCCGAAATACTAGTGCCTTCAAACATTGAAGTGGTATTAGTGGTGTCACGGAAGGTAGTGTGGGTGAGATCTACGCTAGAAAGACTAGTCGTGCCTGCAAACATAGAGGAGGCGTCAGTGACTTTTTCAAATTTTGCTTTGTCAAGTTTCAGAGTTGAGACTTTGGAATTTTTAAACATATTTGTGGTATTTGTGGCGTTTTTAAAATCAGAATTTGAGAGGTCAATGGTAGAGATTTTGGAATTTTCAAAAACAGAAGTTAAATCTTCAGCGTCTGAAATTTTCCAGGAAGAAAAATCTGGAGATGTACCAACATCGGGGGTATCCTTAAAAGCGCGTGCGAGATGCGTGGCGTTTTTGGCAAATGAGACGTCTCCAATTTCAGTAACCCTAGTGTTTTCGAAGGCCGATTCAATATTCACAATTGGTGAATCTTTGAGGTATTTGAGGAAATTGGCAGTATTAAAAGTGCTGTTGGTGTAAGCCATGGTATTATGAAAAAGATGTGCGATATTCTTTACCTTATCGAATTTCAGCATTGACTCTTGTCTGCCATCGCGAAAACTAAAAGTGACATCACTGCTAATACCAGAGAGGCCAGCAAACATATAAGAAAGATCTTCATTAAAATTTATTTCTGTGGCATTAGTCCAAATACAGATTTTATCCCAGCTGTCGCGGTAAGTACCAAGATAGACTATAGTGTCGGAATCGGCTGTGGAGATTTTGACGGTGCGTTCAGGTGTGATGGTTGAACTGCACTTAGTTTTTCCAATACTAATATCCATGTATGGCCAGAATTGGTTTGACGGCGGAACTCTCTTTGCTGGGTCAGCGAAATAACTTGGGTCGGAAATATTTAGGGATTTTTTGAGAGCGGCATTGAATTCGCGACCAGAAACTAATTTGGCACTAGAATCACCCTCAACCATAAGAGTGAAGAGTAGTTTTCTTTGATAATTGCCAGCAGGAATCTGGTTATTAAAACGAAAGCCGAGATTGAAATTAAAAGTTTCTTCAATTGGTGAGTTTGCGGTTTTAATAACATCTGGCGTGCTGAGTTTTGGGATGTAATTATAAAGCTTATCATCAACAGCCTTCACGTTATAACCATAAGAGTTTGTCATGTGAGTGGCAATGTTATTGTTGTTACCAGAGACGGAAGCAATCTTGTATGGATTGGTTGGATCGAGGCTGATCAGCGCGGTTTCTTCCTGATCGCTAGAAAGATAAAGATTATATCCGGTATTGCTATCAGTTTTGACGTTGACATTTAGAGTTTTGAAGAATTCGTCACCTTCGGTGGTCGGCTGATTATAAACAATGTCCGCATTGCCAGTCACCGAGAGGGAGGCGGTGGTGGCAAAGACAGATTTTTGGCTAAATAGAAGGATGGTAATGAGAGGAAAAATTGAAACAAAAAGTTTGATAACTAGTCTTGTTATCTTGGAGGATTCTGTATTTAATCTATCCGTAAACTTTGGCATATGAAATTATGAATAATTAAAATATAGAAAAACTATATAATTCCCTCAAACTCCTTTTGCTAAATTTTAGCATAAATGGTTTGAAAAATCAGGACTTGTATTACGGTTTTTTGATGGTCTATTTGATTTTTTATTATGGCCTTCGATGGTCTATTTTGATTTTTGCTTAGGATTTTCCAACCAGGAAGCTCTCCAACCAGGAAGCTCGTTTTTTATTTACGCCAGAAGGCACCTGGATTAGCGGTACCGCCGTCGATGTGGGCATATCTGATATTGTTCTGGATGTATGATCCGGCGCCGCCGCGATAATGGGCTTCTGGCAAGCTATAGAAGATATTGTCGCTGGCGACTACGTTCGTGGTGACAAAACTATCGGAGGCATAGATTTTTTGAAGCCAGTTTGAATCTTCAAACATCGAGGTCATATCAGTTGCGCTGATGGTGTTCCAGCCAGTGAGGTCGAGCTCGTAAAGCCAGGTGTAGCCGAAGGTATTGGAAAAATCAGTGACTTTACTAACATCAAAATCGCTAACATCTAGGTATGAGACATAAGCATAGTGGAAAAGTTTGGACATGTTTTTAACGTTACTGGTATTAAGACTAATTTTTATATGTTGATCCTTCATAAAATCGGTGTCATTAAAGGAGAACATTCCTTCCATATTCTCTACACTGCTAGTGTCAAAATTATCTAGATCGATACTTGTAACTTCCTTCAAGCCAGCAAAGGCATATCTAGTGTCTTTGAGGCTCGGCGCAATAATTTTTGGTGCCTTAATTTTCTTGATGTTACAGTTGCTGGTAAAGAGATAAGCCATGGTCTTTACTGGGGTGGTTTGAGTGTTGGCTGGCCAGATAACGTCTGACATTCCTAGGCCATGTGGACAGGCTCCATAACTTACTTCTGTGGTGCCACCCATAAACATTTTTGACATATTCTCTACGCTACTAAAATCAAAATGTGAGATATCGGCAGTATAATAGGTTGCTTGTGCAAACATACCTTCCATATTTGTTACTTCGCCAGTATGGAAGTCGCTTGAGAAAATGATGTCGCCATCAATGGAGGATTCACTAAGCATATAGGAAAGATCAGTAACGTGGTTGGTTTTGAGAATTGGAACAATCTGGCTAACCTTTGCTCTTGTATCATAGAGCATGTGATTCATATCCCGGGCTGAAATCGTATTAAGTTGTGCGATATTGCCGATTTCTTCAAGATTTATAGTATAAGCGAACAGCCAGCTAAAATCCTCGACCTGGCTAGTATTAAAGACGCGTGGGAGAGTAAGGCTAGTGAGCCGACCATTATCCCTAAACATATATTTGATTGAGGTAAGCTCGCCGGTTGTGATATTGCCTAGGTTGAGAGAGGTAACATTCTGGGCGCCATTGAACATTTCAGACATGTTTGTGATATGACTACCCCCAATATTGTTATTGGTATTAATAATTATTTCTGAGGCATAGGTGTTTTTAAACATATTGGAAAGGTCTTCGGCGGCAGTGAGCTGTAGCGCCGAGAGGTCGATTTTGGAGGCGCCGGATGTATTATTGAACATGTTTGAGAAGTCTTTGATTTTTTCAAATTTGCTATTCTTTAGGTCAAAAACTGAAGCAGTACAATTATTAAACATGGAAGTAATATCGGTAACTTCACGGAAGTTGGTATGGGCAAGATCTAGAGACGAGACTTGATTTGCACCATCAAACATATGGGCAGCATTGGTGACTTTATCAAACTTTGCCTTATTTAGATAGATATACGAGGCCTTAGAGTTTTTAAACATATTTGTGGTGAGCGTGGCGTTCTTAAAATCTGAGCCAGCAAGATCGATGTTCGAAATTCCGGTGTTTTCAAAGACTGAGGTGAGGTCGGTGGCATCGGAAATTTCCCAGTATGAAACATTTGCGTCAGTGAGATATGGGGTATTTTTGAAGGCGCGTGCAATATGTTTTGCATGCTTTGCGAAGGACATATCCCCCACACTTGTGACATCGGAGTCTTCAAAAATTGATTCAATGTTTTCAACATCATTATCTCTTAGATTATAGAGAAAGTTTGTGACGTCAATCCTTCCTCTATGATATGCTTCAGTATTATGGAGGAAATGGGCAAGGTTTTTAACCTTATCGAACTTAATCATTGAATCGGTTATGCCATCCTGTGGTACGAATTTTAGAGTGTAACTTGTGCCGCCCAGGCCGGCGAACATATAGGAGAGGTCTTCATTAAAGTTAATTTCAGTAGCACGAGTCCAGATGCAAACCTTGTTCCACTCTTCCTCACCTTGACTGTAACTCCCGAGATAGATTGGGGTGTCGGAGTCGGGTGTGGAGATTTTGACGGTGCGAGCTTCAGTGATTTCGTTACTACATTTCTTGCGACCAATGTCGATGGCGAGTTCTGGCCAGTGCTCATTGACAGCTGGAGTGGTTTTGGTAAGATCGGCAAAATAGCTAGGATCGGTGACGGTAAGGGATTTCTTGAGGGCAGCATTGAATTCTCTGCCGGAAACGATGGTTGACCTTGCCTGATCAAGTACCATCATCGTGAAAACTAGCTTGCGTTGATATTGGCCTGCTGGGATTTTATCATTCAGACGGAAACCGAGATTAAAATTAAAATCTTCCTCAATTTCCTCTTCAACGGCACGAATATTAACAGGACTATTAAGACCTGGAATGGCATGGTAGAGCTTGTTGTCGATTTTTTCGGTATTATAGCCATAAGAATTTTCCATGTCAGTTTCGATGGAGTTATTATATCCACTAACTGACTCGATACGATATGGATTGGAAGCGTCGAGGCTGACAAGTCCGGTTTCTTCTTTATCGCTAGAGAGATAGAGGTTATAGCCAGTCGGGCTATCGGTTTTAACGCTGATATTTAGGCTCTTAAAAAAATTAGTGCCTGTAGGCACTGGATGGTTGTAGACAATATTGGCGTTGCCACTAATGGCGATGGACGCAGTGGCGGCATAGGTATTATGGGTATGGGCGCCAAGAAAAATAACGGCATAGCTAAGGACCGGGGCTAGTAGAAGAGCTAGTCGAATTGAAAAATTTTTAAGTTTTGTATTTAATTTTGTCATTTTAAATAATTAAAAATTTAGCAATTACGGGATATTAAAATATAACTCGTTAAATCCATAGTAGCATATAAAAAATAAAATGCTAGTGATTTTTTAAAAATAAAAAATATACCGGTTTTGGCGGTATATTTTTTATAGGTCTAATTAGTTGTAGATATTTTCAACAGCGATGGATGGACCCATGGTTGTAGAAATGAAGATACTCTTAATGTATTGACCTTTGAGAGAAGCTGGCTTCATTGATTTTAGGGATTCAAGGAAGGCGGTAGCATTCTCAAGAAGCTGTGCTTCGGCGAAGTTGGTCTTACCAACACCAATGTGGACGATAGCTTGTTTGTCGACACGGTATTCAACTTTACCAGCTTTGGATTCTTTGACGGCTTTCTCGATGTCGTTAGTCACGGTGCCAGCTTTTGGATTTGGCATGAGACCTTTAGGACCTAAGAGACGGGCAAATTTACCAAGTTTTGGCATGTAGGCTGGAGTGGAAATGAGAATATCGAAGTTGATGGTTCCCTTTTCGAGTTGTTTGATGAACTCTGCGTCTTCAGCGATGTCAGCACCAGCGGCTTTTGCTTTTTTGCACTCATCTTCAGGAGCGAAAACTGCAACACGTACTTCTTTACCGTTACCGTGAGGGAGAACGAGGGTGGTACGAATGTTTTGATCAGCTTGTCTTGGGTCGACGCCGAGACGGGCGTGGATTTCAAGGGTAGCTGCAAATTTGGCTGGGTTGGTTTTTACAGCAAGCGCGATTGCTTCAGCGAGGCTGTATAGCTTAGTGCGATCGATGTCTTTGTAAGCAGCTTGGTATTTCTTACCACGGCGCTCTAAGACTGGACGAGTAACTGGCTTTTCACCTTTTGGTTTAACTTCAAGCTCTGCGAGTTTGTTTTCGGCAGCACGAGCTTTGCGTTCTTCCTCAGCCTTAACTTCCTCAACGTGCTTTTTGGACTTCTTACCAGCTTTGGCAAATTTTTCAGAAACTTCTACAGTTTCGATAGCGACAACTTCTTCGTTGTTCTGACCTTTATCTTCAGTCATGATGATTTCCTTTCTGTGGTGGTAACGGGTTAGACTTTCGTCTAACCCTCCCAACTAGTTAATATTTTGAATAAATAAATTATTCAGCGATTTCGATACCCATTGAACGGGCGGTACCTGCAACAACTTTAACTGCACCTTCAAGATCGATAGCGTTAAGCTGTTTCATCTTGATGTTTGCGATTTTTTCGAGTTGTTCGCGGGTGATTTTACCGACTTTCTCGGTGTTTGGGCGACCAGAGCCTTTCTGGATTTTGAGTTCTTCACGAATCAAATCGTCGACAGGCTGTCCGAGGCAGGTCCAAGCGAAAGTGCGATCTTCGAAAACCTGTAAGTGGACAATAACGCTTTTACCGTTAAAATCTTTGGTTTTCTCGTTGAATGGATTAATGAAATCCATCATATTGAGACCCCACTGACCAAGAGTTGAACCAACTGGAGGTCCTGCGGTGGCCTTGCCACCAGGGATGCGTAACTTCAAGTTACCAATTACTTTTTTTGCCATAATATTTTTTACTCCTAATTAGAGCGCGTAACGGGGTTATTATACTAGATTTATAGAGAAAAGTAAAGACAAGTGATCTATCCGGCAATAATTCTGGTGCCAGCCTTACCTTCAACTGCCTGGGAGGCTTTATCTGGTGAAGTAATAATACAAACGCGTTTGTTGGCGCCAGCTACGAAATTAATTCCAGCTTCAACCTTAGGGAGCATACTACCGGCGGCGAATTGACCTTGGGCGATTAGCTTAAAGGCATCTCCAACGGTGATTTGATCAATTGACTGCTCGTTTGGTTGTTTGTAGTTAATCTTGACGGAGTCAACGGCAGTGAGAATTAACAGCATGTCGGCATCAATGGTTTCAGCGAGCTTTTCGGCGGCAAAATCTTTGTCAATGACGGCTTCAAGGCCAGTGAGACGGCCGTGCTCGTCATAATAAACTGGAATACCGCCACCACCACTGGCGACCACAATGGCGCCGTTACCGATGGCGATTTTGATTAAGTCGGATTCGATAATGGAAAGTGGCATTGGGGATGGTACGACTTTGCGCCAGCCACGACCAGCATCTTCTTTTACGGTAACACCGCGGGCTTTGGCGATTCTTTTAGCCTCTTCTTCAGTATAGAATGGGCCAATTGGTTTGCTTGGATTCTTGAAGGCTGGGTCGTCTTTAGAGACAAGTACCTGGGTAATGATTGAGGCGATCGGTTTTTTGATGCCAGTTTGTTCAAGTTGGTTTCTCAAAGCATTTTGAAGCCAGTAGCCGATTTGTCCTTGACTCATGGCACCAGCTACATCCACAGGCATAGTTGGGGTCTTTTCGGTATTGATGGCTTCTTCGTGAAGAATAATGTTACCAATTTGTGGACCATTGCCGTGTACGATGGCAAGAGTGTGGCCGGCAGCAATTAATTTAACCAGCTCCGCCGCCGTCTCATTAGCGACGGCGAGCTGATCAGCGGCTGTTGCCTTACCATCTCTTGATAAGGCATTACCACCTAACGCAACTACGATTTTTGCCATATTAGATGACTCCCATGACGAAGACGGCGACAAGGCTGATGACTACAAAGATAAACATGACTGGTAGAACGCGCTTGACCCAAGTCTTATAGGAGACACCAGCAAGAGTGAGACCGGCCATCAAAGAAGCGATGGTTGGGGCAATCATATTGAGAAGACCATTAGCAGTGGCAAAGGCGACCACCATGGTTTCCTTGGTGGATCCGACGAGGTCGGCAACAGGAGCGATGATTGGCATTGAGGCTGCAGCAAGTCCAGAGGAGCTTGGGATAATGAAGGAAAGTGGTAAGTAGAAGAGATAAGCAAGGATACCAACTACACCACCGTTGGAGTTTTTAAGTCCAGTTTCACCCCAGTGAATGATGGTGTCTTCAATGCCACCATTGCGCATGACGATAGAGACGGCTGCAGCGACGGCGATAATTACGGCAACGCTGAGAAGCTGTTCTGCGCCATCGATGAAGATGTCGGTGATGGATGAATTTTTACCATGAAAATCTTTGCGGTAGATGAAGGCAATGATGAGGGCCGAAATTAGGAAGAGAGCGGAAATCTCATTGAAATACCAGGAACCGAGAGCGACATTGTGTTCGGCTCCGATGATGGCACTAAAGAGTGGAATGCTAGCTAGCCAAGCATGAAAGTCTTCAAAGATTGTGATATGAAAATTGGTCCATGGGATGAGGGAGATGATCATGATAATGAAGGTAAGAGCAAAGATTCCCATGATGGCTTTGCGTTTTTTGGTGTATTCAGGAACTGCTTCGAGGTCGAGAGCCTTGAAGGTTGAGGCAAGAGAAGAATCTTCTTTGTATTTGCCGGCTTTGACTTTTGCAGCATAGCGCATAGTGAAGATGATAGCGATAATAAGCATCGCGATAAGCACAAGCGCTTGAATCCAAAGGATGCTACCAAGCTGAACGTTGGCAGTGCGGGCGGCAATACCGGTTGAGAATGGGTTGACGGTTGAAGCTAAGACACCCACACCACCACCGAGGACGATAATGAGGACAGCGGTCATGGCATTGTACCCTGCAGCAATCATTACTGGTACGATTAATGCATAAAAAGCAACGGCTTCTTCCTGCATACCATAGGTGGTACCACCGATAGCAAAGAGGGTCATCAGGATTGGGATAAGCCATTTTTCCTTACCATTCATCTTCTTCAGTAACCCACCAAGAGCGGCATCGAGTGCGCCGGTCTTCATGACGACGCCAAGGAAGCCACCAAGGATGAGAACGAAGACGATGACGTCAAGACGGTCGGACATACCCTTAATTGGGGCCATGAAAATATCCCAAAGACCTTGACGGTGGTCGATGGTGCTAGTTTCACCGGTCTCGTCGTTCAGGACGGTTTCGATTTTTGGTATTTCTTGATATGTGCCAGCCTCACGGATGGTTTCGGATGGATTATTTGGATCGGAAACTAAATTGTATTTTCCAGATGGAATAACCCAAGTTAAACAGGCCATCATTGCAATGATGCCGAACAAAACTGCAAAGGCGGAAAGCATTTTTATATGCTTGCGATTGCGTTTTGCATTTTTTGGTTTGTCTGCCGGAGCCTTTGTGTCTTCGGCGGTTGGTTTGTCGACCATATTGTTCCCTTCTATAGAACTAATTAAATTATTAATAGTACTTATGGTTTAAGTATAGCATATAAAATAAATCCCAGTTACGGGATTTATTTTACTGAAGGCTCCCTAGATTATAGAGTCAAGTCCATGACAGCTTCGATAGTGTAAACACGGTTCTCAGCCTGATCAAAGACTACGCTATTTTTACTGTAGAAGACCTCGTCGGAGACTTCCATGGCATCAAGATTGTACTTTTCAAGAATTTCTTTACCGATCTTGGTGTTTTTGTCGTGGAAGGCTGGGAGACAGTGAAGGAAGATGGTGTTATTCTTGCGAGTAGCAAGCATGAGGTCACGATTGACCTGATAAGCCTTTAAGAGATTAATGCGTTCTTCAAACTTATCTTCCTCACCCATGGAAACCCAAACGTCGGTGTAGATAGCATCAGCATCAGCGACAGCTTCGTATGGATTTTCGAGTACGCGGATAGTGGCACCAGTCTGATATTGTTTTGCAAGAGCACGACACTCTTCAACGAGTTCTGGATCTGGGAAGAGCTCTTTTGGTGTACCGATTGAGAAATGTAGGCCTAAGAGGCTGGAGGCAATCATTAAAGTGTTTGCTACGTTATTGCGACCATCACCAACATAGGCAAGATAAGTGCCGCGGAGGCTGCCAACGTGCTCTTTGATGGTGAGCATATCGGCAAGACCTTGGGTTGGGTGGAATTTGTCTGTGAGACCATTCCAGACTGGTACGCCTGCATACTTGGCGAGTTCCTCAACGGTTTCGTGGGCAAAACCACGGAATTCGATGCCGTCAAACATACGGCCGAGTACGAGAGCGGTGTCACGGACTGATTCTTTTTTGCCGAGCTGAATGTCATCTTTACCGAGGAATTCAGCGTGCATACCGAGATCACGGGCGCCGGTGACGAAAGCACAACGGGTCCTGGTTGAGTTCTTCTCGAAAAGAAGCGCAATAGTTTTACCTTCGTGATTACGATTAGGTACACCAGTTAGTTTATTGTTTTTAAGTTGCTTGGCGGTTTCAAGCATGGTTTGAACTTCGCGTGGGGTGAAGTCCTTTAAGGTTAGGAATGAACGTCCTTTAAGATTTAACATTAGATCTCCTCTCTAAAAATTGGCATTGACATACAACGTGGACCGCCGCGTCCGCGTCCGAGCTCGGCACCAGAAATTTCGATAACTTTGAGGCCGGCTTTGCGAAGAGCTTCATTGGTGACATAGTTGCGATCGTAAGTGATTACGACACCTGGCGCAATGGCGAGAGTGTTTGAACCGTCATTCCATTGTTCCCTGGCGGCGGCGATTGGATCACCGTTGCCACACTGAATGAGCTGAATCTCGTGCAGACCAAGAACTTCTTGCAAGGTTTCTTTAAGGCTGCGACGGTGTTTGATCTCATATCCAACATGAGTATTGGCTTTTTCAAGCAGATAGATATCGAGTTCCCCTTCACCGGTGAGGATTTCTGGATGAACTGAGAATTTATCGTGGTCAATCATGGTGAAAACCGTATCAAGGTGCATAAAGGCACGCTTGTTTGGGATCTTTAGTGCCATAACGCGAGTAAAGTTTGAACCATGGAACAATTTTGAGGCAATACGTTCGATGGCCTCAACTTCGGTACGTTCTGAAATGCCAATGGCCAAGGTGTCTTTGCTTAGTACTAACTCATCACCACCTTCAACTGAGAAGCGGTTGTTACGATCGTACCAAACTGGAATATTGTATTTCATGAAGCGTGGATGGTATTTGATGATGTATTCCATGAATAGGGATTCACGTCGGCGAGCTGGCCAGTGCATCTTGTTGATGGTAAGACCATTGCCGATTGAGGCTGCCGGGTCCCTAGTGAAGTAGAGGTTTGGCATCGGGTCGAGATAGAATGGATAGTCGTCAATCATGAAGTGATGAAGCTGCTTGTTGGCTGGCTCCATAACCTCTACGTCGCTCTTTTTGATGCCTGCCATAACTTTACGAACCATCTGGAGAGGTTCAAGGCTCTGGAGATAGTTGACGATGGCGTAGGTTGAATAGGAATCTTCCTGTTTTGAAGCACGTACCATTTCCATGATGAATTTTTCACGAACTTCTTGAATCGCAAGGGCCTCGGCGGCTAGCTTGTCGAGGTAAAGTACCTCAACGCCGTTCTCGCGTAAAACATTAGCAAAAGCGTCATGTTCTTGTTGAGCGACCTTTAAATAAGGCACATCATCGAATAACATGCGTGCCATGTAATCTGGAGTGAGGGCCTCGAGCTCTGCACCTGGGCGATGCAAGAGAACGGTTTTAAGGCGCCCAATCTCAGAATTGACTTGAATTGGTGGTTCCATTATTGTCTCCGTTTATTTGATGGACTTTTACATTTTTATTATAGCATAAGCGAGAATAAGTGTTGGCGATGAAAAAGCACATGGAATAAGCGAGAATAAGTGTTGGGGATGAAAAGCGCATGGAATTTTAAGCTGGAAAAAGATTCTAAAAATAACGAGCCGCTAAGACTCGTTATTTTATGGTGTAATAGATTGCTGGTATCAGCTTTTCTTTAGCTAATCTTTTTAACCTGAAGAGCGTCGAGCTCGACTGGCGTTTCGCGGCCAAACATGGAGACCATGACTTTGAGCTTGCCTTTAGTGGAATCGATTTCAGCGATCGTGCCTTCAAAGCCCTTGAATGGACCGTCAGTGATAGAGACAACTTCATTGAGTGCATAATTGACGGAGTATTTTGGATCCTCGACACCCATACGCTTCTTGATTTTGGCGATTTCCTTTTCGGAAACTGGGGTTGGTTGAGTGCCTGTGCCAACAAAGCCGGTGACGCCTGGAGTGTTTCTAATGATGTACCAAGTTTCATCGGAGAGGCGCATCTGAACAAGGACATAGCCCTGGAAGATTTTGCGGTCAACAATTTTACGCTTGCCGTTCTTGATCTCGATTTGCTTTTCCTTTGGTACGATGGCATCAAGAATTTTATCCTGGAACTCAGGACGATCAAGACGCTGTTTGATTGATTCGGCGACTTTGTCTTCATAGCCGCTGTAAGTGCTGATAGTGTACCATGCGAGTGTGTCGTCGTAACGGTTTACTGCCATAATTTTCTCCTATTTCCCTATTTCAATAGATTATTAAATAATAAAGTGAAACCTGCGTCAAGTAGCATGATGACTACGCTGAAGAGGACTGTGTAAATAATGACGGCGGAAACAAGTTTCCAGGTCATTTTGCGGTTTGGCCAGCGAACTTGGCGAAGTTCTTGCCAGGAGGCATGGATGTAACTACCGATTTTGCGGAATGGAGCAGTGAGAATACGGAGAACCTTTGGTAGAGGCTTCTTGCTAGCTTTTTTGGCTAATTTTTGCTGCTTTTTAAGTTGCTTTTTTTCGTATTTCTGCTGCGCCTTTTCTAACTTGGTAAGTTTTTTGGCTGGCTGCTTTGAAATAGTGGTTTTTGTCTCTTGATGAATCTTGGTTGGCTGATTCTGTTCTTCGGTTTTACCCTTGGAATCGCCAGCTTTGATGCGAGTGATATTTGCCATTTGCTCCTTCCATAAAAAATAGTCTGATACCAGACTGTCAATAGGAGTATAGCGAGGATTTTAACTTTTGTAAAGTGATTTTTGAGAAAATGGGATTATTTTTTTAAAAATATGATATGATAAGAATACCGATGGGGATTCGCCAAGTGGTAAGGCAGTGGGTTCTGGTCCCACCATTCGGGGGTTCGAATCCCTCATCCCCAGCCAAAATTGTTTAAAAACCTCTTCGGAGGTATTTTTTTATTTAAGGCTAAATAGATTTGCGATTTTCTGAAGAGACTGTAATTTACTTTCTAGACTATTCGCGAGCTCATATTCTTCAATGTTTTTAAGAAAATCTGGGGAGATATTTTCCAGGATATGAGTGAGATTTTTTGGCTGCGGGAAATAATGATTATTTGTTGCAAGAATTAATTCAGTCGCGTTTTGGATCACAAAATGTGCATCGAAATAGAAAGCAAAAGTGTCATTACGTTTAAAATCTTTAGTGGCTTTTTCCAAATAATCCGTGATCGAGTATTTCCACATTTTGACGTCTTCAGTAGTGTAGTCTACTGGCGTTTTGAGAGTTTTTCTAGCAAGAGTAATGAGACTTTCTATTTGTTCTTTAGACTCAGTTTTGAGAATTTTTGAATTTGCGAGCATGGTTGAAACGTTGCGGTTTAGAAGTTTTCCGGACTCGTCTTCTATGTAGGTTTTAATGTCGTTAAAGTTATCGGTTTGAATTTCAACCTTAATACTATCAATTATCAGGTCGATTCTTCCGTCTGATAGATCTTTGCCGATAAAATAGAGATCAATGTCAGATTCTTCGGTCCAATCTGAATTTAAGGCAGAACCGAATAATAGGATCGTGTCTACATCAGGGTATTTTTGAGAGATTCTATTTAGAATATTTTCGATGATGGGATTTTGCATAAAAACGGTTCTTTGTTTGATAAGTATTTAAGATTTTATAGGTAGGTTAATCCTAGTAGTCTCGCCAGCCTTTATGCCCATAACAGGGGTTGGCTTTGCCTCTGGCGGATGGGTTGCCAGTGACATAGGTACCGTCGTTGCAGTATCCACTAACAATAGTATTAGTGCCGGTGCTAGGTGAATAGCTATCAGAGCGATTTGGTGTACTTGATCCACCGGAGTATGCTGGAGCTGGGGTATATCTTGGTGTTTGCTGCTGGCTAGCGCGTCTTCTTTCTTCTGCCGCGGCGCGTTCTTTAGCTTCTTCGGCAGCGCGTTCTTTGGCTTCTTCGGCGGCTTTTCTTTCAGCCTCGGCTTTTTTCTCTGCTTCAATCTTCTCCTGGAGAGCCTTGCGTTCTGCCTCTTGTTTCTTCCATTCAATATTTCTATTACTAATAAGTTTGAGGTCTTCGTCGGTGAACACGTAATGAACGTGAACGGTTTTCTCGAGTACGGTTCGATTTAAATAAGTGTTGTAAAGAGAAAACGTGATAGATTCTTCGTTTTTAGCGTCTTTTACCTTTTCTTCGTCGTAATTTTCTGTAATATAGAGTGACTGATCAATGGTGTGGTCTGATATTTCTTTTGTAAAATGATCACCCTTGGTTTCTACGCTAGAGAATCCACCTCGTAATTCGGCTTTATCATAATTGGAGTAAGTGCCATCAATTTTTTGGGCAGGGCATTTTATTGAATCAATCTTCTCATCCCAAGTCGCATTGCAATTAAACGTATAATCTTCGGGTATATTAATGGCATAAATTCGATGTTCTTCAATTGATGTATTTATTAGATTAATAATCCCGTGAATTATGAACATAGCGAGAAAAACTAGAATTAATATTGGAATACAAAGCAGCTTGGTCTGGCTAGTTTGCTTTATTGGATCTTGTTGTATTTTAATTATAGGTTGTTCGCTCATTTAATTTCTCTTTATAGCTAAAACTATTTGATCAGATTCTTAAGTCCGCCGGCGAGGTCGGTTGGAAGAAGAATAACAGTTTTCTGGGATGGGTCAGTGCTAATCTTTTCAAGGGTTTGTAGGGTACGGATATTGAGACCACCAGGAGTTTTGGCAAGTAGTTCAGCGGCTTCGGCAACGGCGGCGGCGGAAGCTTTTTCACCTTCGGCTGAAATGATGGCAGCACGGCGTTCGCGTTCTGCTTCGGCTTGTTTCGCCATGGCGCGTTTCATATCAGAAGGAAGTTCGATGTTTTGTAGCTTAACACTCTCGATATCGATTCCCCATTTGTCAGCTTGAGCGTCGACGATTTCCTTGATTTTTCTAGAAATTTCGTCACGTTTTGAGAGTAATTCATCAAGATCGAAGTTACCAGTGACGTCACGGAGTGCGGTTTGGGCAAAAGTGGAAGTGGCATAGGCGTAATTAGTGGTTTCAAAGACGGCTTTTTTAGCGTCAATCACGCGGAAATAAACAACAGCGTCAACATTGACAGTGACGTTGTCTTTGGTGATCACTTCTTGTTTTGGAACGTCCATCGGCGTGGTGCGAACGTCAACATTTCGCATAGTGTCGATGTATGGGATGATGACATGAAGTCCTGGATCGAGGATTTTGCGGAAGCGACCAAGGCGCTGAACGACGCCGCGTTCATATTGATTAATAATGCGAACACCTGGAATGATAATTAGAAGAAAAAATAATACTAATACTAAAATACCTGTTCCCATAAGACTCCTTATTTAATATCTTCATAGTATCAAATTTCCCTAAAAAAGCTAGGGGGAGTAAAATAATGGTGAGGTAAAATATGTATAAAGTTACAAATAGTAATAGTAAAAGCGATAGCGATAGCGATAGTAGTAACAGTAATAGTGATAGTATGGTTGAAAATTGTAGTGATTTTGCAAAAATCAAAGACGCTTTGGTCTCTGATGAAAGAAATAGTGAATATACAAAACGCGGGGTAATGCCGATTTATCAAGTGGATACGGCGGCGCGGATTTTGATTATTGGACAGGCTCCAGGGGCGAAGGTGGAAGAAAATGGCATTCCGTTCATGGATAAATCTGGTGAGAAATTGCGCGACTGGATGGGGGTGGACGAGGCAACTTTTTATTCGAAGAAGATTGCAATTATGCCGATGGATTTTTATTTTCCTGGAAAAGGCAAGACTGGAGATTTGCCACCTCGTAAATTTATCGCTGAAGAGTATCATGAAAAACTACTGGCCTTAATGCCAAATGTGAAATTAATCATTCTGATTGGTGAATACGCAATTAAATATTATTTGAAGGATACGAAAAAAGAAAATTTAACGGAAACTGTGAGGTGTTTTCAAGAGTATTTGCCAAAATATTTTCCGATTGTGCATCCAAGCCCATTGAATTTTCGTTGGCAGGCGAAGAATCCCTGGTTTCTTAAAGACGTGGTGCCGGTTTTAAGGAAAAAAGTTAGTGAGATTCTTGGCTAGAATGATTATTTGGGAAATAGAGTTTCTGATCTTTTATCTCATCTGGAAGATAGCTAACGTCGTGATGGAAGCCAGCTTCCCATTTATATCCTTTGGCGTAGCCGAGATCTTCCATGAGTTTGGTTGGCGCATTACGGATACCGAGCGGGATTGAGAGGTTGCGAGTTTTTGCAGCTAATTCTTTGGCGCGATTCCAAGCGTCATAACTACTTCTGTCTTTCTTTGACTTAGCAAGAGCTACGGCAATATGGGATAGGATAATTCCACTTTCTGGCATGCCAATACGCTCAACGGCCTGAAAAGCAGAGACGGCAAGTCCAAGGGCGCCGTTGCCGGCGAGTCCAATGTCTTCAGAGGCAAAAATCACCATGCGGCGAGCGATAAATTTAGGATCTTCCCCACCCTCTAGCATGCGAGCAAGATAGTATAGTGTGGCATCCACGTCGCTGCCGCGCATGGATTTAATAAAGGCAGAGACGGTGTCGTAATGATAGTCGCCATCCTTGTCGTAATTAATAATCTTTTTACCAACTGCCTCAAGGACAAGTTCTGGGGTAATTTTTTTACCGAGAGATAAGGAAATTTCAAGGTCGCCCAGAGCGGAGCGTGCGTCGCCATTTGATAGGTCAGCGATCAGTTCGATGGCTTCTTTGGAAATCCTAGCCTCAGCTTTTTCGGACTCCACTGCGCGATGGAGAATTTTTAAAATTGCAGCTTTATCTAGGGATTTTAGGACAACAACACGAGATCTTGAGATAAGGGCTGGGATTACCTCGAAGCTAGGATTCTCCGTGGTGGCACCGATGAGAGTGATGAGGCCAGATTCAACATGAGGCAAGAAGGCATCCTGTTGGGCCTTATTAAATCGATGAATCTCATCCACAAAAAGTAGGGTGCGGATTTTGAGATTCCAGTTTTGCCTGGCACGCTCAACCACAGCTTCGACGTCGCTTTTGTGAGCAGTGACGGCGGATAGTTCGATAAAATCAGCGTCGAGTTCTTTTGCAAGAATGCGAGCTAAGGTAGTTTTGCCAGTCCCTGGAGGGCCCCAAAAAATGAGATTGACTGGCTCTTTCTTCTTAACGATTTCAGTGAGAATTTTACCATCACCAACGATGTTATTTTGCCCGATCACCTCTTCTAGATTTGAGGGGCGCATGCGCTCGGCGAGAGGTTGTCTCTTAATATTGAAATCATCCATGATTCTATTTTACAGCAGATTTCGATTCTTCAATAAAAGCACCGGATTGGCGATTCCAAAGTTTCTTATACTGCCCATCTTTTAGCTTGAGCAGCTCATCATGAGGGCCTTGCTCAATGATCTTGCCGTTGTCTAGCACCACGATACGGTCAAGACTAGAGATAGTGGAGAGACGGTGTGCTACCACGATTGAGGTGCGGCCATGCATCAAACGAAGGAGGGCTTCTTGGATAAGAGCTTCAGATTCGGAATCAAGAGCAGAGGTGGCTTCATCAAGGACTAGGATTGGAGCGTCTTTTAAGATGGCTCTCGCGATGGCGATACGTTGACGTTGGCCACCGGAAAGTTTAATGCCACGTTCGCCAACCATGGTTTCATAACCATTTGGGAGCTTTTCAATAAATTCAGCGGCGTTGGCAAGTTTTGCAGCATGCTTAATTTCTTCCATTGTAGCATCTGGTTTAGCATAAGCGATATTTTCAGCAATAGTACGGTGGAAGAGTGAGGCTTCCTGAGGAACGTAGGCGATGTTCTTTCTGAGGCTATGTTGGGTAACTTTTCTGATATTTTGGTCGTCTATCTTGATGGCGCCGGCGTCGACATCGGCAAAGCGTAAGAGGAGTTTGGTGAGAGTGGTTTTTCCAGAGCCAGACAATCCAGCTAGCCCGACACGTTCACCTGGTTTGATTTTAAGATCGAAATCGTTGAAGATATCTTCTTTGGCGTCTGCATGTTTGAAGTTGATGTGATCGAAATGAATGGAGCCTTTATCTACAATTAGCTTCTTGGCACCTTTTTCATCAACGACAGTATCGACGGTGTCTAGAATCACGGTCATCTCATGGGCGTCGCCAAAGACACGGGTAAAGTTTTTGAAAATACTACTAACATCCCAGAGGTTTACCAAAATAGTCTGCGAGTATTGGAAAATAAGAATAACCGTGGCGACTGGTAGGGCGAAAACTGGTGCACCAATGACAATAAAACCAATCATAAGCACATCAATTAGCAGGAAGATGGAGTCAAAAAGTACATCGCGCTGAATGGTGGCACACATAGAGGCTTCACCGGCTGCGAGAGTCTCGCCTTGATATTTGGTATACCTTGCACGTTCAAAATTTTCTTGTGCATAGGATTTTACAGAGAGGATATTGGTAATAGAATCGGTGAGTTGGCCAGTTTGACGAGTTTGAGCAGCGGCTTCTCTTTCATTGCATTTGCCAATTTTCTTGAAACTACGAGAAGAGACAATGGCGAAAATCATTGAGAAGAACATAAGGCCGATAGCAAACATCGGAGCGCGATTCATGAGAATAATGAAGATAGAGGAGAAGGTGGTGATTAGAGGAATAATGTTAAAAATGAATTGATCGGTTAGACGTTCGTAGGCGCGAGTGAAACGGCCAACTTGAGCAGTTAGCGAGCCAGAAAAACGGTCAGAGTGGAATTGCATGGACTGATTATTGATGGTGTCGAAGCACTGGATGGAGAGATCGTTAATGGTGAGAAGTTCCATTTTCCAGACGAGATAAACGCGGAGGTTGCCAAAAATAGCAGAGCCGACTAGTTGACAGAGGAAGAGAAAAATACCTTGAGGAAGGATTTTTTGAACTAGGGGGATCTGGAAAATGTTGCCATTATTAATGAAATCTTCCGGCCCGGCGCTTGAAAGAATGCCAATCACGTTAGCGATGACGAGTGGGGAGAGAATTTGGCGGACAAAAATTACAATTGGGGTAACAATTAGAATAGCAATGGCGTACCATTTATATTTCCAGTTTGCTTTGAGAAAATAGTGAAGCGTACGTTTGATGGTTGACTGGTATTTTGGCTTTTTCTTTGGCTGCTTTGGTTGTCTGAGCATAAAATGCCTTTCTTTTAAGTTGTTAATAGAGTTTGATAAGTGGTGATTGTGGGCTGCAAGCCTAGAGAATCACATAATACGTTTTATTTTACCACAGATTGAGCGTGATGGACAGGGTTCGTGATATAATGAGCATAAATATAAAAAGGAGTTTTAGAAAATGGCAGATTTTAATAAAATCTTGACCCCAGGAAACTATGAAGATGGTGAAATTAATGTGGTGATTGAAATCCCTACTGGATCAAATCACAAAATTGAATGGGACCGCAAAAATGCTTGCTTTATGCTTGACCGTGTGGAGCCAATCGCTTTTGCAAAACCATGTAACTATGGTTTTATTCCACAGACTCTTGATGAGGATGGCGATGAGCTCGATGTCTTGATGATTACCGATCAGCCACTCACTACCGGTATTTATACAAAAGCTCGCGTGCTTGGCGTGATGAAATTTGTGGACTCTGACGAGGTTGATGACAAGATTATTTGTGTGCCTGCTGATGATCGCAACAATGGTGACAAATATCAGACTCTCGAAGATCTTCCAAAGCAGTTGATTAAGCAGATTGAATTCCACTTTAATCACTACAAGGACTTAAAGAAGCCTGGCACTACCACCGTGAAGGCTTTTGAAGGTCTTGAATCCGCAAAGGAAGTGATCAAAGACGCTATCAAACGCTGGAACGACGCCAAGTAATTAGGTGAACTAAAAAGCATAAAAATAAATCCTGCAGAGGCGGGATTTATTTTTTGGCGAGCTGCTTTTTATTATTGAACGTGTTTTTGGTGATTAGACTATTGAAAAATGTTTTTATAAATGACTGTTTTTTTGTGATTAGACTATTGAAAAATGTCTTATATCAGACTTTTTTCAATAACTTTGGCGAGGTCGATTATGGAGGCCGCATCGGTGTCTGTGGCGAGATAGATTAGAACTATAGTGCGGCGGCGTGCAGGATCCTCCTCGGCAGTTTCGATAAAATAGAGATTATTAATATATGAATAATTGGAGCTGGTTTCAGAGGCGGCACCAAAAATTCCGTATGGTTTGAGTTTTTGGAAACCTGAAAGAAGCGGATTGGTGCTAGCTATAACATTAGCTTTTGGGTCGAGTTTTAATTTTAGATCTTCCCAAACGTCGTTAGAAAAATCTGGGTGATTATAAAAACGCTTGGCGAGACTTAAGAGGTCGGAAGTGTTGGAGAGATGGGCGGTTAGGTTGGTATTTTCATAGGATTGATCTTTTATGAATTGCTTTAGTTGGTCGGCGCCGAGTTCGGAAATGATGGTCTCTTTGCAGCCGGCATGATTTTCTTGAATAATACGGGTGAGGCAGGTTTCTTTGGTGAGGGATTCCTCGCCAACTTTAACTAGATCCTCTTTTTTCCAGGTATCTTGTTTAAAACGCAGATTCGCTAGATAGACAAGGAAGAGATTTTCGACGCCCTGGCTGTTATTTTGCGTAAAATCATTGTTGCGGCCAACAATTTCCTGATTTTTGAGATCATAGACTAGAATACTATTATTTTTCTTATTAACTTGAGTAGATAACCATTGATCGATGGCTGGTTGGAGATTGATGGAGACAAGCTTCGTGGATTCTGCTGTAGTTTCTGGAGTTTTTGCAGTCTTTTCGTTGAGGTATTTCATGAGATAAACGATGCCAAAAGAGAGGAGAATAACACCGGCGGTGGTAAAGAGAATAATAGCGAAGATTTTTCCGAATTTTGGCATGCTATGTTTGGCAAATTCGTTTGGAGTGAGCTCGTGAGTGACTGGGGCTTGACTCTGGTTCGAATTTGGATATTGATTTGGGTATTGGGCTGGATTTTGACCTTGATTTGGACTTTGACCTTGGGCTGGATTTTGGCCTTGGTTTGGATAGTTTGGTGGCATAGTTTTTCCTTTTATGGTTTTAGATTATGATATTAATTCCCTTTTGGCGAAGCCTGGAGGAGGCGGTTGAGAAAATCTTGGGTTTCGGCAGTGTTAAGTAAGCGGGTTTTTAGTGTTTCATCATAGATAGTTGGATTAATGCGAGTTTGTAGGTATTTTTGACCATCGAAATAATGGGTAAGGATGAGACTGCGTCTAGTGTCTGGCCAATAGATTTGATCGAAGAAGAGGTTGCCGAGGCCATAGAAAATCGGTTTGCCGTGGTAGAGTTCGTAGGTTTGCGGCTGATGGGCGGAGGTACCGACTACCATGTCGGCGCCAAGATCAATTAAGTGTCTGAAAAATTCTTGCTGGTTAGGGATTGGTTTGTCGCAGGTTGGATAGGAGATAGGCGAATCCGGATATGCATAACATTCAAAATATTGCAGATTGATTATGGTAAATTTGTTTTCGCTTTTGGCTTTTTCAAGATCAAGTTTGACCTGTTCTTCGCTGTATGGGTTTGCGCCTTGGGTAGTGTCGGTGGCAAGTTGACCGTTGGCCACACTACTAGTTGACTGATTGTAGGCTAGCAGGCGAATGGAGTCGTTTACATCAAGCGGCTTTCTGGCTTCAGCTAGATTTTCTCCACCACCAACAGTTTTTAGGCCAAGCTCATGGTATTTGGCAATGGTTTTGAGGTTATTTTCGGCGCCAGCGTCGTTGTTGTGATTCCCTGTTAGCTCGATTATATCGGTGCCAATGGTAGTGATCGTGTCGAGGGTGCGCCAATCGGCACATAAAATCATGGACTGATAGCCGCCCTGGCAATTATCTTTAAAACTTACCTCATTACTGATATGGGTGAAGGTTTTATTTTTAAGAAAGTCAGCAATGTCTTCACCAAAATAAGCGCCATTTCCAACTTGGTTAAGCTTCAAAGTGATTCGACGGGTGAGGGCGGTAACGCCGGTCTCAGCGAAGGAGGTGAAATTGGTTTTTGGGGTGAGTCGAATGGCTTTTAGTGCTTCTTTTAGGGTGTCTAATTGATCAATATTTTTGGTCTCAAAATTAAGTTTAGTGAAGCGAGCTCCGGCAGTAGGGGCGTCGAGATAGTAATTTCCGCTGATACTTAATAATTTTTTGTCGGTAGAAAGTGCGTCTGCGTCGATAAAAGATATTTGGTTTTGTGCGAGAAAATCGGAGTCAGTGACTTTTTCTACAGGAATATCGGTGAGTGCACTATAAAAATCGGTAACTGGAAGTTCTAATTTAACAATAAAATCGTCATCCTTGGCTCCATAAACAATTTGTTCGCTAATTTTGAAATCAGAGAAATGGATATTTCCTACGAGGTGTTCACAGATTTTTGTTTTTTCAAAACTTTTCAGTTCCAAGTTATTTAAACAAGTTTCTTCAGTGAGTGAATAAAGTTTATTTTTAGGGTGTAAGGTTTTAATAATGGCGATGGTAGTGAGTGAGATAAAAATGAAGACCAGAAAAAGACTTAAAAGTGGTAATTTTTGGCGAAAACTACTGCGACGAGAACTACTTTGTGTTGTTTGTTTTTTTAAATAAGCTGCTTGATTTTGTGTCATGATTTTCTGCTTTAAAATACTAGTTTTATTTTAACATAAGTTGAAGATGCGGTATAATTTAAGCATGAGTTTTAACATAAAAATCTTCAAAAAACGATTCTCAAAGCGACAGTTTGATATCGAATCACCAAATAAGAAAGTGATTTGCACGATAAAGATGCGGGACGGCCGGATTTTCTATGAAGTGAAAAAAGAGAACACGATTTTGGTGCGAGAGTCGAAATTGGGATTTTTGCTTCGAGGCGAAAGTGAACTTGGAGTCAACTTGAACCTTGTGCGCACACAGAAAAAAACTTGTAATGAAGTTTTTGAGACGATTGTTGGCGAGCAGAAGGAAGTACGTAATAATTATAATGAAATGGCGGTTTATGTGGCAGAAGAAAGTGAGAAAAAGCGCTTATTTTCTTTGCGATTTCGCGTATTTAATGACGGTGTGGCTTTTCGATATGAGGTGCCACCACAACCGAGTTTTCAGCGAATTATTATTGAGGACGAGCTAACTGAATTTAATGTTGATTTAAACGGTCAGGCGTGGAGAATTCCTGCCTACCAGGCAACAAAATATGAATTGAATTATGAAAGATGGCCAGTTTATGAGCTGCGCGATGCTGTTCACACGCCACTGACGATTGAGACAAACACTAATAAATATTTGGCGATTCATGAGGCGGCGCTTTATAATTACGGGTCGATGACTTTAAAGCTAAATCAAGACAAGCGTTTGCAGGCGGATATTACGCCACTGTCTGATGGGGTGAAAGCCTATGTCGATTTACCGTTTAATTCCCCATGGCGCGTGATTTACGTGGCAGACTCGGCGATTGAGTTGACCGTGAACCGAATGTTGCTTTGTTTGAATGAGCCGGCCAAGGAAGATTTTTCTTGGGTGAAACCACTGAAATTTTTGGGGATTTGGTGGGCGATGTATGTGGGAGAGTGGACCTGGGCAGAGGGTAAAAAACATGGTGCCACAACTGAGCATGCAAAAGAATATATTGATTGGTGTATGAAGCTTGGGGTGTCTGGACTTTTGGTTGAGGGGTGGAATAATGGCTGGAGCGGCGAGTGGTCTTTGAATGGAAAATATACGGATTTCTTGCATCCGGTTGCGGATTTTGAGATGGAACAAGTGGCGGAAAAAGCCCGAACAAGTAATGTAGAGTTAATCGCGCAACATGAGACGGTGGGGCAAATTGATAATTATGAACGGCAGCTTGAAAGTGCATTTTCATATCTGGTGAGTAATGGTATTCATTATGTAAAAACTGGTTATACGGGATCAAAAATGATGATTGCAGGCAAGCAAGAATATCATCATTCCCAGGTTGGAGTATTGCATTATCAAAAGACTGTCGAGATGGCGGCACGCTACCAGATTATGCTGAATATTCACGAGCCAATTAAGGGTACCGGAATCGAGCGTACCTATCCAAATATCTTGACGCGCGAAGGGGCGAAGGGGCAGGAATATGAGGGCGGAAAAATTCGTTTGAATCATGCAACGATTCTGCCTTTCACAAGAATGCTGGCGGGGGCATTTGATTATACCCCAGGTATTTTTGATCTAAATAATCCGGCAAAACGGGTATATACGACCCTTGCAAGACAGTTAGCGTTCTATGTAATTTTTTATTCTGGCATGCAAATGCTAGCAGACAGGCCAGAAGTTTATGATAAATACCCTAAGGTTTTTGAATTTTTGAAAGAAGTGCCGGTGAATTGGCAGACCACAATTCCACTTTTAGGTAAGATTGGTGAGTATTTTGTTGTGGCAAGACAAGACCGAGATTCTTCAGATTGGTATATTGGCGGGGTAACAAACGAATTTGCGAGGCGCGTGAATTTGAACCTAGAATTTTTGGAGGATGGCATTAAATATACTGCTTACATTTATCGCGATGGTGGGGCGGCGGATTATCGAGAGAATCCATTAGATATTGAAGTTGAGAAACGTGTGATTGATAAGACGGAGCTTCTGGATATTTGGCTGGCCGCGGGTGGTGGATTTGCGATTCGCTTGGTGCGCGGATACTAGCGGGATAGTTTTTATAGTGACGAGAAATAATTGAATTAATCTTTATCCACTAGCGACGTGAATATCACAAGCAACGTGAATGCTAGCGGGGTTAGTTTTCAAGTTCCGCAGTGATAATGATGCGTTCAGTGTAATCGTGCCCAGAAATTTTTTCGCCGTGACAGGTCATGAGCGTGAGAGTTGGGGTGAGCTTTGCCTCAAGGACTTTTGACATACTAATCTCGGATTTCTTTTGGATTTTGTAGGTTTTTATCACATAATTTTTATTATCAAGTGTGAGGCGGTCGCCAATTTTAAGATTCTTGAGATTCGAAAAAATAGTGGTCGAGTGGCCAATCAGGAAGGTATTATTTTCGGCGGCCCGGTAGAGTCCAGTGATACGATCTGGGGAAGTTAAAGTGTAATCGTCGTTTAATTCGATGACGCGAATCGGGGAGGTGAGACTGATTGTAGGGGCTTCAAGAATTAGACTGGAGTTTGCTTCAACGGTTTGTGGCTGCATGCCAAAATAGAGAAATCCAGCAAGAAAAACCATGCAGAATATGGTTATGAAAATATGCGAAAAATGCTTTTTGATTTGCATATCATTAATCTCCCAACGACCTTTTGTGTTTCTATTATAGCATAAGCTGGATGAAAAATGGTGCGGGTGATGATGATTTTTTATATAAAGCTTAATTAGTGACGACAGTCTTGTAATGAAAAAAAGCGCCCCAGGAAGGGGCGCGCTATGTAAAAAGGAGTGGATTAATCGCGACGGATTTGTGGTCCTTGCGGTTAATTATTCCTGAAATTTTGAAGAACGAAGACTGGAATAGAGCGGACTGGTGCCGCTTTCGGTAATGTCGTCTCCGGTCGGATGCTCAACCATGGCGGCCAAAACGTCTTTTAAGACGACGGCCTGAGCGGTATAGAAATATTCATCGCAACCATCGATACGGATCAGCTCACCCCAAACCGTGGGCATGTAAAAATCTCGTCTGTATTTCAGACTGGGGTTTTCACTGGAGCAGACGCCGCGGATGGAAATCGAGATAGGGTTGGGATTGTTCGTTTCGAGATCATCACGAAACGAAATCATCATAGACTGCACTCCGGCCTGATTTTCAAGAGAGGAATCTCTCTGAAGGCGCATAAAATGATGCTGGGAGTCAAACTCGATAGTGTAGTCAGGATTCTGCGCAACGAATTGCATCATGTAATTCTTCAGATCAAAGACCTGGGGGATGACAAAATTCTCGATGTCGTAATCAATCTTGGGAGCCTGGTTGATGGACTCAGCCGGCTGGACGACTTTGACGTCGGTTTCTGCATGAATAGCTTCTGCACTGATAGGTGCGGGCTCGACTTTGAGGATCGTCTCAGAGGTTTTCTTGGTGCTTGCAGTTTTCTTGTAACTTGCTGTTTCACTGGTGTGCTTATTCTGCTTGACGGTGGTTTTCTTATGTCTCTTTGTCTTTGCGGGGTGGATGTAGGGGGACTGTGTGTTCAGCTCAACGCTGAAGCTGGAGTCGGTCTGGGGGGTCGGTGTGGTACTGAACGGAAAAGTGAAGGAAACGAGAAAAAGCAGGAAAAACATCATGTATCCGGCAATGAGGAGGGCGCTCTGAGCTGTGGACGGCTGGTAGTCCGGACTGAGAAAATGGGGCTGCGTGGAATGATTCGTTCTAGATTTCATTTTTTTCTCCTTTTCTGAAAAAGATCTAGGTTGACAGTGACAACGAGTGAACTTGAACCTGCAATATAATTATATAATATTTTTATAAAAATACAACTGAGAAAAGGACCCGAGGCTATGGTCTTATTTTGTTAAGAGGATTTTATGTTTTGTGATTTTTGATTTCATTAAAAAAGACCCCGGGGTGGGGTCTTTTCTCTAACTTAATTCAGCGGATCGGTCTGCATGGAATAGTTGCTGAGCGTGGTGTACGGATCAATGTATTTCATGTAGTTCTCGTAGAAACGTCTCTCCAGAGACAGCGGCGGTCTATGGATGCCGGTCGGCGTGCTAGAACCTTCTTCCCATGTGGTATAGAAAGCGTCATCAGGGCTGATCTGGAAATAGTCATTGTAGTCCATTTCGTCATAAGGCCGGCGGTCCATGGAGTACGTTTTTCCCCAATCTGATTCACCGTAGCCGTCACCCATTGTAGTAAAGGGCCCACGGCTGTTTGCGAAGATCACTCCGCCGCTCCACGCATAATGCATAGTATAGGGGATGCGCTCGTGAAATTCGAGTTTCACGATGATGTTGTTCTTGTAGCTGACGTAAGCATTGACGCCGCCATCGAAATCGCCACCATAGACAATTTCAGTGGCCCCATGATCTCTTAAGAACCGCTCAAAATCCATATTGTACTGGATGTTGGTCGGATCGGGATCGTTGGTTCTCGACAGGTACTGCTGGTAGGGTTCTGACCCTTCCGGAAAGCCAGTGTCCGTATTCTGCTTGGCCTGGCCGCCAGTACTCTCGGTGCTGCCGTTATTTTCCGGCGCGTTCTTGCTGTTATCTGTGGTGGTTTCGGGCTGTTTTGCAGCTGCTCCGGCTCCACCTGCAGGTGTTTCCGTAGTCTTCGCGGATTCCTTGATCGTTTCCGGAGTTTTTACGGATTCTTTGATCGTTTCCAGAATCTTTACAGTCTCCTTGATTGTTTCCGAAATCTTTGTGGACTCCTTGGCTGTGTCTGTGCTGTTTTCGGATCCCTTGATCGACCCTGTGTTGCTTTCGTCTTCCGTGATGATTGTGCCAGATTCCTCGAGTGAGGACTTGGATTCTTCATCCGTATTGGAGCCGCCGGGGGTGAGAATGGTCTTACCTTCGGTGTCTGCCAGGTCGATGACGGTTGCATTTGCAGTCTTCTTGCTCTTGCTTCCGCATCCGGAAAAAAGGACGGTTGCTGCGGTGACAGTTGCGACAGTTGCGACAAAAATCTGCTTTCTCATGGTTTCCCTCCTGAAAAAAGATAGAGTACATTAAGGTACTCTAAAAATAGTTGTATATATTATACAATAAAACTTAATATTTTGCAAGAGGACTACAATTTGTCGTATGGCTCGCTAATAGGGATCTGGATGGTGGTACCAAAGCCAAGACGTGACTTGACTTTTGCGCCAAGTATGGCATATTGCTCGCGTTGCTCAACGGTGATGATTGAAGAATCGTCTTTGATAGTGATGAAATTTGAGATCGGACGAATATCGGCAAGTGAATCGCCGGCAGAATTCATGGAGATGACGATGTTCCCTTTGCTAGGGTTTTTGAGAACCTGATTAAGATAGGTGACGATGATTTTTGTCAGAGGTAGAAAGTTTTCAACTTGGTGTTTTGGTCGAAGAACATCAAGGTCGAGAGTATAGCCGGCGCGCTCGAGGCGAATGACGTATTCACGATAAATTGGGTCAATCACATCAGAAAGATACATAAACTTACGTTCAAACACCGAAGTGTGAATCTTGTTTAGGTCAAGGAGTTTGAGAAAATCTTGGTTCTCTTTCATAAAACGATTATATCATAAATGGCGTAAGCTGGGATAATAGAGTGCGGTTTTTGATCGATTGTGGCTGGACTTCTGAGCGATTGCGGTTGGGCTTTTGAGTATTTGCGGCTGGGCTTTGTGTTTTTTAAATTAAATTTTAGACGCCTGGGGTGTGGGTATTGAGGAGTTCGCGGTGAGCGCGATAATTTGGGTCGTGGGATTCAACTTCGGCCCAGAATTCTTTGGAGTGATCTGGGTGATTGATGTGGGCTAGTTCGTGCAAGATTACATAGTCGCGCTGAGATTCGGGAACTTGCATGAGGCCGATATTGAGTGAAATGGTAATAGTGGTAGGAGCGAGAATGGAAGTTTTGCGGTGAGTGCAGGAACCCCAGCGACTACTGGCATGGGATAAGACAACTTTGTCGTAATGATAGCCGTAGCGTTTGGCGAAATATTCGAGACGATAAGGCAGATATTCTTTGGCCTGTTTCATCAGAAGTTTTTTCTTGGCGTCGCGGGCACGTTGAGTGCTTGGATCTTTAACTTTGAGTTTGTCGCGAATCTGATCACGGAGCTTATCTAAAGTGTTTTTAACGGTGCGCTCAGAGGCGAAACTTGGGACAGTAGCTTGCAGGCGGCCAGAAGTGGAAATTGAAAAACTAACCGTGCGACTACGTGCATTTTTTTTAATAATTACCTCACCAAATTCAGGGTCATTTAACATACTAGAAGGTTAATAAAGTGTACTTAGAGAGCTTGGGGAAACTTAAGAGAGCTGAGAGAGGACATGAGAAAGCTGAGTCTCGAAAGTGTGTTTGCCAGAGAGAATGATTGGCTTTTCGGTTTCAGCAGGGGCTTCCATGGCGCGGATGCGGGATTCATATTCTTCCTTAGCACGCGCGACAGAGCGGAATTTGAGCTTGAGACGAGCTTTAATAGTATTAATATCGGTCTGAATCCAGACGAGAGTTGGGTTATAACCGCAGACTTTAAGAAGTTTGCGCACCGCATTGCGTTCATTTTCAGTATCAAGGCCACCTTCAATGACGATGTTTTGTCCTGTTTTAGAGATTGCTTCTAGGACCACGTGAATTTGTTTTTCGGTGAAATCGGCTTCTTCGCGTAATGACTGCAAATTATAATAAGGAGCTTTAAAACGTAAAGAAAACTTTTCACAGAAAGTCGTCTTACCACTGCATGGTGCACCAAAAACCAGAATAGCGCGCGGTTTTGTTTTCTTTCGATCTTCCATATTGCAGATATTGTATCATGAAGTAATCTATGTATCAAATAAAATTACAGTTGATCAATAAGTTTGGACTTGGTGGCAAGTGATTTGAGTTTGGAATCGAAAGGCGCATAGTCCTTGATGGTGAGGATCGAGGAGTTGGCGAGGAGAATTTGGGATGGAAAATAGAAGAGCCAACAGGTGAAATTGGCGGGATGATAGAAGAAGGGTGGCAGGATGTGGATGCGGGAAAAATAAGAGATGAGGACGGTGAGGTCGCAGCAGATAAAGAAGATGAAACCTAGAAAATTACAGATGCAGGCGCGGCGCACTTCTGGGGTTTTACGTTTGAGCCATTTGGTGGCGAGGGCGAGGTTTAGAATGAGTGTACTAGCATAAGCGAAACCGGCGCCGATCACGAGTGGGACTTGATAGAAGCTAACGAAAGTAAAGAGGAGGGCAAGAAAGAGAGTCCAGGTGATGAAGAAAAAGGGGCTGAGGTCGGCGTAGCGGGCGGTGTGAAAGTATTGGGCGAAACAAAATAGAATGACACCAGTGGTGGAGATATTATTGATAGCTAGGACGATGTCGGCGAGAAAGGTGAAGAGGAGGGCGCTTTTTAGGAGGTAGTCCTTGGGGGAGAAGAAGCAGGAGTAGATGAAACAGGTGAGGATGGTGGAGACCTTAACGATGGTTGCGGAGAAGAGGAGGGGCTCAGGGATGAGCTTCGAGCCAAAGATAAGATGAAGCAAACCAATGATGAAAAAATAGGCAAACATCAACGACCAGAGAGTAATCCAGAAGCTGAGGCTGGAAAGGATACGGCGCACGAGCGAGGTGTGGAGGGGTCTATTCATGAATAGATTAAGTATAACTGATTTGAGAAGAAAAATGTAGTTTAGCTTTTGGTATGATATAATTAGGAGGATAGGGGCGTAGTACAACGGTTAGTATAGCGGTCTCCAAAACCGTAGATCATGGTTCGATTCCGTGCGCCCCTGCCACTACGGTAATTTGTTCTAGGTAAATTACCGATTGTCTAGATAAAAGTTTATATAGGAACGTATAGTGCGTTCTTTTTTTTTATGAAAGGATATTTGGATTATTTATTAAATTCTTGGCGGAATTTGCGGAAATAATGGAGTCGGATGAGGAAAAGGACAAATTCCGTGATGACGCGAATAATGGCAACGGAGATCAGAGAAAGTTGGCCCAGGAAAAGTAGGGCGAGGAGTGCGGCGAGATTGAAGATGGTTGAAGCGACAGTGGAGGTGGTAACTTCAGCTTGATGATTGATCACGCCTAGAGTCGGCCAGCCGAGGAGTGTATTGCAGTAGCTGAAAAAAATGGTGATGGCAAGGATTTGGATGACTGGTATGGCGGTGAGATATTTGTTGCCAGCAAGAATCTGTAAACCGAGCGGACTAAGGAGGATGACGGCTATGGTAAAGATTAAAACGTAGATGAAGGTTTTTCGAAAGATTTGACTAACAAATTGGTAGCTTTTTTGACGGACCATTTCTGGGTAGATGCCGCTAGATAACTGACCGAGGAGTGACTGGATGGCGCCAATAATTTGGATGGAGAGACCAAAAAAGGCGACTTCTGAGGATGAAAAAACGAGACCAATAATGATGGTGCTGATGGCATTAAAGGCGGTGGCGGAGATGTCTGAAAGAAAATAAATAAAGCTGGTCTTTAGAGAGGCGAGACTGGCTTTTAGATTTGGGCGCTGAAATTTGAGGCCAAGCTTTTTGAGCTCAAATAAGACCAGAAGAATGGCGAGAATGGAGGAAAAAATATCAAAGAGCGGGATATAAAGGAGTTGGTTATCTTGTTTAACAAAGAAAATAGTGAGGAGTGTGGAAACTATTTTCATGAGGATGAAACGAATGGTCATGATGTGGATGATTTCAAGTCCCCTAAAGAGAAAGTCAAAGAGAAAGATTGAGAGAAAGACGGCAAGATAAGAAAGTAAGGTGAAAAGGAGGTTTCTATGTAGAATTGGAATAAAAATACAGAGAATAAGAGTAATAAATAGCCCCGTGAGGCCGAGGAGGATGCGAGCAAAAAGAGTATTAGTGATGACTTGTTCGAATTTTTCGTTTGATTTTTGCGTGGTTGGTTTTTGTGCGGCTGATTCTTGTGCGGTTGATTTCTGTGCGGTTGCTTCCTGTACGGTTGATTTCCGTGCGGCTGCTTCTTGAATAGTTTTTCGAGTGTTTAATTTCTGTTGATTAATTTTTGCGAGTTCCTTGGTGGCGGAAAGCATGAAGCCAAAATCGACAAAGATTTGCATAAAATTCATGACGGTTTTGACATAGGTGAGATCGCCATAGACTTCAACTGAAAGACGTCTAGTTAGGATGGGTAGGATCAAAAATGGAAAAACCATTTTAGCGAGCTGAAAGACAACTAACCAAAAGGTATTCTTTTTGATCTGGGATAAATTAGACACTTAGTTCCCTCTTTGAGGTATTAAGATACATGATGGCAATATAGAGCCAAATGGCATAAAAACTGAGTGATTCAAACTGAAGATAGAGGTAAAGGAGGATTAAAAGATAGTGATATTTGTAATCCAATGTGGATTTTCTGGCGAGATTATAGAGGAAAAATAATCCAAGAAGGAGAGCGAAGATGCCAAACTCACTGATGATGCGAGTGTAAAGACAATAGGAGACACTGTCGTCGTGGTATTCTGGATTGGCGAGGTCGTTGACTTCTTTCATATAACTACTTTTGTAATCTTTTTTGGCCTGGGCGTGACCGAGTCTGGCTGGGTGAATTGAATTACCAAGACCGTATCCAGTTAGAAAACCGATAGGTGATTTTGTGTAACCAAAAATGGTACTCTTGATGCGAAAAACGCGACTAGCAAAGGATCCGTCGGAGTTGATACCGGATTTTCGAAGAAGGGAGAGACACTCTTCAGCATTTTGATTCTCTTCCAGTTCGCAGTCGAGGCTAGTCTCGGAACTATTTAGGAATCCGAAAAAGATTTTATGAAAACGACCATTAACGGCAGAGACACTGGTGACAAAAAGGATAATTGCGACAATGCCGAGGGGGATAAAAAGCTTATCTTTTACCTTTCTTAGGTAATAAAAACTTAAGATGATGGCGATAAGGAAGATGTCGAGAATAATGCGAACGCCGGCACCAAAGAGGATGGCAGAATAGGAATAGAGGATGATAAGAAAAAGCAGAGCGTGGCGCTTTGTGAGCCAAAAAAGCGGTAAAAGGATGCCAAAAAGATGCATACCGATAAAAGATGGCTCAGTGAAGAAAAATTGGACTCGATTTTTGGCGAGATAGTTACGCTTGAAAAGAAAACCTAGAGCGTCGGAAATGCCGGGGAGGTTATATTTTAAGGCGAAATATTCGGCAAGGCCAATCAGGAGACTAATTAAATAGCTGGCAATAATAATAGAGGTGAGAAGGTTGAGTTTTTGTTTAAATATAGAGCCTTGTTTGGTGTAAAACTCGAGAAAGCTAAGGAGGCAGGTAAATCCGAGAGCTAGTGGAACAAAGGCTGCAATATAGTCATCGAATCGACCGTGAAAGAAGAACATGGTAAGGGTGCCGAGAATGCTGAAGCTGAGGAAGAAGAGAAAAATCTTTTTGATGAGGGGGAGATGTGGACGGAGATAGTGAAGATTTAGAATGGCATAAAGAAAAAGAATTAGCGGTGTGACGGTTGCCCAGCCGGAAGACGGTGCAAAAAAGAGGTTTTCAAAAGGTAGGGTTGCAGCTGCGAGGAAAAACAAAAAATCTGTCGCTGGATGAGCGAGATTTTTAAAGAAACGCATGGCGAGCAGTTTTTTGAGGTCAAATTTTTCCTTCATATCTATATTTTACTCGAAATTTGAATTATTTGGAGTTTTGTTTGGCACGTAGACGACCGATGAGACGTAGGAAGAGGATAAGTTTGAATTTAAAGCAAAGGAGGACGAAGGTTTTTTGCGATGGAAATAGGCGGAGCGGTGCTAGGTAAATAGCGCGAGAAAAAAGTGGAATTTTATAGAGGGATTTGATGGATTTTAGCTGGTTTTTATTATCTTTATGACAACAGAAATTGGCCAGAATGAAAAAGAGATGAGCAGCAACAAAGGCGTAAAAATATTTTTGGTATTTTTGATATAAGTTGCTTTGATTTTCTTGAAGGTAATTTCTAATTTTTTGGAGGGATTTACGGTATTTTTCAGCATAGTCTTCGGAAAATGTGCGGACAGTGGAATTTTGATGGACGCGGTAGAGATATAGTGGAGCGGAGGTGGCGCCAAAAGAATTTAGTTCGTTGAGTATTTTAAAATTATAGAGCGCATCCTCGGCAACACTGAGCGATTCGTCGAAGCGAATGTGGCGAAGTGACTTTTTAAAGAGCTTCATATGGCAGAAATTATAGCCAGAATTGAGATCGAGTAGTTGTTTATAGAAATCTGATTTGTCGTAGATTCGTAGTGATTCCCTGCTTGATTTTGTGGATTTTGGCTTTCGAGGTTTTTCCTTGCTTGATTTTGCGGATGCTGGATTTTGAGGTTCTGATGTAGGAAAATTTCCAACAAAACGTTGATAACCAGAGGTGATGTAGTCGAGATTATTTTTCTTGGCTAAAGCATAAAGTGTGGAAACAAAATTTTCTGCCAGGAGATCGTCAGCGTCGAGGAAGCAGAAATATTCACCAGAAAAATGATCGAGACCGAAATTTCTAGTGACACTGACACCTTGATGTGGGCGGTCAAAAAATAGAATGGAGGATGAGAGAGTGGCGGCTGAGGCTTTTTGGTATTTTTCACAAATGATTTTCGAGTCATCAGTTGAACCATCGTTGATGAGGATGATTTCAAGATGAGGATAGTCTTGTTTGAGACAGGAGGTGATGGTCTGGTCTAGTAATTTTGCTGCATTGTAAACAGGAATAATAATTGAGATAAGCGGAAGTGCTGGCGGCTGATTTTTGAGCTGAATTTCTGACTGAATTTCTGATTGATCTTCTAGTTGAATTTCTGATTGAGTTTTTGGCTGGATTTCTTGTCGAATTTCTGATTGATTTCCTGGTTGGATTTCTGGTTGATTTTCTGTAAGCGAAGTTAGGTTTTTTTGTGGTGTTTTCATGTCGCATAGCACCTTGTTTTAACAGCTCTTCTTGTATTTTTTGCCGAAGAATTTGGCGAGGAGGAAGTTGCTGATCTTCTCAATCCAGTTGACTGGCTCGAGCTCGAGAACCTGTAGCTCTAAAACGTCTGAACGTTTGTCGAGGTCTGGGAATTTAGTGTATAGAAAGACATCAAGAAGGAGTTCTGAGATGCGGCCAAAGAAACGAGCATGAAAACCGTCATACTGAGTGAGCTCCTCTTTGGTGAGGGAGGATTCAAGGGCAAAAAGAATGCCAAAAAGAAATTCGCAATATTCTTCAAACAGCGGTTTTTTAAAAATAAAGATGTTGAACATGTGGGCGGAGCGGCGAGTTTTTAAACGATCAAATTCCGGCAGAAAATCTGGATATTTTTCTTTGATGAATTCACGGGTGCGGTCGAGGGGGCCGATATGGAGAGTGTGAGCGTAGTGACTATAGAGATTTTCGATGTAGTAATTGCGTTTTTTTGGGAGAATTATCTCATATTTGAGATTAATAAGATTTTGTAGTTCGGTTTTTGTGAGTGGAGCTTTTTTATTTTTTGCAGATAGGAAGCGTCGATAATGCACGAGACCATAAAAAGAATCGGGATTCGTATCTTTTTTGACGGTATTTTGCCAAAGCCAATAGAGGCCAGTGAGTTCTGAATAATTATGATTTTTGGAAGAGATGTGGGCGCCGGTATTGTCTAAAATAAGATTTTTAGGGAGAGTAACGCCTTTTTGTTGGTCTAAAAAGAAGTCCGAACCAACAAGGAGCGGCTGATAAAGAGAGTCGTCAGGCATGACATACATTTTGTGCGTGGCGACAATGACCTCCAAAGCTGGGCTTGTTCCCTTTTTCATTTAAACTATTATAGCATAGAAAAATCCTCCCAGTGTAGGAGGATTTTGGATGGATTAACGTTTCTTCTCTTTGACTTCGTTACGACCGAGATTCTTCTTTGTCTCTACGAAAACTACGTGTTTTCTAAGAATTGGGTCATATTTCTTCAAACTGAGCTTGTCAGGGGTATTCATGGTATTTTTCTTGGTGTAATAGGCACGGATACCAGACTCTTCAGATACGAGACCAACGAGTTTGCGTTTTGTATTACTCTTCTTTGACATAATTAGGGATATTTTAGCATGTAAAGTCTGATTTGTAAATATGTTCGAGGATGTGGCGGGTTAGTGTGGATTTTATATAAGTTTCGAGTTGAGTTAAGAAAAAGAAAATTTATATTACACCATAACAACGTAATATTGCAAATGTGGTGATGTTGTCATATAATTACGGACGACTAGCTCAAAGGTTGAGCTCGTACTTTTATATTAGGAGGTTGGTAAATACCATGTCTAGAAACGGCGAACTTGATTCTCTCAAGGCTAAGGAACAGGAGGCGTTTCGTCAGAAACAGGCAGCATATCAGAGATATGATGAGGCGAAAAAACTTACAAATTCTGCATATATAAATATGCAATCCGCGTGGAACGATCGCTGCTCAGCTCGTGAAGTGATGAACTCTGAATATGCGGCGATGCAGGCATCAAACTCGAATTATCGTGAGGTCTGGGCTGAGTATTCAAGGATTCGTGATGGCAACAACACACGGATTCAACAACTTCGCTCTGATTCCGATCATGAGCATCGCATGATGCAGGATTGTTTTGAGCGTGCTAGCTTTGCCTATACGTCTGGCGACAAGGCTGAGGCTTCTAGTCTTTCTGCTGAGGGGCGTAGTCATAAGGAACGCCGAGATTCAATCAATGCGGAAGTCTCGAGTCTTTGTTATGAGATTCGGAGTGCAAAGATGAATGCTGAATCTCGCGCGCCGAAGACAGATGGCTCAGCCTTCCGTAGTGCAAAGAGTGCATTTAATGAGGCGAAGAGTTGCCATGAATCCGCTCAGGCTGAGTTTAATAGGCTAAAAGCAGAGAGAGACAGACTTAAGGCTGAATTTGACACTGCACAGAAGCGTTTTCTTCAATATAAAGAAGAATTCCAGAAAAGACTTGCGGAAGTTAAGGCGAAAAACCAGCAGGAACGCGACAGAATTCTTGACAAGGCTGGTATTACCGGAGCAGAGCGCGCTGACGCTAAGATAGTGAAGAAAGCAGATGGGACGATTCAGGTCTATCATGGTGGCTTCGGTCCTGGTGATGGATTTGGGCATGGTCACACTGCTATCGATCAATCTGGTGTAATAACCTATGATCGTGATGCTTTTGAATCTCATGGTGCGCAGAATTATACGGACCATGAAGAAAGAAAACAGGGTGGTATTTTAGCCTATGATCGTGATGCCTTTGAATCTCATGGCGCGCAGAGTCATGCAGACCATCAAGAAGAAAAGAAATGCGCTTCTTCCAGACCGCGCGTTTCCCGTAATTACACTGAAAATGATGATGGAAGCTGGAATTTTGAGTGGGGAGGGAAAATGGCAAAAGGGTATCCAAATAGACAACAACCGGATGAGTTTACTGATATTTTATATGACGGCTCGAAAGGAAATACTAAGGATGATGGACACGGTCATATAATTATTGAAAATTCATCTGGCGATGTTGTGATGCATTGGGAGCCTGGTGCAGACAGATCATCTACCGATAATATGACCACATGGGATGAAAGATGCCCCGGATATCCGGATCATCTTAAAAACAATTAACTCCTATACATTACGGCATGTAAAAGACATGCCGTTTTTTTATTTTAATTTAAAAACTGAATAATAATCTTGAAATAAGTATTTTAGATTAGGGTGATTTGCGTCTTCAGGAAAATCTAACGTTTCTAGTCTTCTAATAACCGGTCCTACCACGTCGAGATTATTTTCTCGGTAGAGCTTCATTTCCTGTTCTATGCTTGGATGAAAATAAGTGCGTGCGATTATAAATTTTTGCCCCGTTTCTGTGTTTTTCACTATAAAAACATCTTCACTCTCGCCCAGTTGCTTTTCGTTAATTATAGAATATCGGCCGCTCGGCATTTCGAATTTAGAAATGATTTCATTTAATTTATCTTCGCTCATATAGTAAATATTATCCATGTGATTTATATCTGCATTATATTATAGTATGTACATTGAATATCCTAAAGAGGAGTGGCGGTATTTTGTTTATGCGGCAGAATATTTGAGAATGTGAGGCTGAATAAAGAATTTTAAATAATGAATTAAATATCGTAGTGCTAGACCGAGTGAAATTTGATGATAATTATTTTTGATATGAATCTTGGTTCAATAAATTAGATAAGGTTTTTATGGAGTATAATTATTGATATGACTAGAATAGATATCTTGAATATGATCCTGAAAGAGCTTGAGAATATTAGTTCAGAAAGACCAGGTGATTTTGTTTATGGAATTGATGGTTATGCTGATGATTATGATGATGATAATCTAGGGGCGTTTATTTCTAAATGGGAGAAATCTGGATTCGGCGAGTTTCGAAAAGACTTTCCACTGACGACTGAATTATATGCTGAACTAGTTAGAATTGATGATGGAACTATAAGACCAAAAGCTGTATACGCGGCAATTATTTCTCAAGCGAAAGACGCTATGATAGAGGTAAAAAATTATAAAGATAACTTATTTAAATCTATGAATATATTACCGAAAGAAGATGTTGAGAAGATTGCTAACTTGTTTAATGTTGGTTTAAATCTTAGTTTTGTTAAATTTATTAATTATGAGCCAGATTGTAAAATTTACGAGATGGTGAATACAATAGGCGATAACTATATTTTGATTTGTCGAGATTATAGGTTTGATGACAGTGAGGCTGAAGAAAGAATATTGGATATGGAGTTGAGTATCATAGCACTTGAGCAAGTGAAGTTTAACAATGATTATTTTTTTGAAACTAAGAAGTATGATACTTTTCCATATATATTTTCATTAAGAAGAATTCTATAATTCGCAAAATAGATCATTTTCTTGGTTGTCGGAATAGTCGATGATGGGATCGATGGATTGATCTTCGAGGATTTGGAATTTTTTCTCAATAGTGTCTTCATAGACATCAAGTGATTTAAAGGGCATAAACTGGGCGGCGCGCTTTTCCTGGGAAAGAAAGGGTTTGTTTGGTGCATGAAAATGCGGTAGATGCAGAATATCTTGAAATTCGAAATTTTCCGGTATTGGATCTTGTATTTTAGGCACGGTGACCTCCAATTTGTGAATTACGTTCGATGGTGGTGGCGCCAGGTCGGAAGTTAGTTCCCTTTAATAAGGCGTTTTTGCCATAGCGTTTTTGAATCGCCAAGGTGGCTTGCTGCAGACGGAGGTTTTGTTCGGTTTGCTGTTCGGTTTTTTCCGTATTTGCAAAGAGGTCTAGTTGACGTAAAGGTTTTTCGATATTTTCTGAATCTTTTATGAGATGATTGGCGCCTAGGCTGAGTTTTCTAATTTGAAGGTCGGCGGGAGTGAGGCGGTTGAAAAGTTTTTGAAAGGCGGAAATAATTTCTGTGGAACTGGAAGTGAAATCTGATAGATTGAAGGAGCCGTGGAGGTGAGAGCCGTGGAGGTGAGAGTCATGGAGGTGAGACTCGTGAAGTTGAGAACCGTGGAGGTGAGAGTCGTGAAACTGAGAGTCAATATCGAGAATAATCTGGTCGGTGAGAAGATGTTTTTCAGTGAGTTCGAGCGCTAGACCGTCTGCCATCTCGGTGATGATGGTATAGGCTTCTGGTTTTGAATAGGCGCGGTGAAGTACCTGTCCGGAGCAGAGACAATGATTTTTGGCATGATAGTGTTTAATGTCATAAATTGTGGTGGGTTCATATCCCCAGGCGTGGTCAATGAGTAGCTCGGCGTTGATTCCGAAAGCGCGGTAAAGTTTTTCGTAACCGGTAAGTGAATATCTGGCAAGCTCACCCATGTTATGGATCCCGAGACCAGAGAGGCGCTTAGCGTAGCCTTGGCCGATGCGCCAAAAGTCAGTGAGTGGGGTGTGGGTCCAGAGTTTTTCGCGATAGGAAAGTTCATCTAGCTCGGCAATGCGGACACCATCGGAATCGCCAGGCAGGTGCTTGGCAACAATATCCATGGCAACTTTAGCGAGGTAGAGATTTTCGCCGATTCCAACCGTGGCAGTAATACCAGTGTGTCCTAGCACGTCTTTTACGATCGTGCGGGCGAGCTGATGGGCGGACATTTCGTAGGTTTTGAGATAACTTGTTACATCAAGAAAGGCTTCATCGATGGAGTAGACATGGATATCTTCTGGTGCGATGTAACGAGCATAGATGGCAAAAATGGTAGAGCTAACTTCAATATATTTTTGCATGCGTGGAGGTGCGATTAGGAAAGAATCGCGCGGGACTTTTTTAAGAACTTGAAAAAGACGGTCACGGCCACCGACGCCCAGAGCTTTAAGGGCTGGAGATACGGCGAGACAGACGGTTTTGTCGGTTCTGGTGGCGTCAGCGACAACAAGTTTGGCCTTCAGTGGATCGAGTCCGCGTTCAACACACTCAACTGAGGCGTAGAAAGATTTGAGGTCGATGGCAATATAAGTGCGTTGCATATGTTTATATTTAATCATAAAAATAAAGTAGTGGTCTACTCGATTCTGAACTAACATCTCGAAGTGTTGCACTTGAGGGGTTAGAATAGCGATTCCCTTGAAAAATGTAGAAAATATATTATAATATAAGAACTTACATACGGGGCATAATTTAAATTAGGGTCTTTGTCGCACATTGAGAGGAGAGAAAGCATGAAAAGGTTGAATCGGGTGGCAGTTGTGCACGACCTGAGGTCGGCGAATCTGGTGACACACTCAGCGCCACATCAAACAGATGAGGTTTTTATGATTGCGATACTGTCGTTTTTGGGTGAGGTTAGAGTTTTGAGAACTGATGATGTAGGGACGATTGCAAAAGTAGCTCGACTGAAGCGTGAGATTCGGATTTATAATATAAGGGATAAGTATGGCCTTACGGCAAGCGAAGTTTGGAACACAAAAGCACTGGAGATTTTACTTAAGTTTGAGTGCCCAATCGAGTTAATAAAAGAAGCAATTTTAATCGTGAAGAATGAATTGCTTTCCGGAATTCAGGATCATGGAAGTAAAGATATGTCTGTTTCGACGATGATTGATTTGCTTAATCCGAACTGGGATGAGAAACAAGATGTGGATGGAGCGTTTTTGAAAGCGGTGAAGTTTGCACAGGAAATCTTGTCAAGGAAGATTAAGCGGACAGTGGCAACCCTGAAGGCAAAAAGTAGAATCAGCGAGTTGATTGAACTTTGTAGTGGTGGAGTCTTGGTGATGCCGGAGTTTATCGGTGGTAACTGGATTGTGAATGTTTTAAGTGATTCAAATCCGAAGGCAGCAGATTTTTATTATGGAGTTTTTCCTGGCCTTAACAAGGAGTGGGTGGTACAGGCAATTCCGCCGGCATTGAACCGGATGAGAGATAAGAAAAAACCGTTCCCGAAAGCGTGGTGCGGACTTTCTGGGCAGGAGCTGGTAAAGGTTACTGGTATCGAGACTGCGATTTTCTGTCATCGTAATGGCTTTATCGCTAGTGCGGAAACAAGAGAGGATGCGATCCGGATGGCTAACCTTGCAATAAGTGAGCACTGAGCCCTGAGATCTGGTGTTTTAGAGTGCTTAACTTTGTGATTTCTTTTCTTATAGCTGGAGCTAGTCTCCAGCTATTTTTTTGATTTCTACTATTTTTTGATTTTTACTATTTTTGATTTTTAGAACTTTATTTTTAGAGCTTTGAAGTCTGCCGGTGATCTATTGAATCACGGACCAGTTCAAGAACGCGGCGTTCGCGGTCGACAATTCCCTGGTCGAAAGGACCGAGGTTGATATTTGGATCTGAATTGGCGGCGATTGCCTCGTCGAGTGTAATAAATTTAAGAATAAAATCAGCTGCCTTTTCAGATTCGTCGAGATGTTGCTCATGGATTTCACCGGTAGTTTGACAGAGATAATAATAGTTTTCTTGGATAAGAATAGTATCATTAAGTTTACCGCTACCCTGAATTCTTAAGACTTCACCAAATTCTTGAACGGATTCTGGGATGAGGGTCATACCAGTCTCTTCGTTGATTTCGCGGGCGAGAGCAGTGAGGTGATCTTCACCTGGTTCGATGCCGCCGCCTGGGAATTTATAAATATGGAATTTCTGGCTATAAATTAAGGCGATTTCATGGTTCTTGTTAAGAATAATACCACGCACGGATGGGCGATAGAATTTCTCCCAGGTTGGATCATAATCTTTGGAGTCGATTGTAAAAAGCTGCTTCATGAGATAAGTTTAACATAAAAATCCCGCCAGCTAGGGCGGGACATGGGATTACCGTTTGACTTTTTGAGGCTTCTGACCTTTCTTGGCAATGCTTAAGACAATGATGATGCTTTCGATGGTATCTTTGACGAGTGCTGTTTTGTAGTTTGGATGGCCAGGATTGATGGAGAGCATGATTAGGCCATCCTCTGCATATTCCAGATGCATGCAACCACTCGAGCGGATCCCTACTAACCTGGCGTAGGTCACCTTGTCTTTTTTGTCGGAAATCCTAATGTGCTTATTGGATTTTAACTTGAGAATCCGGACTTCATCTTGAATAAGTTGATGAGTGATTTTGAGATCCTCTTGATTGAACATGGCATTCGTTTCTTTAAGATAACGAATGAGCTTCTTGGTTGACATAATACCCCCTTGTTATGTGTAGTCTCCAATATGTTAGATTTATTGTAGCACAGGGGTGGCGAGTTGTAAAATATTATTTTTATGGTATAATAGTCACTATGCTGGAATAGGCCAGCAGATGACGTTCTTTATCAATTTGGAAAGGTAGGACAGTGATGGGACGAATCTCGAAACTTGATGCAATGAAGTCAGAAATTGATACGATGCAGGTAAGATGTGACAAATTGAAGGTTCGTAAGAGTGAGCTAAACCGAAGCAAGAAGACTTTATGGTACGAGCGCAAGGAGGCGCAGATAAATGTACGGATTTGTGAATCGGCATTAAAGTCAGTTCGTGAAGACTATGATGATGCAGTTCTGAGAATGAATCGTGAAAAGAAATTTTATGATGAAATCATCCTCGAGTCTGAGGAAGTTTTGCGTAGATTTGAAGAGATTAAATCAGCTTGCGCGGAACGCCAGAAAGTGTTAACCGAGAAAGTCAACGAGGAAACTCAAATGATGGAAGAATGCTTTCAGAAGGCTAGGGCATTGAAGTCTGCCGGCGAAGATCCTTTCGATGATTTCGAAGGGGGCGAAGACGGTGAAGACGGAGATTCTGAAGCGCCTAATCACAGCGAAAATGAATTAACCGCGCGGGAATATTTTAAGCAGGCCTATAATTGTCGGTACAATATCAACGATTATAAGCGTGAAATGCGGCGAATTTCCCAAGAACTCTCTGATGCGGAAGCTAGCAAGAGAGAGCGTATGCCGCGAGTGGGGACTTTTGATTACTCACTGGCGTGCGGACTGGTTGAGTCGACGGAAAAACAGATGAAAGTCATGGAAGAAAGTTTGCAGAAGGCGCAGGTTAAAGAGCAGGAGGCGGACGCAAATTACAGAGAAGCCGTGTCGGATTTTAAGAAGTGTGATGGCGAATTAGGGCAGCTCTATAAGGACTTAAGTGAAAAGCGGGAGCTTCTGTACACGGAGAAAAAGAAAGACGCACTGAAGAAATCTGGATTAAGCTCGAAGCTTTGGAAAGATGCGAAGGTCTCCATCAAGCCGGACGGTGTCGCGCATATTTATTATGGCGGACAGGAGTGCAGTGACGGCCAGGACCACGGTCACATCATAATTGACGAATATGGTCAGAAAATTTATGATCGAAAACCGACAGAACAGAACGGAAACTATACTCTGGCTAAGGCATGATTTTGTAACTCATTGTGTATCTTTTCAACTAACACTGGGATGAACTTCCCAGTGTTTTTTATTGCCAAAATGCTTATTTTATGGTATAATATGCATGTTGACTAGGCATTTTTTGCCGTGTATGTACATTTACACTTTGAAAGGTTGGTACGAGATGAACAGAACCTATGAACTATTGAGCCAGGAACATCAGTTGTTTTTGCATGTTAATGAGGCTTTGGCTTGCTATAAGCAGGTGTATCAGACTTTTGAGCGGTCGGAACGGATCACTCGCGTGATGTCTTTATGGAGCTTGACGCTTCAGGAGCGCATGGATATGAAGTATTTTGAGCGTCAGTATGCTTACATGGCACGTGATGAGGCGCAGAGGCAGATTGATCTGTTTCGTTTTGCAAATGATCTTTGTATTCGAGATATTCTAGAGGAGATTATCATTTGTGAGGAGAAAATAGGCATCCTTTTTCCGGAATCCAATACTTTGCAACATGCATATTGGGCCAAGAAGGAAAGAAAAAAGAAGGCGCAGCTAAAGTCTAAATATAGGATTTTGTCGAGTTTTAGAGATGAATCCTCAATTGCTGGCTTTGGATCTCTGGATGAAATCTCGGACACTGAATTGGTATCGAAAGAAGCTTTAGAAAGTGATACGAGCCAAGATTCTAAGGAATTTCAGATCGAGCCGTATTTGTCGAAGTCGTTTACTGGTTGTATTTACAGAGATCGCAAGAAAAATGCGATTTTAGCGAAACAGAGACACGCCACATTGTATCACGATGTGATGAAAGATCTGACTCCGGCAAAAACTCGAAGAATCGAGAGGCAGTTTATTCAGATCGAGAAGCTTTATAAGAAGTCGAGTAGACGAGCAGCAGCCGCGATACGCGGTTACTATAAATATAAGAGTCTCGTGTATGAAGCTTTTGTGAAGTTTTTTACTCTGTATTTACAGCATAAGGCCGTCAGGCAGGAACTTGATCGTTTGTTGACGACACAAGAATACCAGACGGCAGAGCAACAATATTTGCGGTTGTATTTTTGAAAGGGGGCAGAATTATGAAGCAAAAATGGGAAGCTTGCCAGCAGGAAGAAAAGAAGGCATTTACGGCCAAGCAGGCAGCTTATGCAAAGTATCTGAAGGCACGGGATCTGGTTAATCAGAAAGATGCGGAGCTGAAGAGTGTCAAAAAGGATATCCAGCGCCTCGACTATGAGGTTAAAACCGCAAGAGCCGGAGATAAAATCGAGGTTGATGGTATCTGGGATGAAGCTCAGCGTAAACGCGATGAAATGCATTCCGAGATTCATGACATGTTTAAGAAGCGTAAATATATCGAGGAGAAGATCAAGAAAAACCAGAAGAAAGAGCACGAAAAACGCAAGCGTGGCAGAGCTCTTCAGGCGGATGAATATGCTGTTGAAGTGCAGAAGCTGCAGATTAGCCGTGATGAATTGACGATGCTGATTGATCCAAAAATAGAAGAGCGTAATCAGTTATTCGTCGATACGAAGAAACAGACTGCAGGTGGTGGTCCGACATTGAAGAAAGCAATTGCTACCTTAGAGGCAGCAAAAGCGCTGGCGGTGGAACTCAGTCTGGAACTCAAGGGGCTTAGAGAGAAGCGTGATGCGTTTCATGATGAATTCGAGAGACTGCGGAGGGTTTATGAAGAGATCAAGCACCGATATACCTGGCCAACCTGAAAAAGTAAAAGCCGACATTACTGTCGGCTTTTTTAATGGAGATGATGAGTTTGAATTAAAAGTAGATAGAACTTTTAAATTCAGGCTCGAGATAGAAACCAGGCTCAGAGTTGAGTGTGCTGAGCTTTCTGCAGGCAGCAATCATGGAACGGAAGCGGGCGGATACTGAATTCGAATAGACGTAATATAATTTCCCGTCTTTTGTCTCAACTTCGAGTAGATTATCGAAGTAGCTACCACAACTGCTGCGCGTAATGAAGCGAATCTTGGTGACCACTTCCTTTGAGGTGTGTGGCACTTCAGAAGTGTTATGCTCGCTTCTGGTAAACCATCCGAGGTAACAATCGCCGTTTATGGTGATCGTATTTCTCTCGTCGTTATACCAGAGGTCCGCAAAGCGCTGAGCAATTCTCTTTCGGTTGTTGACCTTATCATTCTGACCTTTATCCAGAAACAGCAGGCACCAACGTTTTTTCGTGTTGGCCTCTCTGATCTGTTCGGCTCTCCCCAAATTTTTGAAATCCTTCATTTTCCCCCTCCTTGGGTGTGGTTGATCCATCTTAGATGTAGACTGGTCTCTGATGCTTACTGGAAAGATAATAGTATCTCTCTTTGTTAAGCTCGCTGTAAGTCAGGGTGTCTTCAATCATCTGTAGCATACCAGCAGTACACTGGTTCTTACTGATGTAGTATTCATCACCCTGGCTGTCAATAAGACAAAAGAGATCCGCTTCGACTTTTCCGCGCTCGTTGTGTTTGACGCGTTTGATCAGCTTCAATGGTGCAGAGGTGTGTTCAGTTTTGTTAAAACCAATAATTGAGGTGGGGATCGAAATGCCGTTAACGACACATCTACCACTGATGGGTATACCGTTTTTCTGCATCTCAAGCTTTTCCTGATTTTTCCGTTTATTCTTCTCGTCTTTCCAAAAGTCAGCGACTTTTAGCATGACTTCAAGACGAGTCCCGGGATGCTCTCGCTCTGTTTTGTTAAAAAAGAGTAGAGTCCATCTTTCGAGACGGATTTTGCGGCAACGCCGAACCTTTTGTGTAGTGCTTTCCATGGTTCCCCCTCCTTGGGTGCTGAAAAAGAGATACCCCCAGCAAGCGCTGGGGGCTTGATTCACAAGTACTGATCGGCGTTCGGGCTGTTTTTGATTTCGCTCGGAAGGTAATAATGCTTCTTACCATTGAGCTTACGGGCCTTGGCGTCTGAAAACATCCTGAACATATCCGGCAAGTGTTTGTCTTTGTGGACATAAAACATGTCGCCGGACGAATCGGTGAGGCAGAAGAGGTCCGCTTCGGGCATTCCGAACTCGTTCTTCTCAACGCGCTCAATGGTCTTTAAGTCGGCAGAGGTATTTTTCCCACCGACCTGCATGGAAGTAAATCTGTCCTCGAATCCGGGAATAGATCGAGGTACGGCCCTACCATAAAGACGGCATTTCCCCTTGATGCTCATCTTCTTCGGCTTTTTCTTGTCGTACCAGAAGCCAGCAATTTCTCGCATGACATCCAGACGGGTGCCAGGGTGCTTACGCTCGGTCTTGGCGTAGAACAGAAGGATCCATCCTTCAAGACGATTTTTGCGACAATACTGGACTCTCTGTGTGGTACTTTTCATGATTCCCCCTCCTTGGGTGTGGAAGCTTGGCTTCCGTGGTTGAAAACCCTAATTGAAAACTCCTACAAGTTACACTGAAAATAAACTAATCATCTCCTTTCAAGGTGCATTTTGTCTACAAGGAAACAAGACTGGTCTATTATACCATAAAAGTTAATGTTGTCAAAAGAAAACCCCGACGAGTGCCGGGGTGAGAATAGCTAGATACGTTCAACCATCTGATAGATTTCGTCGGCATGCTCATCGGAGTAGAAGAAAAATTCGGAGCCGTTGGTGGTGGTGGCGCGATAGAGGCGGTGCTGCGGCGAGATGATCTCGGGCTGACACTGTAGTTTTTCTCTGAGTTCTTTATCAACACGATCAATGAAACGGATCTCCTCGGTGGAAATTTCTTTCCCATCTAAAGCTTCGTTGCCCTTATAAATGATGCCTTTGAGGACACATTTACCAGGGACACGCAGGCGATTGCTGGATTTTTGGCTCAGAAAAGAGTCGAACGAATCAGCAATAATCTCGCGGTTGAGATTGCCATGCTTGTTCAGGCAACAGAAACCCCAGTTTTTCAACATATTGCACTGTCTCATTTGACTCCTCCTTTGTAGACTGGTTAATTGGCGGCTGAAATCACGAATTGCATCTGAAGTCTCGAATGGTATCTGAAATCACGAAGGTATTTACGATCTTAGGGATGAACTTGAAAGTACTGATGGACTTGAAGGTATAAGCTAATCTTGTAAGGTACACGTTTTGCGTACGAGTAATACTCTGCCCTGATTATGACATAACCATTATAGAAAAGCAATCGGTGGCGGGTTACTTGGATTTTAGAATGCAAAAAGCCCCGGCTGGCTGCCGGGGACTTTTTGAAAGGTAGGTCATGGATCAAGTCATGTCGATTCCTTTACCGCCAATAAGGTTTAAAACGGGTCGATAGACTTTATACTCACGTCCTCTCAGTTCGGTTTGCTTGCGGGTCGCTATGCTGCTTGAGTAGAGAAACATTCTTTTCGTATATTTTTCTAATTTATGCCTCCCGTCATTTGACCAGCACTGAAAGTAAAAATAGTATATTTTACCAGAGCCGGTATAGATGCGTACGAGATCACTGCTGTAAGGGCGTAAAATCTTTTCAAATTTTACAATGTCGTCCAGGGTAATTTCCCTAGCATCCTTTCTTCTCTCATCGGACATGATGAGCTTGCCGGTGAAGTAGAAGGGAGCGGTCATCTCGACACTACCTTCTTCATCACTGTCGTCAAAGAAAGCGACAAAGGTCTTGAGAGTCTCTTCAAAGTGCTCTGCGTCTTCCCCAGGAGCAGGAATGATATTCCAGCTCTCGATTCTGGGTAAAAAGGTTGGCTCTTTGCTCCCTCCAAGATATGTGGGCTTACCTGCTCGGTTTTTCGGTGTAAATTCCTTACTCATGTGTATTCCTCTTTCTTAGTTGAAAAATGAAATTGAACAGTTACGTCTGTGAAACCGAAACCTCCTTTCATGATAATGTACGCGCAAAAGAATTTGTTATGTTGCCGATATGTCGAGCACAAAACTTATAGTTTTGCGAGTGGTTGAGTGAAACTCAATATATTATTTATACCATAAATGGAATAAAAAGTCAATGAAAAAGCCCCCGACAGGCGGAGGCTTTGGTATACGGTAAGAACTGGTTATTTTAGGTGTCCGAGAAATTCCTGTTTTGCAGATAGGTGTTTTTTGACTTCATCGGAAATATGTGTAGCAAAAACTCTAGTGGTGTTCAGTTTAGTAAAACCAGCTGATTTAAAGGCATTTATCTTATCAGGGTTGTTGGTTGCAATATTTAGTGACATAGAAGTCTCGACGCCTAGAACCTTTAGGCAGCCAACCGCGCCATGGTATGTGCGGCGATCAATATTGTTTAGTCCTGATACAGTTTTTGCACTCTCAATCGTATTTAAGTTATTATAATATTGTTCGTCGAGAGTCTTTAGCTTAAAATCAATACCCATGCCGCGACCATCCTGACTTGGTATGTGAATTATAAAGCCAACTCCATTCTCTAGGGCCGTATTTACCGCAATCTGTAATTGCTCGTGACAATCGCAGGTACGGTCACCAAAAACCATGCCAGTAAGACATCCAGAGTCAATACGGATTACTATGTCCTTATCGGAAGTTATTTCTTGTAAAGATGGCATCTTGCTGTCATTAAGAGGCCCTATATAAAGAACATAATAATCACGCCATTCATCATTTACTTGAACATGATATAGACGCCCAGTCTTGGTTTTGTCCTCATCTGATAATTCAAGGGTTCCTGCTGACACAATAGTATATGTTAATGGTAAGCTATTTTGTGTGATTGGAGTTTCGATATATTTAATGGTCATATTGGATCTGAGTTTAATATAGAAAATCTGTTTCTTCAACGGCTCATAATATAAAAAGCCCCCGGCGAGCGGAGGCTTTGAGGATTGGAGCATGGGTTACAGGTATCCTTTGTGTTTCATGCTGTGATGTGAGTATGAATTAGAGGTACCCTTTGTGCTTCATGCCGGGATGCAGATTGTAGCCGGCTCTGGTCTCAATCTCTCCATACGTTGTGATGTCACTAAGTAAACGTCCCGTTTTGTCGGTGCATTCCTTGGCGTAAATACGGTACTGTTCGTCATTCCTGGTGGTAATGAGTAGCGGAGATGACCAATTGTAGTTCCCACTCATATCTTTGACACGGGCAATCGAGGCAATATTATCGATATTGATGGAAAAACCCTGAATGTGTCCGTTGTAACCATGGATGGTGCCAGTGATCTTAAGTTGTCCGCTCGTGATGATCCGGTACGTGTTCTCGGAAATCTGTTCATGAATCGGATCTTTAGTATCTTGGCTGAAAATTACCTCTTCAACTTCGGATTTGCTCCAAATGTCATGAAAGGCTTTGACTGCCTTCTGGCGGCTCCCCTCGCCATATGTCATCGGGAAAATTAGCTCCCAATTCTCAATTAACGGTTGATGTGTTCTGACAGTGCGAATAAACATGTTCCCTCCAAGTTTGATAGGTGTTCTAGAAATGCAAATCTATTTAGTATAAAGATCGACCCTCTAGATTTAGTCCCACAGGTTGCCAGTGAGGTTCTACCTCTATCCTCCTTTCCTCATAAGGTGCAAAAACTCTATATTTATAACATATATGCTTTAAAAAGTCAAAGATACCGTTAAGGTCCAGGATCTTAACGAATCTATTGTATTTTTCGGAATCGTGTGATATAATTAAAGCATATTCCGACGCAGGGATGCACCGAACGGAGAGATACCTAAGGCGAACCTGCTTTTTTGATTTACTTTACTTCTTGAAAGCAAGTTTCTTCTTCACTGCGGAATCGTCGAGGTATGAACGATAAATGTCTGGTGTCCTTAAACGGTAAAGTGAAGATAAAGTGTGCTTATTCGGAACTAGTAGCTTCTCAAATTTTTCTTTCTTAATGAGATAATCTACCATTCGCCAATAGTCGCCGTCGCCGGAAACTAATACGACCTTGTCGAATTTTTTGCGCTCAACCAATTTCTTCATAACCGCAAAAACAATATCGGTGTCTACATTGCCTTTTTTATGACTGAGGGAACTTTCTGCATGTTCGCGAAACACTACGATGTAGCCATATTTTTGAAGCGCATCATACAAATCTTGGTTTTTCGGATCGTATGCTCCGATAAAGTAGTACGCTTCGTTAACTTTGTATTTCTCTAATAAAAACACCCTGAATCGTTTCAGGTCAACTGTCCAGGACGGCCTCGCGTTCATGGTGCTGATTTTCAGATTCTGCCCGTCAATAAAAGCTTGATTGTTCATAGGTTAATTATGTCACATTTTTCGCTTTTTCGCTTCACTCCCGTTAAGGTCCAGGACCTTAGCGACGATATTGACATAAACAGAATTATATATTATAATAAAAGATGCTATTTGTTTCAGATGTTGAATGTTGATGCAAAAGGGTACCTTAGAAAGGGGGAGCTGTGATGAATAGTTTTCGTAAGGATGTGGCGCCGAGAAAGAAGAGAAGTTCAGGCGGTAGCCTGGGGCAGAAGCTTATGATTGAGGGCACTGCTAATCTGAATAACTTTGTTTACAACTGGAACCGTAGACATAACGGACTGATGTTTGCCTTGACTGACGGTACAATGATCGGTCGGCCGGTACGGATTGCAGTGCGGTTTTCGCGCTCGAAGTTTATGGAGCTGTGTGATGCAGTAAACTTTGAGAGATTTCGTAATTATATTGAGACACATTCGCATGAGACTTTGTTTGTGATAGATGATGAACGTTTGTTTGAGAATGGTATTATCAATATCGAAGTGGCAACACTCGCAAGTAACTACCGTAATGATACGGTGTATGGAATTTTGGACTGGATTAGTTCGAAATTCTTCACAATAGAACACGAAGAGACAAAGGAGGAATAATGGAAGCTACAGATTTCACAGTTTTAATGGAGTTGATGACCTTGACAGAGCTGGTTGATTTATCTGACCTGGAAGGGCTTGTCGAACTCATGGCTGGAAACAGCCAAACCACAGGACAGGTAGTCTAAAGGTAACTTGTCGCTAGGCTCGTCGAAAGACGGGCCTTATTTTGTGTGATATAATGCGACTAGATACAGTTGGAGGAAGTTTAGTGGGAAATAAGAATAAGTTGACGCATTATGAGCGAATGGAGAAGACGCTCGAGAGTTTGACGCCAAGGCCAGAAACGTTTAACTCGGTGTATAGGCCTGAGGAAATTCGCGCGGACCTTAGACTAGTGAGAGCTGAGAAAAGTATGCCGGATTTTCATAGGGACAAGGAGCGGAGTGATGCGAAAATTTTAGAGGTGACTTTTACTTCGATGGTGGAGACGGGTGACTGGTTTTCTGAGGAAGATCGATTTGCTGAGGATAAAAAATATGAGGCTCTAAGAACTCTTCCAGCTTCAGAGGTAGATGATATGTTTAATCATATTGATGTGATTGGGATGATCCAGAATAAGACGACGGGAGGTGAAGTGGTGCCTTTTGCGGTGGATATGACTTATAACACAACGCAGGAGAAGTTGCAGAAGAAATTTTCTTGGGCGCATGAATATGGGAATAGTGTAAGTCATGATAATGCGGCGATATCGGAATTTGGCGTGCCGGAAGTGAGGCGTCGTACGAATGGTGAAGAATATGTGCGAATTTATCCGACACCTTCAATACAAAGAGACGGTTTGAAGGTTCCGGGTTTTGCTTCGGCGAAATATTTCGAGGATATGAATGATTCTTGGAATCCGATTCGTAAGAAGGGGCGGATTCCGGTGATGCCACGTTTTGTGATTGGGTATTCGGCTGATCTTGCGGATGTGCTGGCAAAGGGGAGTCCAGCGGCTGAGATTAAGGAAAAATATGGGGAGCAGGAGTATTTGAGGCGTCGAAGAGATTATTTGATGGCGGAAAAGCGAGCGAAGTGGTGTACATTGATGGAATGTGCAGAGCAGGCGAAGCAGATTGCGGCGATGGTGGACCGTTTGCCGGAGTCGATGGTGGAAAATATGGACAAAAAAGAGCTGGCAGAGGCGAAGAAGCAGATTGCAGCGATGAAAGAATATTTTTCTGGGGCACTAGAGATGGCGGAAAGTAAAGCGAAGACTAATGAGCATGAACGGGAGGCGATGCTTTATGCTCAGGGAGATAAGGTACGAAAGATAATTTCGGCCGAGAGCGAAGTGGCTTATAGTAAATGGTCTTAGCCTGAGGTTGCGGACTTAAGTTTTTGTGGTCGTGACTCCTGATTTTTGATGTCGTGATTTCTGTCTTTGACAGGGCGAGGTATTTATTGTATAATAGTAGATACTAGTCTAATAGTGGGCTGGCTTTGCCTCGATTTTGGGGTGTTCTTTAGGAAGGAGATACGTATGAGTATCAAGAAACTGCAGGGATCAAACGTAACGTATTTTACGCTTGAGGATTTCAGTGTACGCGGCGGCTTTAATATTATTGCGGGGCCTAATATCAATAAGTTGTTTTCGGCGTGTAAGTTTGCGCAGAGTGATGATATTAGAAAGGCGGCAACAAGATTTGAGGTGCTTCAGAGTGAAAAGGTTAATGAACCGGGCATCAATTTGAGGCTCGGAGCAGTACCTACTCGCAGATGGAAAATACTGGGGCTTCAGAATACTGTTGGAAAACCGCATTTATTCCATGTGTCTGGTGTATGCGAAGTGGATTTAAAATATAGCGACCATAAGGACAAGAAATGGAAGTATGAGCTCAAAGATTTTCATGCGCAGTATAATGTTGAGGAACATACTGGTGTGATTGTATTCTTTGACCGCAGTTCTTCAGGAGGGGATGGATCGAGACAGATGACGTTTTGCGATCTTTCTCAGGATACTTACGATTAACCTTAAAATAAGGCACCCTTGCGGGTGCCTTTTGCTTTAGTTCTTCATCTTGCGGGTGGGGTTACTCAAGGCGTCTTTCATGCGCTGATTGAGGCTAGTGTTTCGTACCAAACCTCGAAACTCTGCGGGAAAAGTGAATTCAATATCACTTTCATGGTACTGAATCATGGATCTGAGGGCTTCTTTTTTTCGTTTGAGGACCTCGATTTCTGCAAGATCATACTGACGATGTTCCATGTGCAGAATGTCTTCGTATGAAATGGCAGCTTCAGTACTTGTGGCAGTGGGGCTTGTGATACTGGGATTGCGAGAATGATTGGCGCATTCAGCTTGTGTCTGATATTCATACTCTGCGTCATCAAGTTCTGCTAATTTAATCTCAATAGACTTATTGATTTTTTCAAGATCACGTGTGAGTCTATAGATGGATTCGACGATATATTCTTCATAATCGTAGATCCACTTGTGGGAATTGATCCACTCGATACTTGCAGGGTCTCTGTAGGTAATGCGGAAGTCATAATCGCTGCAGAGGTCACTTTCGAGGATAAGTCTGTTGGCTTCATCGTTTATGGTTTCTCTGATGAAGCTTTCGTATCCATGTTTTTCGATCTCATCGAGCTCGATTGCCTTGGGGCTGCCAGGCTTGATTTTTGGACTCCGGATGATATCCGGGTGTTCAAGCAGGTAACGAACGTCGCATTTCTGCAGGTACAGTGTTTCTTTGTTTTGCAGTGTATCTTTGATAAGAATCTTCATGGTTCCCCCTCCTTTGGGATGCAACTGGTGTGTAAGGTGCGTGTGCAACATGACAATATGTTGCTATGCGGGATATTATAACAGGTTCTTTAAAAATGACAAATAGGTTCCCTAAACTAACGTTTTAAGGTGTTGCACTTGAGGGGTTTGAGTAGTGTTTGATAAAAAATAGAACAGACTCCGTTTTGGAGTCTGTTCCCTTTCAACGAATAAGTTTTTGATGTAGTAAAAGAATAGGTTTTCCTACATCTGATAGATTGTTATGATGGGGGCTCATAATTATCTATCTGACTGGATTGTACAACGGATTTTTAAAAATGTAAAACATGAGCACGATAGATTTTTAAAGAATCTGGAATTTTTGAATTTTACAGAGGTGGAGTTTGGTGAAAATTGAAAAATGTTGGTGTGATATAATGAAAATATGAAAGAAAATGATGAGACACGTGAGGAGACCTTGCAGGACAGTAGAGAGGAAACCTTGCAGGATAGCAGGGAGGAGGCGCCAGCTCCTCAGTCGACAAACTATTTGATGACCGGGGTAATTACCTGTGTGGCGGTGGCCGCGGCGGTCTTGATTCGCTACGTGAAATATAAAGCACACACTAAGGGTATGTAGAGAATTTTTTAAAAAACTATTCCAAATTTTTTGAAACGTGGTATAGTTTAGCTACTTAAAGGTTATAGATATAAGTACCCGTATCTGTTGGGGAAAAAGCTAGAATTCCTTGAGTGAAAAGAAGAGTCGAAAGCTCTTCTTTTTTTTGGTTTTTGGTTGGGGGGGATTTTAAGCGCGTTTATATTTTTCAGGTCTAGAGTGATTTGTTCTGAAAATTAATTCTAGGACATAAACACCGAGTTTTTCCCTGTCTTTTGGATAGATTTTTTGGAGAGTGTGGAGGGCAGCACCGCGGGTCAAACCTGGAAGGACTTTTTCTACACCTTCAGCGTCTAGCATTTCTGCGATAGTTTGATAGATCCTGACGTCTTTTACGTCAAACTCATTAAAACCATAATTTTCAAACGTAATAATGTCGCCTTTTTGAGCTTTCTTGATTTGTGGATAGCCAACGCGGATCTCAAGTGTCTTTTTGCCGCTCTTTAGCTGATCAAAATAAATTCTTTTGATTCTCCAGATGTGTTTCTTTGTCATAAAATCCTTTTTATTATTAAATCATAAAATTATTATTAGTCAATTTTTAAGCAATAGTCGTTTTTAATGGGTACTGTTTTTTAATATTGACTATGAAAGATTTGTTTTTGCTTATGTTTGACATTAGGCATTTTATACAATATAATAGGCAGCGACTTGGCGGAAGAATCTTTTCGCCAGGTTGCAGGAAGCGTCTTGACGCATTCGTCTTTGCTAGAATTGCCGCTGAAAAGCGTAGTCCAGGAAGAGTATAAGTCACTTATGTTTTTACGTATGGGCTTGAAAGACTTAGCTTGGGCCGTGTGAATTCGGACGGCAAAACAGTTAGGCTAGTCAACCTCCCCCTCCAAGTTGGTTGCATCACTAGCTATGCTACGGAATCCCCACTCCTAGAGCAAAACTGTCGAAAATCTCCAGAACACACTTGAGTATTATGTTGCGTCACCACCAACAATCTTCATCTCAAAGCACCTTTAAAGAGCAAAGACGAAATTCCTGCTGCCCCGACAACTGTCGGGGCTTTTTCATGCTTTTGTATTGATGATTTTGAAAGAGTTATTGTTTGTTGGATTCCGTTTGTGGGTATTGGTTGTGGGTATTGTTTGTGGGGCGGCCTAGTTTGAGTTTTTATTTTTTGGCAGTGACGCGATAGTAGGAGTGAATGTTTTTGCCATCAAAAGTCAGGTCCATGAGGAAGCCCGTGACGCTATTTATCGTGACATCTTCGGCGAGGACGGTTTTGAGAACCCTGAGAAGGAGCGGATGGGTGTAATAGAGTCGGGAAATTTTGGCGAGTCGCTTTAAGTTTGGCATGATATTTTCTGTGAGGTCGGTAACTTCAATATCTTTGGCACCTGCTTCTTCGAGATATTTTTTAAAATCACCAATGTACTGGTCGAGATCGGTGACGCGCATGCCGGCCAGGGTAATGCTGGAAATTCTTTTTTCAAAATCTGACATTTCAGATCTTGGTTTTGGTTCAAAAACGTCAAACGTGATAAAAGTGCCGCCTGGTTTAAGCTTTTTCATAATTTCACTGACGACGAGCTGTTTATTCTGACTATAGCAAATAGTTTCGACGCCAAAAATTACGTCAAAAGAATTATCTTCGAGATTTTTGAGGTTGTGATAATCGCCTTCGATGAGGGTGACGTTTTCTGGAACCTTATTCTTGAGAAAGTTGCGATTTGGGATATCGAGTGCAGTGAATGAGACATCTGGGAAAAGCTCAGTGAGGTACCTTGTATTACTAAGCTGGCCGGCACCAACTTCGAGAACTTTGTTGCCACTTTTGATGAATTTTGCGACATATTCAGCTTGTCTTACGAAGTCGGCTCGATTGAAGGTGTGGTCGCTGGAGATAGCCATGTGGATGTTGCCACCACCGCCAGAGTGGACGTGATTATAGAAAAAATCGGATTTTCTGTAGTATTTTGCGATGTCTTGCTGTTTGGTGCCGTGCGCGAGGAGGGCGTCGAGATCGTAATATTTTTTGATAACGGAGAGGCGCTGGTTGAGTTTGGCTTCCTGATTGAGTTCTGGTTTATTCATATGGTTATTATAATAGATAAGCGTGAGAATTTATAGCCAGTTTGTTGCAGGGGCCTGGATCTTAATGTGAAGGTTGACAGTTTGGCATAAACATTTTTGTGGATCTGAAGAAGAAAACACCCCTCCTAAGAGGGGTGCTATTTTTTTGCGAATTTCGAGTTTATTAGATTCTTCGAATCATTAAGCTTTCCTGGTACTATGTCCTTTGTGGATACTCAGACTTTCGCTTTGCCGTGATCAGGTTCGCGGTACCAGATGATGTTTGAGGTGGTGGCAACCGGGAGCGTGAGATTCTGCTTCCTGAGATCCTGATAGGTCCAGACATACCACTCGGCTGGCGTATTGTTGTCGCCTTTAGAGGCGTCGACAAGCCAGACGAGCTGGCCAAATTCCCCTTCGTTTGGCAGGATGCCGATGTAGTGAGTGTCGTCACTTCCGGCTGCCATTTCCGGCCATTCATACTCAGATAACTCTTGCCAGCCATTGAATTCAAGAACTTCATTCCAGTGCTTGGCATCAAAGTTGTGCTCTCCAGGCTTGCGTTCGCCGGGAACAGGGAGTTTCGGCCAACCACCGCAATGCTTCTTCATCATCCAAGCGACATAGCTGGCGCTGTGACGAATGACAAAATTGCATGAATCGGTGACAAGCGTGTAGGAATCGCCATCGGATTCCGGCCAGTCTGCAAAATCAGAGTTCGCGTACGGATAGTTCGTGGCGCCGGTCTCCATGATAAGACGATAAGTGTCGCGGCAGAGTTTCCGGACGATCCGGTTTTTCTGCCAGGCAGAACAGGACTGTTTTGCGAAGAAATTCGCTAGGTTAATCTTTAAAGTGCTCATAAACCCCTCCTTATGTTGTGGGAAAATACCCGATGTTGATATTATACAATGAAATATTGGAGTTGTCAAAATAAGATTATGAATCTATAAGAAATTTATCGTTATTGTGATAAAATTTAGTATTTTTGTAGATATTGCGTTAGGTAAGTGCCATTCTTTTTTATTTAATGGATTACAGTGCTAAAACGAATATATGCATACATTAAATCTAGGTACAAAGAATAGTCATAAATATTTTCCCGAATTTATGATTAGGTCATTTTATGGGAAGAATGCTGTTAATTATTTGGACGCAAAGTCTGGGAAAATAATAAAAGGTCCAAATAGTAATAAGTTTAATGCAAGGGTTGGCTGGTATTCTGATAAAAACGAAGAGATTCTAAATAAGGAAGCCGAGCAGAAGCTTCAGCAACTTTCTATTGTGCTCAATAAAAAGGCAAAAAGAAGAGACCGCGATTTTAGTAAGTTCAAGATGGATCCTGATGTGGTCTATCGATTTTTCACATACCAACTTATTCGTGATCCGACCTATTCTAAAGTCCTACTTGATGGGCTTACGGCGAGAGGTGGTATAAAATCTCCAAGGAAATTGTTGTTGCAGGAATTCCAAAATGAGGCAATAAAATTAGAGAATGCGGTGCACTTTATTTCGGATGCGTTAAAAGAAGTGTTTGCCGTTGTTCTCGAGCCTAATTTTACAGATTCTGAATACATAGCAGTAAACGTTCCTGTTATGGTAAATTTTACAGATGGAAATACCTATATACTAGTAGTATCTCCCCATGTGGCTTTTTGTTTGGTTTCTTGGGAGCTTCATAATAATCTCAATCTTGGTTTAGTACGGGATGATGGCTCGAATTTTGTTTTTAAAACTAACGAACGTATTATGGCTCATGCAATAGCACATGAACCGCACGAAGTACTAGGACGCAATTCGGAATACCTTAAAATGATTCATCAAGACACAAAATCAAAGATAGTAGGCTGGAGCGGTGATTAGTAAAATATGATAATATTGATATTATAACAAGGATAATAGGAAGAAATTGTGGCTAATAATATTCAAGATTTAGAAAACACCCTTTGGGCAGCTGCAGATAAAATGCGTGGTAATGTTGCAGTAACTGATTATAAGTATGTTGTTCTCGGTTTAATTTTTCTAAAATACATCTCAGATGCTTTTGAAGAACGCTATGAGCAAGTTAAAGCTGAAGGGTATGGTCTCGAAAATGAGCGGGATTCTTATACTGCAGAGAATATCTTCTTTGTACCGGAGGAAGCGCGCTGGTCTTATATTTCAGAACACTCTAAGGATTTTAAGATTGGTGAAATTCTTGATAACGCCATGGACGCAGTTGAAAAAGAAAATCCCACCCTAAAGGGTGTACTCTTCAAGGTTTATAATAGCCCGGATATGCGAAATGCGCGTATTGGTGAAATTGTCGATCTAGTTACAAATATTAAGATTGGTGATAAAGAAGCGGCGGAACGCGATGTTCTTGGACGTATCTATGAATACTTTCTCGGTCAATTTGCTGAGAAAGATGGTCAGAAAGGTGGTGAGTTTTACACACCGGCTTGTCTAGTACAGACCATGGTTGAAATTATTGAGCCCTATAAAGGCCGTGTTTATGATCCGTGCTGTGGTTCTGGCGGTATGTTTGTGCAGTCTATCAAGTTTATTCAACGTCACCAAGGTAATACGCGTAATATTTCGATTTATGGTCAAGAGGCGAACCCAACTACTTGGAAACTAGCAAAGATGAACCTTGCCATTCGATCTATTGACGCTAATCTCGGCAAATTCGCTGCAGACACTTTTCGCGAAGACTTACATAAAGACCTCAAGGCTGACTTTATTCTAGCTAATCCACCATTTAATATTAGCGATTGGGGACAAGAGAAGCTCGTAAATGATCCACGTTGGAAATATGGTATTCCGCCAAAAGGTAATGCAAACTACGCCTGGATTGAGCATATGGTCTCTAAACTCTCCGTAACTGGTAAAGCGGCAATCATTTTCGCCAACGGCTCACTAACAGCCGGTGGTCAAGAAGCCGAAATCCGCAAGAAGTTGCTTGAGGCCGACCTAGTTGACTGTATCTTGGCGATGCCATCAAATCTCTTCTATACCGTGACTATTCCATGCGCAATCTGGATCATTAATCGCAATAAAAAACAAAAAGGTCACACATTATTCGTTAATGCCACTAAACTTGGCACAATGATCAACAAGAAGCTACGCGAGCTTACTGAAGATGATATTAATAAGATCGCAAATACTTACCACGCGTATGAGAATAATGATGGATACGAGGATATCGCTGGATTTTGTAAGAAGGCTGACTTAGCCGAGATTAAGGCCAATGGCTATATCCTCACTCCGGGCCGCTATGTTGGAGTAAAAGAAGACGTGGGTGACGGAATTCCGTTTGAAGAAAAGATGAAAACTCTGACCGCCGAACTTAAGAAAAACTTCGAAGAATCACATCGTCTCGAAGAAGAAATCAGAAGGAATCTTGGAGCGATTGGGTATGAATTGTAAACTTTCTGATATATGTAAATATGGGAAAGATAAGATTGATTCTTCCTCGCTGACGTCGTCAACATATATTTCAACCGAAAATATGCTCCCAAATTTAGGCGGAGTAACATTGGCGAGTTCGATGCCGACGATAAGTAGTGTTTCAAGATTTAAAAATGGCGATATACTTTTATCGAATATTCGACCTTATTTTCAGAAAATGATATTTGCCGATTTTGATGGCGGCTGTTCTAACGACGTCCTTGTCTTAAGGGCTAACGAAAAATGTATTTTGCCGGAATATTTATACTACTCATTAGCACACAAGAACTTCTTCGATTATGTCACAAAGACTGGCAAAGGGACAAAAATGCCGCGCGGAGATAGAGCGGCGATCTTGAAATACGAGATTAATGTCCCAGAAGTTCATATACAGCAAAAAATAATAAAAATCCTATCATCCATAGATAAAAAGATTAAGAACAATAATTACACAAATGATAATTTAGAGAAGCAAGGATCTCTACTTATAGATAATTACTTAGAAAAATGCAATAACGAAGTAGAACTCTCCGACTTGCTTGATTTTGTGAATGGATTCGTATTTTCTAGTAAAGACTATTTAGACCAAGGTAGATATAAAATTATTACGATTAAGAATGTGCAGGACGGAAAAATAGATTCAGCAGGAGCTTCTTGCCTGAGCGAGAAACCTGACAGAATGAAACCGGAATGCGAATTGCGAATCGGAGATATCCTACTATCATTAACTGGAAATGTTGGTAGAGTTGGCGCAGTCTGCGAGGACGATCTCCTCTTGAATCAGCGCGTGGCGAAAATTAATCCTAAAAACCAAGCGTTACTTCCTCTCCTATATTTTATATTTAGGCAAGAGAGTATGAAAAGCCATTTAGAATCAATATCAAAAGGTACAGCACAACAAAACCTCAGCCCAGTAGAAATGTTGAAGCAAAATATTAAATTCAATCAAGAAGAAGCTATAATCCTTTCAGAAACTTTGCAACCAATTCTAGAGAAAATTATAAAGAATAATATTGAGAATCAACACCTCACCAAGCTTCGCGATACCTTGCTTCCAGAGCTATTAAATGGTAAAGTAGATGTAAGCAATATTGATATCTAATTAGACAAATAGTTATTTATATTTCATAATATAGCTCCAATAATTAATGGAGTTATATTTTTATGCAAAACGAAATAATTTTTCGGATTGTTGGCGATATGAAGAATTCGCTGACCTACTATCAACTTAATAGGTTAAAGGAATCTCTGATCGATAACCTGAGTGGTCTGCAACTTGTGGCACCACCAGGTAAGAAAGATGAGATAATCATCTTAAATGAGAATAATAATCTACTCGAGATTTTCTTGTCGGCAAAACAAGTCGAAGGGTGTTCTGAGCGAACGATCGTCTATTATCGCTCAATAATAAATCGTCTTTTTTCTTTTGTAAGAAAGTCAATCCGTGAAATATCCACCGATGATATTAGATCCTATCTGGCGAGATATAAGGACGATACGGATTGTTCCGGGACGACAATTGATAATGTGCGCCGCATATTCTCAAGTTTCTTTGCTTGGCTGGAAGACGAAGATTATATTATTAAAAGTCCGGTCAGGCGGATTCATAGGGTGAAATCGCGGATATCGGTCAAGGAGACTTTCACGGACGAAAATCTCGTGACAATGAAAGATAATTGTGGGAATATACGCGATTTGGCTCTATTGGAATTTTTGATTTCGACTGGCGTGCGTGTCGGTGAAGTTGTTAGATTAAAACGAAATGATATTGATTTTGAGAATAGATCTTGTGTAGTACTTGGAAAAGGTAACCGACAGCGTGAGGTTTATTTTGACGCAAAAACCAAAATACATCTCGAAGAATATCTGGAAACACGGCATGATAATAACGATGGCCTATTCGTCTCCATGCGCGCTCCGTATGGAGATTTATCCATTTCTGGTGTAGAATTAATAGTAAGGAATATAGGAAAAATTTCAAATATAGGAAGCGCATATCCTCACAAGTTCCGGAGAACATTAGCGACGATGGCGATTGACAAGGGGATGTCTATTGAGCAAGTACAAAAACTTCTCGGCCACGTTAAAATTGAAACTACGATGCATTATGCAATGGTTAGCCAGAATAATGTGAGAATGTCGCATAGAAAGTATATCGGATGAAAAAGATTTCAAAGCTCAAAGATGTCACTACTTATATCGCTCGAGGAATTACACCTAAATATATAAACGAAAACGGCGTAACAGTTTTGAATCAGAAATGTATACGTGAAAATACGATCATCTATGCCAACTCAAGACTGCACGATATCTATGCTAAAAGTATGTCTGACGAAAAGATACTTAGACAATGGGATATTCTTATTAATTCTACCGGTGTAGGAACCGCCGGAAGGACTGCACAGTTGAAAAAAATACCCAAAAGAGTCATAACAGTTGATAGTCACGTGACAATCGTTCGTCCGAACATAGATAAAATTCACCCTGGTTACTTAGGCTATTACTTAAGTTTCATTGAGGAGCAGATAGAACTATTGGCTGAAGGCTCTACTGGTCAAACTGAAATTAGTCGCTCAAATTTGGGAGAACTTAACATAGAATATCCAGAATCGACTAATGAACAAGATGCGATTTATAAGATATTGTCAAAAATTGACAGTAAAATTTTATTTAATAATCGCACAAATGATAATTTGTGTCACATCTTATACTATCCTGATTTCATTAGATAAATGATAATTTATATAGCTTAGGCAAAACCTTATTTAAGGAAAAAATTGATGGTAATGATTGCGCAGAAAAAAGAAAGCTGGGAAGCTTCTTCCCAGTAGTAACAGGCAAAAAAGACGCTAATGCGGCCGCAGAAAATGGCGAATACCCATTCTTTACTTGCTCAAGACAAATTAGCCGAATTAATGAATACACGTTTGACGATTCAGCAATTTTACTTGCTGGAAATGGAGATTTCAATGTAAAGTTTTATCGCGGAAAATTCGACGCATATCAGAGAACCTATGTTCTAATTCCGGAAGATAAATCCTTATTAGGTTTTTTATACTGGGCGATATCTATTAAGCTCTCGTACATAACTTCTAATTTTAGAGGATCAGTAATTAAATTCATCACAAAAGGCAATATTGAGGATTATGAGATATCTTTTGTATCGGATCCAAAAATCCTTAATCAGTTTCAATCCTACCTAGAGATGATTGAGGCCAATAACTTCGAAAACGAGTGTCTTACCAAGCTTCGTGATACCTTGCTTCCAGAGCTATTAAATGGTAAAGTAGATGTAAGCAATATTGATATCTAATTAGACAAATAGTTATTTGGATAATTAGTATAGAAAGTAGGATATGAACTTTGACGAAAATAGTCTTGAGTTAATGACTATTGATATGCTCCGCGAACAGGGGTATGGACATCTTGTGGGTGTAGATATTCCACGTGACTATCACGATGTGATTCTAGAGGATAGGCTCTTTGCTTCTTTACAGAAAATTAATCCAACGCTTCGAGATTCGACTATCAAGGATGCAATACGTCAAGTTAAAAATCTTAGTCAGAATAATTTAATCAGGAATAATAAAGAATTCAGTCGTTTTCTGCTTAGTGGGGTTCCAGTTTCCGAATATAGCATCGAAAAAGGTACTGTAAACACAAGTGTTTATCTTATCGACTACGATAATATTGAAAATAACGACTTCCTAGCCGTAAATCAATTCACAATTATTGAACATAGTGAAAAGCGACCAGATATAATTATTTTTATCAATGGTCTTCCCCTCGTTGTTTTTGAACTAAAGAGTATGACGCGTGAGGATGTGAGTCTTGAAGATGCTTATCGTCAACTAAAAAACTACATGAACAATCACATTCCGAGCCTATTCTACTATAACCAATTTCTCGTAATTTCAGATGGTGCAACCGCCAAAGCTGGAACCATTACTTGTAACTACCAGAGGTTTAATGAATGGAAAAAGACCAGTATTACTGATGAAGTGGTAAATCATAATACACATGAGCCGTTAATTCGTGGCATGATGAATAAAAAGACCGTCTTGGACCTTATTAGAAATTTTATTCTCTTCCAAGATGATGCTAAGATTCTTCCGGCATATCACCAGTATTACGGTGTAAAGAAAGCAATCGAGTGTACTCTAGCATCTACAGATGGACGAGCTGGTGTGATTTGGCATACTCAAGGCTCTGGTAAGAGCTTATCGATGGTATTCTATGCTGGGAATATGATTACTAAAATGAATAACCCGACGATTATTGTTGTAACCGACCGAAATGACCTAGATAACCAATTATTCGAGACATTTGCAAAATGTCAGGATTTCTTGCGTCAAAAACCAATTCAAATAGAAAGCCGTAAGGATCTTATTGAAAAACTTGAAGACAAACAGGCCGGTGGTATTATCTTTACTACACTCTGGAAGTTTGAGGAAGAAACTGGTTTCCTCTCAGATCGTAGTAATATCCTTGTTATTGCTGATGAGGCACATCGTAGTCATTATGGTATAAATGGTTCAATTAAGATTGACCGTGAAAATCTTACTGCTGAAAAGAAATATGGTACGGCAAAATACTTACATGATGCATTTCCAAACGCGACGTATATTGGATTCACTGGAACACCTGTTGAGGTAAAAGACCACTCTACTACTAGTGTATTTGGTAATATTATTGATGTCTATGATATGACTCAATCAATCGAAGATGGATCGACAGTTCCTCTCTATTATGAAGGCCGCATGGCGAAGGTTGGACTGAATACACAAGTTCTTAGAGAAATTGATGAATATTACGATTTGCTAAACCGTGAAGAAATGGCCGATGAAGATCAGATCAACCGTTCCAAAGCCATGATGACTAATATCTCACAGATCATTGAGGATCCAGATCGTCTCGAAATGATCGTTAAAGATATACTTAAACATTACGAAACACGTAAGAGTATGACCGCCAATAAGGCGATGATTGTGGCTTATTCACGAAATGCTGGCTATACGATGTATAAGAAGATTCTTGAGCTTCGCCCTGATCTTTCGGAGAATATATACATGGTTATGACACCAAGTAATCAGGACCCAGAGGATATGGCTATCGCCATCGGAAGTAGTAGCCAAAAGAAAGAACGTGAAATTAAATTTAAGGATTCAGGTTCTAGGTTTACGATTGCTATTGTGGTGGATATGTGGCTAACTGGGTTTGATGTTCCCTGCCTTGGCACGATGTATGTCGACAAACCAATGAAAGCACATAACTTGATGCAAGCTATTGCTCGAGTAAACCGTGTCTATAAAGATAAGACTGGCGGCTTGATTGTTGATTATATTGGTCTTAAGCAATGGCTGCTTGATGCATTAAAGACCTATACTCAACGCGACCAAGGTAAGATTGTAGATGATGAGGAGACCCTGAAAGTTCTCAAAGATAAAATTGAGCTAACAAGAAACATTCTGCATGAATTCGACTACTCTGGATTCGCTACTGCTGATAATGTTGATAAGTATCGTCTCATTAATGATGGTGCAAATTATATTCTTGAAATCGAAGAAAGACGTAAGAGATTCCAGAAATGTTCTAGCGATGTCAAAAATCTATACTCTATCACATCTGGTTTGTTAGATGAAGACTTGAAAGCCGAAGTCTTATACATTATTTCTGTACGCTCATTTATTAATAAGCTCACGCAACCAGATGGTAAGCTTGATGTTCGTCAAATTAATGAGGATGTGGCCCAAATGCTGCAACAGGCCATACAGGACGATGAATTAATCCAAATTGGGGAAATTAAACGCGGAAAGAACTTGAGCTTGCTGAATGATCAAATTATTCAAAGGCTAGCGAAAATGCAACAGAAAAATATTGCAGCCGAGATTTTGAAGAAAGCGCTTAATAATAGTATTAAACAAGTAGCGACAGCTAATGTAGTTTTGGCGGAAAAGTTCTCTGAAAGATTTGAGCGAATTACTAAACTTTATAACGACAGAACATCTGTTGCTGATATCGAAAAGATCCTTGAACAACTTATCTCATTACATAAAGGTATTACTGAAGAAATCAAAAAAGGCAATGAATATAATTTATCTGATGAGGAAAAAGCCTTCTTTGATGCGTTGGGTGACGACCCAGAAATTAAAGACCTAATGCAGGATGAAACTCTCGTAAGAATTGCGAAAGAGCTAGTGGTGGTGGTAAATAATAATATGACTATTGACTGGTGTAAGAAACGCGACACGCAAGCTAGGATGAGGATTGAAATTAGAAAATTACTAATTAAATATGATTATCCGCCAAACAAGAGTAAAAAAGCCGTTGATACTGTTATTAAACAGGCTGAGCTTAAATGTAAAAACGAATTAGAATCTTTAGTGTAAGTTATGTTAAACCGGTAATTATGGATTAGGATAAAATATATGAAACCAGACGCAACATCAATTCTATCTTTTATAAATAGCGCGGATAAGACTTTTGTGATTCCTGTCTATCAGAGGAATTATTCTTGGAGTGCTGAGGAGTGCGGTAAATTGTTTGAGGATTTGCTTGATTCTATGAAGACTGGCAAGCGCCATTATTTTGGAAATATCGTATTCTACGCTAAAGAAACTAACGCCTGGGCAGGATACTCTGAGCTCATTCTCATTGACGGACAACAGAGAGTTACGACGACCATGCTGCTTCTTGCTGCAATTCGTGATGTTGAGGAAGATGAAAATAAATGTTCTAGAATAACAAACACCTATCTACTAAACAGAAATAGCGATACTAAGGAGCGAGTGAAACTCAAACAGATTGAAACTGACAGGGATATTTACGAGTCGATTATTAATGGTGAATTTGATGAATCGTCAGACAGTAATGCGGGAAGAAATTACAAAACATTCAAGCGACTGATTCGTGAATCTGGTGTTAAAACTGACGATATTCTAAATGCGATTAATAACCTTGAAGTTGTGGCTTTGGATCTGAAATTAAATGAAAATAAAGAACGCACAGAATCGCCACAGATTATCTTTGAAAGTATCAATGCTACTGGAAAACCATTATCTACTGCCGATTTGCTTAGAAATTACCTGCTGCTCGGCATAGATGATTCAGAACAAGAAAGATATTATAAGGATTATTGGCTGATTATCGAAAAAGGTATTGGTGATGCTAATATTTCTGACTTCATTAATAAATATTTGATCATGAAAATTGGCGATAACGTAAATAAAAATACGGAATATGCCGAGTTTAAAAAATATCTTTCTAAAAATAATATTGAGGCGATTGACGCACTTAAAGACCTTGCGCATTATGCAAAATATTATGGATGGATACAAGAACCAGAGAAGGCGAAGGATTTTGATAAAAAAGTTTCTCTCCAGCTTGAAGACTTAAGAGAACTTAAAACGGCTTCCATGGCGCCACTACTTCTATTCTTGTTGGAAAAAGCCGATGACGATGCCGTGATTGGGTTTAACTCGAATGAACTGCTAGAAGCTTTGACTGTTTTGGAGTCTTGGGCGTTTCGTGCTCGCGTGGTTAGTGCGTTAACAAGTGGTGCGTTTAATACAATTACTTCGACGAGTCTCCTAAATAATTTGAAGCGTGCTACCGAAGACGATTATCATAATCAGATTAAGTTTGAACTATCTAATTATCGTACGTATGACATCTGGCCAAATGACGATGATTTTATGGAGGCATTCAAGAAATATAATTTCTATAAGAACTATAATAAATACGTACAGCGAAAACTTGAGAACGCAGTCTCAAATGATCATCATAACTGGCGACCAGATTCCATTGAACATATTATGCCGGAAACTCTCAGTGCGGATTGGAAGAAACGGCTGGGTGAAAATTATAGTGAGATTCATGGTGAATATTTGCATACGATCGGGAACCTGACGCCGCTCAATATGACGGATAATATTATAAATTCCAATGACCCGTTTGCCGTAAAGCTTCCACAATATAAATCATCTAGCTGGAAGTTGACTCGCGATGTTTATGATGATTTTAAAGATACTGAAAACTGGGGTGTGGCTGAAATTAATAGTCGTGCGGAGAACCTTGCGTATAAGGCGTCGAAGATTTGGTTTGGACCTTTGCAACGCGAGAGACAAATTGAAGCTGACGTGAAGAAGAAAACTGATGATTATCGTCGGATCCTTGCAGGCAAACTTGCTTGTGAAACAATTTTTCATATTAAATACACCAAGGGTGAGAACGGGAATGGGCATCTGATTGATGCAAGGATGCGCATCGAGGTTATTAATGATAAGCCACGTTTTATCGTGATGGCAGGGTCGAGGATTTTTCCTTATGCTCTTGAGGGGGTTAAGCCTACGTTTGAAGATAAGATTAGGAAGTGCGGATGGCATGATGAGGTGGTACTTGAAGAGGATATTAATATCTTTGAATCACCTTCGGCGGCGTCGTGCTTTGCAGTTGGTGGGTCATCGAATGGCTGGACTTGGTGGATGAATAGTAATGGCGAAACTTTGGACGAGATCGTGGCAGGCGATTTGGAAAGAAGTTACGAGGAGTAAAACACATGTTTCATATTATCGGAATCGATTTCGGATCAACTAATGATGAGAGAAATTGTAACAAAGAGATGATGTTATAATATGGTTATAGTGAATAATCCTAAACACAGTGAGCGATCTGAACAAATGGTTGGCCCAGGAGATGTTTCTTATGTTGCCGCGCAAATCTTAACAGTTGCTAAAGAGTTGGGTATTAATGCTGATGCTGGCGGCGCTAGTATTGGCCCTACATATACCAAATTTGGGTTTACGATTCTTGACGATTTATTTGATGATGGTATTCTGGCGAGTTTTGAAGAAATGCTCGCAAACGAATTGCAACGTGGTTCTGCTATAAAATGTACTCGTATAGATAAGAAGTTGGCGATAGTGGTCCCGCATATAAGACGTTTGTATCCAAATTTTAAGCAATATCTTACAAATAAAGCTAATAATAAAGATCAGATTCCTTTACTAATAGGGATGGATATTGATGGAAAAATTTTTTACTCGTCTCTGGATAAAACCTCAAATATTCTAATATGCGGTAGTTCTGGTTCTGGCAAATCGATGTTTATTAATCAGATTCTTTGTTCATTGATTTTTAATTACAAGCCAGAAGAGCTGGGGCTAGTGTTAATTGATCCAAAAGCAGTTGAACTCGACTCATTTAAAGACCTTAAACATTTGGTATTTCCCTTTGCAAGCTCAGTAGATAAAACTGACGATGCACTTACGTGGGTGATAAATGAAATATCTAATCGAAAGACCAATAGACGGGAGAAATATAAGCCAATCCTAGTTGTAATTGATGAATTTGCTGACTGTGCAGCTAGGAATAAAATGTTTCATACCCAAATAGAGTTTATTACTGAAAATGGTCCAGCTTTCAATATCTTTATTATTATGTCGTCGCAAAACCCTCGCTACTTCATTTATGGTAACCACAAGGCTAATGACGATTTAAGCTATAAAACATTGAATAAGCTTTTCAAGACTAAAGTTATATTTCATATGTCTTATGATTCAAAAAAATTAATTAACGAAGATGCAGGTAAATACCTATTAGGAAGTGGTGATATGTTTTTTTCTTGCGAAAATAAGTGTTTAAGATTGCAGGGATTCTATATTAAGGATGATACAATTAAAAAGCTCTGTGATAATAATTTATGCTAAATAAAATATATGATTACCTATAAAATAATTTACGATATTACGCAAGACGCCTATGACTGGTTTAATTCCATAAATAATTTTGGTGGAATGAAAAAAAAGAGACCCAAAAGATGTTAAAATCGCTACTTAGATCGAGGGGGCTAAATTTTTCGGAAGCGAAAAAATCCTAATTCCCTACCTCAATGAAAGAAATACTAGAGTTGAGATGGCTCCAGAACGGTTCAAGGAGATTATGGAAAATGAGCTAAACGAGAAATTTGGATTAGCAATTCAGAGATTTGAAGAGGTAACCGGGAAGCCGCTAGCAATTAATGGTTGTGCTAAAAATCGCGCAAAAGAAATTAAAAAAAATTCGCCAAACTCGGTTTCGCCAAGTGAAGACCTACTCTTTCTAATAACGACTTTTCCGGCGATGATTGTCTATTATGAAGAAGGCGTGATTTTTACCTACGCAAAAATTGATAATGAATTATGGGGTATGCCACTCGATGGGATTTTGCACGAACTGATGCATTTTCAGACTAATTATTATTATAGAGAGAATCCAAATTCAAAAATTTCTACCCTATCTGAGTACGAATACTATATATTAAAGGAATCTTTGACGGCACTGCTTGATGAATTTTGGAAGCCAATTATGACTTTGCCCGATGCAAGTTATCCAGAATTTCAAGTGTTAAGAGATAAAATACGAAAGTATTATTATGAATGTCGTGATTTTGACAAACTAATGGAATATGGTGCAAAAAGAAGTTATTTCTTGAGATCTTAATTTAGAAACCAGTCGCATAAAGTTCAGTAACTTGTAATTTTACGATGGATGTACTATACAATATATAACTTGTGAATAA
>ERZ773213.15-NODE-15-length-165692-cov-5.935304_pt1 | contig 165692 bp, 178 predicted proteins | sample MGYA00580996_ERZ773213 | MGnify/ENA primary metagenome ERZ773213 (study PRJEB29015, sample SAMEA2738152) | human oral metagenome | biome: human oral; feature: human-associated habitat; material: saliva | place: China | collected 2197 ...
AACCCCCGAATGGCGGGACCAGAACCCGCTGCCTTACCACTTGGCGACATCCCAATACCTTTCAATTATATCAAAAAAAATTTTAGTTTTCAAGGTTTTTTAAAAAACGTTACGTTGACATTTTATCATTTTTCTGTTATAATTAAAAACATTAAGGCTTAAGCCTAGAACTTTTTGGAGGTTTTTTATGGATTATAAAAACGCAACCCTAGAAGAGCAATTACTTGCTGCTATCTTTAATGATGAATTATTTTTAAAATTTGAGATGGGTAACGATAAGATAATCGAAATGCATCCACGATCAGCCTATGATCTAGATAAAGAAATTGTCGAAATCCATGGTTCGGCAACAGTAAATCATCTCAAGGGGATTACAAAAAGAAGCATGGAAAAAACCCAAGATGAAAATATTACGATTTGGGTGACCAAAGACTTCAAAGTTATAAAAAAGGAGTCTTCAGAGCAAATCGAAGAGAAAATTCATATAAACGAAAGCCCCTCTTTAATCTCAAAAGATGATCTCGAAACCCCACCATTTTATAAGTATAAACACACCTTATAGTTAAAGTCGCAAAATGCGGCTTTTTTAATACGCTCAAGCTTGCAGTTTTAAAATTAATATTATAAAATTTTATCAATAAGCTTCTCGGTTCGCCGAAATACAAAAGCTTATGGAGGTTCGTTATGAACATTTTTGTAAAATTAATCGATCAAGCCGTAAGCGAAAAACAGCTTTTGGCAAAAATCGAACAAGCGAAAGCCGTAAAAATCGAAGGGCCGGCCGCGAAAGAGGTTATCGAAAAAATCGAAGACCTTCTAAGCGGAGAAGAATCGTTCGAATTTGTAGCAGGGTCAAATATCTTTGGTGAAACAACAATTAAACTTGTAGAAATTTTAGATATTTTTGAAAAAGCCGGCCTGAACGATGCGGCGTATTATTATTTCATTAGATGTGAAGAAGATATTTATGAGATTTATTGTCAAGCGGGCGAAAATCTCAGGATTTACAAAAATCGCATCAAGTCTTAACCTCGCTCACCTGCGGGGTTTTATCTTGATTTTTTAGCAAAAAAATGGTATAATAACAGAACGCTCGTCTCGAGCAGTACTTTCAGAAAAGAGGTGAAAAAAATGTCAAGCTTCAACATAAGTGGTGCCGCATTACGACAGCTACAAGATTTAACGAAAGATAATCCTTCAGGGAGATTTACCAAGGAAACGGCAAACCATGTTTGGGATTATATTCAAAAATATTGCCAACTAAGTAAGTCACAAACCTATTTTCGCTTTGAAAGCGCTGGCCAGATTTACGACGTAGACATCGTAGCTAATTCGCTCATAATCTACAGAGTGAAATAGTCACCTTAAGCAAACCCTCAAAATGAGGGTTTTTATATTGATTTTTTTATTTTTTTATGATACAATATAAAAAGTTGCCAGAGACAGTAGCCGCCTCGCGTTAGCCAGGCTTAATCCGCTACCTAGGAGAATACTTTTTCTATTATCTGCCAACGAGTTTTGAAGGGAGGCTTTCAAAACGCCAGAATCTTAACAATTAGGTCGAAAAAATACTAACCAAAAAAGGAGTTTTTATGGCATTATCACGCGATAAAAAGAACCAATTGGTTGCTGAATTAAGCGCCGCTCTAAAAGACGCAAAAATGACAGCTTTTGCTGAATACAAAGGTTTGACAGTTGCCGACCTTCAAGAACTTCGAAAAGAAGCTCGTGAAGCTGGCGTTCAAATCAAAGTTGTAAAAAACCGCCTAGTGCGAGTTGCAATGCAAGAAGTTGAAGCTCTAAAAGAATCTGACACTTCTGCGCTAAAAGGTCAACTTGTTTATGCAATCTCAAACGAAGATGAAATTGCTGCCGCTCAAGTTTTGGGTAAATTTGCAAAAACTCACCCAGATCTTAAACTTGTTGGTGCTTTTGCCGACAATGGCGACGTAATGGATACTGCAACTGTTACAACACTTTCAGAACTTCCAAGCAAAGACCAACTTATCGGTCAAATCGTGGACACACTTCTTTTGCCAATCAACGCGATTGCCGGTGGTCTTACAAACGAAGATTTGGAATTTCGAAAAGCAACCAATTAATTTATTTTAAGATATTAACTATTTAATTTTTAAAGGAGTCGAAAATGGCTGACATTAAAAAATTGGCTGAAGAATTGGTAAAATTGACTATTCTTGAAGCTAACGAATTGAAAGAACACCTCAAAGAGGAATACGGAATCGAGCCAGCTGCTGTTGCTGTTGCCGCCACTGCCGGTGCTGCTGACGCTGCTGACGAAAAAACAGAATTTACAGTTACTTTGAAAGACGCTGGTGCTCAAAAAGTTGCTGTTATTAAAGCAGTTAAAGAAATCACAGGTCTTGGACTTGGTGAAGCTAAAGCTATCGTTGACGGTGCTCCAGCACCAGTTAAAGAAAAAGTTTCTAAAGATGAAGCTGAAGAAGCTAAAAAGAAACTTGAAGAAGCTGGCGCAACTGTTGAGCTTGCTTAATTTTAATATAAAACTAATCGACCTAATTTAATTAAGATTTTCGAAAATCGCTCAAAATATGGGCGATTTTTGTTTTTTATAAAGAATATGTTATCGCTATTGACTTTTTTATGTTTTTATGTTATTATGTTAACCTAGAGTTTGAGATGACTTTAGGCGAAGGTTATAAAATCTCATCAAAGGAATCTTATGGAAAAAAACTTAAACAAATCAAAAACTCAACAATATCTTTTAGATAACGCTTACGCCGAATGGGCATTTAATGCAAATAAAGGTTTTCGAAACCAACCATCTTATAACGAATATTTCGCATTAGAATCATTGCCGGAAAATGTTAAAAGAGCAATAGATGATCTAGATTTATCAAATCTTGCTCTCATTGATGAAGGGCAGCTGAATGAAAGCTATAACCCAGATTTAGCGCATAATGGTGGCGGCTACGATCAACTCTATGAATTATATTCCGACGGAAGATATAAAATTGAAAGCCAAGACTTTAATGTAGGTGATTTCGGGATAGGTGATCAACATCTGACAATTTATAGCGATAACGTTGAAGTGGCGAGTGTGCATTATTTTGATTTCGAAACAGAAAAACAGGGCGATAATGAAGAACTCGAAACTATTTTATGGGCACGAGATATCCTTAGAAACCAACTAGACCGCAAAAATACTAAAATGGAAGAATAATTATTCTTCCATTTTTAATTACTTTCTGAATCTATACAGTATCCCCAGCCACTATTAGTGTGAACACCCTCAAGCTCTACCAATACGGCAATAGCCTTAGCTGGAACAGATCCGCCATATTTTAAATAATACCCATCACCATCGCTTTTTTCACAAACCGTACCAAGAACGATATTCCAACTGCCCGGCTTATGCCAATCACTACCAAGTCTACTATATGTAACAATTTGAGTTGTAGTAGAATTATAGGAGCCAAAATCGTCAATGTGACCGTTTGGGCGATCGTTTAAGTATTGGCTTTTGTTCCAATAAGGTTTAAGTTTTGTCCAAGCATCATTATTTCCGTTAAAGGGAGCCCTACCACCATTATTAGTCTTAAATTGAATAACTGCAGCCAAAAGATTACGGGCGTCATTTTTCCTTGCTGTGTCTCGTTGAGATCGCCCAAGAGCAGGTACGGCAAGAAACACCATTAAAAATATCAGCCCAGCGACCGCAAGAACGAGCACAACCTCGATAATTGTAAAACCTTTATTAAGTTTATGCTTTTTCATAGCCCTAATTATATCATGTTTAAAATTAACATTCAAGAAATATTTTAAGCCTAATAAGCATAAACGTTTTTGTAAAAATTACATCATTCAACACCTAACAGATTAAAAATTGTGGAAAACTTAAAAAAAGCTTAAAATTACCAAAATATATTGACTTTTTAAGTGTTTCATGCTAAAATCTAAAAGATAATATCAAAAGAAAACAGACAAGGAAAATGCGAGGAATATGTCTGAATTACCAGAAAAACAAGTAAAACGGCTAAAAAGCTTGATTCAAGAAGCGGAAACGAATCTTGCCGCAGCCAAAGAGTTACTAATTAGCATTAGTGGCGACGACAATACCGTAACAGCTCCAAGCACTTCAATAATCGAAAGCCCTCAGGGCAAAGTTATAGAAGGTGTTTTTGACGGTCAAACAATGATTGGTCCAGATGGAAAAAACTATCCCGTTCCAGCAAACTATGCTTCAAAATCAAAGCTTGTGGAGGGCGATATTTTGAAACTTACAATTAACGAAGATGGTGGTTTTATCTATAAACAAATTGGTCCTGTTCCGCGAAAACAAATTATCGGAACTCTCATCAATCATGATGGTTCATTCTTTGTAGAAGCAGGCGGAAACGAATACAAAGTCTTGCTTGCAAGCGTAACCTACTTCCGACTTCAAGCCGGCGACCAAGTTACTATTATCATTCCTGAGGATAATACAGACACAACTTGGGCTGCAGTCGAAGCTTCATTCTAAAAAATTTGAGAGATTTATATTAGTTAAAAATTGTGCGAATCTATTGCGAGGTCGCACAATTTTTAATTTATATAAAACTTGCTAATACTAAGCGCTTATGTTAAAATATTCAAGAATAATACTAACCTTAAGCACATTGACAATAATCATAATTATTTTAATATTACAACATAAAAAACCGCCTAAGCACGGGTGGGCATCGCTTAGACGGTTTTTTATCTCTTCGACGCACCCGCTAAGGCTCGAAAAAATCGAAGCTGAAAACCCACCAAAATTCACCATAGGGTTCGCCGGTCAAAGAGGTTATTATGTGCAATATCAAGATTCTTATTTTAAAAAAGGAGGGGTAAAGAATTATTCAGATATATATTGCACACTATAACGAATAGATAGAAGTTTCATTGACAAATTTTTAAAATATTTTATCAATCCTTTATATATTATCATAAATTATGTTTCATGTCAACACTATTTTATAATTTTATGGAAATATTTCAAATAAACCTTTCAGACTATAATTATTTAAGAGATCTGCCACACATACCAGACCCTCCAAAAAAGCTTTTTATACGAGGTAAACTACCCGCAAAAAGAGTAAAAACTGTAGCAATTGTCGGAACGCGCAAACCAAGCGCATACGGACGCGAAATTGCTACAAAAATTGTAAGCGAGTGTGCAAAAAATGGTATCGTAGTTGTTAGCGGTTTAGCTCTAGGCATTGATTCTATCGCCCATAGAGCTGCGATCGACTCTGGAGGAAAAACTATCGCTGTTCTTGCGAATGGTGTTGATAAAATCTACCCTCGTTCTCATGAAGACTTGGGCCAAAAAATCCTTCAAACAAATGGAGCGATATTGAGCGAATACCCAAACAATACACCAGCTAGACCATGGCAGTTTTTAGCACGAAATCGAATAGTATCCGGTCTTGCAGATGCTGTTGTTATTATTGAGGCCGCATCTAGAAGCGGGACCTTATCGACCGCCAACCACGCATTAGATCAAGGTAAAGAAATATTTGCCGTTCCAGGAAATATAACATCACCGCTTTCTGCGGGATGCAACCAGTTGATTAAAAATGGTGCCAACCCGCTAACTTCAGTAGAAGATTTACTTGATTTTCTAATCCCTGACCGATTCGAAAAACAAACACAACTCTTCAAAGGCGACACCCGTGATGAGAATGTAATTTTAGAATTTCTTTCGAAAAACGGTACGACTTCGAGTGATGCAATTATTAAACAAACGAAGCTTTCTGCCAGTGAATTTAATCAAGCAATCACAATGCTTGAACTCAAAGGGTTAGCATTAAATAATAGTGGTGAAAAATGGAGCTTAAAGTAGATTTATAAAATTAAATATGGTATAATCAAGGGAATGAAAAAATTAAAAATTAGTGATTTTTGGATTTATAAATTTCGTTACCAAATTGGAATCGGAATTTTATCTCTCGGCTATTTAGCTATAATTATTTACACTTTATTTATTACACCAAACGGCTTAACTGCAGGTGAAATTGAAAACACAAAAAGTGCAGTAAATTTAGATTTCTCAAATATTTTTTCAAAAAATATTATAGACTTACCGTATCGTCTCCTACAAAAAATCAGTATCGATATCTTTGGCTTAAGTAATTTTTCGATTAAATTACCATCAATTATAATTTCGCTACTTTCACTTGTCTTCATAACTAAAATTTCAGGGATGTGGTTTTCGAAACGTGCATCAATCCTAGCTTCGATTATCGCAATTACATCCAGCCAATTTTTCTTTATTGCCCAGAATGGTACAAGCGAGATACTTTATATTTTTTACCCAATTTTACTCATATGGAGTGGAATGAAATTCCTAGAAACCCCAAAAAAGCGCCAAATTTTTATTCTGATTACGATTTTGGGTTTGAGTTTTTATACGCCTCTAAGTTCTTATATTGTTTTAGCGTTTTTAATTACGGTTTTAACGCATCCGCACCTACGTTTTACAATAAAAAGAACACCAAAATCGCAGAAAATTTTAGGTGTTTCACTTTTCCTAATAATTACAACACCGCTACTATTTTCAATCCTTAAAGATCTTTCGATACTAAAGATCATCTTTGGAATACCTAATAAGCTAGACTTTTTTGAAAACATTAAAAATCTTGGCCTATCACTAATTGGATTTTCAAACCCAATTAGTAACGGAATGCTTTCTCCAGTAGTAAATCCAGCAACAGCAATCTTAATCCTAATTGGACTCTATTTTGCATTAACAGCTCGACACTCTGCAAGAAGCTATCTAATTAGTATATGGACAATAATCCTAGCCTTTGTTTGTTTAACAAATACCGCAACTATTACTATTTTATTTACCCCTATATTAATCTTAACGATTACTGGACTTCAGGGATTAATTGATACTTGGTACGCACTATTCCCAAAGAACCCTTATGCACGCTTCTTTGGTTTAATTCCAACTTCAATTTTTGTCTTTAATCTATTAATCACAAACCTCTCGGTTTTTGCTTTAAGCTACCAATATTCGCCACAAATCCTTTCAGCCTTCAATCAGGACCTAGACATCCTTCTAACAAAAACTGATTCAAACCGAATTTTGGTAGTCTCGAAAAATGAAGAAGATTTTTATAAAGTTCTCGAGAGGCAGGGTAAAGCTAAAGTTAAAGATACGGCCGAAGATAACGAAATCGTAGTTTCGAAAGAAGCCTATAAAACTACAAACATTTCAGACAAATACCACGTAAAAAAGATTTTGGTTTCAAACCGTAAAGATAATTCTGATCGTTTTTATGTTTTAACGCGTAGTTGATTTTAAACCGTTTTTTTGATAGAATTAAAAGAGTATTAAGTTTTATTTTAAAGGAGATTTTATGGCAGGAATTAAAGACCAAATGAAAATGGTGCGCGAACTTCAAAAAGCGCAAAAAGAACTTAAAAAAGAGATTATTGAAGTTGAAGCTGGGGAGGGCGCAGTCGTAATTCAATTTACAGGGGAATTAAAAGTTAAAAGTGTAAAATTAGACCCTGAATTAATCGATTTTGATGATATCAAAGAGCTTGAGCATTGGATTCAAATTGCAATTCGTGACGGTCTCGAAGAAGCACAAAAAGCAGCAGCAGAAAAAATGCAACCTTTGATGGGTGGGCTAGGAAACCTAGGACTTTAATTTTCTTCGAAAGGGAAAAATGTCGCAAGTTTTACCAAAAGCTCTAATTGAAACAATTGAAAATCTCGAAAAACTTCCTGGCGTCGGATCGCGCACTGCCGAGCGGTACGCTTATTATTTGTTGAAAAATAACGCCCTAGTAAGCGAAAAAATTGCCGAGAGTCTTTTAGGGTTACATAAAAATGTAAAAACTTGCCCAAAAACTTTTGCTTTAATTTCAAAAGATGAAGAACTCTCTTCGTTATATACCGATGAAGCTCGTAATAAAAAACTTGTGGCTGTTGTTGAGGAGCCTCTTGATATTATTGCGCTCGAAAAAACCAAACATTTTAATGGAACATATCATGTTTTAGGCGGTGTGATTTCACCTATTAATGGAATCACACCCGATCAGCTGCACATTCACGAACTCGCGGAAAGAATTTCAAACGATAGCGTTGAGGAGATTATTATCGCTACAAATGCAAGCGTTGAAGGTGAAAGTACTGCACTTTATATTCAAAATTATTTGCGCGAAAAAGGATTCGAAAATCTAATAATCTCACGCCTCGCTCGCGGCTTGCCTGTTGGTGTCGATTTGGAATATGCCGATCAGATAACCTTAAGTCATGCACTCGAAGGAAGAAAGGAGATTTAGTGAAATTCGAAAACGCAAAGAAATTAATAGCTAATTCACAAAAAATTTGCGTAATTCAAGCCGAAAATCCAGACGGTGATAGTTTAGGCTCAGCTTTAGCTTTAGAAGAAATTTTGAGCGATCTTGGAAAAAGTGTTAAACTTTTCTGTCCTGTAGATATTCCAAAATATTTACGATATTTTAGCGGTTGGGATAGAATAGAAGGTTCGATTTATGAAAAATTTGATCTTTTCATAATTGTTGACACTACAAGCAACACGTTGCTTTCAAAAATAGTCGAAGATCCTCTTTATAAAAATCTACTCGAAAAAACTCCGGTTTTAGTGATTGATCACCACACCGATGCGACGCCCGATATAACATTCGAACATGAACTGGTTCTAGAAGAAGCAAGCTCAGCTGGAGAGGTTATTTTTGAAATCGTAAACGCTCTTAATTGGAAAATAAACCAAACCGCTGCACAAGATATTTTAGGTGCAATTTTCAGCGACACTCTAGGGCTTTCAACAAGTAACACTTCAGCTCGAACTTTTGAAGTTGCCGGAGAACTAACAAAACTCGGCGCAAGTTCTGCTAAATTAGAAGAATCACGTCGCGAATTATCCAAAAAAGCTCCTGAAATTTTAGAATATAAAGGACGGTTGATTCAGCGAATTGAATACTTTTTTGACGGGAAATTAGCAGTAGTACATATCCCTTGGGAAGAAATTAAAGAGTACTCTGATAAATATAACCCCAGCGTTTTAGTTATCGATGAGATGCGAATGGTTGAAGGTGTAGAAGCCTGCGTAGCAATAAAAACATACCCAGATGGAAAACTCACTGGAAAAGTTCGGACAAATTCACCAATCGCTGCGGATATTGCAGGTTATTTTGGTGGTGGTGGACATGCTTATGCGGCAGGTTTTCGAGTTTATGAGAAATATGACGAAATCTTACGCGAACTCATTACTTGCTGTGATAAAATTTTTCTAAATATGTAAAAAATAACCTTACGGAACTGTACTCTGTAAGGTTATTTTAAAAGTCTGCTCGTTCCCGAAACAGACTAAATATCTCAAAAAATTGGTGACCTCACGGGGAATCGAACCCCGATTGCAAGGATGAGAACCTTGTGTCCTAACCGTTAGACGATGAGGCCAATGTTTTAATTTTACCAAATTCAACCAAAAAAGTCAATTATAGTTTTTAAAACAAAGCCTATTGTATTTTAGGGCTACTTTTCGTTTGCCTTATTTGAAATTATTTCAATAGCTTCAGTTAATAAATTTAGCTCTTTTAAAGAAATACCACCAAAGGTTTCTTCACACCATTTAACTAGAATTTGCTGCCGAATGTTCAGTTTTTCTTTACCTAGTTTTGTAATTTCAATTTCACGAATTCGCTTATCTTTCTGTGAGTTTTTCTTTAAAATTAAATTTTTCTCTTCCATTTTAGCTAAAACTCGCGAAATATAAGCCTTATCAACACCTATTTCTTTAGAGATTTCATCTTGCGGAGCAGAAGAATTGCAAATCTTGGTTAAAATTGCAGCCTCGATAGCTGAAATATCATTTTTCGAAAGCTCACGTGTTGCATATTTTTGTGCCGAGCGATAAATTGTATTAATTTTTTGCAACAAATCAAGAATTTTTTCTTCCATAAAATAATTATACCAAATATTGTTGACTTTTACAACAATATTTTATACAATAGAGTAATCGTTGATAAATACAACTATTTTTATTAGGAGGAAGATGAAAAAATATTTTAGAAAAATAAAGCAAAATCGTGTGCTTCTAGCCACTTTATTTATAGTAAGTTTTATTCCTGTTATCTATGCTGGAACTTTTTTGGCATCAATCTGGGATCCTTATTCAAAAATCGAAAATCTAAAGATATCAGTAGTAAACGAAGATGAACCTGTCATTTTTAATGGTCAAAATATTGAACTTGGCAACAAAATTAGCAATAACCTTAAGCAATCAAGAACTTTAAACTGGCAGTTTACGGATTTAAAAACAGCCGAGAAAGATTTGACCGATGGCGACACTTTCATGATTGTGCATATTCCAAAAGATTTTTCGAAAAATTCAGTTAGTTTTTTGGGAGAAAATCCGCAAAAAGTGAATATTTCATTTAAAACAAATGTTTCGAAAAGTAAATCTGGTGAAATGATTTCAACCAACGCCGCGCAAAAACTGAGCGAACAAGTTCGAGCGCAAATTAGTGAAAACTACAGTAAGATTTTACTTTCTCAACTTTCGAATGTTCAAAACGGTTTTTCAAAAGCAGCGAATGGTTCAGAACAAATTTCAAACGGGATTGGTAGTTTAGGCAATGGTTTAAATTCAGCAAATTCTGGAGTTATAAAACTAAAAAATGGCGCGGAAAAACTAAATTCAGCAAACCAGAAAATGGCCGAAGCGAGCAATAAACTTGCTTTTAGTGCAACCGAAATTTCAAATAAAACCAATCTTTTAAGCCAAAATAGCGAAAACTTACAGAAAGGATTGCAAGATTTTTCGGCCAAAAGCGAAGAATTTTCGAATGGCTTAACCACACTAAATTCTGCGATAAGCGATAATTCTGACGCAAAAAATCAAAGTGAACACTTATTGGAATTAAATCAAAAAGTGGCAAAAATGCGCATTTTAGCTGAACAAACTAATGATCAGAATATTAAAAATCTTGCCGACGAGTTGGCGGTTTCGGCAAAAAATATTACCGCTGACGCCCAAAAAAATGCTAAAAAATCGCAAAACTTACAAACGCAATTTTCGCAAAAAATTATTCCAGCTGCGCAAAGCTTAGCGCAAAATTCACGCAAAATACAAAATTCACACAACTTACTTCTATCGGGCGAAAAACAGCTTTCAACTGGAGTTGCAACTTTCTCAACAAAAATGAACGAATTCAACACTAATGAACAAAAAATCCCTGAAAGCACAGCTCAACTTTTAGTCGGAATTAACACTTTAAACTCAGGAATACACACGCTAAATTCTGGAACCACAAAGCTACAAGATGGCTCAAATTTATTAACTTCGCAACTTTCATCTGGTGCAGAAAAACTTTCGAAAATCAATTTTTCGGATGAATCTGCCAAAGATATCGCAACACCAGTTAAAAGTGAAATTTCGAACAATTCTGGAGATGCAACATACGGAAAAGCAATGGCCCCATATTTTATTGCATTAGGTTTGTTCGTTGGAGCAATTTCGTTTAATATTGCGTTTCCGATCCAAAATAAGCCAAAAAAGAATCGTTCAGCACTTAAATGGTGGCTTTCAAGGGTAGGGATTATGGCTGGATTTGCCGGAGCTGAGACTCTAGTTCTTACAATTATTTTTAGCGGAATATTTAACATTTTACCTGCGGATATAAATTCTTTTATTTTGAATTCTTATGTTTCGGCATTTTCATTCCTTTTGATTGTTCATGCGTTAATGTTTGCTTTCGGCAGAGTTGGTCAGTTTGCCTCAATCGTTTTCATGATTTTACAACTTGCAAGTAGCGGAGGAATGTTCCCAATTGCGACAACACCTCAAATTTTTCAAAACATGGCGCCATTTATGCCACTTTACTATTCGCTAACCGCTTTCAGACAAGCAATATTGGGCGGATTATCTCAACCAATTTTCGAAAGCTCCATCTTTAGTTTGATTATTTTTGGTTTAATTTTTGGTGTTATAAGCTTATTGGCATATTACGTCAAAATGAGTTCTAGCGAAAACAAAACTCTTTCTAGTAATAAAATTTAGTTTTGACTTTTTCTCAAAAAATTGTTATAATTAAAAGGTTAATAATCAATGTTGGGAGGCGCAAGCCGTTATTACCACAGAAAGGATAGAAATGGCAAAGAAAAAAGCCGACTTGATCGAAGAAGCTAAAGCTCTTGGGCTTGAAGTTTCTGAAAAAATGACAATCGCTCAAATTAATGAAGCAATCAAAGGTGCTAAAGCTGAAGAAATCGCAGAAGAAATTGTTGAAGCTGTAGAAGTAGCTGAAGCCGTAGAAGAATCAGTTGAAGCAGCTGAAATCGCTGAAGAAGTTGTTGAAGTTGTAGAAGCAGAAGAAAAATTCGCAAAAAGCGGAAAACGCAGCAAAAAACATGCTGAAGAAGTTGCTGAAAAAGAAGCCAAAGAAGCTCGAAAAGCAGCAGGCGATACAACTCCATTGGATGGATCTGAAGCTGTTGTTAAAAAAGGTCCAAAACCAATTACTCGACCACGAATTGAACGACGAGGCAAAAAATACCAAGAAGTTGCGAAAAAAGTTGAAAAAGATACTGTTTACAGCCTATCTGAAGCTCTTAAACTTGCAACCGAAACAAACCCAGCTAAATTCGACGCTTCAGTTGAAATTCACGTTCGACTTGGCGTAGATCCACGACAAGCTGACCAGAATATTCGTTCAACAGTTATCTTGCCAAACGGAACCGGTAAAGATGTGAAAGTTGCTGTTTTCGCACCAGAAAGCGAGCACAAAGCTGCAAAAGAAGCTGGTGCAAATATCATTGGTGATGAAGAATTCTTGAAACAACTTGATAAAGAAGATCTTAACTTTGATGTTCTTATTGCAACTCCAGCATACATGCCAAAACTTGGTAAATACGCTCGTCTTCTTGGACCGCGCGGATTAATGCCAAACCCTAAAGCCGGAACAGTTGCCGCTGATGTTGCTAAAGCTGTTTCTGAAGCTAAAGCCGGAAAAGTTGAATACCGTGTTGACAAACAAGCAATTGTTCACCTTTCAGTTGGTAAAGTATCATTTGGCGTAGAAAAACTTGAAGAAAACGCGAAAGCATTCTTCGATAGTCTTGCTTCGCAAAAACCATCTTCAATCAAAGGTGCTTACGTAAAGGGTGTTTCAGTTGCAACCTCACAAGGTCCAAGCATTAAAACAGAAAACCCAATTGCTTAATTTACTAACAAACATAAAGAATCTGCCAAACCGGCAGGTTCTTTTTATATAAAATGGAAAGAATCTTTATGCTGTGATATAATATATCTATTATGCTAAAATTCTACAATACTCCTGATCGAAAAATAGAAGACTTCCAGCCAATTGATCCGCAAAATGTTAAGATTTACACCTGTGGACCAACAGTTTATGCTACACCTCATATCGGTAATTGGGTTGCATTTATTTATTGGGATATTTTAATTCGAACCTTATGCTTAAACGGCTACAATGTTACTCGCACAATGAATATTACTGATGTTGGTCATCTGGTTAGCGATGAGGACGAAGGTGAAGATAAGCTCGAAAAAGGGGCACGCCGTGAAGGGAAGACAGCTTGGGAAATTGCAGAATTTTACACAGAAGAATTCTTGCGTGGAATACACGATCTTAATTTAATTCAGCCAGATCATCTTTCGAAAGCGACAGATTTTATCCCTGAGCAAATTGCTATTATTGAAGATCTTTCGAAAAAGGGCTTCACATACGAAACGAGCGACGGAATTTATTTTGACACGAGCAAGTTTCCTAAATATGCCAATTTTGCACATCTTGATTTAGAGAATCTAAAAGCGGGCGCTCGCGTTAATTTTAACCCTGAAAAGCGTAATTTAAGCGATTTTGCTCTCTGGAAATGGTCGCCGAAAGATCAAAAGCGTGATATGGAGTGGGAATTTCGCGGTCGAATGGGCTTCCCGGGTTGGCATTTAGAATGTTCAGCAATTGCAATTAATACTTTAGGTCAAACAATCGATATTCACACCGGTGGAATTGACCATATTCCAGTTCATCACACAGATGAAATTGCGCAAAGCGAAAGTTTTACGGGTAAGAAATTTGCTAATTACTGGCTCCACTGTAACCACATGACTAGCGAGGGCCGAAAAATTTCAAAATCACTACAAAATGGGTTTAGCTTAAACGACCTTCAAATAAGGGGTTTTTCTCCATTAGACTTCAAAATGTTTGTTCTGCAAAGCCAGTACCAAACGGAAAGTAATTTTAGCTTCGAAAGTCTAAAAGCTGCACAAAATAGGCTTAAAAACTGGCAAAATATTGCAAACTTGCGCTGGCAAATTGAAGGAAGTAAAGGTGAAATTCCAAGCCTTGCAAGCAAACAAATAATTCTTGAGCAAATTAACGATAACCTCGATACGCCAAAAGCGCTTGCAAAAATTGATGAAATTTTTGGTGAAATTTTAAAAGCAAACCCAGAAAAACTTAATCATCACAACCTTCAAGAACTTTTGGAATTTATTGATGATCTTTTAGGTTTAAACCTACTTGGTTCAACTCCTGATATCCCAGAAGAAATAAAGAAAAAAATTATCGAAAGAAATGCTGCCCGAGCCGAAAAAGACTGGGCAAAAAGTGATGAAATTCGTGACGAATTGCTTTCGAAAAATATTATTCTGCGCGACACTCCAAAGAAAAGTTTCTGGGAATATAAATAGTCCAATAAAAAAATCAGCCTTTCGAAATTCGAGGCTGATTTTAATTTCTAGCTGATTTTCTTGAGAAGCTCAACAAGTCTTTCAGAGTTTTCTTCTCGTGAACGACGTTTTCGAGATTTCAATTGCTCTTGAACAAGAATCTTAGCACAAGCCGCAAGAGGAATTGCAAGAAGAGCACCCAAAAGTCCAAATGCATAAACACCAACTGTTAATACTATAAAGATAATTAACGCTGAAAGCTGATTGTTTCGAGCTTGAACCATTGGCGAGATTACATTGTTTTCAATCTGCTGATAAATCAAGAAATAAGCTAGAAAGATTAAGCCAGCAGTAGGCAAATTCAACCCAATAATTAACGCCGAAAGCACTCCTGCAATTGTCGTTCCAACCATTGGAATCATGCCGAAAACAAATAATAATACGGCAATTGGCGCTATTAGACTAATTGGAAAACCGAAAATCAATGCCAAAATTGCTGTCGCGATTGATCCACAAGTTGCGCTAATAGAACAAACTGTCACAATACTCGAGACATATCCCGAAACCGTACCATACATTCGCGAGAGGATTCGACGATGGTTTTTCTCAAGAATTTTATCAGTATAAAACACTTTAAATATCTTATCGATCAAGTCTGGCCCCTCAACAAGCATCAAGAAAGCCATCGCAAGAACCATAAATAATGAAATTATCCATCCAACAATCGAAGCGATACTTCCGAAAAATACATCGCCAATTTTCGAAACCGAAGAGTTAATTGAGCGCGTTACGGAATCGACAGCCTGAGAGATCATCCCTTCAAGATGGTTTTCCGTAATAAATCGTCGTATCCCTGATTGCTCTCCTGTATAGTTTTGAACAATTTGCGGTAAATCTTTTGAAAAGTGCTTAACTTGGTCTGTGATGATTGGCGTAAGAACAGAAAATAGCGCACCAAAAATTAGCACAATTATAAGATACGCAACTGCAGTTGCGCCAACACGATTTTTACTTGAGCCCGGCAAAATTTTTGCAATTTTTGCGACAGGCGAATTTAAGGCTAGCGCCAAAAAAGCTGCGATAATTATCATGATTAGAACATCTTTCGCGATCCATATCGCACCAGCCAATATGATAAATCCAAAAATCACAAGCCAAAAACGAATTAAAGTTTTTGTATCAATTTCAATTTTAACTTTCATAACTATAGTATAGCATATTTTTTATGTTTTCGAAAGTCGCGTTTTGTGATATAATATAGATCATGAAAAGTGAATTTTGGAAAAAAATTATCGAATCAACCGGCGAAGAAAATGGTCAAAAATTACCGTTTTTTTCATTAGCGCCAATGGAAGCCGTAACCGATGTGGTTTTTCGTCATGTCGTTTCAAAAGCCGCTCGACCGGATGTTTATTATACCGAATTCACAAATTCTTCAAGCTTTGCTAACCCAAAAGGAATTCATAGCACACGCGGCCGCTTAACTTTTACGCCTGATGAGCAGCCAATTATTGCGCAAATTTGGGGTTCGCGACCAGCCGACATTAAATTCATGTGTGAAAAATTACCAGAGCTTGGATATCGAGCAATTGATATTAATATGGGTTGCCCAGATAAGGCTGTCATTAAAAGTGGTGGCGGTAGTGATTTGATTCGAAACCCAGATCTTGCCAAAGAAATTATCGAAAGCGCAAAAGCAGGCGGTTTGCCAGTTTCAGTTAAAACACGCCTCGGTTTCTCGAGAGTGGAAGAATGGCATGACTGGCTAAAATTCTTACTTGAACAAAAAATCGAAGTTTTAACTATTCACTTACGAACAAAAAAAGAAATGAGTAAAGTTCCAGCGCATTTTGAACTAATTCCTGAAATTCTCAAATTGCGTGACGAAATTGCGCCGGACACTTTGATTCAAATTAACGGCGATATAAAATCTCGTGCACAAGGGCTTGAACTTTGGCGAAAATATCCAAAAATTGATGGAATTATGATTGGTCGAGGCATTTTCGAAAACCCATTTTGTTTCGAAAAAAATCCACCGGAAACTGCTCGAACCTCAAGTGATTATTTGGATTTACTTGAACTTCAACTTGATTTGTTCGAAAAATATTCTCGCGAGCTTGAAAAACGCCGCTTTGAACCTTTAAAGCGATTTTTCAAAATTTATGTGCGAGAATTTGCTGGCGCTAGTGATTTGCGTGCTAAATTGATGGAAACTAAAACGGTTGATGAAGTTCGCGAAATTTTGAAGGACTTTCGAAATGCCGCGCAAAAATAACAAGAAAAAAATTAAGTTTGAACGTTTCGAAATGCAACTTTCGAGTTCGAAAAAGAAACGGTATCCCTCAAAACTTGAAGCTGAACGAGCTGCAGAATATTTAATGGCTCTGGATTTTTCGCTCGAATTAAAAGTCTATCAAGATTTGGACGGCGGCTGGTATTTAACAAAACAAATTTAATTTTTAAATTTAATGATTTTTTAAGCTTTTTATGCTAAACTATTATTATGGATAAAAAAGTTATTGTTTACTCAACAAGCTGGTGTGGCTTTTGTTCTGCCGAAAAAGATTGGCTTGAACACAACGGTGTAAAATTCGAAGATAAAGATATCGAAGAAGATGCTGAAGCTCGCGATGAGCTCCTTACAAAAATGGGTGGGGAATTCCGCGGTGTGCCAGTGACAGATATAAATGGCGAAATTGTACTCGGTTTTGATCGCGCGAAGCTTTCAAAACTACTAGATATTAAACGATTTTAAAAAAGGCGTATCTACCGCCTTTTTTGTTTTGCTGTTTTTTGGATTTTTTTAGCGATTATTGCAAGAATCTTAATTATAACAACAAATGCCAAGCCAACCAAAATATCAAATATAAAAATTAATATGACAAGTATTGGCATTCGCAAGAAAGAACCTTTAAAACCACCAAATTTAGTATTAATAATATTATAAAATCTTATATCAGCAATCCAAGAAAGCAAATAGATTGAAAGCGTGTTTTTCGAAATAAACCGAATAATTACATTAAGTGTTTTACTTTTAATATTAATTTTTGAATTTAAAATAGTCAAAAACAAAAATGTTGAAACAAGAACAATGCCTAAAAATCCCCATTCCGGACAAAAGGTTTTAGAAGAAATAATTCGAACCAATAAAGTATTAAAAATAATTGCAAAAAACAAACTGATTTTATATTTATTTTTAATTTTATGGTTTTTAGTTTCGCCGTATTTTCGGATAAACATACCAATAAAGTAGTATAAAAATGGCCAAATAACTACCCAGTGATTTGGTACAGCTTTCCGCAAATAATCAGGAACTTGCATTCCTAAAAAACTATCAAATACCGCTAATGTCATTGGGGCAGTAACTAAAAATAAGCATCCACCTATTGCCATTAACTGATTTTTCTTGGTTTTTAAGCTCTCGAAAGCCGCATTTAACATTGGTGACATTAAATATAAACCAATATACATATTCACATACCAGCTATAGTGGTTAAAAGTGAAGAGATTTTCGAAAAACACACGAATAAGCCCAAAACCATGAGCCTGTTTATCTGTGATCGTTAAAACCATAACTGCCGCGGCGTAATATCCAACCACTCGCAATAAATTTGTAAAAAATTTTTTGCTGTATTTAGCATTTTTCATTAAATATCCAGTTGCAATCAAGAATAACGGAACACAAGCCATCGCAACACTCCAAATAAAGGTTGCAAAAAACATTAATAGTGACCCAGATGGTAAGCCATAATAGCCCGTTCTATTGAAAAAATGAACAAGTACAACTAAAAATACAGCCAAAACTTTAATTAGGTCGATATTAAGATTTCGCTTTTGATTTTTTTCGCTCATATTATCAAATATTATATCACTATCTAATTTAAAATGATAGCGTTATTTTTCGCCAATCTTAACCACGGTAAAATCTTTTTGCGTCGATTTCATTGCTTTTCGAAAATAGTTATCGTGGCTCACAAAAACAATCGCACCAGAATATTTTTTAAGTGCACGTTCTAGCTCTTCAATACTTGGTAAGTCAAGGTGTGAAGTTGGTTCGTCTAAAACTAGAATTTGTGGATCATTCGAAAGCATTTTAATCAACTGAAAACGCGCCTTTTGACCACCTGAAAGTTCACGAATTGGCGTATCGAAATCTTGAGAAGAGAATAAATATTGGTGTAAAATCCGATAAATTTTTTCTTCGGTTATTGAAAGATTCTGATCAAGAAAAACTTTTTCAACCGCGTCTTTTAGTTTCATATCAAAAAAATCTGCGCTAATTTCTTGCTGATAAATTCCAACATTAACCGTGTCGTCAAGAAAAATTTCACCATCATAAATTTCAGCCTTTTCATTTTGTGAACCAAAAATCGTTTTAATCAAACTGGTTTTTCCGGCACCGTTTCGACCAAAAATCTCTAGAATTCCGCCAACTTTTAAATCAAAATTAACATTTTCGAAAAGAATTTTTGCACCATTTTTCCCTTCAAGCGCATCGTCGAGCGAACCATAACCAAGCGCTAAATTCTCAGCCTTAACTAAACTTCGCACCGAGCGAGTTTCTTGGTTATTGATTCCAATTTTAACATTTTTAGCCTTAAGTTTTTGATACGATTTTGCAACTTTAAAATCAAGATTTTCAACATTTTGTTGGTCAATCCAAAAACTTGGTTTTTTAATTTCTTCAAGTTGTTCAAGCTCTTCACGCGCCTTTTCTTCAAGCCTTTTAAAACGCCGAATCGTATCCGGATCGCGCGCTTTTTCTTTCATGCGCTGATATTCTTTTGCTTTATCTTTTAAGTTCGAAATACGCCGTTGAACACTTTCGAAATCGCGAATTTGATTTGTCGTTGAAAACATGTTGGCACGTAAATAATCGTCGTAATTTCCTTTAAAAATATAGCTTTTGCCGTCGCGAATTTCAATAATTCTATCAACTTCAGAAAGCACATCACGGTCGTGAGTAATTACCAAAACCGCTTCTTTTGAGTTTTTCATCCAGTTTAAAAATCGGTTTTTCGCGTGCGAATCCATAAAGTTTGTCGGCTCATCAACCAAGGCCAAATCAGCGTTTGAATGAATTATTTTAATCGTATCAACCAAACGTTTTTGTCCGCCTGATAGCGTTTTCATTTTGCGATTTTCAAAACCTCCCAAACCAAAATCACGAAGTTCAGCCTTAATTTTATCTTCAATAAAGTGAAAGTTCTTCTCTTGAAAGCGGTTTAATGCATCAGTGTACTTTTCAATTAAGGCCATGTTTTCGCCCATTTTTTCAGGAAGCTCGCGCAAGAGTTTCGAAAGGTGAGCGTATTCTGGTAAATCGTTCAAGATAAAATTTAAAACCGTTTGTTCGCCAACATTTGAATATTCCTGCTGAGTGCTGGCAACAACCGAACCTTTTCGAAAAATAATTTCACCCGAAAAATCTTGGTCAAAACCAAGTAAGATTGCAAAAAGCGTGGATTTACCAATCCCGTTTCGCCCAATTAAACCAACTTTTTCACCTTCATTAATGCTAAAATTTACATCTTGAAGAAGTTGTTTATCACCAAAAGATTTTTCATTAATTTTAACGCTAAGAATCATGATTATTTCTTTATTTTTCGCTTGAGTTTTTCAAACCAGTTTTGTGGTTCTTGCTTTTTCTTTTCGATCACAAAATTATAGATTTCTTCAAATTTCGAAATTGTAAAGTTTAGATCGTGCTTTTTAATGATTTCAATACCGTTTTTCGAAAACTCTTTAGCGAGTTTTTTATCATCAAGAATTTTCGAAATACTTTCAGCAATTTGGTTAACATTATCGGTTTCACACAAAAAACCATTTACACCATCTTGGCAAATCTCTTTAACCGCACCAACATCAACACCAATTACAGGCTTACCGCAAGCGGCCGCTTCAAGGAAAACAATTCCTTGAGTTTCGGTTGGGCTCGCAGAAACAAACACAGTTGCCGCACGGTGAAAATTCACCAAATCTTCGCCAAGTTGCGTTCCCATAAAATGAACGTTTTTCGAAATACCAAGCTTATAAACCAAGTTTTCGAGATTTTGCCGGTCGGTTCCATCGCCAACAATCACGAGCTGAGCTTTTTTATTATTTTTTAGGACTTCATTAAATGCTAAAACTAGAGTTGAAATATGCTTTTCAGCATCAACTCGACCAATATTCATAACAATTGGTAAATTGTGTGGCAAGTTAAACCGTTTAAAGAATTCTTTTGGTGGTTTTGTAGGAGTAAAACGACTCAAATCAATCCCGTTCGAAACGGCTTCGATTGGCATTTTGGCTTTTTCGGGATTTTTAAAATGGCGCTCAATCGCTTGGCGAGTTGGCATTGTGGCGTAATCCGCCTGAAGCGCAAACCGTTTAGTGTAAAGCAAAACCGTGCGATTGATAATTGGTGAAAGTGGAGCAAGCATTTTTAAATTATCGAAAAGGTTTTCGGGGCTAGAATGGTTAGTAATTACTACTGGAATATTATGCCTTCGTGCGTAATCGATCATTGCTTGACCAACAAAAAGTTGCAATTGAATATGTGCGACATCTGGAGTAAAGTTATTTTCTTTACAAAATTTGCGGATTTCAAGAATTGGCAAAAGTGAAAGTCGATAACCATTGTGAAGATAAATTCGAGGAATTGTAATTCGACCGCCAGCAATTTTACGCGGCTCCGGTAAAGCTTCGGTTTGATTTGGGTAAAAAGGGAAGTTCGTTGAGCTCAAACGAACCACACGATAGCCATCGATTTCTTCGATATAATATTCACCAGTTTGACTTGGCGCAAAAACCACAACTTCGTGCCCGCGCGCCGTCATTTGTTCAGCCAAGTTTTTCGAAAAAACTGAAATTCCGTTAATCATTGGCCAGAATAAGTCAGAAGCAATTGCAATTTTCATAAGCTTGATTATACCAGATTTCACCAGAGAAATCAATTTTCGAAAAAGTTTAGGCTTGTAGATTTTAAAGAGACATGTTTAAATTTATTCATAACTTTTAAGTTTGCATTTTGATATAGAAAGAAGTGATTCATATGTTCGAAAAATCTGTTTTCGAAAACCTTAAATCTACTCGCGACCGAGCTTATCAAGCAGTTAGGTTTGCGAGAGAAGAAAAAGATCGTTCCGGCAAAGAACTCTCTAAGATTCGCGAAAAGCTGAATGATGCTTGGGCGAAAGTTGATTCCGCAAAAAATAAGAAAAACCAAGAGTGGAACTTGATTAGTTCTGTTCAAACTCAAATTGACCGCGAATGGGAAGTCTACAAAGATTTAAAAAATTCAACCTCGCGAGATATTGATTACGCCAAATCACAACAAGAACACTATCATGAAGAATCACAACGACTCTTCAAACAAGCAAGTGATGCTTATAATTATGGTGATAAATCAATGGCGCCATATTATTCAGCTCAAGCTAAAGAAGCACGCGAAAATCGCAATTATTGGTCTGGAGAGGTTCGAAGATTGATTGACTACACAAGGAGTATTCAAAAACCAACCAACAGTGTAAACCGAACAGCTTTTAATGTTGCTCGTGATGAATTTGACAGAGCTAAAGAAGAATATTCAAAAATCAAACAAGAGTTTGATGAAGCAAAAGAAATTCACGAAAATAATTCAAATAACTTTAATCGTTGTAAAGATGAACTCAGTCAGGCCAAAAAAGCAGTCGACGATTATCGTATTGCTGGACAAAAAGAGTCGGAGCGAATTAAAACCGAAAACGATAATCGTTGGGCGGAACTAGAACGAATTGCACAAGAAGCAGAGCTGAAGTATTCTGGTAGTCGAGAAATGCAATATATTGATAATGATGCTAAAGTTATGGTTAAATCTGGCTATGACAGGAGACACCACTGTGTTGTTACCGACATATTAATTACCGATAGAAGGTCGAATAACGGGCTTAGACTTCATTTATTGATTGACGAAAACGGAAAAGAAATTCATCGTCACGTCAGAGATAATAAACGTAGGCTTTAATTTTTGCTTTTACTTCTTTTTTTACTAGTCCGTATGTTATAATATCAACATACGGATTTTATTATGCCAGAGAAAAAGATTTTTGAAAACACTCTAGAAAAACTTATTGAAGATTGGAATAACACTAGCGGTGCTAATTTTTCGAAGGTTGCAGAGTATGGACTTCATTCTTACACTTATGCAAACGATATTTTTAAAGAAATACGAACAGTTTCGAAAAAAGAAAAAATAACACAAAGTGATTTTGAACATCTTAAAAATCTTTTAGAAAAGCAAATTGAGCTTTATTCGAGCCTAGAATTTAAAGCTGAAATCTATCGCCAAGCTGCTACAAAAATTGATAGAATTAAAGATAGGTTTGAGAGTGATGAGGACTTTGACTTGGAGGATGTAGGAACAGCCTTACTCTACAATCTAGAAATTGGCTTTGATGGGACTATTTTTAAAGAGGACCCTCTTTTGATTGAGATTGGTGAAATTGGCGCGAATATGGAGTGGGGAAACGCCGGTTTGGAAGATTGGAATAGAGTTCTTAGTAGCCTTAAGCCAAAATTATTAACCGAGTCGAACTTTAAAGACTAGATTATTAAAACTAGTCTTTTTTATAATTAAGCTTGAAACCTCAGCCCCTTGACTTATATTGAAAAGTATGTTATTATTTACGACGGTGATAGGTAACTCTATAGAACGTTAAAAATTTATTTCTTTTTAGTGTTCTATTTTTATTTTTTTGTAGAGGTTTTATTATGAAAATTAAAAAATTCACTTTAGCATCAGCAGCACTCTTGGCATCTTTCGCACTTGGCAGAGTAGCATTTGCAGATCAAGAAACTCCAGCGCCAGCACCTGCAACACTTGCGGTGACTGCACCTGAAGCAACGACTACTACAGCAGCTCCCACAACAGAAACTGCGACTCCTGTGGCTGAAACTCCAAAAGTCGAAAACAAAGCGACTGAAATCACAAAATCTGGTACTGAAATTACAGTGAAAAACCCTGAAGTTGTGATTGACCAATCTAATGGCACAGGAAAGTATCAGGAATTTACAGTTGAATATAAGAATATTCAATTTCCAGATGATATGCCTATCAACTCAGGTGATAAGGTTACAATGACCTTCCCTGAAGAACTTAACTTCCAAACTCAATATGAATTTGATGTTAGGAATCCTGAAGATGCTGTAGTTGGTAAGGCTTCCACTAATCCTGAAAATCGTACAGTCACTACTGTGTTTAATGACTACTTTACAACTCATCCACTTAATAAACAAATGTCACTTAAACTTGATGCTAAGTGGACTGATAAGGTAGAGTCAGGTAAGCCTGTATCAGTTAACTTTGATGGTACTGTGGTTACTGTGAATATTGGTAAAGAACAAGAAATTGGCAAGGATGAACTGATTGCTAAGTGGGGATCACAAGATGAAAATGATCCAACAGTTATTAACTGGACTGCACGGATTAACTATGCTAAACGTGTATTGAATTATGTAACAATCATTGACGAAATGTCAGAGAATCAGAAATTAGTTGATAACTACTTTGAAATCAAGAGTATCGAAAGTCTTGATCCCTGGATTGACAAGGGTTCTGCTATGGATCTCGTGAAATCTATTAGCAAGTCAGATCATGGATTTACTATCAAGATGGATCGCTTGGATCATATGATCTACATCAACTATAAGACTAAATTGACTAATGCAGTTAAGGATAGTGTTAATCCAACTAACAAAATTGAGCTTAAAGCTGAAACAGATGGAGCTACTTCATATAGCTATGTACAGCTTGTTGGAGGAAAAGGTAATGCCTCAGGTGAAAATAAACCTGAACCAACTTGGGAAATTCCTAATGATGCTCCTAAGTATGAGAAGCCTGAGTTGAACATTAATGACATTCCATTAATGCCACCAGCACCGATCTTAGAGAAGCCTTATCTTCCAATTGAAGATATTCCTTTGCTTCCTCCTGCTCCAATCTTGGAAAAACCTGAGTATCCAATTCCAGCAGAACCAGAAAAACCTAATACACCGGAGAAACCAAAGACTCCAGAGAAGTCTAAAACTCCGGAACCTAAGAAAGTTCAAAAACAAGAAACTGTCAAGGTTCCAGTTAAATATTCTACCGTGGCTCAAAAACCAGCAGCAAAAACATTACCACATACTGGCGAATCTAGCTCTAATTTCGCAGCCTTCATTGGTGGAGTGTTAGCTGCTATTGCAGTATCTTTTGGCTTAAAAGCCAAAAACACTAAAAAAGAAACTGAGTAAACATTCAGTTTAAGCACATTCTTCTATCACCAAATTATCGCCCTGAAAAGGGTGATTTTTTTATTTCTTAATTTCGAAAAACCCTTTTAAGCAAACTTTAAGCTAATTCCAAGCCAAAATTAAGACTGTTTCGCTATAATAAATTTTGAAAGTTAAGAAAAGAAAGGAATTTATGAATTTTATCAAACGAGCATGGCTTCATTTGAAAGCCAAAAAAGGTAAAACTGGCTTGCTAATTCTGATAAACTCGGCGATTTTAGTCTTCGTGATGAGCGGACTCACCATTAAATCGGCGGCGGATGCGGCAATTCAGAACGCCAAAAACGAAGCAGGCGCGAGCGTCACGCTTCAAGTCAATCGCGAATCGATGATGAAGAAAAATCAATCGAGTAGCAGTTCAAATTCGAACGAACCACCAAAAATGGAAATGACACCAATTTCACTTTCGGTAGCACAAAAAATTGCTAAAATGAACGGCGTAAAAAGTTATTCGTTCATTTCAACCACAACAGCAAGTGCGGGAAGCGGAATTAAAGCAATTTCTTCAAGTGAAAGCTCGAGCAGTTCAAATTCGAACGATTCAAAACAATTTGGTGGTCGCGGCCCAGAAATTCAAGGAGATTTCACAGTTGCTGGCGTAAATGCAACTTCAACCTATAGCGAATTCACCAAAGGCACAAACACGATAACCTCGGGTGCAGGAATTACAAGTTCAACTAGCGATAACGAAGCCGTAATCGAAGAAAGCCTTGCGAGCGCAAATAATCTTAAAGTTGGTTCGACTTTCGAAATCACCACAACAGTGAATAGCGAAACGAAAACCTTCAAACTAAAAGTTGTAGGAATTTACAAATCGAGCGCAAGCATTGATTCAGCGCAAGTTCGAAATACCGCAATGAACCCTTCGAATAAAATCTTTGTAAATCTTGCAACCGCAAACACGATGAAAGGAACAAGCGACACGGTTGACTCAGCAGTATTTAATATTTCGAACCCCGAAAATCTCTCAAACTTCGCGAGTGAAGCTAAGGGCGGAATCGACACCTCAAAATATCAAATCGTAACTAGCGATGAAATTTACAAACAAATGCTTCAACCGCTAAATAACGTTTCAACATTTGCACAAAATATCGTAATTCTCGTGGCAATTGCCGGTGCAGTAATCTTAACCCTAATCGTAATTTTAAGCATTCGCGAAAGGCGTTATGAAATTGGCGTTTTGATGAGCCTTGGTGAATCACGACTGAAAATTATCGGCCAGTTCTTCATTGAACTTCTCGCCGTAAGTGGAATTTCAATTATTATTGCAAGCGTTGCTGGAAATTTTGTCGGAAACGCAATCGGTAGTCAATTGTTGGCTCAACAGAATTCTTCAAGTTCTTCACAAATGGAACGAGGCGGACCTGGCGGTGCTGGTGGTCCTGGCGAAATGAATTCTTCAAGCTCGAGCGAAAGCAAATCAAGCGACGGTGAAAATTCGAACGATTCAAGCAGCTCAACAAGCAAATCTGGCGGAAATTCGAAACGACACAAACCGCAAGGAACGGGCGGACCAATTGGCGAAATGATGGGAACTATGGGCGGTTCAGCTGAAATTGACAAACTCGATATCAAACAAAACCCAGCCGACATCGCAAAACTTGGCGGAATTGCAATTCTCATCACGTTTATTTCAACAATTTTGGCAAGTATTAGTATTGTTAAACTTAAACCAAAAGAAATTTTAACAAATTAGGAGGCGAATGCTAGAAGTAGAAAATTTAAGTTATTGGTATCAAAATCGAGACGATTTCCTTTTCGAAAATGAGAATCTACAGTTCGAAAAGGGCAAGGTTTATGCGATTTTGGGTCAATCGGGGAGCGGGAAAACCACTTTTCTCTCGCTCCTGGCGGGGCTAGATTCCCCAAAAGAAGGTAAAATTAAATTAAACGGTAAAACGATTGAAAAGATTGGTTTAACAAACTTTCGAAAAAGCAAAGTTTCTACGATTTTTCAAGCGTATAACCTTTTGCCTTATATGACCGCACGACAAAACGTGCAAACCGCGCTGGAAATTTCAGACAAAAATTCAGCAAAAAATATCGAAGGGCTTTTTGAAGAAGCGGGAATTTCGAAAGATTTAATCGACAAACCAGTTTCGCGACTCTCGGGCGGACAGCAACAACGCGTTGCAATTGTGCGCGCGCTAGCAACTGGCAACGAGATTATTATTGCCGATGAGCCAACTGGAAACCTTGACGAAAAAACTACTGGTGAAATTGTAAAAATCTTTAAAAAAATCGCACACCAAAATGATAAAATTGTAATTATCGTGACGCATGAACGCGAAGTTGCGGCAGAATCAGACGTGGTTTTTGAACTCAAAAAACGCAAATTCAACAAAGTTGAGGCTATTGCATAAAAAATACTTTCGAAATCTTCAACCCACCCCTCAATAAAGATTTCGAAAGTAAAAACTAAATAAAACTCATTTTCTCCACCAAAAGCTCGAATCTAACAGGTTCGGGCTTTTATTTGCACAAAATTATTTAAAGTGGTAAAATATATTAAGCTTATGAAGAATTTAGTAATCGTAGAGAGCCCAGCCAAGGCGAAAACTATCGAAAAATATCTCGGTAAAGATTTTACAGTAATGTCCAGCGTTGGACACATTCGCCAAATTGCTAAAAAAAATAAAGCCGGCGGGCGACCAATCGAAACAAATAATAAATATAAAATTACTTTTGAAGTTGATCCAGGAAAAAAGAAAGTTGTGAGCGAACTTCGAAAAGCCGTGAAAGCGGCAGATGAAGTTTGGCTTGCAACCGATGAAGACCGCGAAGGGGAAGCAATTGCCTGGCACCTTTGTGACGTCTTAAAATTAAACCCCGAAACAACCAAGCGGATCGTTTTTCACGAAATTACAAAATCCGCAATCGAGAATGCGATTAAAAATCCGCGAAAAATCGACATGAAAATGGTCGAAGCTCAACAAACTCGCCAAACTTTAGACTGGTTAGTTGGTTTTGACTTAAGCCCAGTTGTGTGGCGAAAAGTTCCAGGCGGAAAAAGTGCTGGTCGTGTACAAAGCCCAGCAGTAAAACTGCTCGTAGAACGCGAACGTGAAATTGAAAAATTTGGTGCAAAAAGTTCGTTCAAAATTACGGGCGAATTCATCGTGCCAAATTCTGGAGAAATTCTAAAAGCCGAACTTAACAAAAAATTCGAAAGCGAAAAAGCTGCAACCGATTTTCTCGAAAGCCTAAAAACGGCAAATTTTAAAGTTGCAAGCGTTTCGAAAACTCCCGGTACCCGCAACCCGAGCGCGCCTTTTACAACTTCAACACTTCAACAAGAGGCTAACGCAAGGCTCGGTTTTTCAGCCAAAAGCACAATGGCAGCGGCACAAAAACTTTATCAATCTGGTAAAATCACCTACATGCGAACCGACAGCGTAAATTTGAGTAGTTTTGCGATTGCTTCAAGCGCAGATTTTATTAAGAAAAAATTTGGCGAGAAATATCATAAAGCCCGAAAATTTGCTACAAAATCAGCTGGAGCACAAGAAGCCCACGAGGCTATCCGACCAACCGGGATTGAAAACGAAAAAGTTTCTACCAGCCAAGATTTACAGAAAATCTATACATTGATTCGCAACCGAACGCTCGCCAGCCAAATGGCGCCAGCACAAATCGAAAAAACTACTGTTAAAATTGAAGTTTCAAACCAAGAATATTATTTTGAGGCAAAAGGCGAAGTTGTTGTTTTTGATGGATTCTTAAAGGTTTATTCGAGCGGCAAAAAAGATGAATTTTTGCCAGAACTCGCCAATGGCGATAGTTTGAATTTTAATGAAATTATTGCGAAAGAAGTTTTCTCGCGCCCACCAGCACGCTACAGTGAGGGTTCGCTCGTGAAAAAACTCGAAGATTTAGGAATTGGTCGCCCTTCAACCTATGCCACAATTTTGGACACGATTCAAGCACGTGGCTATGCCGCAAAAGGTGAAGGCGAAGGTAAACCTCGCGACGCAATTCAAATTTCACTTTCAAAAAATGAAATCAACCGAGAAGTTGTTCAAGAAAAAACTGGCTCTACTAAAGGTAAACTCATCCCAACAGCAAGCGGAGAAGTTTTAAGCGACTTCTTAAACGACTATTTCAATCAAGTTGTAGACTACGGTTGGACGGCGAATCTTGAAAATGACTTCGATAAAATTGCCGTTGGTGATGAAAATCGGCTTGAAGTTCTTGATAATTTTTATAAGCCTTTTCATAAATTAATCATGGAATCCGGCGAGATTGATCGCAACGCTGTGGCGCCTGCTCGCGAGCTCGGAATTGATCCAAAAACTGGCCGAAAAGTTTTTGCACGCTTTGGTCGTTTTGGTCCAATGATTCAATTAGGTGACAATAAAGTTGAAGGCGAAGAGGTTAAATTTGCACCAATGCCTGCTGGAGAAAAAATCGAAACCGTCTCACTTGAAAACGCGCTAAAAATGTTCCTTCTTCCGCGCCATGTGGGAAAAACTGCTGACGGCAAAGATATTACTTCAAACATTGGTCAATATGGCCCTTACATTAAGGTTGAAAATACTTTCGTAAGCATCAAACCGATGTCACCGTTTGAAATTACCGAAACCGAGGCGCAAATGCTTTATGAAGAAAAATTAAAAGCTGACGAGAAAAAAGTGCTTAAAAAGTTTAAAAATGGAATTAAAATTTCTCGTGGTGGATTTGGTCGAAAATATATCGCCGACGACGAGGTTAAGGCGCTACTACCAAAAGATTTAGATATTGAAAAAATTACCGAAAAACAAGCAAGTGAATTAATTGAAGTTGCAAAATCACGAAAATCTGGCAAAAAAACCACAACTAGAAAATTAACTAAACGAAAAACAACTTCGAAAAATACTAAAAAATCCGTTTCGAAAACGAAAAAATCCGAAAAATAGCAGTTAATATTTTATTATAAGCGCAAGCATAATGACATAAAAGTTTAAAAAATAAATTTTTATGTCATTTTTTATTGTTTTTTACAATTTTGTGGTATAATATAAATAAAGAAGAGATAAATGGTATTGACAAGTCGTAAGTATTATTTATAAATAATACTTCGTTTTTATAGTAATATTAATTTTAACAAGGGAATTATGGAACAAGAAAATCAGATTCAGAACGAAAAAGTCCAATTAATTCAAACGGTTATTTCGAATGCTCTGCAAATTATTGACCAGCCACGAGAACGCGAAATAATTAACCGCCGCTTTGGGCTTGGCGAAAAAAAGCAAACACTTGAACAAATTGGTGAAAAGCTCGACATTACTCGCGAGCGTGTTCGACAGCTCGAGAAGGCTGCACTTATTCGACTAAAAATTGCTGCCGAAAAGGGTAATATTGAACATTTAGCCGAAATCGAGAAAAGCATTATTCGAAATCTCGCCGAAGTTGGACGGATTTCAAAAACAAAAGAACTCGTTGAAAAAACTATTGAATCTGAAGCCGACGATAATCAAATTTTTAACTTTTTATTCATTGCTGAAATTAGCTCAAAATTAGTACTAGTTCAAGAAAACGATAAATATCGTAGCGCAATTGCTAATGCAGAATACGGCGATGAACGAAAAATTAAAAAATCAATCGATGAAATTGTCAATATCATCAAAAAGAACAAAAGTCCAATGACATTGGATCAACTCGACGAACAGTTGAGTTATGAACACCCAAGCCAGATTAATGCAATTGCTGGAATTTCGAAACTTCTTGCAACCCTAAATGGTCTTTGGGGCTTAGAGAAATGGCCAGCCGTAAATCCAAAAAATATTCGTGATAAAATTTTTGTGATTTTAGAATCTCACAAAGAGCCAATGCATTTTTCAGAAATTGCAGAAGAAATTCGAAAGAGTGATTTTAGCCGAAAATCCGTTACTACTCAAGCAATTCATAACGAATTAATCAAAGATAAACGCTTTGTTTTGATTGGTCGCGGAATTTACGCTCTCGATAGCTGGGGCTTTAAACGTGGAACTGTTGCTGATATTATTACAGCTGTTTTGCGTGAAGCTGGTGAACCACTTTATCGTGACGAAATTGTTAAACGCGTGCTCGAGAAACGCAAAGTTAAAGAAACAACCGTTTTGTTAAACCTTCAAAGTAAAAAAGAATTCAAGCGCGTTGCAAAAGCAACCTACGCTTTAGCAGAAGAAGCTTAAAACAAATAAATCGCTCGTTTTTGAGCGATTTTCTTTTTCGAAAAACAGAAAAAAGCATAACCGCCATCTTGATTTTTTTACAGTTTTATGCTATTATTTAAACACTATGATGGCATTTTTTTCAATCTTATTTAACCCTTTCGTCTGGCTAACTATCGTAGCGATTTTAGCTTTTCTAACTTGGCAAAATTACAAAAAAATCGATAAACTCAACGTCATGAATACTGACAGTGTTCTTTTGGCGCTTGAGATTCCAAAAACGAATGACAAATCTGAACTTGCCGCCGAACAACTCCTTGCCAGCTTGCACGGAATTTTGCGTGATTCAACTGAGTTAAAAAATAACAACGGCGTTCAAGAACATTTAAGTTTCGAAATTGTGTCCGTTAACGGTGCAATTCGTTTTTATGTTTGGATGCCACGAACTTTGCAAAGTTTTGTTGAAGGGCAGATCTATTCGCAATATCCAACAGTCCAAATTTATGAAGCAAAAGAGGATTACACGGCAAATTCTGAGAATAAACACGTTATTTATTCTACCGAAATCGATCTGATTGAAAACGAAGCCTTACCAATCAAAACTTTTGATGGTTTTGAAGTTGACCCGCTAGCTGGAATCACCGGAACACTCGCCAAACTCGACGGAACAAACGACCAGCTTTGGATTCAAGTTTTGGCGCGACCGGTTGCAGATGAATGGCATAAAAAATCAGATGAATGGGTTAAGAAAGTTAAAGCCGGAAAGAAAAGCTTTAAGCTAGATTGGGAATATATCTTAAAAATATTTGAAGCTCTTTGGACTCCGCCAGAAGGTTCAGGTGACACTAAAAGTGAACCGTCCGACCGTGATAAAACTCGTATTTCGAAAGCCGAAGAAAAAGCCACAAAACTTGGTTATCAAGTTAAAATTCGCTTGGCTTATTTGGGTGAAGATGAAAACACCGCAAGACTTCAAATTCAAGCCTTAACTGGAACATTCAAACAGTTTAACAGCACAAACCTAAATGGTTTTAAATCTTCAAAATCTTCGCTCGATAAAGATAAAATTCGAGATTTTCAGTCGCGAATCTTCTTTGACGAGGGCTATATTTTAAACATTCAGGAACTCGCAAGTATTTGGCACTTACCACACACTAATGTGGAAACGCCAAATATTGTTTGGGCTTCGAGCAAAACTGCTGAACCACCTTCAAAACTACCAATATTGAATGGTGACCGCGCACATGACGAAAATATTTCAGCTTTCGGTTTAACTAACTTCCGCGGAATTAATCATCAGTTTGGAATGCTTCGTCGCGACCGTTCGCGCCACCTTTATATTATTGGTCAAACAGGAACCGGAAAATCTGGATCTCTTGAACTTTTGGCGCTTTCAGATATTTTTCATGGTGAAGGTTATGCAATTATTGACCCGCACGGCGATTTTGCGCAAAACAATATGCGCTTTATTCCTGAACATCGTCTAAAAGATGTGATTTATTTCAACCCGAGTGATACTGAATTTCCGCTTGGATTTAATCCGCTTGAAGTCACTGATCCGAGCCGAAAATCAAATATTTCTTCCGAGGTGATCGGTGTTTTGAAGCGTATGTTTGGTGACTCTTGGGGTCCACGACTTGAGTATATTTTGCGTTTTACGCTTCTTGCGCTTCTTGATCGACCAGAAACAACAATGCTCGATATTTCACGTATGTTGACTGATGGTGATTTTCGAAAGGAAACACTAACTTACTGTAAAGATGATTCCGTGCTACAATTCTGGAAAAAGGAATTTGGTCAATGGGGTGAAAAGCAGGTGAATGAAGCTATTGCGCCGATCTTAAACAAGGTTGGAGCTTTCACAGCTAACCCTATTATTCGAAACATTATTGGTCAACCAAAATCAACCTTTAATATTCGCCAAATCATGGATGAAGGTAAAATCTTGGTTGTAAATCTTTCGAAAGGTTTGATCGGTGAAGACAACGCCTCGGTCCTTGGTTCTTTCTTGGTGACAAAAATTCAGCTCGCAGCTCAATCGCGCGCCGACATTGAACGGCTTGAAGATCGCCGACCATTCCATCTTTACGTTGACGAGTTCCAAAACTTTGCTACCGATTCTTTCGCGGTGATTCTTTCAGAAATTCGAAAATACGGCTTGACGCTAACCGTTGCTAACCAATACGTCTCACAAATGACAGACAGCGTTAAAAATGCAGTCTTCGGAAACGTTGGCTCGATTATCTCGTTCCGTGTTTCGGTTGAAGACGCACCAATTTTAGCTGAACAATTTAAACCGCAGTTCGACGCTTCAGACTTAATGAGTTTGAATAACCGCCACTTTGTGATGACGATGATTATTAATGGTGAAAAATCAACACCATTTAGTGCAACAACTTTAACTTTGCCGAAACCTTTTAACGATCTGAGTGCAAAAATTATCGAAAACACTCGCCGAAATTACAGCACACCGCGCGCCGTTATCGAACAGCGAATTCGTGATATTTTAGTTCCACCAAAAGAACTAATGACAAAAGCCTGGGCTGAACGCAACGGTGTAGAATTTTCGAAAAAAGTTGAAGAAAACGTGTTTGCACCAGTAAAAAATCAGGGGATTCGAAAACAAAATCCCCAGAATCGAAAACCGGCAGTAAATCCACAAAATTTTGCACCAGCCCAGCCAATGCTTGGCGCAGCAAAGGTTGATTTCTCGCAAGCACCAATTGACGCTAAAAAAATCAGTCCAAATTCTGCCGAGCAAAAAGAGCCAAGTTTAGGTTTGAAAGATTTATCGAAAGCGTTTGCAGAAAAAGGAATTGAAATCCCGCAAGCCTCAAAAAGGCGCCGAAAACCACGAACAAAAAGTGTTAAGCCACAACCACGCAACAAACAAGAAAGTGAGAACAATTTAAAAATTGAGCACTAATTTTGCAAATATTTAACGAAAAACGATTGTCATAAAATTGTATTCAAGAAGAAAGGACAGAAATGGATAAAGAAAAGATTATAGAAGTTAAAAATCTTGTAAAAGTTTATCGTGATGGAAACACATTTTTTAAAGCATTGAATGGTGTTTCGTTCAGTATTAATCAAGGTGAAAGCGTAGCAATTATTGGAAAATCCGGTAGTGGAAAATCAACTTTAATGCACCTTTTAGCAGCACTCGATAAACCAAACGAAGGTGAAGTTTTCATTGATGGGCAAAATATTGCTAAAATGAAAAAACGCAACTTAAACAAACTTCGAAACCAAACTTTTGGCTTTGTTTTTCAACAATTCTTTATGAATCCAAAGGACACAGTTTTACAAAATGTAATTTTGCCCCTAAAAATTGCCGGAATTAGCTCAAGAAAGCGCAAAGAAATCGCGTTAAAGGCTCTCGAAGCAGTTGAGTTAACCGACAAAGCTAAAAATAAAGCTTCGAATCTTTCTGGTGGACAAAAACAACGCGTTTGTGTAGCGCGAGCAATCGTGAACTCGCCAAAAATTATTTTTGCAGATGAACCAACCGGAAATCTTGATTCAAAAACAAGTGCAAAAGTTGAAGATTTACTTTTTGGCTTAAACAGAGAAAAAGGAATTACTTTAGTGATTGTTACACACGATGAAGCTTTGGCGCAAAAATGTGATCGCCAAATTCGAATTCAAGACGGCCAAATTATTTCGAAAGGAGAAAACTAATGAAATTTTTAGATATGCTTGGAACTTCAGCTTCAAATTTGTGGCGAAACAAGGGTCGTACCTTTTTAACGATTATTGCCGTTTGTATCGGTTCGTTTACAATTGCCTTAACTTCTGCGGTAAATATGGGTGTAAATGATTACATTCAACGCCAGCTTTCAGTTTTTAGTGAAGATTCAATACTTTATTTTAATCCAAAACAAGAAGCTACTACCTTTGGTCCAAAAGAATATAAAGATGGAAGTAAACAAGTTAATCCAAGATTTTCGCAAGCAACTTTAAATTTAAAAGATGTCGAGAAAATCAACAAAATTCCTAACGTTAAAAAAGCAGCCTTATACGGTTTTATAACTCCTGACTACGTTCAATATAAAGACGGCAAAAAACTCACAATCACAACAGTTATCGTTGAAGCGGACGGCCAAAAGTATAACTTTGATTTCTTAGCGGGTAAAAAAGCTGTAAATCGTGGCGAGATTACGATTTCGCAAGATTACCTTGAGCCTATGGGCTTTAAAGACGCTCAAAGCGCAATAGGTAAAGAACTTAACGTTCAAATCGCGGACACTTTAACAGGCGAGAAAAAAATCTTTACTCAAAAAATTACGGGTGTAACAGCTAAAAGCTTGATTCAATCTGCAATGGTTACGGTTAGTCGCCCAAGCTATGATGATTTTTACGCATTTCAATCTAAAAGCACACCAAAAGAAGTTAAAGATAGTAGTTTTGTAGTTTTAGCACAAGTTAACGGTGAAGTTTCTAAAGAAAAACTAGACCAAATTAAAAAAGATGCTGAAAAAGCAGGCTATTCAGCAAGCACAGCTAAAGATCAAGTCGAAACAATCATGAACGTAGTTAATGGAATTACTGGTTCATTGATTGTATTTGGTGCAATTGCTCTTCTTGCGGCTAGTTTTGGAATTATCAACACGCTTTATATGAGTGTGCGTGAGCGAACTCGCGAAATCGGCTTAATGAAAGCAATGGGACTCTCAAACGGAAAAATCTTTCAATTGTTTAGTATTGAAGCAATCTTAATTGGCGTCCTTGGTTCGATTTTAGGAATTCTGCTCGCCCAAGGCGCAGGAAACGCCCTCAACCATGTCGCAACAGAGAGTTTCTTAAAGGGAATGGACGGATTTACGTTAACTAAATTTACATTACAAAATAACACAATCATAACTATAGCTATCGCCATTGTGGCCTTTTTGGCTGGCGCTTTACCATCACGAAGTGCAAGTAAAAAAGACCCAATTGAAGCTTTGAGATACGAATAGATGGCTAGAAAACACCGCATTTCACAAAATTTCTTGCGTTCGCCACGAATCGCACTAATGCTCGTTGGGCATAGTAATATTCGAAAACGCGATTTTACGCTAGATATTGGCGCTGGAAGCGGTGTTTTTACTTTTGCTCTTAGCAAGAAATCTGCGCAAGTTTTAGCGATTGAGTTTGATGGCGAAACTTTCAAAAAATTAAAGAATAATACTAAAAACCTTGAAAATGTTGAGGTTTTGCGTGCAGACTTTCTACGCTTCAACCTCTCAAAATTGCCTCAAAACTACAAAGTTTGTGCGAATATTCCGTTTCATTTGAGCTCGCCTATCATTCAAAAACTCGCAAATGCCCAAAATTCACCAAAAAGTATTTATTTAATTCTACAAAAACAATTCGCGCGTAAGCTAATCGCCAGTGAACAAAATTTCACTTCAGCCTTGGGTGCAAAGACTTTTCCTTTTTTCGAAAACAAAATAAAGAAGCCCCTTCGTAAGAACGATTTCACGCCACCACCAGCTGTTGAAACCGTATTTTTCGAAATGAAACGGCGAGAAACTCCATTAATTTCGAAAGAAGAACAACCAATTTTTAACGATTTTATCGATAAGATGTTCGCCACTCCAGAATTTTATAAAAAATATTGTGGCTTAAGGTTTAAAACCAAAAAACCAAGCGAACTAAAGGGTGACGAATGGATTGAAATCTGGCAATTTAGTAAAAATTTTGATAGAATGGAGTAATTATGGCACGAAAAATTAAGTTTGAAACAGTTAAGTTTGATAAAATTACCCCTGGCGGACAGGCCTTGGGAACGCTCGAATCGGGCAAAAAAATCTTTGCGTGGGGTGTTTTGCCGGGCGAAACCGCCAAAATTCAAATTACCAAAAATAAATCAAGTTTTGCTGAAGGCTTTGCGGTTGAAATTTTCGAAAAATCGACTGAAAGAATTAAACCAAAAGATAGCGAAAGTTTTCTTTCAACCAGCCCGTGGCAGATTTTTAATTTTGATTTTGAACAAAAAACTAAGCAAGAGCTAATCCTTGAAAGTTTCCGCCAAGAAAAAATTGAGTTAAAAAATCAAGAAGAATTTTATTCTGACGGAAAAATTTTTGAATACCGCAACAAAGTGGAGTTTTCATTTTGGTGGGAAAAATCCGAACAAGATGAAAACGACGGTGAACTAAATTTGGCGTTCTTTAGACGCGGCGGAAAGGGAAAAATCCCAGTAAAAGGCACGAGTTTGGCGATGTCAGAAATCAATCAAGCTGGCCAAAAAGTACTTGAAATTTTGCGCGCTAGAAAAACGCCAAGCCGAGATTTAAAAACTTTATTGATTCGTGCCAGTCAAAAAGGTGAAATTTCAGCCCAGCTTTATGTGAAAGATGAAAAGTTTACAATTTTCAGCGAACAAGAGCTTTCAAAACTCAACTTTAAAAACTTTGAAATTATCTTTTCGAATCCAAAGTCACCAGCTAGCGTGATTACCAAAAGACTTCAAAGCTCAACAAACCAAAAACTACAAGATTCTGTGCTGGGAATTGACTTTAATTATGCAACGGAAAGCTTTTTTCAAATCAATTTGCCGGTTTACGAGCAAGCTTTGCGCGATATGCAAAAATTCATCGACATATCAAAGCCAACGGTCGACTTATATTCTGGTGTGGGTTCAATTGGACTTACAATTGGATCGGGCGATTTAACCTTGGTGGAAATCAACGAATTTGCAGTAGATGAAATGCAAAAAAATATCAAAAAGCTAAATAGAGAAGAGACCGCAAAAGCCATCTTGGCACCAAGCGAAAAAGCGCTGGAGTTTATCAAAAAAGGTTCAAACCTAATTGTTGACCCACCAAGAGCCGGAATGAATCGCGAAGTTTGCGAGAAAATTCTCGAAATTGAGCCAGAAAAAGTAATTTATCTAAGTTGCAACCCAGCAACACAAGCGCGTGATGTGGCAATTTTGAGTAAAAAATACGAGATAACTTATGTGCGTGGATATAACTTTTTCCCACGAACACCACACATTGAAAATCTAATTATACTAAAACTAAAAAAATAACTCTCATCACGAGAGTTATTTTTATTGGTTGGTTTAGAAAGATTTGATTATCCTTCTACGCAGTTAGCAATACCGTTTTCAGTGTGAACTGACACAACGATTGAGTTACCACCAACGATTGCACCGTCGTTTCCACATCGAGCTTGGTTTGAAACAACCATACTTCCAAGAGCAGTTGGTGCATCATGAGCGCCCGTTGCTGGTGTAACTGTATATTCTTGATTTGTTGATGGGTCATTAAACCTTGAATCGTTCACAGTAACATAATTTCGAATAAAGTTACCGTTTAAAGATCCTCCAGCCCAAGGCAATGCTCCTCGGTTGTTTGAGCTAAAGTCTGTTACAGCTGCGCGCAAGCGTGAAGCGTCGTTCTTTCGTTGTGTGTCACGTTGTGATCGTTGCAATGCTGGCAATGCCAAGAACACCATCAAGAAGATAAGACCTGCAATGGCAAGTACAAGCACAACTTCGATGATTGTGAAACCTTTTTTATTGTTTTTGTTGATTAGGTTCATATGAAATTCCACCTTTCTAATGAACAATTAATTATTAGTATTTTTATTTACGGTCTGTCCGTATGCAACCATTAAAGCACAAGCACAATCATTTTGCAAGGCTTTTTTAAGAATTTTTTAAGAATTTGGTGGTTTATATCTAAAAAATTATTGCATTAAAATTTTTTTATAAGAATAACGTTGCGCCGTACGCCAAGAACCGATTGAATCGGAATTAAAACAACGAATCTCACCATCGCGAATTTCAGCAACCTCTACAAGGGCAGGGTTATAAGAAACACGTTTTTTGTAATAACGAAGCTCGTGATCTTTAACATCGTGCCGGCCAGGAAAAACCTCTAAAAATTGAACTTTTGCGCGTTCAAAAAAGTAGTTTTCGAAACCACTTGGCGGAAAGAAATAAGCTGGTTTTAAGTTCATTTTTGAAAGAATATATTGAATATCGCCCAAAGTTGCACGCGCTTCAACTGAAATAAATGCATAAACGCGACCTTTTTTGCTTTTAAAAATGGTAGCCTCGGCCGAATAACCAACCGGAAGATTGCGCGAAATAACTTCTTCAATCCCAAAGCTAACGCCAAAATGTTTTTGCAAGAATTCCTCAAGATTTTTATCAGAATAAGCGTGATTTTCCATAAAAATATTTTAGCACACTTTCGAAAAAAATGGAAATATATAAATAAGTTATGCTATAATCGAAAGTATGGATATTACGAAAGGCTTAAATAAAAATCAAAAAGAGGCGGTGGAAACTTTGAGCGGACCAATGCTAATTTTGGCAGGGGCGGGAAGTGGCAAAACCAAAACCTTAACGCACCGAATCGCAAATTTGATTGCGCACGGCGTAGCGAGCGAAACGATTTTGGCGGTAACTTTCACCAATAAAGCCGCACGAGAAATGCGTGAACGTTTGGCGGATTTGCTTAACCGCGACGCGAACGACCGATTTTTTATGCCTTGGATGGGAACTTTTCACGGAATTTGCGTGAAGATTTTGCGCCTTAAAGGCGAAGCGATTGGCGTGGCGCCAAATTTTGTGATTTATGACGAAGACGACCGACGAAGCTTGATTAAAAAAATCATGAAAGAATTACAAATTGACGAAAAAAGCTTGAAACCACAAAGCGTTTCGAGTGCGATTTCGAATGCAAAAAACCAGCTTTTAACAGCAGAAGAATTTGCAAACGGCGCAAACTGGGGTTTTGAGCAGAAAGTTTCTGAGATTTTTTTGCGCTACGAAAAAGAACGAAACAAAGCGAATGCGCTAGATTTTGATGATTTGCTTTTTGAAACGGTAAAATTGCTTCAGCAAAATAAAGAAATCCGCGAATTTTGGCAAAATAAATTTAACCACATTTTGATTGATGAGTATCAGGATACGAACGCGGCGCAATATGCAATTATTAAAATGATTGTGAACGCTGAGCGAAATATTTGCGTGGTTGGTGATGACTGGCAGAGCATTTATTCTTGGCGTGGTGCAGATTTTACGAATATTTTGAATTTCGAAAGAGATTACAAGGGCGCAAAAGTGATAAAACTGGAGCAAAATTATCGTTCAACTGAAAATATTTTGAACGCCGCGCACAACGTGATTTCAAAAAACCACAATAGAACCGATAAAAAACTCTTTACCGAACTCGGCAAAGGCGAACCCGTTTTAGTGCAAAGTGCGCGTGATGAAAGCGAAGAAGCGGCGAAAATTGCAGGTCAGATTTTTAGTTTTAAAACTGTTGGCGCACGAAAATTTAGCGATTTCGCAATTCTTTATCGCACAAATGCACAAAGCTATAACTTTGAAAAAGCAATGATTCGGTATCAAATTCCGTATAAAATTTTTGGCGGAACACGCTTTTATGACCGCAAAGAAATTAAAGATATTTTAGCTTATTTGCGAGTGATTTATAATCCGCTCGACCGCGTGGCTTTTGAGCGAATTGTGAATGTGCCGGCGCGTGGTTTGGGTGCAGTGAGCCTTTCGAAATTCCTAGACTGGCAAAGTTCGAACGGTTTAGATTTGATTTCGAGCTTACTTCAAGCTGGAGAGCTTTCAACCTTAACTTCACGCGCACGAAATTCATTAGTAAATTTGGGCGAGATTTTTCGCGAATGCCAAATTTTAAGCGAAAATTCATCAAACCCGAGCGAAATTATTGAGAGAATTTTAGAACGAACGAATTACGGCAAAAACGAAAAATTAACCGAAACCGAAGCAACTGAACGAAGCGAATACCTTTCAACCCTAGTTAGTGAAGCAAAAAATTACGCAGATTTAGCGAGCTTTTTGGAAGACGCTGCACTGATGAGTTCAACTGATGCAAAAAGTGGCGATGAAGTGAATTTAATGACTTTGCACGCCGCGAAAGGTTTGGAATTTCCCGTGGTATTTTTGGCGGGAATGGAAGAAGGGATTTTTCCACACAGCCGAGTTTTTGATACTGGCGAAGATGATTTAGAAGAAGAACGCCGACTTTGCTATGTGGGAATGACGCGCGCGCGAGAAGAATTAATTTTGAGTTATGCTGAATCGCGAGCTGTTTTTGGCCAACGAAATTATTCTAGTCCGAGCCGTTTTATTACTGATGCCGAACTAGAGCTACCGAAAAAAGAATTTGGCGGTTGGAATGATTTTTCGAAAGAAGACGATTATAGTCAAGAGGTTAGTTTTGAAGAATTTGATGATTTTTATTCTGATGAATGCGGCTTACAAATTGGCGATCGTGTGAAAAGCCCCGCTTTTGGTGCCGGTATTGTTAAAGATATCGATGGATTGGCGGTTGAAATTGAGTTTGGCAACGGCAAAATTCGAAAACTAAACGCTGAATTTGCCCGCCTCGAAAAGCTCTAAAAATTTGACCTTTCGAATTTTATTTGCTATAATTGCTATTAATAATGCGAGTTTTACAACCTATTTATTTTTATAAAAAACAACTTTTAATTGCGGGATTTGCTTCGCTTGGATTTTTGCTTCTATTAAATATTTTTGCAGTTGCGGGTAAGAATTCCGCAAAAGCCACAGGCCAGGGAAACAAAATTTTAACTGTTTTTGAAAGTGGCCAAAAAACTTCGTTCAAAACTAATGCAAAAACTGTTCGAGAAGCGCTTAAAGCACAAAAAATTAATTTCTCAAAAGAAGACAGTGTTGAGCCGGGGCTTGATGAAGAATTAACCGGCGCTGAATACAGCATTAATATTTACCGCGCAAAACCGGTAGTTATTGAAGATGGCGAATTGAAAACAAAAATTCTAACCGCAGCGCAAACCCCTCGCCAAATCGCCGAAAAAGCTGGCTTAAACGTTCATAATGAAGACAGGCTCGCTTTTGAGGAATCAGGAAACATTCTTGAAGACGGCTCAATAAATACATTAAAAATTACTCGTGCTAAAGAAATTTCTGTCGATCTATTTGGAAAAACCGAAAGTTTTCGAACACAAGCCAAAACTGTTGAGGATTTCTTGAAAGAAAAGAAAATCGTTCTTGGAAAAGATGATGGTATTTCGATTGACCTAAAAACTCAAATTGCGAACGGATTGAATTTTCGAATTTGGCGAAACGGCAAGCAAACTTTGACCGTTGAAGAACCAACAGATTTCCAAACTGAAACAATTCAAGATGCTAATAAAGATTCTGGATATAAAGAAATTAAAGAAGCTGGTGAAAAAGGTACCAAGAGCGTAACTTATGAAGTTGAAATGCAAAACGGTAAAGAAATCTCACGCAAAAAAATCAATGAAACCGAGATTAAGGCTGCTAAAAAACAAGTAGTGATTGTTGGAACAAAAACTAGCCTTCCTACCGGATCACACACCGATTGGATGAGCGCGGCTGGAATTTCTGCTAGCGACCAAGGATCAGCTAACGCAATTATTAGTCAAGAGTCTGGATGGCGAGTTAATGCAACCAATAGGTCAAGTGGCGCTTATGGTATTCCGCAAGCGTTACCTGGTTCGAAAATGGCCTCAGCTGGTTCCGACTGGCAAACAAACCCAATTACACAGCTTAAATGGATGAACTCTTATGTGGTCGGCCGCTACGGAAGCTGGCAAAATGCATATGCCCATAAAAAATCAAAAGGCTGGTATTAGTGGCAAATTTAAACTTCAATCAGAAATCTAGTCAAAAAAAATCCAAAAAAAGAGAAAATTCAAATTTAAAAAATAATAAATCCCTCGGGCAACATTGGTTGCGCGATAGATTTATTTTGGACGGAATCGCTGAAGAAGCCGAAATTAAAAATGGCGATTTTGTGCTTGAAATTGGCCCCGGCCTCGGAACACTAACTTCTTCACTCTTAAGGTATGCCGGCGATGCGGGCGAAGTTCTTTCAATCGAGTTTGATGAAAACTTGGCAAAAAAACTACCAGCGCAATTTCCAGGCAAGAATCTCACTGTTCAAAATGCGGATTTTTTAGATTTTGATCTTTCGAAACTACCAAAAAAATATAAAGTTGCCGCAAACGTACCGTATTACATTACTTCAAAAATTATCGAAAAACTACTCACGAGCGACAATAAACCAAGTGTTGCTGCACTTTTAGTTCAAAAAGAAGTAGCTGAGCGAATTTGCGCAAAACCTGGAGATTTAAGTATTCTAGCGATTGCCTCACAGATTTATGCAAATGCTGAGCTTGGCCAAATTGTTGAACGAGAGTTTTTTACGCCACCACCAAAAGTTGATTCTCAAGTGGTTATTTTAAAGGCTAGAGAACAAAATCTAATTGAAAAATTTAATCTCGAAAACAACTGCCAAGTTTCTGAAAAAGAATTCTTTCGAATCGTTAAAGCTGGTTTTGCAGCAAAACGTAAAAAAATTTCGAAAAGCTTGAGCGCTAATCTTGTAATTTCGAAAGAAAAATCTGCTGAAATTTTAGAAGCTTGTAAAATTTCGCCAGATCTACGCGCACAAGATTTAAAAATTAATGATTGGCTAAAAATTTCGAAATTATTTTTCAACCGATAAGTCTTTCTTGTCTCAATCTTTTTGTGTTCGCTGCTATTATATGATATAATTATAAGCAGTATGACAAAGAAAAAACTCTATATCACAACCGCAATTCCTTACGCAAATGGCGCGCCACATATTGGTAATGCGCTCGATTATTTAATTGCCGACATTTGGTCAAGATATCAACGACAACAGGGAAATGAAGTTCGTTTTCAAGTTGGGACAGACGAGCATGGAAATAAAATTGCTGAAAAAGCAGCCGAAAATGGCTTAACCCCACAAGAATATGTTGACGGAACTGTTCAAAATTTCAAAAATTTAATGGACAAAATGAAAACAACTTACACGGATTTTATCCGAACAACAGATTCGCATCACGTTGGAGCTTCACAATATATCTGGATGAAACTTCAGCCTTATATCTATAAAAATACTTACGAAGGCTGGTATTGTACAGGTTGTGAAAGCTTTTACACTGAGAAAGAAGTGGCCGAATCACATGGAGTTTGCCCAAACCACCAAAAACCTTTCGAAAGACTTTCGGAAGAAAACTATTATTTGCGAATTTCAGAATTTACTCCAAAAATTATTGAAGCGATTGAAACCGATCGAATGAAGATCGTTCCAGAATATCGTAAGAAAGAATTTTTAAACTTTCTGAAGGGTGGACTTGAAGATGTTTCAATTTCACGACCAAAAAAGAATCTAACCTGGGGAATTCCAGTCCCTGGTGACCCAGAACAAATTATGTATGTTTGGATTGACGCCCTAGCAAATTACCTAACCGTTATTGGCTATCCTGACATTCCTGAATGGGAAGATTTCTGGCCTGCAAACGTACAAGTTATTGGTAAAGATATTTTGCGTTTTCATGCTGGAATTTGGCCAGCAATGCTACTCGGTCTTGGATTACCTCTACCTAAAACTCTGTTAGTTCATGGTCACATTTCAAGCAACGGTGTAAAAATGAGTAAATCTATCGGAAATGTGGTTGATCCAAATGAAATTATCGATAATTACGGATTGGACGCTTTTCGATATTACTTCTCGCGCCACGTCGCCACTCAAGATGATGGTGATTTCACTTGGGAGAAATTCGAAAATGCTTACAATAACGAACTAGGTAATGATTTAGGAAACTTGGCCTCACGCGTAGCAAACATGGTTAAACGCTATCAATCTGGCGTGATTGGCGAAATTCCTCGCGATGAACACGACCGCCACACCTACAACAGCTATATGAAAGGCTTAGAATTCAATAAAGCTATTGATGAAGCTTGGGGATTGGTTCGCGCACACAATCAATATATCGAAGGTGTAAAACCTTGGGAGATTGCTAAAAAAGCAAAAGAAGATAAAGATGAAGAAAATCACTTAGCGGAAGTTCTTGCGCACTCAGTTTCAGGGCTTCTTCAGATTGGTGAAATGCTTAAACCTTTCATGCCTGATACAGCCGAAAAACTCCAAACAATTTTTGGTAGCGGTGTAATTCGTGATGAAGAGATTGGATTACTTTTCCCAAAGATTTATCTTAAAACTGAAGATCCGCGTGCCGCAAAAATTACAGCAGCACAAAATAAGCAGCAATCTAAAAAATAACCAAAGAACCTCGGCTCAATGCTGAGGTTTCAACTTTTCGAAAGGATAAAATGAAAATTATTGATTCGCATTGTCATATTCACGACAAAAATTTCCCAATTTCGCAAGATGAAGTTTTTGAAAATATGCAAAACGCTAAAATTTCGAAAGCAATTTGCATTGGTGAAAATCTTGAAAACTCAAAACTTGCAGTCGATTTCGCAATCGAAAATTCTCATAAAATTGAGCTTTTCTCAGCAATTGGCGTTCATCCACATGAAGCAGAAAAATATGATCCAAAAGAGTTAATTGCAGAGCTTGAACAGCTTTCGAAAAAACCAAAAGTTGTAGCAATTGGTGAAATTGGGCTTGATTATTTTTATGAAAATTCAAATCGTGAAGCACAAAAAACGCTTTTTAAAGCACAGCTTAAACTTGCGCAAAAATTAAATTTACCAGTGAGTTTCCATGTTCGTGAAGCTTTTGAAGATTTTTGGCCAATTTTTGATGAAGTTTCGAAAAACGGTAAAATTAGTGGCGTTTTACACTCTTTTACAGATTCGAAAGAGAATTTGAATGAAGCTCTAAAACGAGATTTATTCGTTGGTGTGAATGGTATCTCTACTTTTGTAAAAAAGCCCGAAGAGCTAGAAATGTTTGCCAATATTCCACTTTCGAAAACTTTGATTGAAACAGATTCGCCGTTCTTAGCGCCAAAAGGCAAACGTGGAAAGCCGAATCAACCTGCATTTTCAAAATTAGTGGTTGAAGATTTAGCAGAAAAACGACAAATTTCAGTCGAAGAAATCGCCAAAATTACGTCTAAAAACACTGAAGAGTTATTCAATATCTAACATCGTCACCTTATTGACAAATGTATAAAAATATGATACAATCTAAACATATTTAGAGGCAAAAAATGAACAATTCTGACAAAAGTTTGTACCAAATTCCATATTCTTCAGAAGCTCCCAAAGAGCCAGCTTTAGAAAAACCAAGAATAAAGATTGCCTATGACCTACCAAAGCAGATGCCTTTAAAACCCGTTAAACAGATTCAAAAGACCGCTTTACTGCAAAGAAAGGGAACGCAACAAGTTAATATTTTCGATGAGATGTTCGCAAAAAGTGCACAAATTTTATATCTTCGAAATATTGCAGAAGAAGAAATTAGAAATACGCACTTTAAATATACTAGAAAATCTTTCCTAAAAAAAGCAAAAAAACACGAAAGCAACCAGCTTTATTATAAATATCTCTTCAATCAGTTCAAGAAAAATCCACAAGATATTTCTCGAGCGTTAATTAATCTTGAAAGCAAAGTTGGCGCACAAATTTTTGGGCCAATCTTACATGGAACTCGACGCGAATTCTTTGTGTTAGATCACAATTCCTGGATTTATCACGAAGAATGGATTGACGGAAAGCGAAAAGTCCATCAAAATACAACCAGATACGAACTTCGAAAAGATCAAGTGATAAAAGTAGAGGCTGGACCGCATTATTTTGAATTAAAAGGCGCTGAACTTCGAAACTTTCATCACGCAGTTCAAAACTATTACCAAAACGTTTCAAGAATCGTTTATGGAAAGTAGCTTGAGAGTTTGAAATTCTCGAATAAGTGTGCTATAATTATTTAGAATTGTTTTATTTTTTAACGAAAGGAAATAGATGGCTAAACATAAAAGTTGGCACGGAGCGGACCGCAAACGAGCTTTGCGCGCAAAGCTAAAAATCGAAAAACGCCGCGAAGCAAAACGCCGCGAACGAATCGCAGCAGCTTTGGCCGCAAAATAATTTTTAAAAAATCGCTTTTTCGAATGAGCGGTTTTTTATTTTAGTTTTTTTCTGCTTGCTTTTTAGTGAGAAATATGATATAATTACAAAATCTATTCGATTTTCGAAAGAAAAAACACTTTGGAGGTGGAAAAATGAAAATTAAGGATAGAGGTATTTTAAACGTTATGCAAAAGATTTCAAATGACGAATGGTCGTTTTATTTCTTACATGATCTAGGTTTAGATCAACAGGGTAAAATCGCATTGTGGCTTTCAAATTTGACAAAACAAGACGACACAGTCTTAGATATGTCACCAGATGACATCATGGAAAAAGCTTGTGTTGCGTTGCTTTTTGATGAAAAAACCGATAAGGTTATCGCTTCTGCCTCAATGATGAAACCGCAACTGAATTCTTTTCGCCAGTATCTTGGCGAAATTGGTTCAATGTTTACGCTCGAAGATTATCAAAATCAAGGTTGCGCTAGCTACTTGGTTCATAAAATTGACGAATGGGCTGAAGCTCAACCTAAAATTGACGGCGCTTATGCATTCTTAAACACAAAATCGCCTCGTTCATTTGCAGTGAATGGTTATGACGGTGAGGTTTTGAAAGACGGTGAAGTTTTGAACGCTGCAGAAATCGTTCCAGATTATGCATTCAGTCTTTGTCGAACAATTTGCCGAGATCAATACGCGATCTATTTAATGGATCTTGAGCTTCAAAAAAGGGAATTATGTTCACTCATTGAAGTATTTAATTCTCAAGAAGAATTGAGCACAATTAAGCAATCACTCCTAGATAAACTAGCCGAGATAGATGCTACCCTTGATGACGCAAAAAAACAGCGTATGGAAAAATTCATCGATCATATCAAGAAAGTAATTTCGAAAATTCTTGATCATGACTTAGAAGGCGATTCTGAAGATTTAGAATATTATAAAGAAGTTCATAACAAAATTATTAATTTTTATTACCAGAACTTCAAAAATAATTTGCACTGCTGTGATGTGGTGGTTGCAAAATTATATTAAAACAGAGCGAGTTGAATACTCGCTTTTTTATTGATTTTTGAAAGTGATTATGTTAAACTATTTACATTAAGGAAGTGGGCTATGTTTAACTTAAAAAATATTTTTAACGAAAAATCGGGAGAAAAAGTTTCGAAAAATACTTCGAGTAGTTTTTTGGGCGATGGAAAAGCAATTTTAGACGCCGTAGATGACGGCGTTTTAGCTGTTGATCAAAAAGGTAATATCTTAGCTATTAATCCAGCTGCGGAGCAAATTACTGGCTGGAGTGGAAGTGATGCGGCCGGGTTGGTTTTTAACTCAGTTCTAAAAATCACTAACAACGACGGCGCTGAAATGTTGGATATTTCAAATCCAGTTAATCGCGTTTTACGAACTAACGAAAACTTTACAACTCGAGATCTATTTATCAAAACTCAGAGCGGAAAAATCACACCAATCTTTTTGGCGGTTAATTCGATCGGGGGGTCTAATTCTGGAGTGGTTGTGGTCTTTCGTGATATTTCGAAAGAGCTAAGCGATAACCGAGAACAAGCTGAATTTATTTCAACCGCTAGCCACGAAATGCGAACTCCAGTTGCAAGCATCGAGGGATATCTTGGGCTTGCCTTAAACCCAGCAACCGCCACGATTGATGCTCGTGCAAAATCTTTTCTTGAAAAAGCACATGAGAACACTCAACATCTTGGACAACTATTTCAAGATTTATTAGATATCACAAAAGCAGAAGACGGTCGATTAAAAAACGAACCCGTTGTTTTAGATGCGACAGAATTTGCACGAGATATCTGGGAAGGATTAAAGCCGAAAGCCGAAAACAAAGGGTTGGAATACGTTTTTATGCCAGACCATAATGCAACCGGCGAAAAGACAATCATGCCAGTTTTCTTTATTCATGCAGACCGCGACCATTTGCATGAAGTTTTAAATAATTTATTCGAAAATGCAATTAAATATACACCTAGTGGAACAGTTGCCGTAAACGTAACTGGCGATAACGATAGTGTTCAAATTTCTGTTAAAGACAGCGGAATTGGTATTCCTGCTGAAGACCTTCCGCACTTGTTCCAAAAATTTTATCGTGTAGATAATTCTGAAACGCGTGAAATTAATGGCACAGGGCTAGGCTTATTCCTATCAAGAAAATTAACCGAATCAATTGGTGGTAAATTAACCGTTGAAAGCGAATATAAAAAGGGAAGTGTTTTTACCGTGAAACTACCCCGAATCACTCGCGAAAATGCCGAGTCTTTAAAAGCGAAAGAAGATGCTAAAAAATCCGAAGAACATCAAAAAATCGAACAAAAGCGCAATCAGCGCGAAATTGAAGAAGCCGATCGCGACATTAACGCGATTCTTCAAGATGAAATAATGGAGCATCCAAACATCGAAACGATGAATAATCAACCCACTACAGCCCTAACCGAGCCTACTGCTCCGGAAAATCCTAAGGAGACTGAAGACCTCCAAGCTCAACCTATGCAAACTCAGGAAGTTTTATTAGCTCCTACTGTTCAAACAGTTTCACAACCACAACCACAACCACAACCACAAGAGTCGGCGCAGTCAGTACAGTCAGTTCCTCAACCCGTTCAGCCAGCCCAACCTACTCAGCCAATCACGCAAAATGTAGCTCAAAACCCAATTCAAAATCAACAAGTATACGGTCGGCAAACTGAACAAATGGTTCAGCAAGCCCAAAGAAGCACTGAACAACAGGATTTTGCAAAATATGGCGCTATTCGTGGCTTCAATCCTTTAGCTCAACAATACACATCCCAGCCGGTGCAGTCAGTACAGCCAATTCCTCAACCCGTTCATTCAGCCCAACCTGCTCAACCAATCGTGCAAAATGTAGCTCAAGTTCAAACTCAACAGGCATACAACCAACAAACCGCACAGATGGTTCAGCAAGCTAGCACATCAGCGGCTAGCCAAAATTTTTCACAAACGAATCCGGTAAACACTCCAGTTCAACCAACTTTAAACGACATTGAACGAATGAAAATCGAGTATGCCCAAAAGATGATGGCGCAAAGACAAAAGTAAGCTTAAAAAGTATAGATTTTTTATAAAAATAGTAGTATAATAGGAGCAATATGACAAAAATTTTACTAGTAGAAGATGATAAAAGTTTGCGTGAGATTTATGGTGTTCGGCTCTTGGCTGAAGGCTATGATATTGTCTCAGCCGGAGACGGTGAAGAAGCTTTAGCGATGGCTATTAAAGAACGTCCAGATTTAATTGTTAGTGATGTTATGATGCCAAAAATTTCTGGATTCGATATGCTTGATATTTTAAGGTCAACAACCGAGACCCGCAATATTAAGGTTATTATGATGACAGCGCTCTCCAGCGAAGATCAGCGAAGAAGAGGTGAAGCTCTTGGTGCTGATAGATATTTAGTTAAGTCTCAAGTTGGTATTGAAGATGTTGTTCGAACGGTTCACGACGTTCTTCAAGATGGTCATTTAACTGTAGAACAAAGAACCGCCCAAAAGCAAGCAGTAACCACAAACATCCAACAAAATAATCCAGTTCAGCAAAATAATTTTACAGCCGCACCCTCTGCACCTGCTCAGCCTATAACACAGACTACATCAGCCCAACAACTACAGACACCTGTTCGAGCAGCAGTTCCAAGCTTAGCTCAATTTGAGCGAGAACGACCAGCTCCTGCTGGGTTTGTAAACCAACAACCTCAACCTATGCCGGACACTACAGTACGACCAATTCAACCGGTTAGTCGTCCTACAACAACTAATTCACCTGCGCAAACCCCAACAGCTCAGCCCACTACAGTAAACACTCCAGCACCAAGAAGCATTGAAGCTCCTACACACCCGATTAGCGATTTTGTCAACCAGCCTCATACGGCACCATCACCGGTTCAACAAGAGACTGTTCAATCTGTAGCTGGAGAGAGAGTAGTTCAGCCACTAGAACCGCTCAATAGAACTGATGAAGAAAATCTTGCTTCGCAAATTAACGACATCTTGAATAGTGGAAATGGTGAAACTTTTTCAAATTCAAATATACAACAACCTCCTTTTGGAGCTCAATAAACCGTGGATAAAAAAACAGAACGCTTAAATAAATTCCTAGCTTTACAGCTGGGAATTTCGCGTAGACAAGCAGATGAGCTTATCGAAAAAGGCAAAATCTCAATAAACGGAAAAGCCGTAAAGCTGGGAGCAAGGTTTCAAGACACTGATATTATAAAAATTGGTGATAAATTTATATCAAACAACCGCGAAGAACGAATTTACCTACTATTTAATAAACCCCGCGGATATGTTTGTTCAAGAAAAAAACAAGGAGAGAATGAAACAATTTATGCAATTTTACCCAAAGAGTTTCATTCTTTAAAACCTGTTGGTCGACTCGATAAAGACTCTAGCGGGCTTCTACTCTTAACGAACGATGGCGATTTTGCGTTTCAAATGACGCATCCGAAGTTTCGGAAGATTAAAGAATACCTCGTAGGATTAGACGAGCCGCTTCAGCCATTACATCAACAAATGATCGCAGATTTTGGAATAAATTTACCCGATGGAAAATCACAGCTGGGACTCGAGAGGCTCGATGAATCGCGAAAAAACTGGAAAGTTATTATGAGTGAAGGGCGAAACCGGCAAATCCGCAGAACATTCTCTGCAGTTGGCTATGAAGTTATAAAACTACACCGAACCGTTTTCGGAAATTATTCCTTGCCGAAAGATTTAAAATTTGGCGATTTTCAAAAAGTTCAAAAACAATAAGAAAAGACCTCTACTTGAGGCCTTTTTAAAACCTTAGACTCCTAGAGCGTTCATTAATAGCTTCATCGCATAACCAGAGCTTATTTGCACTTCTTGATCAAGCATAATTTTACAGAAAATATCTAGAATTTTTTCAAAATATTTTTGAAGATCTTTAGGGATTTGGTCTTTTTTACCAAGGCTAGATTTGTGTTGACAAGCGTATGCAATCTTCTCGGTTATTGTCTTTTTATCCTTAAAATCAGAGTATCCAATTTTAGAAGCGTCAACTATCGCAAGCTGATGAATCGCCGTTAAGTTTCTAAACTTACTCGGTTTAACATTCTTAACAAACGGATTCTGAAGATCAAGTATGTCATCAACTTCAAAAAGATTTCGAAAAACTTCAATATCACAATACGGATCATCACTTAAAAAAGCTTCTTCAATTTTCGAACGCGTCTCTTTAGCGACAGTTTCTCGCGTACCCATTGTTGCAATGTTGGATTTTTGACCATCTAAAGGTTTTTGTGTATCTAAAAGTCCTTGCATTTCTGCACCTCCAAAATTTTCTTGGATTTTTATTATATCATTTTTTAGCTTTTAAAGCAAATTTTTCAATATTGATTTTCGTTTTGAAAAATTATAAAATAATTAGATATGCTAAAAACCAAAAAAGAACTTCGAAAAATGTTTTTCGATAATTTTCTCGGTACGATTGCTGACAACCTTGTCGAAGCAAACTGGGCACTTGTAATGGCCTGGTATCCAAATATCGCCTATGCGGAAAAATCGCTCACAATGTTTGCTGTAACAGATACGCTTTGGGTGGTGCTTTCCTGTGCGTATTATGCCGTTCGAACAGCTCTAGTTGCAAATTTGCCGGCTTATATGGTGGGCAAAAGTGCCGAGAAAGCTTCGAAACCTTTAAAAAATTCATTTTATTTGGTTTATTTAATTTTAACACCACCAGCACTAATTTCATTTATTTTTGCAGGTGAATTACTAAGTTCGCTTGGTGTTTCACAAGAACTTCTTGCGCTTTACGTGCCATATTGGCGAATTTGCGTAGCAACGATCTTCTTAGCTTGCCCAAGCCAAATGTTAATAACTTCATATCTTAAAGCTACTTTTCGAACGAGACAGGCGATGCTTCTCGACCACGCAACAACATGGACGATGGCGATCGGATCATTTTTGGCGCTATGGTTTTTTGGTTGGGGTGCAAATGGAATGATGATAGCTTGTTTTTTGGCGAATATTATTCCACTGATTTATTTTTTAATTGCAAAACCTTGCCCAAATTTCTTTAAAAATGGTTTTGAAATCGATACAAAATGGATCAAAAAACTTTGGCTTAACACAAAATGGGAAATTATTCGCAGACTAGCTCCACGAATTGCTGCGATTTTCACAACATCTTCGCTTTTGCACCTTTCGCCATCATTCGTTTCGGCGCGATATTGGATTTATACGATTGGTGCTTTTCTTGAAGGCGTAGTTGATGCGAGTGCAAGTCTTGCAAATGTTGATGTTTCTTACAATTCAAAATTAGGCTTAAAAACTCAAAAAGAAGTTTATCAGAATAATAAATTTATTTGGCGGTTAGCTTTGAAATTTTTCATTATTCTTACGGTTTCGATTGGATTTTCGGCGCCAATTTGGGTGAATATTATTTCGAACGATTCAGCAGTAAAAAATGCAATTCTTAATCCAATGATTTTGATTTTATTCGCAATTGAAGTTGGTTCAAAGATTCGCTATTATATTTTGCTCTCGATTACGCGTTCGTATTTGAAAAAATTTAACGGAGTAATGCAGATAGTTTACGCCTTATCAAGCAGTATTTTGACACCTGTCGGAATTTTCATCTTTCTCAAAACTTTCAATCTTGGCTTAACTGGCGTTTTTGCTACAACCGCAATCGTTGGTTTCTTGCAATTCTTTTTATCTGAAATTTATCTTCGAAAACAAAAAATTAAAGTTGGATTTTAATTTTCAAAAGTTTGAATTTTAAACAAAAATATGTTATAATTATTTTACTATGTCTAAAAATCTCCCTAAAGTTGCAATTATTGGTCAAGCGAACGTTGGAAAATCTTCGCTTTTTAACCGAATGATTCGTGCTCAACAAGCCGTTGTTGCACGAGAAGCCGGAACAACGCGCGATAGCGTTCTTGGTAAAGTTAAATATAAAAATCAAGCCTTTTGGCTAATTGATACCGCCGGATTAAAAGATCCTAACGATGAATTTGAAGCGACAATTCAAGAACAAATTCAAGATGCAGTTGACGCCAGTGAATTAATTTTGGTGGTCCTTGATAGCACTAAACCTTTTTCGAACGAAGATCGCTTGATTGCAAAAAAGGCTTTAAAATCTCGAAAGCCTGTAATTTTGGTTCTAAATAAAACTGACCTAAAAGGGAATTTACCAAATGAAGAATTTTTGCGCCTTGGCGTTAAACCGATTATTCGAACTTCTGCCGAACATAACGCCGGCGTTGATGAACTTCTAACCGAAATTGCTGAGAATATCCCAAAAGTTAAAGAAGAAAAACAACCCGAAGATATGATTCGCGTAGCTTTGGTTGGTCGCCCAAACGCTGGGAAGTCTTATCTCTTTAACACAATGGCTGGAAAACAGCAGGCGATTGTGGCGAACGTTGCGGGAACAACGCGTGATGCGAACCGCACCACAATTCGTTTTAACGAAAAAACCATCGAAATTATCGATACAGCTGGAATGCGCAAACCCGGAAAACAAGAAGTTGGAATTGAAAAATTCTCAGTACTTCGAACTTTGAATGCAATTGATGAAGCTGATATTTGTTTGCTTTTGATGGATGCAAACGAGCTTAACACACAGCTCGACCAACGAATTGCCGGCTTAATTAATGACGCCGGAAAAGGGATGATTATCGTGGTTTCAAAATGGGATAGCGTTGAAGGAAAAGATGCTTATACCCGTGATGCTTTAGCGCCACGAATCGCATACTACTTCAAATTTACACCTTGGGCACCGTTAATCTTCACAAGCTCAAAAACAGGCCAAAATGTAACTAAAATCTATGATTTAATTCTAAAAGTTCACCGCAACCGCGCACGACAAGCAAAAACTTCAATCTTGAATCAGCTTCTACAAAAAGCAACTCAAGCGCATCCGCCAGCAGGTTTGAAAAATACGCATCCAAAATTGCGCTACATTTCACAAAGCGACAGCAATCCACCTTGGTTTATTATCCACGGCTCAAACTTAAAATTTGTTCACTGGAGCTATAAGCGATATTTGGAGCGCTTGATTCGCGAGAATTTTGACTATTCTGGAACGCCAATTAAGTTTTCTTTTAGAGACGAAAAACAAATTAAAGAAAACCGCGCAAGAATCTCAGCCGGTAAAAAAGTTATCAATAAAGCTTCGGGTGCACTCAAAAAAGCTACCGACACACAAAACAAACGCGAACGCAAACGCGACGAAAAACTCGCTAGAATTCAGAAAAATCAATAAATTTCGCCCCGCGCTTGGGGTGATTTTCGAAAGGATAAAATGAAGATCATACTTTTTCAAGGTAATTTTCCTGAAAAATATAGCGGAACTCGCCACAATGCCGGTTTCGAATTCGCAGACTATTTAGCAAAAAAGTTTAACGCAAAATTTCAAGAAAAGCCAAAATTTAAAGCTTTTGTTGCTGAGATTTCGCTTTTTGGGGAAGAGGTTTTGTTTGTTAAACCAACAACTTTTTATAACGAAACGGGCTTTTCGGCGCGTTCAATTTGTGATTTTTATAAAGTGGATTTTCGAAAGGATTTTTTGGCCATCCACGATGATCTCGATTTAGATTTTGGTGTGGTTCGCGTTCGAAAAAGCGGAAGTTCTGCCGGAAATAACGGCTTGAAATCTTTAATTTCAGTTTTTAGCGAAGGTTTTCCAAGAATCAAAATTGGCATTAAAAATGAATTTTTGCCAAGAATTGGCGCAATGAATTTTGTTCTTGCTAAATTCTCAAAAAACGAAAGCGAAAAACTACCGCAGATTTTCGAGATTTGTGAAGATTTTGTTGAAGATTTTGTGAGAGGTTCGCTTCAAAACGACAAGCGCTCAGTTTGAAATAGTTGCCGGAATTTGATATAATTGACTAGATGAAAAAGGCTAAAACTAACGCAAAAAATATTGTAAATCGACGCGCGAGATTTGATTATGAACTTGGCGAAGAACTGGTTGCTGGAATGAGCCTTCGTGGCGTTGAAGTTCGCGCAGTTCGTGATGGTCGCGTTAGTTTAAAGGGAGCTTTCGTAACTCTTCGAAACGGTAGAAAAGGTGAGGAATTATGGCTCAATAACGCCAGTTTTTCACTCAAAAATCAGGGCGAAGGACTTTCAAAAGCCGACACAATCGATACTTCACCTAAAAAATTATTAGCAACTCGTAAACAAATTCAAAATTTTGCCGCGCAAAAAAAAGCTGGCTTAACTATTGTACCTGTTAAAATTTTAGCCGAATCACGCTTTATTAAAATTGTAATCGCACTCGGAAAAGGTAAAAAACAATACGACAAGCGCGAGACTTTAAAACGTCGCCAATCTGAACGCGAAAATGCGAGAATGTTAAAGAGGTATTAAATGAAAATTTTTTCTTGGAATGTTAATGGAATCCGTGCAGTCGAAAAAAAAAGCAATTTAGCTGAATTTTTAAGCGTAAAAAATCCCGATATCGCGTGTTTTCAAGAAATCAAAATTGACGAAACGCAAATTTCGAAAGAGAATTTTGATGAAAAATATCCAGAATATTTTAAATTTTATTCTCACGCCGAAAGAAAAGGCTACGCGGGAACAGCAATTTGGTCAAAGCAAAAGCCGCAGGCGATTTTGCGAAATTTTCCACAACAAATTCTAGATAAATTTAATCTTGCCGACTCTTTTGGTGATTCTTCTACCGAAGGGCGGATTTGTGCCGCCAGATTTACAGATTTCTGGCTAATTACCGTTTACACACCAAACACAAAAAACGATTTGGGCCGATTAAAATTGCGTGAAAATTGGGACGCGGCGTTTTTAGCTTTCGTAAAAGGCTTAGAGCTTGGTGAATTTTCTTGCGAAGACTTTTCAAATAATATTGATGTTTTCGAAAACGATCCAAACGAAGTCTTTTTACCAAAACCAGTGATTTTTTGTGGCGATTTAAACGTTGCTCACGAAGAAATTGACCTTTCGAATCCAAAGTCTAATCGTGGCAAACACGGCTTTACAGATGAAGAACGCCAAGGATTTTCGAATTTTATTTCAGCAGATCTTGTTGATATTTTTCGAATTCAAAATCCAGAAAAAGCCGAAATTTATACTTGGTGGAGTCATTTCGCAAAATCTCGTGAACGGAACGTTGGCTGGCGGATTGATTATTTTGTAGTTTCGAAAGAGCTAAATTCACAAAATAATTGTGCCGAAATTCATAATGAAATTCTTGGTAGCGATCACTGTCCAATTTCTTTGGAGCTAAATAATGCTTGATTTTTGGCACACTCAATCTTCAAAACTACTTTTTCCAGAAATTGAATGGAATAAGCCCGAACAACGGGCACACGCCGGCAAACTTTTGATTATCGGGGGCGGGGCAGGGAGTTTTCATGGTTTAGTGAATGCGCACAAAACAGCCCTTCAAACTGGAGTAGGGGAGGTTCGAGTGCTTCTACCTGACAGTTTAAAAAAAGATATAAAAATAGACTCCCACGAACTTATTTTCGCAAAAAGCAATCAATCTGGTGGTTTTTCGAATCAAGCATGGGAAGACTTCAAAGCAGGTGAAAAATGGGCTGATTCAATTCTATTTATTGGCGACACTAATAAAAATTCTGAAACAGCCATTCTCTTCGAAAAATTCATTCTCGAAAGCGAAAAACCAGTTTTTATTACTCGTGACGCAGTTGATATTCTTTTAGATTCTTTTAGTGAAATTCTATTTAAAGAAAATGTTAGCATCCTAGCTAGTTTTGCGCAACTTCAAAAAATTTTTTCGAAAATTTTCTACCCAAAAGTTTTAACCTTTTCAATGAATCTTTCAAATATTGTTGAGGTTTTGCATAAGTTTACATTATCTTACCCTGTAGAAATTTTAACTTTAAATAACGAAAATTTTATCATCTCCGAAAACGGTGAAGTTTTTTCAACACCTTTAAATTCGAATTTAAATACCGGCAAGCTTTCTCCAATAAAAATTTGGTCAGGAGAGGTTCCCACAAAAATCGTAACTTGGCAAATCTGGAATAAACACCAACGCTCAAAAGCTGCAATTACAGCAGTTTCATCTTGATTTTTAAAAGCATAAGCGGTATAATGGTTTAAAATCAGGAGGGCAAATGATCGAAATCAACAAAAGTCACTCAAAAGAGGTGAATAATATCGTTAAAAACGAAACTTTAACCAAAAAAGTTGATTTTAGTCATCCTCAAAAAAATAAAAAGCCTTTCTCGAAACTATCAAGAAAAAAGAAAATCATCATTACTATTATTATTTTAGTTTTGCTATCTATTTCAGCTGGTGTCTATTTTTTACTAGCAAAGAATCAGCCAAAACCAGTAAAAACAGCTACAAAAAGCCAAAAAACAGAAGTTAAAAAACCAGCTATACCCGAAAAATTTTATTCAAGACTGTCTGGGGTAGAAGTTGCAAGCAAAGAGCTCGAAACCGCACCAGTTTTTGGCGTAATGATCGAAAATTCAATTCCTGCGCGCCCTCAATCTGGATTAAATCAAGCAGAAGTTATTTTTGAGGCTATCGCAGAGGGCGGAATAACCCGATTTTTAGCTTTATACCAACAAAATAAACCTGAATTAATTGGACCTGTTCGAAGCGTCCGTGGATATTACATAGATTGGGCTTCTGGGTTTGATGCTTCAATTGCGCATGTTGGCGGATCTGGTGATGCGCTTGCGCGAATTCGTGACAGTAAACACAAAGATATGGATGAATTTTTTAACACCCGAACTTTTTGGCGTTCAAGAAATCGTTACGCGCCTCATAATGTCTATACCAATTCGGCGAATTTAATCGCATTAGCAAATTCGAAAGGCTGGAATTCTTCAAATTTTGAAGGATTTTCTCGAAAAAACGATTCGTTAGCTTCAGCCAAAAATGCTTCTCAGATTCAAGTGAATATATCTGGTTTTTCTTACAATTCAACTTATATCCATAGGGATGATTGCAATTGTTATTTACGTAGTCAAGCTGGCGTTGCGCACACAGATTTATCTGGTGGTCAAATTTCCCCAAAATCTATAGTTATTTTAAAAATGAACAATGGTTTAGCTAGCGATAGATATCACAGCACTTATGAAAATTTAGGATCAGGAAGCGGGTTAGTTTTTCAAGATGGCTTAGCTACTGAAATAATTTGGTCTAAAGCAAATGAAAACTCCCCACTAATACTTAAAAATAAAGATGGAACACCTATCAAACTGAACCGTGGTCAAACCTGGATTATTGCCGTTGGTAATACTACCGGGTCTGTAACTTGGCAATAATTTTATATTTTAAAATCATCTTTGTGTTTTTTAATTATTTTACTCCTTTTAAAAATATAATACGGAGCCTGTAAAATAATAAAAATAATCCACATTAACGAAAGATTACTTTTTTGAGAATGATAAATAATAAACATAATCACAAAGAACAGCGTCAGCCACAAAATATTTTTTCGCATTTTAGCAATTTCTTGCTGTATGTTATACTTAGATCGTTGCTTCAAAATACTTCGTGTCTCAATAGCTAGAGCTTCTTTCTGTGTATTTTCATTATATGCATCTGAAGCCTTTTTTTGAATATCTTTCGAGGCAAAACTTTTATTTTCTTCAATTTTTATATTATTATTTAAGGGCTTTATTATTTTTTCATTCATAATGTCATTATAGCATAACACCATTCAATTAAAAAGCTCCGGGGTGAGTAGGGGAGTGGTCTACTTTTACTTCACGATCAACAGTCTCTTACTAATATCCAACAAAATAAGATCAAATCTAGACACAAAATACTCCTCTTCGGTTCGGTGATATGATTTGAGCGTTTCTCAAAAAACTAATTACTTTAAATATTTTTGTTCGCTTTTTGTTTGCGAGTTTGGGCTAACAGTTTAAATTTCACATAAGCTGTTAGTCCTCGTTTAAGATATTATCTAGTTTTTCAGATTGAGAGATTCTAGAAATAGCATCTTTAAGACCAAATTTATCTTTAGGATCTACAAAATAACGGATTTCAAGACCATTTTTAAAATGCAAAGTCATAGTAGTATAGACATTGCCAGTTTTTGGCGATTCTTGAGTTTTAATAGACAAACGGGAAAGTGCTGAAATAATATTATCTTCGTTTAGTAAATTTTCTTTATTCATGTAATTTTTCCTTAATTAAATTTAAAATTATTTTATATTACATGATCATTTTATCAAATAGAGAAATTATGTCAAGCGTCGCACAATATATCTTGTATTTTGTCAAGTATTATAACATAATTACAGATGTGAGTGCTTAAAAAATGATGTTTATTTTACACCATTTTTTATACTTTCTAATATCATTTCTTTTAATTTTTCGTTATCGATTTTGACCGAATCCACACGCAAAAGAGGGAAGTGCGCTTTTTTAAAAATATCGTTCACAATTAAATCACGCTTGATTCTGTCTTTTTCGTTATGTGTGGAGTCATCAAGTTCAATAGCCAATAGAGTTTTAAAATTTCTTGAATCAACTAAAACAAAATCAACTGAAAGCCTGTTAATAAATCTAAAAGCTAGCTTAAAATTTTGACCTTTTACATTGTGAAAAAATAAACTTGATAGGTGAATTTGTGGAAAAATTAAAATAGAATCACCGCAAACTAATTTTAATTTTTTATAAAATTCTTGTTCACGTTCGGTCATTATAACGTATTTTCGATTATATCTATATACTGTTGAAATTTTTTGATTTCCAGAATCTGAAACAATAGCTTTAATTATAATTACAAGAATTATAGGAATAGCAAGAAAGTATAATAAAATATCCATATTTTAAATTATACAGGAATAACCCTATTTCAACAAGTTGAAATAGAGAGTTATCACTTAACAAGTTAAGCTGATAACTTTTAAATTTTTATATATAATTTTTCACGTTTGAAGTGATTTTCAAGTTTGTTTACATATTTTGAAAAGGTGAAATATGAAGAATTTAAAGGGATTGTGTAAATATCGTGGTAGTCGTGTTTTGCAGTTAGGAATTGTTCAGGTATTTTTTGAAATTCACTTATGAAATTTTCTATTATTTCAGGTTGTTTTAGGTTTCGACTTGACCAGTAGCGTTTGGCGTTTTTATCTTGAATAAGCTCTTTTGTAATGTATTTTTTGATATAGCTTGACATCTTTGTTTTGTCTTTAATAGGTGCTATTTCGGAACGCCCAAGCTTATATCTTGTGATGAATTTACGGTTTTTATCTTTCTTTTTGCTTTTAAGTTCAGATACTGTTATATAATTATTTTTTCGAGTATAAAAATTTTCTGTTTCATTTTTGTAATTTTCTAATAGGGCGTGGAAGTGCCAAGCGCCGTTTTTGTGGCGTTCGGGGACTATTAAATATTTAAATTTATGTCCATGATGTCTAAAGTGGTTTAATTGTTCAGTTTTTAGCCAATTTTTAAGCAGGGAAGACATCTTTTTAAAATCGTGGCGGTTGTTTTCGTTTTTAACTTTTGGATTTTTAGGGTCAAAGGTGAAAGTAGCAAAGTGAGTGAAATTATTGCATAGTACATAATCGCTAATTTTAGTTTTTGTGCGGTTAATTGATTTTTGTAAATAGTCTTGCTCTTCGGCGTCTTCTTCGTTCGTGAGAATAGCGGAAACACCATGGTCTGAAAAGTTCGTAAATACAATAGGGCGGTGATACTTAATAATTTTTATAGTATCAGGGTAGATTTTAGCATAGCTTGAAATCTCTTTAAACTTAATATCTTTATTATTTTCAAACATAGACTTCAAAAGCCTTGAAGTTTGGAATTTTAATGCTTGCATACTTTCTCCTTTAAATAGTGTTTTGTGTGTTAAGTGTGGCTCTTGACAAGGGTTCCCGCAAGCGGGAACGCCCGCCACAATTAAGCAATTTGTTCTCGTTCAATTTTGAAATAATGTTTAATTTCAAAATCTGGACAATACTGGTAAACAGATAATCTAGTACTATCAAGATAAGGTACGGTTTGTACTTTCATTACTTTTTGTAATTTGTCTAAAGTATCAAACTTATTTTTAATGACTAAAAGGGCAGTTTTTGCATCTTTTTTAGTCTTATAATGTGCAATAGGTGTACGGTTGTGGTATAACGTGTATTGAAATTTACGAGTAATTTTTAGTTCATATAACATAATTTCTCCTTTAAATAATGGTTGTTTCGAGGCTTTCGCACGCGCGTCATCGACTTGCGGACGTGCGAAAGCCTTTCTTTTTTTTCTGCTCTAAATTGATTACCTGAAAATCTTCAAATTCTGCTTTTCCTGATACGACTTTTTGTAAAGTATCGTACATATTACGTAATTTTTCAGAATGAAAGAAAAAGCCCGTTTTTACTGAATGACCAATTAAAGCACCGCTATAATCTGTTGTTAGTTTGTGTGCATCGTAAACTTTATTTACGGTGAATATATTTCCGTAAGTGGAACACATAACTAAATAATTCGCTTGCTCCCTAAAAGGTTTTGCCATACGTAAAAATAATTGAGATGTACCAATGATAGCTTTACGTTGCTTGCGTTGTTGTGAAATTTCCGTAAAAATATAGGGCGGTATATCTTTAGATTCCAAAGCGTTAAAATATGTGTGTATTTCATCAATCAAGTAAATAACGCCGTATTTATCATTATTGACTTCAACTAATAAACGGTGCAAATCATCGTGATTCTTGAAAGTTATAATTTTATTAGGTAAATCACTGTTAAACTCTAAATTCGTGACTAAAATTGATTTGGGGTAGCGAACCATAAGATTATAAACGTGCTTTACGGCTGATAGCGTTTTACCTGAACCTTGCCAACCGCAATATACAGTTAAACCTGATGCACGGAATAACTCTTTATCTTTCGAGTCTATATAGTTTTGTTTTATTGAGTCGATATGTACTTTTGTTTCTTTTTTAATAAATGACAAATACGACATTTTAACTCCTTTACTTATCTTTAATACTGAATGCTGGTATTTTATAAATCACCCACCAAATGAACGAAATTGCTAACTCTATAGGTAATAATACGGCGGAAAAAGTAAACATAAACACCATTAAATCTTTCGAACCTAATAAATAAGCAAAAATCTCTAACGGTGATTGTAGCATTGCCACGACTGGCCTTAAAGCCGTCAATGAGTTCATAAGGGGGGCTAATGCTGAATCAACAATTTTAACTAAGGCTGACAGTGGAAAAAGCAAGACTTCTAATAATTTTAACAATAATATAATAATCATTTTTAATCCTCTCTCTTCTTCCATTTATCCCAAATGAACGCTGAACCCATAAGAATCGGTACAAATTCGAATAACCTATAAGCTGACCACCAAACAAAAGCAAATATGATTAGACTTCTTGCTAACATAATATAAATTTGCGGTACTTTACAAATTGAAGTAGACCAACGCCAACCTTTTGAATATTTATCTCCACCCTTGCTATAAATAGTATTGTTTAACTCTTGCGTTGATGCATCCCAATACATATTAGAACAACTATTATCGTACCTAAAACCAGAACTATCTAAAGGCAAAAATGTCGCATTTAATATAGTGCTAATTTTATCAAAATTAAACATTGATTTTAAAGTCGAAAGTTCATTATCAATTTGACCATCAGCTGGGACGAAAAATGTTGTAATAGCATTTATTAGTCCATCAAATATTGATTTTATACCATCTAAAATAAGTTTAGGTAAATCAATCAATGCTTTAAGCATACGACCGACAGACTCTATCATCGGACTAAAAAATGACTGTATACCATTTATTATGTTATCTGTAATTGACAAAACAACTTTTTGAGTCCTTTCAATCGAATCAATCATGGGTTGAAAAAATGCTTTAATTCCGCCTAAAATATCAAAACCACCGTTATTATTTGAATTGTTCGAATTATTAGAATTGTTCGAACTTCCGCCAACGGGTTCAATCAAAAAACCGCCTTCGTTTCTGTTCCAATTATTAGCAAGTAAAGTCGAACCACCTAATAAAGTCAAGCCATTGTCAAAGTCTGTATCTGTAAAACTGTTTAATTCTTGTGCTGGATAGTTATATACACCATAAACATACAAATAACTATCATCTACTTTTTGAGTTTTTCGACTGTATGTAAATTTTAAATAATAACCAGCATTGATTTTAATTTTAAATTTTCCAGCTTCTTGTACCATTGATAAACCGCAAGGGTTTATAGTTTTAACTTCTTGATCATAACGGTCTGTCTTGTAGTCGCAAATATAGGCGATTCCGTTTAGCTGTTCGCCGTATTGATTGTTAGCATAAAAATAATAGTGTAAATCAATTTTTCGACTTTCTGCAATTCCTGAATTTTGATAGAACCTAGAAGTTATTGTACGATCATCCGCAGGCGATATTTTATAACTTTCAACTGCGAACGCGTTTCTGTTTAGAATCCCAAATAAACCAAAGCATAATGCAAAGCCAAAGAATAAAAAGTAAATTTTCCATTTGTTCATACTCTACCTTTTAGGGCGAACTTTCATATTTTTAATAAAGTATAATGCTAAAATCGTAAGCATTATAATAATGAGCCAAGTTATATCATCAAATTCCACAAATTTATTGTGAAGTGGTGTGTAATAATAAACATCTTGCATATTTTCTCCTATAATCTATCACGAAATAGCACGTTCATTATCATTGAATATAAAAGGTGAATTCCTGCCAATACTCCAATGATAGGTAATAGAAAAACAAAACCTTTAGAAAATAGGTCTAAAATTATACCGATAACTTCATTTGATGATACGTTTTGAACCATTATTTTTACCTTTAATTAAATTAAGCTTAAGTTTAAAATATAAAAAAGTGATTATAAAAAACTATTTTTTCGATGTTTTTATACTAGATGTGGATTTGTAAAAAATAAAAATGAACCTAATAAAGTGCTAATCACTTTTATTTCAATTTAAGTTATAATTTAAGCTAATTTAATTGTTAAATTTATATTATAGATGAGCAGTTTTGAATCGTACTCAGGATTGGGAGAAAGCAGGGGATTAAACCCGACCGTTCTTACCGCGGTTGATAACCTTTCGCACGATAGTAATACCTACCATACCTACAAGAATAGGCGCAACGAAAGTCAAACCGTTTGAGAATGCGCTCTCGATTCCAGTAATAATTTGAGTGTTCAAATTTTCTGGAAAGCTAATAGCTCCGAAAGTTTCAAGCATTTGTTAACTCCTTTTTTACGTTGATATTGTTTTTGTTCGCTTTTTGTTTGCGAGTCTGGGCTAACAGTTAAAATTTCACATAAGCTGTTAGTCCTCGTTTAGGATATTATCTAGTTTTTCAGATTGAGAGATTGATTTAACAGCATCAAGAAGACCGAATTTATCTTTTTTATCTACAAAATAATCAATTTCTAAACCATTTTTGAAACGTAAAGTTAGGATAGTGAAATAATTTCCAGATTTTTCAGATTTTTGTGTACGAAGTGCAACACGGGCAACTGTTGAAATGATATTATCTTGATTTAGTAGTTTTTCTTGCATAATTGATTTTTCTCCTTAAAAAATTATGTTTTCGTATTTACGAAAACATATTAGCATACTCAAAAAAGAAAAACAAGATGTGTCGCACAATATATCTTTTACGACAAATACTTAGATGCCATAAGATAGCTAAGTATTCATCATTAATACTTAATCCATATTTATATTTGTGTCTATAAATTTATATAATCTTCAAATATTTTTACACTCTTATATCTCTACAGACAATGTGTTACTTCTAACAATCTAATGGATTAATATACCTTTTTCTTAATGTAATATTTTATCTATATTTTTTGTCATCAAACTCCCGGTATTAAAATCTCAAAAATAAAAAAGAGAATTAATACACGTATCTTTTTATTATATGGGAATAAATTGCTTATTGCCGTGGTTTAATATCTTTATTGATATTTTATAAAACTTTAGATTATTTACCAATAAAATATCATTTTTATAGCTTATTAAATTATTGTTTTAACCCCCTGCTTTGCTATTATTTGACAAATTTGACTTTTTATTATTTTATATAATAATATAGTTTTTTGTAGACTTCTCTTTTATTTATATTCTAACTAATTAAATAGAACAAAAAGCGAACAAAATATACATTCCCCTTTTTAATCTTTTCGAAAAATATCTATTTATAATATCCTTTTCCTTCAATTCTTAAATCTACATAGCTAGGTGAAACCTTATGTGTCGCAAAATAATTGATCGCTGTTTTAAAGTTAGCCATTTGTCCCTCGGCCGACTCAGATGTAGACATTTTAGCATAATATTTCACACCATTCACAGATACCTCGACCTGCCTTAAGCTAGCGGGAGGAATACGAATTTTAGTAATCTCTAAACCGTTATTATTAGCTGCAGCAACTAGCTTTCCAACAAAACTAAAGAAACTACCACTTGCAACATTTTTACCGTTTGATGCCGTTAAACCGCTATCATCAATAATTGCTAATGTAGGCTTACCAAAAAGGGTCGCAGAAAAAGAAACACCTTCAGAATCAACAAATAATTCCTTCCCTTCAGCATTCCATGAAGCAACTGGTTTTCGAAAACTTAATTCAAAATTATAAGAAGTAATACCGTTCAAATTTATATTAGAAATATCCAGGATTTCAGGATTATCATTCTGAACCTTCGAAATTAATGCTTTTTTATTTAGATTTGGCATAAATCTCTCGCTAGGGTTTGCCGAAAAATATTCTTCTATCGAGGTTTTGTATTTTTCCAAATTATTGTTTGAAACACTCCTAGCAGTAACTGAAACCCTAGATACAAACTGGAGCAAAAATACAACCATTAAAATTGAAATAGCTGTAATACTTATAAAAAATACACTTAGTTTTCGTCGGCGCACAATTAATTTATGCTCTTGTGTTCTTTCAGATTTATTCCATTCCCTGTTAGAAATAGTTACACCACGGCGAAAAGCACCCTTCTCTTCGGAGTGCTTTTTTAGAATTTGCTCGCGTTTTTCTCGACGCGTTAAGTTTTCCGCTTCTTTCATCTCTTTAAATTATACCATAAGCTTGATATTTTTTACATATCTATTGATTCGAAAATTAATTTCGCAACATCTTTTGCAGCGTTCGGTTTAGCAAATTTACCAAACTCTTCACCCAATTTATTCATCCTATTTGGATTATCTAATATTCGAATAATTTTATTTGAAAGAATTTCAGGATTTTCTTCTATTAGATCGTCTGAAACAACCTCAACCGCACCAGACTTTTCATACACCTGAGCATTTTTTAGCTGATGACCACCAGTCAATCTCGCATTAGGAACTAAAATTGTAGGTTTATGCAATGATGCAAGCTCAAGATTAGATGTCGCGCCGGCTCTAGCAACGACTAAATCCGCAGCAGCTAGAAATTTCCACATATCTTTTGAAACAAAACTTAGAAGATGAAAATCCTCAGGAAATCCTTCAGTTTCTTTTTGAAGCTCTTCAAATTGAGCAACACCCGATATTAAAATAATTTGAGCTTTTTTCGAAAGCTTAGCGCCCTCATAAACCACAGCATTATTCAATCGAGCAGCACCAAGACCGCCGCCCGTTACTAAAACTAGTGGCTTTTCACTTAAAAATCCAAGCTCTTTTTTAAACTGTTGTCGTTCACTTTTACTATACTTCTTAAATTTATCTAGAACCGGAATACCCACATATTCAGTTTTCTCAATAGGATAATTATAGAACTCCAATGGTGCGCCTGTTGCAATTTTTTTAGCAAATCTTGAAATTATGCGGTTTGCCAAACCAGGATGCGCATCAGAATCGTGAATAACAATTGGAATTCTCAGCACCCACGCTGCCAATCCAGCTGGAACACAAACAAACCCACCTTTACAAAAAATAACATCTGGACGGTTAACGACTAATTTCGTAAAAGCCTGAAAAATACCTGCAATATTCTTAAAGATATCAATAAAATTACCAAAAACAACACCCGGAACCGTTAAATGTTGCCAAAAAGTTAGATGATTGTATCTACGGAATTTACCACTTGAAATTTTCGAAACACTAACTTGCTCACCAAAAGACTGCTGCATAATTTTTGTAGCTTGTGGTGCAAATTTTTTATCGCACCAAAAATACAACTCAGTATCAGGTTTTTTCTTTAATATCTCTTTAAAAACTGCTACTACGGGCACCACGTGACCGCCCGACCCGCCGCCGATTGCTAGTATTTTCATAGCCTTCCTCCTTAAAATCTTCAACTTGTTTAAACGATGTGTAATTTGAAATATTGAAAACGATTCCGAGAACACCCAAGATCACAACCAGACTTGTTCCTCCGTAAGAAATTAATGGAATTGTAATTCCTTTCAACGGGAAAAGTCCAACCATCGCCGCCACATTAATTACTGTTTGTGAAGTTATCCACCCAGTAACCCCAGCGACAAAAAGTCTACTTGCAGGGTTTTCCATTCTTGAAATAACTTTAAGAAGTTGATATATTAGCCCAAAATAAATTGCTAATATTCCAACCAGCCCTACAAAACCAAACATCTCACCCATCACTGCAAAAATTGAGTCATTAATGGTTTCAGGTAAATATCCTGCGGACTGAACTGAATTACCAATTCCTAAGCCTAAAATTCCGCCTGAACCAATTGCGAGCTTAGCATTACAGATATGGTATTGATCTTTTCCGCTTTCTGTTAGGATATTACTACAATCACCTTTCGAAAATGTTAAAATACGCGAAATTCGGTGTGGTTCAAAAACAATCAATAAAACAACTCCAGCTAAAATCACCAAACCCACGGGAACAAGCTTATCTGACTTCATACCAGCAACAACAAACTGAAAAGCTATCGCAATAATAATCGTAGTTGCCGTTCCAAGATCCTTTTGAAAACCAGCTACAACCAACAACACCGCAATAATAATAACACCTGCAGGCAAAATAGTTTCCTTATAACTATTGATTTTACCCTTTGAAGCCTGTGCGCCAAGAAACGTTGAAAGTAATAATATTGCACCGATTTTCAAAAATTCAGCCTGTTGGAAGCTAAATCCAGAAAAACCAAACCAACGGCAAGCACCATTTTCACAAATCACTGGTGGTAAGTTGAACATTGCTAACCCCGCAAGAACAACGCACAAAATTAAAGAAAATACAAAAATCTGCGAAGATCTCGAAAAAATCCAGTTTAACGGGATTGCTTTCATTCCAAAAAAGAATAAAAGCCCGATAACAATATACGTAAGATGTCGCCAGAAAAAGTAGTAGTCATCATAATTTGTGCCCTTGGCAATATTGAGAGAGTTCGCTCTTTGCGGGCTCAATGAAAACATCACGACAAGTCCAATCAAAAGCAACAAACCAATAAATAAGAATAATATATAGTTTGCTCGGTGTTTTCGAATCTTCTCGAAACCTTCAAGGTTTAAGCGTTTTTTATTATCAGCCTTAACACTTTCACGAATTCGAACACAAGGATTTATAATAAAAATTATAATTGACGATCTTACTAAAAACCAAACTCTTTCCAGCAAGCTACCAAACTGACCCTTTAAAAAATCCTGAATAACAGCCATAAAACTATCATTCTTTAAATCACCATCAAAGAAACTATTTTTCTGAATAGTTCTTTTTTGACCACTTAGGTTGTTTCGGCGCGGCGAATCCGAAACTGCCAGACGTCCAGAATTACGCCTAGCACTATCGCGCACAGGTTGTCTTCTTCGAGTTTCCATTACAGGATTTTATGCTCTGCCAGCGCCAAAATTATGCCAACGAATGCTGTAACCATTCCGATAATCCAAAATCGCATTGTAATTTTAGTCTCTTCCCAACCTGTTGCTTCAAGATGATGATGTATTGGCGCTGAAATAAACACTTTCCGCTTAAAAACTTTTTTCGAAAAAATCTGAATAGCACTTGAACCAGCTTCAATCACAAAAATTAATCCAATTACAGGCAAAAGAAGAAGCGAGTTAGTTAGCATAGCCACAACACCAAGAGACGTTCCCCATGCAAAAGACCCAACATCACCCATAAAGAAACGAGCTGGATACACATTAAACCATAGATATGCAAGCAGCGCTCCAAGAACGGTAAAGCAGAAAGCCGCTAGGTTGTGCTGATTTTGCACGAGAGCGATGATTCCAAAAGCACCAAAGGCTGCGCTTAACAATCCGCCAGCTAGACCATCAAGACCATCAGAAATATTTACCGCATTACTTGTCGCTACGATGGCAAAAATAAACAACGGAACCATCCAGTAACCAATTTCAAAGTTACCGATGAATGGAATCATGACAGTTGTAAAATGAAGTTTAAACGCGAAAAACCACGCCAAAAAACCAGAAAGCGCAATAATCATCGCAAATTTCACGGGAGCACGAAGTCCAGCATCTTTACGATTTGAGCCCCACACATTCAAGATATCATCAATCAAACCAATAGCCGCACCACCAGCAAGACCAGCCAATGGTAGCCAAGTTTGCTCGCGCTTTAAATTCAGTAGAACCGTAAGCACAACAACCGCAATCACACCAATGATTCCAGCCATTGTTGGAATATGTCTTGCAATTTTTTTAGCATGAAGCTTATTTACTACAGTCAATGCTTCACCCGTAACAGAGGCTGTTTTTTGCTTTTTCCAAAATTCATACTTGTATGCGAAAAATGTATATAACGGCGTTAACCCCATCGCAAGAATAAATCCAGCTAGACTAAATAATGCCGAAACAATTAAGTGATTTGTGATGTTTAACATATTTCCTCTTTTCTAATTCGTTGGTTTAACTTCTAAATAATTCAATAGCCAGTTTGAAATTTCCGTAAAAATTGGCGCAGCATCTTTAGAACCTTGTAAGTTTTGGTTTTCACCCCAAACAGCTACCATTATAACATATTCCGCTTGATCTCCGCCACCAAAACCGACATAGCTACCAATCGTCTGATAATCAACATATTTTCCGCCAACAATCGTTTGGCTGGTTCCAGTTTTTCCGCCGATTTGATAACCGGATGGATCTTTTGCACCACCAACTTTTCGAACACCCTCCAAAACCTGCTTCATCTGTTGGCTGGTTTCTTTAGAGATAACGCCCTCGCGACTAATTTCAGGTGATTTTTTCGAAAGATTACCGTCCTCGTCGACAGTTCCAGCCACTATGCTTGGTTTATATAATGTTCCACCATTAACGAGAGCTGAAAATGCTGTTGAAGTTTGCAACATCGTTGTTGTCATACCTTGACCAAAGGTCATATTCGAATACCGAACAGCATTTCCTTCTGCATCTTTTGGTGAAACTAACGAGCCCTGACTTTCTAGAACTTCAATCCCTGTTTTACGACCAAGGCCAAATCTATTATGGAAATAATCATAAATTTTGTTTCTAGCAGTACTATTCAACGAACCACCACCCAATAATTTTCCGATAGTCACCATTCCAGTATTAAGCGAATAATTCATTGCTGTCTGCAATGTAATTGAACCTGTATATCCAAGTACCGCGTTATTAATTGTAATATCCTCAATCTTTATCGAATCAGTATTATAGTAACGAGTATTCGCATTTGCAACACCTTCATTAATACCCGTTGCCATCGTGAATGATTTAATTACCGAACCGTTTTCATAAGCCATCGTTGTCGTATTGTTGTTATAAACCGAACTATTCTCTACTTTAGAATAGGCCGCTGGATCATATGTTGGATAATTCGCCATTGCCATAATTTTACCAGTTTTCGGATTCATAACTAAAACTGCACCATGTTTCATTTTTTTGGCTTCCATTTGTGCTTTTAGCACCTTTTCAACCTTTGCCTGAATATTTCGATCTACTGAAAGCGCAATGTTTTTTCCATTTACCGCCGGCTTTTCGATATTTTCACTTCCAACTTCGATTGTTTGATTAAATGCATCTGTTGTAATTTTTTTGTAACCATCAGTTCCGGTCAATTCTTTATTCATTGCCTGTTCGATGCCGTAATTTCCACCGTTATCATTCACAAAACCTAAAATTTGCGCACCTAAATTACCCTCTGGATAAACCCTTCTCGCCTCGGCCGTAAAACCAATTCCATAAAACTTTTTTTCACGAATTGCATTAGCCTGTTTTAATGAAAGTTTCGTTCCAACAACTTGATATCTTGTATCTGTTTTTTCGAAAAGTTTTTCGAAATCATTTTTTAGATTTCCACCAGCAACTTTTCTAAATTCTGAAATAATTTCGCTTTTCTTTACTTTTTTCGAATTGGCAATTTCTTGCGGATCAATCCAAAGAGTGTAAACGGTTTCATTTAAAACCATTTTTGTAAGCTTTTTACCGTCCATGGCATAAATTAAACCTCTTTGAGATTTAATTTCAAATTGTTTCCTCTGACCTTTGTCTGCACGCGCACGATAGTCTGCGCCCTCAATAACTTGCAAGAAAAAAAGTCGCATAACGATTATCGCAAAAACACTCAAAATTGAGACCGCTAGATAACCAGTTCGACTTTTACTTTTAAAACCTAAAATCATATATTTATATTGTATCACAGTTTTGTGATTTTTTCGAAAAAGCTTAAACTTATTCTTATTTTGCGTAAGAAACTGACGCTGGAGTTGTCATTTTCTTTGCAACTTCACTATTTTCAATATTCGAAAGCGCCGTGAGTCGCGCATTTTCAACTTCTAAATCAGCTTTCTTTGTCTCTAAATCTGAAATTTTCGAATCAATTTGTTGAATTTCATTTCCATAAAGCGCTGGTTTTGAAGAATTCATTAGGAAGATAATTCCAAGTACCGCAATCAAAATACCAAGCATCAAAAATTGCGTTACCGCACCAAGTTTTGCTGTAGGTTGAAAAATAGCGATATTGTTATTTCTTCCATATGATCGCGACGAAGCCTGTGTTTGACGACGGCGACTAACATAATTTGTGTTTGTCTTATACATTGATTTTTTGTTGCGTTTAAATTTAATATTATTTTAATTTTGTTCAATAAAATAAAGCACCAAACCAGTCATTGGCTGGTGCTTTAAAGTTTAATTTTTGTTTCAAATTTTTTGTTTTTGTTTTTTCGAAAGCTTTAAATACTATCGAAAATTAACTTTTACGCGAGCTTGTTCGTTAGCGTAGCTTACTTTGATTGTTTTTGGCATCTCGCCTCCTTTTGTTTTTTTATTTTCTAATGCTTACTCGCAATTTTGCACTACGAGCTCGCGGATTGTTAGCGTCTTCTTTCGCGCCATCAAGCGGTTTTTTAGTAACAATTTGAAATTTTGATTCCAAACCTTTTTTCGAATCTTCCTTAAAATAATTCTTCACAAGTTTATCTTCAAGACTATGAAAAGTAATAATTCCAACTCTTCCGCCATGATTCAAAAGTTTCGGAAGCAATCCTAAAACTTCTTCAACTTGTTGAAGCTCATTATTTACTGCGATTCGAATCGCCTGAAAAGTGCGCGTTGCGGGATGTGTTTTTTGCCACCCGCCTTTATGCACGCTTAAAATTAAATCAGCCAATTGTGTTGTGGTTTCAATTCTCTGCTTTTTTCGAACTTCTATTATTTTCGAAACAATTCTTTCAGCAAATCCGCGTTTCTCTTCGCCAAATTCAATTAAAATTTGCATTAACTCACTCTTATTTGCGAAATTAACAATATCCGCTGCTGTTTTTTCTTGAGCAGGATTCATTCGCATGTCAAGTGGTCCATCTTTTCGAAAAGAAAATCCCCTTTCGGCAATATCTAACTGGGGTGAAGAAACACCCAAATCCGCCAAAATTATATCGAATTTTCGACCTTCTTTTACTAATTCCCTTGCCGCAGAAAGAAAATCCATATGCAAAAGCTCTACGCCTTCATTTTTAAACCGTTGAAGCGTGCGAATTGCATTTTCATCCCTATCTACCAAAACTGAGTCTTCAAAATTTTTAGTAATATTTAAAAACTCGCCAGCGTGTCCGCCATATCCTGCCGTAAAATCGAGATAACTTTCCCCTTTTTTTGGCTGGATTTGTGCTAAGCTAGCCTGCAATAGAACTGGTATGTGAACTGATTTTTCTGTGTAATTCATAATTTAAAGCCACCTATCTGATGATTAAACTTTTTGTTTTTGTTTATTTTTTGTTTTAAGATTCATTATAAGTTTAGCCTTTTGCTTGGCGTATAGCCAACCATATTGCTGTTTGAGAGACTTATATATGAGGTGGAGTTTTATTTTGGGAGGTTTTAGAATGTGCTCCAGCTATTATTTTAACCTGGTTACTGGTATTTGTCCAGCTGTTTAATCACCAGGTAGTTGACCTTAAACTAAAAAATTACATCTATTTTTAACGTGCTTTTGTTTTTGTTTAGTGGGTTTTTCTGTTGGTTTCTGTCGTTTCCACTGATTCAAGTTTACCGCGAATTTATTTTTTTCGCAAGACCTATTTTTGACAAACACGCAAATATAGAAATAATTTTTTATATATTTTTCCACAACTTTGTGGAAAAGCAAGGCTAATAACAGATATTCCCTGTTTTTCCACAAAGCTTACGTTTAGTTGTTGAAAACCAGACTATCGTGGCAACAAAGCGCTAATTAATGCTGCATCATACTTACTTGTAGACATAAGAATCAAGTAAGTTACAAAAATAACGAGATTAATTGCGAGTGAAAGAACCAAAACGGCACTTCGAAAGTCTTGAGTAACCTGATCTACAACTACTGTTCCATCTTCAGCGATAATAATTCCATTATTTGTTAATAAAGTCTTGGCTTTTTTGATTTCATTATCTTTTTTTGAAACTTTTGCAGTTGACGCAGTATCTTTTTTAGCTGGAGTTTTTTTAACAATTTTAGTTTCTGTTTGTTTTTTTGTCATTTTATTCCTTTTTATTTTATTTGACTTATTTAATCTTAATTGTTTTGTATGTTTATATAATAGCATAAGTTTTTTAAAAAGTCAATAGTTTTATTTTACAATATTCTAAAACATTTTGTTTTCCCTTGCCAAAACTTTGTTCGCTTGACTTTCTATTGTTTTATTTTATTTATTTTTTTGACATTATCTATTTTTATTGTGTTCATAATAAACCTGCTTTACACCTCTTTTGTAGTAGCTAACGCCATAGAACTAACCTCTATTACGCAAAAAGATAAAACTAAAATAAACTCAGGCCCAATATTAAATAAACCCTATTGACCTCCACCCCTCAATCAGACCTTTCTCCTTTATTTCTTACAAGCAAAATAAAAAAGACAACCTCGCTCGGTTGTCTTTTAGTTTATCCCTAGATATGTGGATTTGCAGTAACTCCAAGTCCGCCTTTTTGCTGGATTAATGCGCTAATTTCATAAAGTTGTTTTTCATCACCCACTTTAGGCTCTGTGGTAATATTTTTACCTACCTCTAGAGGAAAAATATCTATGTCAGTCTCTATACAATATTCATCGCTTCCGGAATTTCCAGTACATTTTACTGCATTGTAGTTATCTTTGAATTTTTTAAGCAATTCTTTGTCGTCTTTTAGCTTGTCAATTTCTGCGGCTAGAGCTGCTTTGTCTTTTTCTGGATCACCAGTGCCTTTGACTTTGATGAAGAGCTTTTTCACGCCAGCAGCCACACTAGCACCTTCCTTTTCTCCATCTTCATTAACCTTAAGACCTAGCGAAATGTTTGCCCCAACCTCATAGTCAGTGTAGCCAGTAGTTTGGCAAGGTTTGCCATCAACTAGGGTTTCGGCATACGATAGTTTCGAGAAAGCGTTAATTCCACCGAATGTAGCTGTAGCTAGCATGAAGATTGAAAGAACAATCTTTTTAGATTTCTTGCTTAGCTTTGAAACAATGAGAGTTGTTAGTCCAAGGATTAAAGCTAGAACAAGGATTGTTGTAGTAATTCCCGCAGTGTTTTGCACTCCAGTGTTTGGAGCTTGAATGTTTTTTGGAGCTGGTTGAACAGCTACAGTTTCTGTTTTTCCATCTGTTGGAGATGGAGCTGCAGAAACCACATTGTTTTCTGCAGGCTTATCTAGACAGATAAGCTTTTTGAGTTTTAAATCTTGCATTTATTTATTCCACCTTACTTATTTTCATTACTCTTATGTCTATTTGATTTTATCATTGTTTGGAGAAAAGGTCAATAATTACTGCAAAGAATCTTCACCAAAAAGCTTTTTAATACGCGCCTCGATCGAGCCTTTATGTCGGCCAAGTTCTTTGCTTAATTTTAATATCAACGCTTCATCTATTTTACCGTTTTCGAAAATCGCTTCTTGAAGACGCGCATCATCGGAAAGCTTCCATGGTCGATACGCATTTGGAAATTCTTCTCGCATTTTTTCTAGTTTTTGCGCCCAGGTTGTTTTTGCTGGAGTCTTTTCAATAATCTCACCCGCCTCGCGCTTTTTGGCAGTTTCTAACAGATGAGCAAAACGTTTCTCCGCCTTTTGACTTTCATTTTTTAGTCGCGTATCAATTTTTTGTGCTTCTTCGCTAACAACTAATGCCATTCGATTTATCCCAATTAAATATAACCTGTCTAACGATCGAACTCGCGAAAGAGCCACATAACCCATTCCTTCAGCAAAAGCTTTTCGAAGATCAATTCGCGCAGCATCAAGGGTCATGCCTTGACTTTTATGAACCGTAATTGCATATGCCAGCCGTAGTGGAATTTGCATAATACTTGCTCGTTTTCTTTCACCGTCGCGCATCTCCCAGGTATCTGGAACCATTGTAACGACTTTTCCATTTTGAAATTGCACAATCGGATAATCTGTTAAAGTTTCGAAATCAATTACCTCGCCAATTGAGCCATTCACATATTGACGATTTTGTGCATTTTTTACAGCCATAACTAAAGCACCTTTTTTAAGCCGCAAAAGCTCTGGCGCAAGAACTGATTTTTGCAAAGTTTCAACATAATTTTTTGCGCCCGTTGTGGTTTGAGCAAAATGAAATTCTTTGCCCTCAAGTTCGGCAAGTTTTTGCTCATTGATTTTATCGACATCAATATTCGTAGTGTGAAGTTCGGTTAGGTTTTTCGAAAAATCTTCATTTTCTAATTCTGGCTCAGCATCAACACGATTAAGCAAGCTTTCGGCATGTTTTCGGCGCAAATCATCCGCCCGAAGTGCGTTTAAAATTTCAGTCAACTCGCTATCTTTCTGGCGATAATTCTCCTCAAGATAACAAACCGTAAAATCCGCTAGACGCCAAGCTTCAGAATGAATCGCAAAACCACCGGTTCGGCTACCATTTCGATTAATTGGCGGTAGCTGAAAAAAATCGCCACACAAAATTACTTGAATTCCACCAAAAGGTTTATCATTTTGGCGAATTGTGCGACAGATTTCTTCAACCATATCAAGCCGAAAATCATGCAACATTGAAATTTCATCAATCACTAGAATATCAGTATTTTTAATAATTTCCGCACGATTTTTAGGGATTTTTTCGAAAAACTTCCTAGAAAGATAATCGTAAATACCAATTCCGCTCCAAGCGTGAATTGTGTTTCCACCAAGATGAGTTGCCGCCAAACCAGTAGTGGCTGTGACACTAACTTTTTTTCCAGAATTTTTTGCAAGCTTAATAAACTGGTTAAGCGTGAAGGTTTTTCCACTTCCCGCCGCCCCAGTTAAAAAGACGTTCTCGCCCGAAAGCATAATTTCTAAAGCTAGCGCTTGTTTCATTTTCGAAGACTATTCGCTCCCAATCATTCGTGGCGGTTCGCCCTCTGGCTCATCAAGTAATTTTTTGCTTTTAATTTCATATCGACGACCCGTAATTTCACTCATAATATAATCTTCATTAATCAGATTTACAAACATATCCAAATCATTGCCGTCCATAATAATAATCGCGCCGTTGTCATCTGTCATAAGTTCAAGCTGCATTTCATCAGCATATTCAACCACTTTTTCTTGTGAAATTTCACCAATTTCATCCATTTTTTGTAGTTTTGTTGCGGCTTTTTTATGATCACGAACTAAGGTTTGCAAATCTAAACCGTCTGGAAAACTCAGTTTGTATTTTCGTTCAATTTCAAGCACTTTTTGATCAGCCAAAACTTGTTTCTTATAATCATAGTTGAAGAGTTTTTCGAATTTACTTTGGTTAAAAATAAAGATGTCGTTATTTACAATTAAAACTTGGTTATCTGGCTGGATTTTTAAACCAAATTCAGGTTCGAAAGCGCCAAATTTACCGTTTCGAAATTCCCAAGCTGTCGCACCACGCAAAACCTGGCCTTGCATAATTTGTTTAGCAACATAGAATTTTTCACCTTTCGAATTTGTGAAACGCGCCAAAATTCCTTTAATCCGCTTAAAGTCATGCTCGTTTTCATTAAATTCAGGAATGTCAGAATATTGCGTTTCAATCACATTCAAAAGCGCATCCGCATGTTGAACTTTTTTCAACTCAGTTTTTAAAAGCACATCTTTACTTGCGCCACCATCGGTTTCGTAATTACGCACACTCAAGCCAGTGCCCGCCCCCATATTTACAAAATTGATCATGTCATACAAAAATAGTGGCTTAATTTGTGAATTTAATTCGCCCGCAAAGCTTGTAGTGAAAGGAGCGAAATTTTTATTGAAAAGGAAAAACTCGACATCAAGCTCGCCTTTAATTCCATCTGTTAAATTTGCCCATTGAAAAATATCAGTTGATTCATCTTTTTCTGGAGAAGATTCAACCTCGTGGTTTTTTTCTTCTGTTTCGTATTGTTTGTTTTCGGTATTTTCTGAATGTTCAGTTCTAATTTCATCTTCCATGTATTATATTATAGCATAAACGCAAAATAAAAATAACACCTTTTGGTGCTATTTTTAATAGTTATTATGATTATAAATAATCTATTGGCGCAACTGGAAGACCGGTTAAAGTTGTAAAATCGGCATAAACCTGATATAACTGCTTTTCATCATCTTGTTTTGGAGATTTAGAAATGTGCTGCTTAATTCCTCCGTTAAAGTCTTCAGCAACAATATCCGTACCATTAGGGTGTTTAAGCGTAGGATTGCTATCGTTAAAATTTCTTACAGCGCTCTTCAACAAATCTTTGTCATCCTTTAGCTTGTCAATTTCTGCGGCTAGAGCTGCTTTGTCTTTTTCTGGATCACCAGTGCCTTTGACTTTGATGAAGAGCTTTTTCACGCCAGCAGCCACACTAGCACCTTCCTTTTCTCCATCTTCATTAACCTTAAGACCTAGCGAAATGTTTGCCCCAACCTCATAGTCAGTGTAGCCAGTAGTTTGGCAAGGTTTGCCATCAACTAGGGTTTCGGCATACGATAGTTTCGAGAAAGCGTTAATTCCACCGAATGTAGCTGTAGCTAGCATGAAGATTGAAAGAACAATCTTTTTAGATTTCTTGCTTAGCTTTGAAACAATGAGAGTTGTTAGTCCAAGGATTAAAGCTAGAACAAGGATTGTTGTAGTAATTCCCGCAGTGTTTTGCACTCCAGTGTTTGGAGCTTGAATGTTTTTTGGAGCTGGTTGAACAGCTACAGTTTCTGTTTTTCCATCTGTTGGAGATGGAGCTGCAGAAACCACATTGTTTTCTGCAGGCTTATCTAGACAGATAAGCTTTTTGAGTTTTAAATCTTGCATTTATTTATTCCACCTTACTTATTTTCATTACTCTTATGTCTATTTGATTTTATCATTGTTTGGAGAAAAGGTCAATATGCTTTTGCTTTGATTTTAGACTTATTTTATGTTATAATTTTAAAATGAAAATTGCAATTTTAGGGCGACAGCCGAGCATAGGAATTGCCGAACTCGAAAGTGTTTTTGGTGGAGAAAAAATTCGTGTGCTTGGTGATTATGCCTGTCTTATCGAAACTGAAAAACTTAATGTTTCACATTTTGGTTCAATCCTAAAAACTGGCCAAGTAGCTTTTGAAATCAACTCAACAGATTGGCGAGAAGTTTCAAAAAAGATGACTAAAATTTTTGAACAAGATTTTTCAAACTTTGAAGGAAAAATCACTTTAGGAATCTCTACTTACGGGCTAAAACTTCGAGCAAATGAGCTTTCGAAAACGAGCTCAATTATTAAGCAAAAACTTAAAGCTCACGATGTTTCTGTGCGAATTATCCCTTCAAAACAATTAGCGCTTTCAACCGCGATTTCACATAACAACAAGCTTGGCTTGAGTGAAAAAAAGATTGAAATTTTAGCAGTGCGTGGTGGTAAAAAAACAATTATTGCCTTAAGTGAAGGTGCACAAAATATCACAAGTTATGCTAAACGTGATCAAAACCGACCAAAACGCGATGCTTTTGTAGGAATGCTACCACCAAAACTTGCACAAACAATGATCAATTTTGGTGCTGGTAAAAATCAGCCACAAATTAAAGCTTTTTTAGGTGAAAAAACTTTTGAAACCCCTAAAATCCTTGATCCATTTTGTGGAACAGGTACGGTTCTTCAAGAAGCACTTTTAAAAGGTTTTGAAGTTAACGGAACGGATTTAAGTGAAAAAATGATAGAATTTTCGAAAGAAAACAGTGAGTGGTTTTTGCAAGAATTTAAACCGCACGGCAAACTTGGCGAAATTTATCAAGCTGACGCAACAGATGAAAAATGGACTTTTGCTGATACACTTTCAACTGTTGTTTGCGAAACTTATCTAGGACAGCCATTCTCCGCTCCACCTTCACCTAAAAAATTAACAGAAGTTCGTGAAAATTGTAATCGCATAATTTCAAATTTCCTGAAAAATCTTGCTTCGCAAATTCCAGCCGGAACCCAGATTTGCATTGCCGTTCCTGCTTGGAGAACACAAAATGGCCATTTTTCACACCTTCCACTTGTTGACTTTTTAAATGAGCTGGGGTATAATAGAAAAGAATTTATGCGCGTTAAACCACAAGATTTAATATATTATCGCGAAAATCAAGTTGTGGCGCGTGAATTATTAGTACTAATAAGGAGTAAAAATGTCACACGTTAAATCGGGTGGTTCAAGTAAGAACATCCACAATAACGCCGGTCAACGCCTTGGTGTTAAACGATTTGGTGGCCAAAAAGTTAACGAGGGTGAAGTTCTCGTTCGACAAACTGGTGCAACTAAATTGGCTGGTGAAGGAACTTACATGAGCCGAAATTTCACGATTCATGCCAAACGAGACGGTGTTGTGAAATTTAAACAAATCCAAAAACGCAAATTTACTGGCAAGACTGAACGACGTACAGTTGTAGAAGTTGTAGCTGCGTAATTTGCAATAAAAAATGAGTCTTTCGTATCGATCGACTCATTTTTATTTATTATCTAATAGCTTTCATCAAGACCTAGGTGCTCGCGAATTTTTTCGATTACATCAGAAATCACAACTTGAGATTTCACAAGATAATCATCAACACCCAGCTCTTCAGCACGCTTCCTGTCACTCTCTTGACTTAAGGCGGTAAGCATAATAATTTGAAGATTCATTGTTTCTGGTGTATTTCGTAAAATATCCAAAACATCAAAACCAGATATTTTTGGCATCATCGCATCGAGCAAAATTAAATCTGGACGATATTTAAGGGCAGCCGTTAGAGCCTGCTCGCCATCATGAACCTCAATGACTTCAAAATCTTCCATCTCAAGTCGAGCACGATAAATACTTGCCAACACTTCATCATCTTCAACTAGTAAAATTTTCTTCTTAATTTGCATACCAACTCCTTATTTTAACAAATCTAGTGCTTTATTTTTCTGGACATCATTTAACAAATAACTTTGATTTTCTGGGGCCTTAACCTCAACATCTGGTGAAATTCCATTATTTGAAATATTTTCTCCATTTGGCGTATACCATTTTGCAATAGTAACCTTTAGTAAAGCTCCTCCAGACATATCAACCGTAGTCTGAACACTTCCCTTTCCGTAAGATTTTTCACCAACAATTGTTGCTGCTTTATTCTCTTTTAGTGCTCCTGCCACAATTTCGCTAGCACTTGCAGATGTTCCATCGAGAAGAATAACAGTTTTCATACCTTTTAATGGATTATTGCCTGTTGCTCGAATTTCTTCGATAGTTTTTGAACCTGTTTTTTCGCTAACAATTAACGCATTTTTTTCAAGCCATAAACTTGCAACAGTTTTTGCAGCTTGAACGTAACCACCGCCGTTTCCACGCAAGTCTAGAATAACCTTTGAGAATCCTTCATTTTTAATTTCTTCAGCATATTTTTTAGCTAAGGCACCAGTTTCGCTATCAAAGCGGTAAATTGAAAGAATCGCAACATCTCCATTTTTCGAAAGCTCCACACTTGGATTTTCGATTTTCGCTCGAGTTACCGAGAATTCTTTTATATCCTGACCTCTTAATAAGCTAATTTTAACAGTAGTACCAGCATCACCTCGAATTTTTGAGCTAACTTCTGCCGTGCTCTTTTTGGACACATCTTCATCATTAACTTTTAAAATTATATCTCCTGGTAAAATTCCTGCACTTTGAGCGGAGTTTTTTGCTAAAACGCGTACTACCTTAACAGACTGACCATCCTTTGCGAGTTCAACTCCAATCCCAGCACCAACATCACCACTTAAGCTTTTATTGAATTCTTCGGCCTCTTTTGCTGTCATATATTCTGTATATTTATCTCCAGCGGCTTCAACTAAACCCTTTGAAGCACCCTCCATTAACTTTTGTTGATCTAATTTACCATCAAAGTTTGAAGCTAATTGATTATATGTTTTTTCAACCGCCGAAAGATCAAGTTTCTCAACTCTCTTCATTCCGAAAACCGGTGCAATTAAATTTTTAATGTCATCTATTCGTGAACCGCCAGCAAATCCCAAAACCAACATAAACGTCGAAACAATGATAAGCGTTGAGCGTTCAACTTTTTTACCTCTATCCATAAACCCCATTATATCACAAAAGCACAAGCATAACAAAAAATAAATTATATTGCAAAAGAAATTTTAGACAAAATAAAAGACCCATTTTTTGGGTCTTGAAGACTGACTAAAAGTTTTTCTACTTAGATATTCTTTTTCCCAGGCGATTGCCTTTTCTTGAACTTTAAGCTCATATGAAGTTCTTTTTTCTAACTTCATATTTCTAATTTCTTTCCGCGCTTCTTGGTAAAATTTCAGTTGTTCAATTGCTGGATAAAGTGCATCAGCTATTATTCGTATTAATTCCCTATTATCTTCTATTAATCTTCTATTAAATTCAGCAAGAGTTATAGTATTTTTTTCTGACATTTTAAAGTCCCTCCTGTTTCCATAAGTACCTGTTCATGAAAAAGATTTATATTGTCACGAACAACTCTCATATTATAACTCAGTTGCTAAATAATTTCAAACAAACAATAAAAAAGCGAGTCAGATGAACTGGCTCGCTTAAATATTAATCAAAATATACATATGTGTCGTAAGTGCTTGCTGGAACGGTCATTGTTGAGAATTGTCCCCATTTACCGTTAACAAGATAGTTGTATTGAGAAATTGTAACCATATTTCCGTTAACAGATTCAACCCAGACAATATGGCCATATTGACCACCAGTCATAACTCCGAACGAACCTGCCTTTGGCGTGCTTCCTGTTCGGAATCCAGCATTACGCGCACTAGCTGGAACATTTTTAGCATTTCCCCAATATGCGGCGCTAATACCTTTTGTTGCGCGCAATTTCCAGGCGGCATAACTCACACACTGACGACAACCATAACCATAACCATCGCCACCGTTGCCATCTGCACCACCATGACTCACAGCATTACCATCAACATAACAGTTTGCGTCATTCCAAGGGTAGCTACTTGTTCCGGCAATGGCTTGCGGAATCGCACCACCACCAGCAGCACGAGCAGCACGCAAAATTTGTGCCTGAATCATATCTTGTTGCTGCTTTTGAAGTTCTGCTTTTTGTGAAGAACGTTCACTAGCATATTTAGTATATTCAGCTTCATCGTTCTTAGTTTTAGCAATCAAATCATTCTGCTGACGAATCTTTTCTTGCAATGCAGACTCCGCTTGTTTTTGATTGGTTAACGCAACCTTAGTTTCATCGCGTTGTTTTTCAAGTTCTGCTTTAGCCCGCTTAATGCTGTCAACTTTTTCAACCAATTGATTCTTAACCGCACTCTGATACTCGAAGTTATCAAGTGCTTTCGAAAGATTGCTACTTCCAGCAATTCGTTCAATAGGCGTTACATCGTCATCAAGAGACATTGTTGCCAAAATAGAACCAAGCGCATTCCGGTTTCTCTGAATACTATCTTCATTATTCTTAATCTCAATCTGAAGCTTTTCGAATTGCTTTTGATAGATTGAAATTTGAGATTGAATCATCACCTTTTCGTTCTCAATTCCATTCAATTCGTTTTGAAGAGTCTGAGCCTTGTTTCGCAACTGGCTCGCTTGAGATTCCGCATCACTAATTTGCGATTGAATTGTTTTAATTTCTTTATCAAGCTGATCAATACTCTTTTCAGCTTGAGCGTTGTTTTTAGGCAAAACTGCAACAACACCAGCAGCTGCGACACCTACAGATATCGCACCATTGATAAGTAAATTCTTCTTATTGATTTTCTTCATAGTTGTTTTTCTTTTTGCTTTTATTTTATTACTGTTTACAGTATAACACACTTTATTTGTGAAGACAAGCCCCTTTCCTATTATATTTTTAGATATTTTCTAGTCGCAGTAAATGCAGAAACTACACCGATCGCTGAACCTATCAGGATTAATCCAAGAACGACCACAACCCCGTATACTCGCAAGAATGAAATAATCGGAGAAACGATGATTCCATATGCTTCAAGTTTTGATTTCGACAAGAAGACTATTGTATAACCAATGATCGTTGCTAAAAGCGCCGCAATCGTTCCGCAAATTATTGCTTCGACCAGAAAAGGTCCTGCAATAAAGCTCTTATTCGCACCAATTAGTTTCATCATATAAATCTCTTCTCGACGGTTAAAAATTGCCATTCGAATTGTATTAAAGATAATCAAACTTGCAATAATAACAAAGATCGAACCAGCCAAAAGTCCAACTTTTTCGGCAAAATTAATCGTATTAGAAATATTCTTGATTATCTCGTTGCGATCACTCGCATATGTTGGTGGGTGATCAGGGTCAAGACTCGATTTAATTAGTTTATCACTGTCAACGAGACTCTTAAGCTCTGTTGTATCCGAAATATTAACCAGTTTAATATTGAAAATTCCAAAAAATTCATTATTTGACTCAAGCAAGGCTTTTCGAATATCTGCGTCGGAAGAATTCTTGCTTGCGAATTTTTCACGTGCTTGTTGCGGTGACGTGTATGTAATGCTTGTTACTGATTTCAAATTTTGAATTGATTTCTTCATCTTGGCGATATCCTTGTCGGACACACCCTTTTTGAGATAAATTGACATATCAACCTTATTCTTGATATCTTCAACTGTATCCATCAAGATTGAGCGAGCTAATAATGAACCAAAGATAATAACCAAAGTAACTGTCATCACTGCTGTTGCGGCAACCGAAAGCCAAGCGTTTCGCACAAAACTATTTGCACCATATTTTGTAATTCTCCAAAAAGTTAAAGCCTTGCGGCGACGCTGTTTTTGTTGCATTATAACTTTTGAATTTTGCTTCTTTCGTCCTTGAGATGTTTGTGGTTTTCGATGATGTCTCAAGCTTTGAACTTTCGAAGAAGCATGCAAACGTTTTTCATCGTCATTTTGTGCTTTTGCTGCTGGAGAGTTTGAAAATTCTTCTTTCATTACTGTCTATATTCCCCCTGTGACTGATCGTGAGTAATTTTTCCGTGACTCAATGTAATAACACGGCGCTTTAATCTGTTAACAATTTCAACATTGTGCGTAGTTAGCACCACTGTTGTTCCGTAATCGTTAATTTTTTCAAGCAAGCGAATAATATCCCAACTGTGTTTTGGGTCGAGATTTCCTGTTGGCTCATCGGCGATTAGAATTTTCGGCTGACGAGCGAGTGCACGTGCAATTGCAACACGCTGACGTTCACCACCGCTTAACTGATGCGGGAAATTATTCTCTTTACCTTGAAGCCCAACAAGCTTAATAACTTTTGGAACCGTTGCTTTGATTTCATGATTTGTCATTCCAGCAATTTCAAGCGCAAAAGCAACATTTTCGAAAACAGTTCGATTTGGTAAAAGTTTAAAATCCTGAAAAATCACACCAATTCGACGACGCAGAAGTGGAATATCTTTATCTCGAAGTTTATCGTAGTCGATTCCGCCAACTACAATTTTACCGCTAGTTTGCTTCTCTTCGCGAGTTAGCATCTTTAATAGTGATGATTTTCCAGCACCACTAGTTCCCACCAAAATCACAAACTCTTTTGGTTTAATATGAAGACTGATCCTGTTGATTGCAGGAGTGTTTGAATTCCCATAAACTTTAGTTACACGATCTAATAATATCATCACTTTCTATTATAACAGCTTTTCGTAAAGCGTTCAAGCTTATTTATATATTTTATTTTTACATATAAAAATAAGCGGTCAAAGTTAACCGCATTATTTTATTTTTTAGACTTTTCTTTCTTTCGAAGAAGTTGTGCAGTATAGTTTTCTGGAGAGTTTGCAGTTTTATCAATTCCAAGAACTTCCAAAACATCCCACAACTCTTGGCGAATCGCATCTGGATTATCACCTTTTTTAACTTCTCTTTCAAGTTTAATGAACGTTCCAAGTTTTTCAACATCATCTAAATAAAAAGTTGTATCTTCTACTTGAAGCTTTTGACGATTTCGGAGAACTTCAACTTTCATTTCGAAACCTAATTGTTGTACAATGTGCGCTGTTTCAGAATAGTTCAAAACAGGCGTTTCGTGAATTAAGTCAACATTTTCACTTTGAATGTGTCGTTTTTGGATTAACTGATACCATGGCTTGCGCTTTGGATCAATAATCTCTGTTCGAATCATCAATTTTGGCAAATTTCGACTTGGTTGATAGCCGCGTGGCAAAAAAACGCGGTCATTCTGAAAAATAACACGACCAAAATCATGCCCCGTATCTGTTAGGCGTTTGATAAAATCAACCTTATTTTTAATTTTTGCTTTTACAATAACTTTTTTCATAGCTCGATTATATCATATTTTTTAACTGTTGCCAAGATGCTTATATTTTAACCGTTGCCGAGCTTGTTCTGAAAGACAAACTGTTGCAGCCATCGCAACATTCAAACTTTCGATTTCACCAATTTGCGGAATTATCACCTTTTTCTTAACCTTCGAAAGAATTTCTTCTGAAACGCCAGAGCCCTCATTACCAAAAATCCAAGCAGTTTTTACTGTAAAATCCTCATCATAAATTGTTTTTTGCGCCTTTAGACTTGTTGCAAAAGTTGGAATTTTAAGCTTTTCGATAATATCCTTTAAGTCTTCATTCTCAAAAATCTCTAGCTGAAAATGCGCCCCCATCCCTGCTCGCAAAACTTTTGGCGACCAAGCCGAAACAGTTCCCTTTGAACAAATTATTTGTTTAACACCAAAACCAACTGCGCTGCGCAAAATTGTCCCCAGATTTCCTGGATCTTGAACTCTATCGAGAATGATTGTGTCTTCACAAAAATCAATACTTTGATTTTCTGGTGTTTTCACAACAAATAAAACACCAACGCCCTCAATAACAGGACTAATCTTTGAGTATATTTTAGACTCAAGCTCGATAATTTCAGCATTTAATTCTTCGCATTTTTGAATAATCGCTTCAACTTCTTCGCTTCTTTTTGAAGAACTAGAAATCACGCAAAAATCCGGCGCACCGAAGCGCTTGAGCCACTCGGCCGTAAGGTGCGCGCCTTCAATAATGGTCATTTTTTGCTTGTTTCGAAAACTTTGCTTTTCTGAAAGCTGAACAAGTTTTTTAACCAATGGATTTTGCGCCGAACTAATCTTCTTCATTAAATCTCGCTTGATTTTACACGAATCTGTGAGGCATCATCACGATTTCGGACGCTAACTAAGCCATCACCTTCAACTGTTTCAAAATCGATTACAACAACTTTTGGTACACCAATTTCATCTGCTTTGGCATAAACTTTACCAACTTTTCCGCTCAAATCAAATTCTACATTTTTATACTTTTTGCGAAGCTCAGAATAGACCTCTTTAGCTTTTTCAACTAAAGCTTCTTTATTTTTCAAGAGTGGAGCCACGATAATTTTAGTTGGCGCAAGGTTTTCTGGTAAAGCTAGATAAGTTCGAGTTTTGCCTTCAGATTCAACCTCGGTATAAGCATTCGAAAGAACCGCCATCAACAATCGCTCAACGCCAAAACTTGGCTCAATCACATGCGGGATAAACTTTTCGCGAGTTTGCTTATCTGTATATTCCATACTTTTACCACTCGCCCGTTGAATATTTCCAAGGTCGAAGTCGGTTCGATAAGCAATCCCCATTAATTCTTCTTTACCGATTGGGTAATTAAATTCGAAGTCTACCGTTCGTTTTGAATAGTGCGCTCGATCCTCGGCTGGAACTTCAAGCTCAAACAAAGACTCTTTTGGAAGGCCCATTTTTTCAGTTAAGAATTCTCGAACTAGTTGGAGAAGTTTTTCGAACTCAGATTCCCAGTTTTCAGGTTTTACAAAATACTCAATTTCCATTTGCTCAAATTCTCGCGAGCGGAACACAAAATCACGCGGACTAATCTCGTTTCGGAAGGCTTTTCCCTGTTGCGCAAGTCCAAATGGCAAGCTTGGATAAAAAGCATCTACTACATTTTTATAGTTTGTAAAGATTCCCTGAGCGGTTTCTGGACGAAGATAAGCTACAGAGTTTTCGTTAACAACCGCACCAACGTTGGTTTGGAACATCATGTTAAAACTACGAACGTCGCTTAAATCATTACCTTTTGGCGATTTCAAACCTTTTTCACGAATAATTTCAGTAATTTTTTCATTCGAAAGACCCTCGGCTTCAATTCCAGCATCTTTCAATAGGTGATCCGCTCGATAGCGCTCACCAGTTTTTAAATCTTCCACCAAAGGATCGGCAAAAGTTGCAGCATGACCACTAGCTTTCCAAACTTTTGGATTCATAACAATCGCTGCGTCAACACCAAACATATCTTCGCGATTTTCAACAAAAAATTCCCACCATTCGTTCATTATTTTGCGCTTTAAAGCTAAGCCAAGTGGGCCGTAGTCCCAAGTTCCGCGCATTCCGCCATAAACTTCGCTACCCTGCCAAATAAAACCGCGCCGTTTTGCGAGGCTAACAATTCTGTCCATTAAGTCTTCGTTCTTCATTTTTCCTCCATTAAAATCTATCTATTATTATATCAAAAAAATCCTAAAAACACAAAAAATAGCTCTCTTTCGAAAGCTATTTTTATAACTGTTTTAGGCATTTAGAATTTAACTTTTGAGCCGAGTAGTTTCTTTCGAAAAACTACAGCAGTCAAAGTGCCAACAAGTCCAAGAGCTGGAACCGCCCAAGCCAATACGTTAGCAACCTTTTCGAAACCAGTGTTTGGTGCCTTAATTTCTTTTGGAGCTTCCTCCTTTTTAGGCTCTTCTTTAGCTGGTTCTGCTGGTTCAACAACAGCTGGCTTGTTTTCAGGATCCTTTGGTTTAACTGGCTCTGCTGGAGTGACCGGTTTAATTCTAACGTAAGTTTCTACGTTACTTCCATAAATATCACCCTGTTGGTTAAAATCAGATTTTGCTATAGTATTACCATCTGGCGCAATCAATTCAGATGTATATTTGATATCATTAATTTTGCCGTTTGCAATTTTTGAACCATCAACAACTTTAACCTCTGAAACCCAGTTTCGATAAATACCATCCATTGCTGGCATGTCTTTAGTTACTTCAATTACAATTTCAGTATCTGATGTAGAAACAATTTTTACATCCATTGATGGACCACCCGAGAAGTAAACACCGTATTTATTCACGGGAGTAGATGCTGAAATACTTTCACGCATTCTTCCTAACTGTATATTTGTTCCAGCTGGATAGTTTTTATTATCAAAACGAACTGGCGAATCATTACTCATTGTAAGTTTTAGCTTTGTTCCAGCCTTAACTGGATTATTCTTTGATTGAATAATTGTTGGTCCAAAAACCGAACTTCCATCATTAGTGTTAAAACTTATATATCCTGAACCAAGGTTTGTATTATTAGCGACAAGCAAATTTGATTTTCTAACTGTCACAGGATCACCCTTTAAAGTTGTTGTTCCAATAATCTTTGTCTCAATAACCACATCATGATTAACACGGATAAAATTGTTTATATTATTGTTAGATACTGTAGTTCGAAAGTTTGTATACTTTTCAATGTTTTTGTTAAATATAATTTTCCCCTGCCAGATATCTGCAGCTGGTTTTGCATCTTCATCATCGCGCGGAACAGTCTCAAAGTTGAGGTTTTGACCTTTATTGAATTGCTTATCTACCACAACTTCACCAATTTTATCATTGTTGTATTTTAAGTCTGCTTTTCCGCCAGGAATCAAAGAAACATTTTCTGCACGGAAAGTTGCCCAATCACCCTCATGAGCAGTAACACCAGAAACTTCAATAGTCCATTCGCGACCATCTGACTTAATTTGTGTTGGTGTGACTTTTATTTGGTTAGTAACATCTTGTGGTGCTGCCGAGACAGACTTAAATCCGACCACCGATAAGACTGCAGCTGCAGTAATTATTAATATTTTGCTTCTAGAAATCATTTTCTCTCCTATTTTTTATCTAAATAAAACATTTATCTTATACCCCAAGTATAGCATTTTTTAAAAATAAACGCAAGCGTTTTTTATTTTTTATTCAGCATAAAAAAACACCTCCTTTAAATCCTCTAAAATTCTCTCATTACCCTTTACTTTTGAGATAATTCGTGGCTGACTAGAAAGCATTAATCTTAAAAATTTTATGTGATTAGCATTGAATTCACCTTCACTATCTTCAACAAAAACTTTATCATAAAAATCAAAGCTATAAGTTAAATCTATCCGTAAGGGTTTGCCATTTTTGTCGCTTTCGAGATTGATTTCATTACCAGAAAATTCAGCGATTTTTAAATTAAACCATTTTTTTGTTAGACTTAGGTCAATCTCAAAATTATTTAAACTTCGAAAAACTGTTAATAGAATTTCGAAAAAATCATCACTCTCAATCTGTTCGCAAAGCCAAGAAATCGTTTTTATTGCTTGATATGCAAACTCGGTTCGCTCGAAGTCCTTTAAAATTTCACCAAAAAATTCTCGCATTCGCGCCGAGGAAAGTGTGCGCATTTCACTCTTCCCTTCAATTAGAACAACCTCGTTTAGCGCAAAAAATTCGATTCCACCAGCAAGTTTCGATTTTGGTTTTCGAACACCACGCGCCATTGCGCTCACTTTTCCGCTTGGTGTTAATAAATTTATAATTCGATCAGCCTCACCGAAATCAGTTCGTCGCAGGACTATCGCTAAAGTTTTTTTTCGTGCGTTATTCATTTATAATCTCACTTATTCTTTCTCGTAGCTCTCGTGGTTGAAGCTGTGATTTTTCAAAAATATCCCGAACGTTAAAATGTTTTAAACTTTCCATTTCGAGTTCATCTGCTAAGTCTGAGCAAACGACAACTGGAATCCTTGCCGTATCAGCATAACTTTGGAGCTCGTTTAGTAGCGCAAATGCCGAATGACCTTCAAGCAGAATATCTAAAAGAATCAAATCTGGCAATCTTTTATTAATTTTTAAAATCGCCTTTTCGGCTGAATTGGCGTGCGAAATCTCAAAATTCTTGCGTAGAATTCGCTCAAAATTTTCAGCCAAAATCACATTATCTTCAATAATTAAAATTTTTTTCACAACAAACTCAATTGACCAGAACGGTTTAAATCTATATAAAATGTGCTTCCGTTGCGATGGCGAATTACACCAATCTTAGCACCCATTGCCGTAGCAAAACTTTGCGCAATAAAAATACCCAAACCTGAACTTTGCGGACGCGAACTAGCTTGCACAGGTTGGTGATTTTGCTTTTTAACGGCGCGCCAAATTGAAAGTGGCAATTCATCACCAAAATCACGCACAGAAATTCGAACCTTTTCGCCAACATTCGAAACCTTGATTTCAACTTCAGTTTTTTCGTTCGAAGAATAAAGCGCGTTATCTGAAAAATTCATCAAAATTGAACGCAAAAGTTCATAATTTGCAACAATAAGTTCATTTTTTCGTACATTTTTAAATCTGATAACTCGATTATGGAGTTTAAATACATCTGAAATTTCAGAAACAACATCGCAACAAATTTTTTTAGAATTTATTGGTTCCAGCTCAAACATCGCATCTTCAAGCTTTGAAATTTTAGTTAAATCCTGAACTAGGCGTAAAGCTCTTTCACTAGTTATATCAATTTGGCGAAGAATTCGCGATCGTTCATCATCCGAAATTTCAGTATCGTCATCATTTAATGTCAACGAAAGTTGCCGAATAATAGAAAGCGGGGTTTTCATCTCGTGAGCAGCAACAAGAAAACTACTTTCTTTTGCTACCAGATTTAAAAACTCCCGCTCATTCATGCTTTTATTATAGCAAATTTTTGCTATTTTTTAAAGCTAGTCATTAATTTTTAGAGTGCTCAAAACGTTTTCATTTAAAACATTATTATAAGTATCGGCGTCTGTTCGAATCATTAACGTTTTGTTGTTCAATTTGAAATAGTAAGCTGTTCCGCGAATTCGATTGTTCTTTTCTGGTCCTGGGAACAAACCTGCAATCTTGGTTGCTGGATAACCGTTAACAGTTACCGTTTCAGAAGAAAGCTCACCTTTTTTAATTGCTTCATTGAATTCTTTTAGAACTTCGTCCATATTCTTTTCATAAATGAATACTCGCAATCCAAATCGTTGTGTAGTTCGTTCATCCTTTGGAACTGGTGGGACTGATTCAGGATAAAAATAAGCGAAGAAACCTTTACGATCAGAACCGTTTGATTCAACGTATTGATTCCAGAAAGTTGGATAGCTGAATGTTACTTTCCCTAGATCTTCTGGGGCGCGAAATTCTTTAACAGTCTTTCGCCTTTCTTCGTTGTATTTCTTTTCATCATCTTCTTGTTGTTTTCTTTTTGCATCAGCTACGGCAAGGCTAATTTGACCATCAACATCGGTTTTAGAATTATTATATTGAATATAAGCCCAAATACCAAATGAACCTGCACCAGCAAATCCAATACTCAAAAGAATAATCGCAATTGTTGAGCCTTCTACTGCACCTTTTTTGAATCTATTCATACTACCATTATACTTATGTTTTCAAATTTTTCAAGTGCTTTTATCTCGGTTTTTAGCAAAATAAAAAACCGCCAAAGCGGAATTTATCAAAAAAATTGGTGGCTCCTCCCAGACTTGAACTGGGGACACAAGGCTCTTCAGGCCTCTGCTCTACCAACTGAGCTAAAGAGCCAACCTTCTTAATTATACAGTATAAGCTTTTTTATTGCAAGAGTTTTTTAAAATTTTTAATTTTAGCTAAATTGTCTACATATTGACTTTTTATCCAAAAAATGTTATTATATAGATATTCCAAAAAAAGGAGGTTCTTTTATTTGCTATTAAATATAAAAAATGTGCAAATTTTTCGTAATCTAGTTTCAAGCGGCGTAGAGCTGCCGCATAAAGTTCGACTAAAAACCGAGAATGGCGAATTCTCTGCTGTAATTGATTTTTTAAAACAGTATGAAAACTATATTCGCATTGAAGGAAAAATCGCTATAAATGAAAAACAGAGATTTGAGTTAAATCTTTTAAACGATCAAAAAGAAGCGAAAATTAAGATTAAAAAAATTGCACAAAGCTAAAGCCCATTTTACATGGGCTTTTTAAATGTCTCAAATTCGGAAATCTCTTTGCGATGTTCGTTTCGAACTTTATTCATTTCAACTAAATCTTTAAATTCTAAGTTTTTACTTTCAGCTTGTGCATCCATCAAATCGTAAAAAATATCTAGACTTTCATAATTTGTTATTGGCGCTGAAATTAAAATTTTATTAGCTTTATAGTCGTGCATCAACTGGTCAAAGTCATACATTAAGTCTTCATATTTATCATCTCGAAGATATTTTTCGTTAATATCGCGGTGTGGTGAAGCTAAAACAGAAGCACCAATTTTTCGAAGCAAATTCAATCGCGTTGGATTATTTTCGAAACGGCGAGTGTGATAACTTTCACTACGTTCACCAATACCACGACCAAAATCATCGTTTTTGTCATACCAAACTGGCACAGAGCCATGGACTAATTTAACCTCACCATTAACTTCAGACTTGACCTGTTTATCTTCACTTTCCCAAAAAGTAAAACCTTTTTCGTTGACTTTAGCTTCTGGCAAGGCTTTCTTGAGCAAAAATCCAGCTACGCCAATTGTAGCACCCGAAAAGCTAGTTTCATCAACCGCAATCACTTTTTTACCTTCAACTGTTGTTTTCGCTTTCAAAATCTGCTGAATAATTTCATTCTCTGATGCGTTCATGTCAATTTCAGCATTCTTGTCTAAAAATTGTGAACGAACCGCTGCTAAAATTCGGTCTTTCGTTTCTTGAGAAGTTCCCATTTGCCAACGGTTAATAAAGTGACTTGTTTCAGCCAGTTTATTCCCTTCCGTTCCATCACTAAAATAGCCATCACGAATACCGAACCCAAGCTCCGTGAAAATCTGATTTCTATCGATGTTCAAAAATTTTGAATCTGGTCGTTTTTTATCTGGCATTACATTTTTAAGAACTTTTCGAGCTAGACCATCAAGCGGTCGTGCAGATTTGTCGAGATAAACAACCGTATCATATCGAGAAGCCATATCCGCAAGCGCAATTCCATGTTTTAGATATTTTGAAGCAACCAGATCGATTCCGGCTTTTCCGGCACCGTTAACTAATTGTTTCGAAAGAATTCTATAGTCTTTTGGGTTTACAATAAAATCATCTTTCTCGTCAAAATAGCCATTTTCAATTTCTTCTTGACGACGGTTTTTAAGCGCAATTTCATCTTCAAGATGCTCTTTCGCCTCTTGGCTATCTGGGTTGTTTAAATACGTAAACCGTTCGCGCTTTTTCGAAAAATGCTTAGTTTTTTCAGAAATTTCCAAAATTGCACCGCCTAAATCTCGTGCCTTCTCTTTCGAGAGTGGAGTTTTTGCTAGTTCTTGCGAAGTTTCTAAAGTCTCTGTTGTTTGTAGTGTGTTAAATTTTTTCATATTTTTGTTTTATTTTTACTATAATAGTTAAATAATATCACAAAAATAGCATTTTGTCAATATGCTTAAGTTTTTATTCTTCAGAGTATTCCAAAAAGGCATAAATAAATCCATCGATATCACCATTTAGGACCTTATCTACATCTTTTTCCTCATACTTTGTTCGAGTGTCTTTCACTAATTTGTAAGGGTTAAGAACATAGTTTCGAATTTGCGAGCCCCAATCAGCAGACTTTCCAGCCTGAAGTTCGCTTAGATTTTGCGCATGCTGTTCCATTTTCATCTGCACAAGCTTTCCGCGTAAAATCTTCATAGCGGTCTCTTTATTTTGAGTCTGCGAACGCTCATTTTGAATCGCTACAACAATTCCAGTTGGCAAGTGTGTGATTCGAACTGCCGAATCGGTCGTGTTCACGCCCTGTCCGCCTTTTCCACCAGAACGATAAACATCAACTCGTAAGTCTTTTTCGGCAATCTCAACTTGTTCGGGCGCATCAATTTTTGGTAAAATCTCAACCAATGCAAAAGAAGTTTCACGGCTTCCAGCACTATTAAACGGCGAAATTCGTACCAAACGATGCACTCCGTTTTCGCTGCGAAGTTTACCATAAGCGTTTAACCCTTGAACCTCGAAAACACTGGTTTTTATTCCAGCTTCTTCACCAGTACTGCGCTCAATCTGCTCAGTTTTAAATTCATTTTTCTCCGACCAGCGCAAATACATTCGCTCTAGCATTTCGGCAAAATCTTGTGCGTCGGTTCCACCAACACCAGATGTAATGCGCACAATCGCATCACCGTGATCAAACTCTCCACTGAAGAGAAGTTGTTTTTGCAACTCTTTAAAATCATTTTCGAACTGACAAATTTGACTTTCGAATTCCTCTATAAGGTCTTCATCGCCAAGACTCATCAACTCAAAAATATCCTCGACCTGCGTTCTCAAAACAACCCAAGGGTGAATCTCCTTTTTTAAATTAGCAAGTTTTTTAATTTTTTCTTGCGCAACAGAAGGATTCAACCAAATTTCGGGATTTGATACTTCGCTTTCGAGGTTATTTAGTTGCTGTTTCTTATCTTCAAGATTAAGCTTTAAGCTCGCTTTTTCAAGCTCATCTAAAATATTGCCCGTGCGAGCTTTCAGCTTATCCATAAAAAATTATTTTTTAGCCGCCTTTTCAGCTTCTGCTGCTTCTTCTTCATCGTCAACAAAAAGTTTTTCAATGAACAAAAGCACAAAGTAAACAACGAAAGCAATAACTAAAAAGTTAATTACATCGTTTAAGAATGCACCATAAGAAAGAACCGCATCTTTTCCGGCTGGAGTTTTTCCCATATGCCAAACAACACCTTTAAGTCCTTCAGATGAACCAAGAACAAAGCCTAGTGGAGGCATAATAATGTTATTAATTAGAGATTTTACAAGATCACCAGAAGCGGTTCCGAGAATCAAACCGATAGCCATACCGATTAGACCTTGGTCTTTAATGAACTTTTTAAAGCCCGCAAATTGTGCTTTTGGATCTACTTTTTTAAGCTTAGCAGTTGCCTTCTTAACCGCCTTCACTTTTGTAGTCTTCTTAACTGTATTATCTTTTTTACTCATACCCTACATTCTATCATAAAAGGTTTACATTTTCAATAAATTGCTCGCCTCTGTCAGCGTAGCTTTTAAACATATCAAAACTTGCATGCGCCGGGCTTAAAATAACCACATCTCCGCTTTGGGCATTTTCGAAAGAAGTTTTTACAACTTCTTGCATGTTTGTCTCTTGGCCCAAGTTTACGAATCGTTCAAAACCCGCCTGAGTTAATTTTTGGGCTAATTTCGAAGATTCTGCACCCATTAAAATTACTTTTCGAAGCTCACTCTCTGATGAATTCGAAATTTTCGCAATCAGTTCACTCAAATCTGCACCTTTATTACTACCGCCAAGAATTAAAATTTTTGGTTGACTAAAAGCATTGAGCGCTGCAATTGCGCTGCCAGGAGTTGTCGCAATAGAATCATCATAAAAACGCACTCCCGAAACCTCTTTCACAAATTTCAATCGGTGTGGCAATCCAGTAAAACTCGAAAGTCCTTTTTGCCAAAAATCAAAGATTTCTTCAAGTGTAAAACCTTTTTCACGTAATAAATCAAAAGTTGCAATCATTGCCGCGCAAGCATTTTTTTGATTATGCTCGCCGGGAATTTTTAAAATATCTGTACTAAAAATTAGTTCATCACCCCATAAAAATTGACCGTTTTGAACATGTGCTAAATCATAATTTGGAAATGGCTGAAGTTCAGATTTTAAGTTTGATTTTATTCTTTCTACCATATTCAAAACCGTTGAATTTTCTTGGTTAAATATAAAGAAATCACCTTCTTTTTGGTTTTTTGCAATATTCAATTTGGCCTGAACATAATCTTCGAAATCATTATGAACGTCTAGATGGTCTGGCTCAATATTGTTTAAAATCGAAATGTGCGGCGATTTTTGCGCATCCCAAAGCTGAAAACTGCTCAATTCATAAACGACCGCATCCTGATCATTAATTTCATTTATTTTATCTAGCGCGGGGATACCAATATTGCCGAGTAAGTGGGTTCTCAATCCTGCGGCTCGCAGAATTTCGGCAATAAAACTCGAGACCGTACCCTTACCTTTTGAACCCGTCACACCAATAATTGGTGCTGGGCAGTTTTCGAAAAATAAATTCGTAACAGATGTAACTTTAACATTTTTTGGCAATCGTGAGGGGTTAACTGCAGGAGTTCTCACGATTAAATCTGCCTTAATTTTTGAAAAATCGTGAAAATTACCAAAAAATTTTACGCCTTCTGGTAATTTGAGCTTTCCGTTTTCATGTTCATCGTAAACCTCAAAAACGGTGTTTTTATCTAACTTTTTAAAATATTCGTAAGCACTTTTTGTTTCAAGGCCAAAACCAATTAATGCAATTTTCATATCTCTCCTTTTTTAGGTTGAATTCTATCTTTATTTTAGCACACTTACATAGAAAAAACACCCCTTGAGATGAGGTGTTTTTTATCTATTTAGATCGCTGTGGTCCAAACCTTCTATTTGATTTATATTGATCTACAGCTGCTTGTTGCGTTGCCGCTGGAGCGCCATATTGCGAAGCTTGTGAATTACCGCTAACATTATAGTTTACACCAACTTGCATATTTTGCGAACCTGCAGGAACAGGCGCAGGTGTAGGAGTAGGAGTAGAAACGGCATTTGCGGGGTCGTGCTTTTTGGCAAGATTCGACATCGCCTGGAAGTTCTTTTGCTGATCTGGTGTTAAGAACATTGTGCCCTTACTATTTGCGTTGAGGGCTTGATCAGCTACCTTACCCATACTCTGCGCATGTCCAATTTGCGTTTGATCACCACTAGCAAAGGCCTTCTCCATAGCATCAAGAGCCTTATTGTCTGCAGTATTAGAACTTGACATCGCAGACCATCCAGCCATTTGTTGAGCGCTTGCACCGGCGTACGTTGAAACCTCTTTTTCAAAATCAGACACGCTCTTAATATTGTCTTTATTGGCAACATTTTGCATAGCAGCTTTAGCTGCAGCCGGATTAACCTTTTTCATATCAGCACCAGACTTTGAAGCGATTTGAGACATAATGGCTTGTCTCTGTGTCGCATCACTAGTGTTCAAAGCACTGTCAACAACATCACCTAAAGCAGAAGATTGATCGGCATTGCTCAAACCAGCTTTTGTAACTGCCTGTGAAATAGCACCATACATTAAACCTTGTTGAACAGGGTCGGTCACACTGGCAACCTTTTGTAATTGACCAGCTACATTACCAACCTTTCCACCAATTGCAGTTGTCATAGCAGATACCATACCCTCAGATTGTGCTTTTTCATATGCACCAATCCCGGCCCCCAATTGCGCAATTCGACGATAGTCTGCCGTGCTTGGATTGTCTTTAGATTGCAGTCTTTGAAGCTCTCTACGATTCCTGGTATATGTTCGGCCAGCCTTACCTTCTTGATATTTAGCTTCGCGAGCATCTTTACCTATCGCTAAACCACCAACCTTTAGGTTTCGGTGGAATTCTTCAGCACGCTTGAGAGGTCGACTATTAGCTGTAGCATTAGTTAGTTTTCCAGACATTTTATCAAGAGTTCCACGCAAATTACCACCAGTTAGGCCATCTATAATCGAAAGTACGCTCTTGATTATAGCAACGATCGTAAACAATGATAGGATTGGTAGTAAGCCGTAGGCAACCTTCAGTAATGGACTACTTTCGTTATTATAAAGCAAGTTTGAAACAAATATTGAACCACCCACAATTAGCGAACAGATTGGATAAATCATTAACATATTCTTAAAGAACTTCATCCATTTTTTGAAGAACCCTTCTGTGTTTGGTAAAATTCCTGCAACAAAAGCTACCGGCGAAACAACTACAAGTACGATCACGGCAGCCTGACGAATCAACAAGATAAACACCATCATAATCAATGCGAGAGCTGCCGAAAAAATAAACAATAGAATCGAAGATCCCGCAGCAAAAGCACCAGAAATGGCGGCAGCAGTACCAACACCAATAGCAGCAGCAGTATTCCCTCCACTAAGAATTTGCTCAACAGGACTATCTTCCGATTGAGAGTCACTAGAGAACTGCCAAGTGCCATCACCAGACAACCATTCAAATAATGAGTGTCCTACGATATTAGAAACATCGATCATAATGACAGAAATATACCAGGAAATATTAACTAGAATCGCAAAAACAATAATTTTTGGTAGCATCTTCTTGATACCATAATTCGAGATACCTACACCCGAAACTTGCGAGAAGATGATAATTGATAATGCGATCACAAAAAACACGTTTGCAATATCACGAAAACTAGACCAAGTTTTGAACGCCGGCTTGTCTTGCTGGAAGATTTCATCAGCCTTAATATTTAGGAAGTGCTGTTGCATGAGACTATAAGTACTAACAACCATACCATTTGCGCCACGGATAACCGGGCACATAATCCAGCCAACCCACTCAATAGCACATGAGTTCTTGTCATCAGAACTATCACCATCATCTTCACCAGCTGGGTTCTCTTTACACTCCTCACTATCCTTGTTTTCTTCTTTATTACACTTCTCTAGGTTTTTTCCAGCTTTAGTACCTTTCTTAGCACAAGTGTAAACAGCTCTCTTTGATTGGCCATACCAACCACCATTCTCATTCGCTGTAAAGTTTTTACTCTGCTGACCCTTACTCCTTACAAAACCATCCGCACACTTATCGAGAGTTAGATATTTACTAGGTAAAGAACTCATGTTATTGAAAGGTTCAAGTTCTCCATTTAAATTATTTAGGTAGCAGTTATCTTCAGTACTCTTCCGACCAATAGGGTTTCCGCCTTGACCCCAAATTCCACCAATTTCGGCACATTTCTTTTTGCCTAGATTATCTTTGGAAGATCTTCCGGGTGGGTAACCGGTATTTTTATCTTTCTTACCTTTTCTTTCACAAACATCAATACCATTATAGTTTTTCTTACCAAACCCCTGAAAACATGTACCACCCTTCTCTAAAACATAGGCATCTTGACGAGATAGTGCTTCCGGCCCCTCTATCGCCATCTCGTTCATATTTTCCACTTTACCCTTGGAAATTTTAGCTCCTGTAATCTTACAACCCCTGTGGTTCCCGTTAGACTGCTGATATTCAAACCCACCTTTTTTACAGTCGGCAACACTATACCTATAATCTTCCGTATCGGTAGCACTAGAAGCTGATGGAATAGCAAAAGCTTGACGTTCACTACCTAGCGAAGATACCACCACTGTAAATAAAGCTAAAATAGCTAAAAATAGCCCTTTTTTGTTTTTAAACCCAACCCAAAAAATATTCATAATGCTTATATTTAATCATAAAAAGGTTAAAAAATCAATACAATTATGCTTTTTAAAACAATAAAAATAGCCCATTAAGATTGAGCTATTTTTGAAAGATTTGGTGTGAGGACTTACCAACCGCCGCCACCACCACCGCCGGCACCGCCGCCAGAGAATCCGCCACCGCCGGAACCACCAGAACTTGGTGCAGAATAGCTGTTAACGGCACTACTGAAGCTATTAAGCGTATCAGCAAAAACGGCTGCGTTAAATGCATTCACGCCAGAATACCAACTTGGTTGATAATCATCATTTGCAAACTCAACTTCGAGAACCTTCGCCCAAGATTTTTCGAGACCAAACAAAGCAGCCCAAGGTAAAAGTTTTTCGTAAAGTTTAACTCGTGAACCACCAAATTCATCTTTGAAGCGTTCAGATTTTTCAAGGCTTTGGAGATATTTAAGCCGTTCGCTTTCAGCAACTGAAATATAAAGCTTTAATCCCATAAGGTAATTCTTCATTTCATAACCTTTTCTAGATGGAATCTTAATACTTACAACGATTATAATTAATGTCGAAAATACGCCTGCAATCAAAGTTGAAAGGAAGATATATGGATGCCACTTCGAAACAGTCGAGAGCGCCGAGAATGTAGAATCGCTAAAGAAAAACGATGCAAAAATCAAAGCGTCAATAACATAAGCAACGATGCGCATTCTTTTATTGAAAGCTGGCTCGCTTTGGTCGTAATAATCTGTATCTTTAAACCCGTCGTTTATAATTCTCAAAGAGATACTCGATGCGACAGAAGAGCTCATAGTTTTCGAAAGGTTAACTTCTTCTCCATCGATAAAGAAACATTCCAAAAGCTCGCGCATATCTGAGTTTAGACCTCTGTAATTTAATAGCTTTATCTTGTAAATCTTGTGTTTACCGAAAAGATTTTTCTTCTCTTCTTCCTCAACCAAAATGTTACCATTGACTGCAAAAAACAGCATTGCAGCGGTGACTTTCTTATTAGATTTAACTAAGTTGCCCGCATCAAGGATATCTAATACTCCAATTTTTGGTGGTAAATATTGCGGAACAACTGTTTTAGCCTCTTTCGAAAGTGAGTTTCGCTTTCGAATTGCATTTTTCTTATAGAAAACAATCATAGCTAAGGCCACAATCACTAGCGCAGCAATCATAGAGACGATTGCCACGATCATTGTAGTTACATCTAAAGGATTAGGCGTTGGCTGAGCAAATTTATTATTGAAAGCCATTAAGAATGTTACACTTTGATTGCTTAAAACATTCTTTTCAGAGAATGTGTATTCACCATTTTCTTGGCTTAGAGATGATTTTTCGCATTGAGTATCTGACCCATATGCACCAGAAAAACATTTTGCAATCCCTTTAAATTCATTTTTAACAGATTGATCAAGAATGACTTTTCCAGAAACTTCACCAAACTGCTGTTGCCATTGTGAACCATTTGCATTAACGATTAGAAGTTGTCGATCCTTCAATTCGCCTTCCCCGGCTCTTAAAATATTTTTCAAATGGTATTTTATTTGATAATTATGTCGGCCGGAAACATATTGGTTAGAATCGCCAATTCGAAAAACAACATTACCATTGCTTGGTCTCGTACTATACGGCACATTTATACCGTCCATTGTAATATCAGCCTTACCGTCAAAAACAGTTTTACCGTTATAGTATTTTGGGATAGCACGTTCAATTCCGTGATTAACATTATCGAGAATAAAACTTGCAGAAATCTGTTCGGTTACTTCAAGGTCGGTATCACCATTTTGGTTGGCGCTAAATTTATAAGTTCCCTCGAACTTCGAAAATTTAATGTTTTGATTCTTTCTTTCGAGTTCTCTTCGCTCGGCAGCACTATTTCTTCTGCGGCGCGCAAAAGCTGGATGAGAAAAACTCGCCGAAACAAAACTAGTTGCCAAAACCGCCACTAAAAATAGTGACGTGATTTTGGTTATTTTTTGCAAACGATTATTTTGTGATTTCATTATCGGTTGTTCCTGCATTTTTAAAGCTGATTAGATTTTCTGTTGACATTTTAACCATATTTTGGACAGCAACATCTGTATTAAACGCAACGTGTGGCGTAATGATAACATTTGGAAAATTCGACAAATCGCGATAAACTGAGTCTTTAATGATTCTCCCGCTTAGGTCTTTTCGAATAAGGTGTTTTTCGTTTTCGAAAACATCAAGGCCGGCTGCAGCAACTTTTCCACTAACTAGTGCATCGCGCAAATCTGCAGTATTAATGTGACCGCCACGCGCAGTGTTCACAATAACCACGCCATCTTTCATTTTAGCAATACTTTCGGCATTAATGATGTGGTGATTTTGCGGCGTTAATGGAATGTGGAGCGAGATTAAATCGCTCTCTGCAAAAACTTCATCAAGAGATTTGTATTCTAAAATACCTTGCGCTTGTGGATTTTCGAAAGTATCATACGCAATAATTTTAGCACCAAAAGCTTTAAAAACCTTAGCCGTTGTTAAGCCGATATGTCCTGTACCGATAATTCCGATTGTCATTGTGTTAAGTTCACGACCCATCAAATTATCAACCGAGAAATTCTGGTTTTTTGCACGCGAAAGACAAAGCGGAATATTTCGAATTGTTGCAAGTGCAAGCGCAACCGCGAATTCAGCAATCGCACTTGGCGAATATTGCGGAACATTCGAAATTTTAATACCAAAACTTTTAGCCTTTTCGATATCTATACCGTCATAACCAGCTGTTCGAACAGTAAAATAAGAAATTCCCATTTTCGAAAGAGGTTCCCAAACATCGTTCAATTCTTCACTTGAAGTATATGAAGAAACCGCATCGAAACCTTCGGCCAGTTTTACCGTTTCAGCGTTTAAATCTTTTGAAGTTGTGGCATATTCAATACCAAATTGCTCCGCAAATTTTTCAAAATACTGGAGCTCATCTTTTCGTACACTATAAGCAATGATTTTCATATATACCAATTATAATGCTTAAGGCTTGTTTTTTCAAGATTTTTGATTATTTTGAGAATTTTTCGAAAAGCTCTTCTTTTGAAAGCATTTGAACTTCACCGGTTGAGCGTTCTACGATTTCGAATTCACCACTTTCAAGCAGTCGATCAGAAACTGTAAGTCGATAAGGAATTCCCATTAACTCGGCGTCGGCAAATTTTTGACCTGGGCGAAGATTGCGATCATCAAACAAAACTTCGATTCCCTTTTTCGAAAATTCATTATAAATTTCTTCTGCTAATTCTTGTGATTTTTCACCAATTTGCACAAGGTAAATTTTAGCTGGAGCAACATTTTCTGGCCAAATCAAACCTTTTTCATCACTGAATTTTTCGGCAATCACACCCATTACGCGAGTAATTCCGATTCCGTATGAACCCATCCAGGCAGATTTTCGCTCACCGTTCTTATCGGTAAAATAAAGCCCCATTTCATCGGTTTTTTGCGTACCGAAATTAAAGATATTGCCGACTTCAGCAGTTTTAACTTTTTCTAAACCTTCTTTCGAATCAATTTCGCCTTCCTCAATCGCTTGGTCTAAAATTTCTTCATTGAAAGCAAGAGTTTTTTCACCATCGCGATTCAAATAAACGTAATCTTCACCAGCATCACAAATTGTTTGAAACTCATGACTAAATTTTGTGAACGCACCACCGCTAGCGAAAGTTACGAAAGTATCTTCGCCCAAACCGAGGCGTTCAAAAATTCGCTCATACGCTTTTGAAACTTTAGAATAATAGCTTTCCAAATCCTCTTTTGTGGCGTGAACAGAATACAAATCTTTCATCAAAAATTCACGACCACGCATGATTCCACTTTTTGCACGAAGCTCGTTTCGCATTTTATTCTGGAATTGAAAAACTGAAACTGGTAAATCTTTATATGATTGAATGTGGCTTTTAAGCATTTCAACGATCGGTTCTTCATGACTCCAACCCAAGCCAACTTCTGTTTTATCTTTGAGTGCGGTTTTAAACCAAACATCCACAATATCATCGTTCCAGCGAGTTGTGCGCTCCCAAACTTCACGTCGTTGGAGGGTTGTCATTAAAATTTCATTAGCGTCGATTTTTTCAAGCTCTTCACGAACGATTTTTTTAATATTTTCTAGCACTTTGAAACCGAGTGGCAAATAATCGTAGGCTCCAGCCATTTCTTTATGTACAAATCCAGCTTTAATCAAAAGTTGTGCGTTTTTAGCTTCTTCGCCAGATGGAACGGTTTTGCTAGTTTTGGTATATAATTTTGATAATCGCATAATTCTCCTCTTTAAAATAAAACTCGGCTGATTTGGTCAACCGAGCATTAAAAATTTAGTTAATCTCTGTAATTTCGTATTTAATTACGCCTTTTGGTGTCGTAATATCAACTTCTTCTCCAAGTTTTTTACCCATAATTTGTTGGCCAATTGGTGATTCGTTCGAAATTTTACCCTCAAGGGGGTTAGCCTCAACAGCACCAACCATTGTATATTTTACTTCCTTGCCATTTTCGAGATTCTTAAGGCTAACTTGATTGCCAAGCGCTACAACATCTTTTTTGCCGCCACCAATAATTACAGCGTTTTGTAAAATGTTTTCAATCTCCATGATTCGAGATTCTGCCAAAGCTTGTTTTTTTCGAGCGGCATCGTATTCTGAGTTTTCGCGCAAATCACCAAAATCGCGCGCAGTCGCAACTTCTTCTGAAATTTCTTTTCGTTGCGAAATTAGAAGCTCTAATTCAGCTTCAAGTTCTTCTTTTCCTAATTTTGTAATATTAAATTCTTGTTTCATAAAATAAAAATCCTTTTTATAAGTTATACAATTATATCAAATTTTTAATCTTGCGTCAATGTTAGAGACTAAGAAATTGAGCTGCTGGATAGATGTAAAGTATCGCAAAAGCAATTCCGTTTTTAATCATATGAATCACAATTCCCGACCAAATCGTTTTGGTAATTTTTTCACGAATCAAACACATAATCACGCTCATTACGAATACAGTTATTCCTACATTTAACTGGAAATGAACAATTCCAAACAACAGGCTGGTCAAAAAAATTGCTAGTGGAATATTTATTTTACGAAGTTGCCCGTAAATTATACCACGAAAAATAACTTCCTCAACAAATGGCGTAATCACGACAATAGAAATAAAAGCCATCAAAAATTGCCAAGGGTGAATCATTGTTCCCCGCTGAAACAATAAATTTTGAGATTGAGCTTTATTGAAATTCGATAGAATATGCGATACCATGTCGAGAAAAATTCCAGACAATATCATAGCCAAAATAAATCCAACCAACGCTAAAGCTAAATCTTGCCAGGTTATAAGCCCGTTTAAAGCAATCTCTTTTCTAGAAATTTTTTGGCCGAAAAGTTTAACCGGTACAAGATAAATTATCGCAAACATTAAGCCAAAGAATAAAATCGAGTAAACAGATGTTGTAATCACACTAGAAGTTGCGTTTTGATATCCCGAATCATTGCCCCAAAAGGCTATCGCTAAATATAAACGAATCACGACTGCTGAAGTATAGTTCGCTACAAAATAAGCTAAAATCGGCAAAACTGCCCAAAAAATGATTTTTAAAGGTTTTTTCGAAAGAATTTTCTCGTTTCGTTTTCGAATTTTATTACAAATAAGAATAATTTTTTCTTTCATTTTAACCTCTAAATATTTTTGTAAAATCGAGAACGATAATTAAAACTGAAAGCCCCATTAGAGCCAAAAAACTCCAACCGTTAATATTTTCTTCAGTTTCTTTTGATAGCGGTTTTTTAAGCAAAACTCGAAAAATAAACGTCATAAACCAACGACCGCCATCTAAAGCTGGAATCGGTAAAACATTCATACAGGCCAAGCTAATCGAAATAATGGCGGTAAGCATTAAAATCATATCCATTCCCATCGAAACAATGTTTGGGAAAATCCCTCCAATAACCATCACCGGCCCAGAAACACTCTCACCCGCTTTCGAAAGCTGAGTATTGGCATTTTTCTGTAAATCAGAATTTGGAATAACCTTTTCGAAAATTCCACCAAAAAAGTTTACAAAAAGCTCACCAACACCTTTGAATGTTTCACCTGTAAATTGAGCTGTTGTGCCAAGACCAACAATTGGAGCACTCCAAGTTGAGTGAATTTTTTGCATTCCGTCAGACAAAACCGCACCCAAAAAGCCATTATTTCCTTTTTCGTTAAGTTTTACACTTTTCGAAATCTCTTTACCGTTTCGACTAATCTTTAAAGAAACTGTTTTACCGGCGTTATTTTTTAAATCTTGGCGAATTTTAGTGGAGTTTTCAACCTTTTGACCATTAAACTCTAAAAGTGTGTCATTTTTATTCAACCCGGCTTTTTCTGCTGGAGAATCTTTTGAAATTACAGAAACTTGCACACCACCGCCAGATAGTTTTGCATCAGAAGAAAGATAAAATTGATTTGGAAGTAGCTTTGGCATTCCAGAAATAGCCAAAACTGTAAAAATCACAAAAGCAACTAACCAGTTCATAGCAACGCCAGCAAACAGAATTTGCGTTTTACCCCAAAAACTTGCTGCGCCATAATCGCCTTTTTTCGAATCGGAATCATGCTCGCCTTGAAGTCGCACAAAACCACCGAGCGGAATTGCGCCAATCGAAATCTTTGTATTTTTTGGTAGAATTTTATCTGTTTTAGCTTTAAAACTTTTAATTCTTGGCGGAAAACCAATTGCATATTCTTTAAGCTTTACGCCATTTTTCTTGGCCGCGAGCGCATGGCCAAGCTCATGAAGCGCCACCAAAAAAGTTAGCGAAACTAAACCGATAATTATTCCAAAAATTAAATTAAAAACCTCCATTTTACCCTTTCGAAAATCTTAAATTAGCTTTTGCCGACGTTTTTAAAGCGCCAGCAAAAAATAACTTAAATTGTGAGAATTTCTTTCTCTTTTTCTTTAAAAATTGCGTCGATTTGTGCGCTAAACTCTTTAATTTCAGCGTCAATTTCTTTTTCGATTCGTTTTAAATCATCTTCTGTTAAAGATTTTTCATCTTTAAGTTTTTTGGCGTGTTTCAAAGCATCTTGACGAATATTTCGAAGCGTAATTTTTGCACCTTCAACTTTTTCAGAAGTTTGTTTTGCAATTTGTTTGCGGCGCTCCTCTGTTAATGGTGGAACTGGCACACGAACAACGCGACCATCATCACTTGGGTTAAAACCAAGGCTTTGATCGTTACGGATTGCTGCAGAAATTGCTGAAATATTGTTTGCATCAAAAGGTGTGATCAAAATCATTCCCGCCTCTGGTGCAGTCATATTCGAAACTTGGTTTAATGGCATTTTTGCGCCATAAACTTCAACCGACACCCCGTCAAGCATTGAAGGATGCGCACGGCCAGTTCGAACTTTTTTCATTTCACCTTTGAAATGCTCGACAGCCTCGGTCATTTTTAATTTAAATTCATCTGTATCAAACATGCCTACATTATAACACACCTTATGCTTTTTATTCAAATTGACTTTTTAGCATTTTTATGATATAATACCAAAGTAGCTTTCCGAAAAGCTAAGAAAATTTTTAAAGGAGGTGCTCAGCAGATGGCACCAAAAGCAGTTAAACTTACCAACGCATTAGGAAAAGATGTTCTTTCAGAATCAATGGAATGCGTCTTGAAGTTCAGTCCTGAAAAGGAAGGAAATGCCAGAAAAATTTTTAAAAAATTCATTAAAAAGAATGGTAGAAATGGCATTCTCCTTTTTGCACACCAGTCAAAAGACAAGCTTGGACACCTTTTGGCGTTCAAACAAGAATGCGAAAAGGCTGGGGTTAAATTGACAATTTCACTTTATTGTGAAGATAAAAACCCTCATAGCGAAGACTATAAAGAATGGTACTTCCGCGAAGTGGATGTATCTTTAGACGAGGAGCTGAACGAAATGATTATTTGGTAAGTTCACCAGCCCCGCAATTTGTGCGGGGTTTTCTCTTTTTATAAACTATTCTTGTGCAAAATTTTTACTCAAAACTTCAATTTCATTTTCGAGCGAATTCAACTCGCTCTCAAGCGCCTCAGCTTTCGAAATTGCCTCTTTATATTTTTCGACAGTTTCTTCAAGAGGAATCGCTCCACTTTCAATATCAGCTAGAATCTCGTCGATTTCTTTTATTTTTTGACTAATTTTGATTGACATTTTTTACCTCCGCCGTTATTGTTTTATCTATTGTTTTAATCGTAATCTCTTTACCGGTTGCAATTTCCCCACTAATCAGTGCGTAGCCTTTCGCCAAAATATTTTGCGGGTTATAGCTTTCTAAAATTCGTTTTTTAGCTTGAATCTCTCTTTTCTGGTCAAGAATATTCTGTAAAATTCTATCGCGAATTTCCTGATTTTTCTCTCTGTTAGCTTTTTTAAGTTCAGCTATTCTCGAAAGCAATAAATCATTTGTGCGTAAAATTTTTGAACGCAAAAAACGCATTTCATCAAATTTATTTGGTGTTAAAATTTGTGCCACATTGCTTGGGGTTGAAGCAGCAAAATCTGCAGCCAAATCACAAAGGCTTCGATCGATTTCGTGCCCAATTCCAGTAATGATCGGCACGCGAGAATTTGCAACTGCGCGAACTAGTTTTTCATCGTTAAAAACCGCTAGATCATCAGCGCTACCACCGCCGCGAATAATTGCGATCACATCTGGTAATTCACTTTGACTATTTAAAAAATCTATCGCACGAATAATTTGATCACTAGCCGCCATGCCTTGAACCTGAGTGTGTGCCACAATAATCTTTAGCCCACCCCAACGCTCATTGATAATTTTAATAAAATCCGCGTAGCCGGCCGCTTGCGTACTCGAAATTACCGCAACCTTCTGTAAATCTTGCGGAATTCTACGCTTTCGATTTTCATCAAACAAACCTTCTCGCGTTAATTTTTCTTTCAAAATTTCGAGAGATTTTTTAAGACTTCCCTCACCTTTTGGCGTAATTTTTTCAACTGTTAAACTAAATTTTCCCCAGTTTGTTAATTTGGGCTTAACCTGAGCGATAACCTTCATGCCATCTTCGAGTGGAAAACGCAATTGCCAAACCGTCATAAAGCAACCAAGAACCGATTCTTCATCTTTTAAATCAAAGAAAACGAACTTATTTTGATTCACCTTAAAACTTGAAATTTCACCTTCAATTAGAACACTCGGAAAACTCTTTTCGAAAATATCATTACTAGTTGCAATAAAATCTGAAACACTATAAATTACCTCGTGCGGTTGAGGTTTTTTTATCTCAGAATTTAACAACTCTTCAAATTCGTCAAAATCCATATTCTTTATTATAACATAACCTTTTAAAATAAAATAACCGCCGTGAAGCGATTATTTTTCGAATAATTTAGAAAATTCTTGATTCAATTCTTGAATTTGCGATTCTTCACCGCCAGAAACTGCACCTAAAATCCAAGTGTTCGCATCTATAAATTCTTTCGCTACTTTAAAAATTTGTTCGCGCGAAATTTGCTTAATAAACTTCGGCTGAGCTTTATAATCACGAACATGTCCATCCCAAAAATATCTTGAAGCATAAAATCCTGCTGTTGAAGCAACGGTTTGGCCACCCATCTGGAACGAACCAAGTGAATAGCTCTTCATAGCTTCAAGCTCTTTTTCGGTAATTTCTTCATTCAAAACCTTCTTAAGCTCCAGTACAATTAGCTCAAAAAGCTCTTTTGCTGTACTATAGTTTGTTTGACCTTCGAAATCCCAAGAAGAATCTTTTGGTCCACGAGAAGCACCAGAATAAACACCATAAGTCAATCCTCGTTTACGAGCTTGCCCAAGGATGCGCGCATGCATTGTTCCAGTTAAAATATGATTTAACGCATGCATTGCGTCCATCTCAGACGTGGTTAGCTTACGTGGCAACAATAGCGAAATTCCAAAGCTAATATTCTTCAAATCTGGCCGATGAATAAAAATCGGCGCTTGCGGTTTTTTAGTTGGATCAGTGATAATTTCGAAACGCTCGCCTCTTTCGAGTTGAAGATTTTCGAAACCTTCAAGAATTTTATTTCTACGAGTCGGCGTAATCTTTCCAGCAATTACAAACCGCAAATTATCAGTAGTGTGTGTTCGTTTATGATGTTCGCGAATATCATCAAGTGTGATGTTATCAATAGTTTTTAAACGCTCTTCATAAGTTAGAACTTTTTCACCAAATTCTTGCTGAATTTTTGGCCAAAGAAGACGTGCATTATTGTTTAAATATCCAGTCAATTCGTTTCGAACATTACCCTTTTCCGCCTTAAATTCAAACTCATTAAATCTTGGTTGACTAATTGAAAGAAGTTGAAGTTCAAAAATTCGATCCCACTCAAAATCGGCACAATCCGCAACATAATTCATACTCATGTCAGATGTGGAAGCGTTGTGATAAGCACCATTTTTAGTGAATTCAGCTTCAAATTCATGTTCGCTAGCAAACCTTGCATTTGCACCAAAAGCCATATGCTCCATAATGTGCGCAGTTTCATAAATTTCTGGACTTTTAGTGAAACGAGAACCTGCTCGAAACTGAAACTGAAAACTCATCACCGTCGCATCTGGAACATTTACAAGAAGACCGCGTACGCCATTTTTCAGGCGTACTTCTTCAACGGTGTGGCGCATCTATTTGCGACCCTTCTTTTTGTTCTGGCGTTGAGCTTTTTTAGCTTTTCGCGCATTATTCTTTTTTGCGTTTTCGTTATTTTTTGAAGCGGCTTTTTTAGCTTTCGAAAAATCTTCATCGCGGTTTTTATCACCAGACTGAATCTCGTTAACACCTTTTTCAACTGAATTCTCAGCAAGGCGCGTAAGTTCAGTATCATGACCTTCGTCTTGGTGCGCTACTGCATCATTTGGTGTAACTCGAGTTAGAATTCGAATTGTTTCATCGCGCAAAGTGTTCTGAAGACCATCGAACAATTTTTGTGATTCTGCACGGTATTCAACCAATGGGTCACGCTGACCAACACTTCGCCAGTGAATTCCTTCACGCAAGAAATTCATATTTTCAAGGTGATTCATCCAAAGGGTATCAAGAATTTGCATGTAAACTTCGCGTTCAACTTTTTGGAACACTTCTTTGCCTAGTTCATTTTCTTTATCTTGGTAAAGTTCTTCGGCGATTTGTTTAGCTAATTTAATTCGCTTTTTGTCGTTAGAAATTCGGCCAAGAGCCTCAATTTTCTCTTCATCAACTGGGAAGATTTCAACAAAGTCTGAAACGAATTTTTCGTTATTTTTTGAAGGTAGTTCAGCGAGTTCTGCTGCTTTCGAAATAAATAGCTCTTTAATTTCGGCTGTAATATCTTCACCTTCAAGAATTTTTCGGCGCATCGCGTAAACAACTTTTCGGTGACGGTTGATCACATTGTCGTATTGAACAACATTTTTACGCGTATCAAAGTTGAATCCTTCAACGCGTTTTTGCGCATTTTCAAGTGTTTTCGAAACAGCTTTATGTTGAATTGGCGTATCTTCTGGCACACCAAGCCGATCCATCAATGCTGCAATTCTTTCACCCTGGAAAATTCGCATCAAATCGTCTTCAGTTGAAACGTAGAATTGGGTTTCGCCTGGATCTCCCTGACGACCACCACGACCGCGGAACTGGTTGTCAATTCGGCGAGATTCATGACGCTCTGAACCAATCACAACCAATCCACCAAGTTCCTTAACACCTTTACCAAGCTTAATGTCGGTTCCACGACCAGCAATATTTGTTGCAAGAGTAATTGCACCTTTTTCTCCGGCACGTGCCACGATTGCAGCCTCATGTTCGTTGTTTTTAGCGTTCAGAAGATTGTATTTAATTCCTTCTTGGTCGAGATATTTTGCAATTTGCTCATTCTTTTCAATTGAGCCTGAACCAACCAAAACTGGACGTCCTTCTGCGTGATATTTTTTAATTGCTTCAGCAACAGCTTTAAGTTTTGCTTTTTCAGTTTTAAAAATCAAATCTTCTTTGTCGTCGCGAATGACTGGTTTGTTTGAAGGAATTTGCACAACCTCCAAAGAATAAATTTGTTGAAACTCTTCAGCCTCAGTGAAAGCTGTTCCGGTCATTCCTGAAAGCTTATTGTAAAGACGGAAGAAATTCTGGAACGAAATTGTTGCCAAAGTCATTGATTCTTGCAAAACCGGAACTTTTTCTTTCGCCTCAATTGCTTGGTGTAGACCTTCGTTGTAGCGACGTCCGTTCATTAAGCGACCAGTATGCTCGTCAACAATAATCACTTCACCATCATTTGTTACAACATAATCTTTATCACGCTTGAAAAGAGTTTCAGCGCGCAAAGCTTGCTCAACGTGATAAACTGCACGCGAATGTTCTGGCGTATAAAGATTTTTCATATTAAGAAGTTTTTCAATCTTATCGATTCCAGATTCAGTTAAAGCTACACTTCGGCGCTTTTCATCGACTTCATAATCTTCTTTCGAAAGCTGTGAAACAACCTTAGCAAATTGAATATAACTCTCTGGATTTTCGGCAGCTGGAGCGGAAATAATCAAAGGTGTTCGAGCTTCATCGATCAAAATTGAGTCAACCTCGTCGACAATTGCAAAATTAAGCTCGCGCTGACGCAAAAGCTCAACTTCATTCACCATGTTGTCACGCAAATAATCGAAACCAAATTCGTTATTTGTTCCATAAGTAATATCCGCAGCGTAAGCCTCTTTTCGAGTTGCTGGGCGAAGTTTTCGCATGTTTTCATCTTCATGTTCTTCGTTATCATATTCTGGATCAAAGATAAAACTGGCGTCATTAATAATCACACCAACTGAAAGACCAAGAAAGTCATACAACTTTCCCATCCAAGAAGCGTCACGTTGTGCAAGATAATCGTTTACAGTCACAACGTGCACACCTTTTCCTTCCATCGCATTCAAAGAAACCGGCAAAGTTGCCACCAAAGTTTTACCTTCACCTGTTTTCATTTCAGCAACTTTTCCTTCGTGAAGAACCATTCCACCAATTAACTGAACGTCAAAGTGGCGCATTCCAAGAACGCGGTTTGAAGCTTCACGAACAAGCGCAAATACATCTGGTAAAATATCATCCAAGCTCTTTTTCGAAAGGCTCTTCTTAAGTTTTTCGAAAGTCTTTTTGAGCTTTTCATCGCTCATTTCTTCGTATTTTTCGCTTAATTTATTAATTTCATCAACTTTGCGTTGCAATCGGCGCAAAATTTTCTTTTGTGGATCACCAAAAACAGTTGTTAAAATTTTATCAACTTTATTGTCTTCCACCATTACGTTTTTCTTCTTCGCAGTTTTTCTAGACATTTCCCTCTCCATTAAAAACAGTATAAAATCTATCTATAATTTTACCATAATTTTAATATTAAAAAAAGCCCCTTTACAGGACTTTTTGATTAGTTTAAACGTTTTCGCACGTTTTCACGATTAGATTGATAATTCCTTTTCGCATTTCCTCCTTTTTTTCGATAAACTCTTCGGAGGTTTTTTCTCTAGCCTGTTCATATTTAAACAACGCCGAGGATAATTTTCGAAGATTTTCGGCTGTTCGTAAAGCTTTTCTACTAGCCCTTCTATCTAAAATCAAAAGTGGATGAAATAACATATTTTCAACGTGAGAATCTAAATCTACCGCATTAATTATGTCATGTTCATCGGCAAAACCTGGAACTATTAACATGCAGTTTTTTTGATTGCATTTAACTGTGCTTCGCTTAATGTATTTTTTATAACCATTAAAGACGATTTCATAGAATATAACAATATAAACTTGATCACAATCTGGCATAATCATTGCGAACCTACGTCCAAACTTTGCGAAAAGTCCAGCAATAGTGACTTCACCATTCATAACTAAAATCACCTCCTCTATTAACATAGAAACAGAATCGCGGAATAACATCCATTATATATTGAGCTAAGTCTTGATGTGTGCCTAGGAACATCTCCTCATCCATCATCCATAAGCCATCATCATCTACTGACATGGCTAAAATCTCTACATCAACAAGCTTATCCGCCCATTCAGTGGAGTCTTGAGTTATAAATCGTTGATAGTCCTCAAGGCAATCTTTAATCGATATACTCCTTATATTTTCCTTCCTAATAGTATCTATAATAGCACCTACCATAGGATAAGGCATCCTGCGATCAAAAATAACTGTGACGCCAATTTCTGGTACAAGAAAACCTTCCTCTTGCCTATAAAAATAGATTGTATAGTTTGTTAAATATTTACCAATCGAACGAGAAATTGACGCGATCAATTTCCCTGGAATTTCAATCTCCTTATTTAAAGTTTCTTGCTGTTGATTCATTATGATCACCCCTCTCTCGAATCTTTATAACAACATTAAACCGATTATATCATATTTTTACAAAAAAGCAAAATATTTTAAACTTTCGCACATTTAAAAACGAGACCCTGTTGTAAGTCTCGTTTTATTTTATATTACCTATCTGGTAATTATTTTTGAATTCTAACTTTGCAGTTTTTAAACCTTTTTAGGGTTATAAAACCAGTTAGAATAGCGATTGTGGCACTAGCCATCCACAAGAATGTTGTTTGATGATTTGTAGTAGTTTTGCTTCCTGTGTTTGGTGCTTTGATTGCCTTATTTTTAGCTGATTCATTAGCTTTGTTTTCAACTGCATTTTGTTGAGCAGCAGAAGTAGCAGCTTGTAGATTATTTGCATTATTTACTGGATTAGCTTTTTCTAGCGCACCAGTTAGATATTGAGTTCCCGGTATAAATTTCAAACCTTTCTCGAAGGCTGCTTTCCAGTCAGCATATGTAGCTGTTTGCGATTCATTTTTAGCAACTTTATCGCTACTTCTATCAACGAAGAATTCTGGTTTAACCTCATTTTTCGAAAGATATAAGAATTGACTAGCAAAGCGATTATCTACAAATGAACCCATTACAGTTTCAGTTCCATTATCAGATTTAGTATATGCACGAGTCGTTCCGCCGCCGTCAAGCATAAAGGCATTTTTAATACTCGAAACACCCATTTGATTAATCAAGTTCACTATTTCGCTATGATTTAAACCTGTCTTTGTTGAAGTGTGACCATCAACCACAAAAACCGCCTGCAAACCATTATTAAATTCTATAAAAATTGTCCTAGCATTTTTTACATTTGGGTCACCATGCCATACACCACTTTGACCTAAAGTTGAATCAAGAACTCCGTTTTTTACAATTGGCGAAAATGCACCAACGTTCCAACCCTTGTCGCCCATCTTTTGGAATATTTTCGAAACTTCCGAGTTGCTCAAGTTAGTAACTTCAACATCACCTTTACCATCCGAGTACATAATTCCATTTTTTCCTAGCCCAAGTTCTCGTTGCGACCAACCATTGTCGGCATTTTCAAGTTGCCAAAAACCACCCGTAAAAATTACTGGCGTATTGTGGATTTTAGCCTCGTTTAAGATATTGTCTTTATTCCAGGGCGTAGTATAGCTTTGATTAATCTGTGCCTGTGTTATACCTTTTTGCAGTTTATAAGAACCGTTTTTATTCCAGGAGATTGTAGTGAAATTTAAGTTATCTATCTTTCCTCTTACAACAGAAATTTCTTTATCTATAGTTTCTGATGAAGTAATAGTTAAAAGACCTTTATCTTCAAGTACTTTCGTAAAATTTGACACTTCAGCAGCAAAAGCGCTACCACTAAAACCGAGCGCTATAATTGAATATGCGCCAAAAACCATAAAAAAATAACTAAGTATATTTTTTATTTTCACTTTATTTTCTCCCTTTTTAAAATTTATTTTAAAACACTTATGCTTACATTCTATCATGTATATTCATATTTTTCAAGCACTTTTTAAAATTAAATAAAAAAACAAGGCCTTCATAACCTTGTTTTTTGCTAAAAGTTTAGCCGCGTTTTAGCGAGCGTTTAAATCTTGCCATAATGCCAGATTTACCAAGACGTGGATTTTTTTCTGTTTTATAGCGACGAATTTGACCATCTAGTTTAGCCTCAACAATGTCAATTGCAGCTAGAACATTCGAACTTTGATCTTTTGCAACTAAAGTCTTATCTGGCACATCAACAATTGCTTCAACTTCATATTTATTGTCGTGAGCACCGTTAATTTGCGAGATCACAACACGCGCTGATGCTGATTTTTTAGCATGGCGTGGTAGATATTTATCTAACTTACCGATGTGTTTTTCTGCATATTTTTGTGTCGTTTCATCAACTTCGTATTTGTTTCCTGTAATTTCAATTCGTGAAATCATTATATAATCCTTTTTTGTTAGTTTACAGCTCCATATTAGCATAAACATTTCATTTTGTCAAGAAAAATAACCCGCCCTACACGAGTTATTCAAAAAATTTAACGAGTTTTTTCAACTCATTTTGGTTATTACCTGTAAATTTTGTGGCGTCTTCTAAGAGAAGACCATTATTTTTATCCGTTTCACCATAAAAAATTGCAGGCGCAGATGAAATACCTTGCCCCTTTAAGAAGTTAATTATATCTTCATTATTTTCATTATTTTCGATATCAATTTCTACAAAAGGAATTTCTTTATTATTTAGATATTTCTTAACCATTCTACACTGAACACAATTAGGTTTGGTGTATATGTAAACTACTTTAGCCATATGAATCACCTCTTTCTAATCTGGCTATATTTAATATTATAGCATAAGCAAAATAAAAAAGCACTATATTTAGTGTTGTAAAATTTACAAAACGCTATATTTAGTGCTTATTTTATCTTATTTAGATTCGTTCGCGATTATTCATGTATGGTCGAAGTACTTCTGGAATAACAAGATCATCACCATCTTGGAAGTTTTCGATAGCTGCAACAAGACAGCGTGCAAGCGACACCGCAGTACCATTCAAAGTGTGAACAACTTGCAAGTCACCATTCTCACGACGCACACGAATATTCAAGTTTCGCGCCTGATAATCTGTACAGTTTGAACAACTTGTAATTTCGCGATAAGCTCCATCAACTGGACTCCAATATTCAATATCATACTTCTTTGAAGCTGGTGCGCCCAAATCACCACTTGCGATATTAATCACACGATAAGGAATACCGAGATCTTGATAGATTTCTTCCTCAACCGCTAAAATCTTCTGGTGCGTTTCAACACTTTGTTCAGGTAGAGTGTAAGCATACATTTCAAGCTTATTAAACTGATGAACGCGGAAGAGTCCACGTGTATGTTTACCATAAGTTCCCGCTTCTTTTCGATAGCATGGCGAATATCCAGCATAGAAAATTGGCAAATCTTTTTCGTTTAAGATTTCACCAGCGTGATAACCAGTTAGTGACATTTCAGCTGTAGCAATTAGACTTAAATCTTCACCCTCAATAAAATATTCATCACTTTGATCACTTGATCGTGGGGCAAAACCAGTTCCGGTAGCAACTTCACCGTTCACCATGTGTGGAACGGTCATGAAATTAAAGCCCTTTGAAATTAATTTATTGAGCGCAAACTGATAAATAGCGTTTTCAAGAAGTGCTAAATCACCCTTTAAGAAATAGAATTTTGTTCCAGCAACTTTTGATCCACGTTCGAAATCAACCCAATTCTTTTTATTAGCAAAATCAAGGTGATCTTGTGCACCTTTACGACTTTCGAAAAGTTCCTCGCCCCAAGTTTTAACTAAGTCGTCTTCACCTTCTTTACCGATTGGCACATCGTCTTGGAGAATATTCGGAATCCCATTCAAAGCTGTTGAGAGTTTTTCATTAAGTTCACGGTATTTCTTTTCAATTTCAGCAAGCTCTTCTTTAATTTTTTTACCTTCAGCAATTTGTTCATCGCTTGGCCTTCCGCCAGAATTTTTCATTGAAGAAGCGATTTGGTTACGCCGTGTGCGAAGTTCATCGATTTGTGCCGTAAGAGTTTTTCTTTCGTCATCAAGCGCAATTACAGCTTGAATATCGGCATTTTTATAGCCTTTATTCAGTGCATCTTTCTGCACACGCTCGGCATTTTCACGGATAAATCTAATATCTAACATAAACTAATTTTACCACAGTTCTTCTGAAATTTTAACCCCTTTTTAATTTGACTTTATTAATATAAAATTGTATAATATAAAAGTATTTTGTTCTTTAAAACTTTTTTACTTTCATGAATTGAATTTTAACTACTTTTCGAAAGTAAAATTCCAGTAAAAATCCAGGAGGAATTTTTTATGACAAATTCTGTTAACAAGCCCTTAGTTCGAACAGCCGAACTAGAAAAACTACAAGAAGAATACATGCTAATTTTAGCTGAAATTGTTGAATATATTATGTTCCACAAAAATTAGTATTCCAAAATCTGTAGCACTTGAAAAGGGTTACGGAAATAATAAATTCACCGAAGTTCGCAGAAGTGTTAATAGCAAGTTTCATATCTATGAAGAATATGAAGCCGAAAAAGATGGCGTAGATCAGATCATCTTTCTAATAGCACCAAAAAGTGTCCTAAAGCTAGACAGGCCTACTGAAAGTGCTCTACACTATTCTAGGATAGTCTTAGAGGAGGTTAAAAAACATATTAAAAAGCTTTCGAAAGATGAATATAAAAAGCTCCGTGAGCAAATTTATGTTAACGGAATAATTGAAATTCCAATTATTTTGCCTAAGCGCACTAAATTAATCCCTTTACAGAGACATTTAAAACGATACCCTAAAATATTTAAAAATATCGTTGGTTTTCGAAGACCCCACGCTAATAGCGAAATTCGTAAACAAGGTTATAATTTATACGCTCAAATAAATAAGCTGGATTTTTAACCTTAAAACCCCGATTAAGTTCGGGGCTTTTTACTTGACTTTTTACTGTTAAGGAAGTAAAATTATATTATAAATTACACTATCCCTATCCTGGGAAGCACTTTAGAAAAGGAGGCATTGCTTATGTCTAAAAGAACCTTAACAAGCGGTCAACGTATTCAAAACGCCCGCGATATCTCATCCGTAGCTTATCACAATGAGCTATCAAAAGTCGTTCGCGAAGCTTTTAAAAACCTTCCCGATGCTGAAGTTAGAAGACTCGTTAACCTATGCTCTATTGGAAGAAGTTGCATTATTGAAGTTCCACTTAGTGAGAATTTCAAAAAAGAATATGACTACGATATCAATAATGTCATAAGTATGAGTCCGTTATTTAAATCTATTCAAGGAATTGATTTTCCAATAAAAGAAAAGAAAGGATTTGCACGGATTTGGCTTCATGGTAATATTCGAAAATTTTTACCAAAAAATCATACGTTATATCGTTCCTAGAAGCTCGCGGTCAACACGCCCTGTCATTTTTGGCAGGGTTTTCTATTGACTTTTTTTATTTTTTATGTTATTATAGTTATGTTTTAAAGCAAAAATCAAAAAAGGAATCAAATGAAACAAAAAACTACAAAAAAGATACTTAATTATTTTGACCCGATTTTTAAGAAAAATTTCAAATTGAAAATTGAAAAAGGAATCTCGAAAGACGCAGAACTTAAAATTACCCTTCCCGAAGAAAAAAATTTCTTTCGCGGTGTTAGTTTTAGCGAAAATGTTAGTTTGAAAAAACTCGCAAACGGCAATTGGATTAAAAATCTACACGCTAAATTTGGTGAAGGCGCTGAAGAGCTTTTTGGAATTGATGAAATTAACGAAGAAAGTGATTTAGAATCTCGTGACGTGCGAATTATTGCTTTTGTCGAAAAAAGTTTAGCTTAATTCTCTTTCGAATATAATAAAAACCCGCCAAGATTAGCGGGATTTTATTTTTAGTAAAATTTATTCGTTAACACCAAGTTCGATTCGTGAGAATTGGCGAACAACAATATTTTCACCGAGTTTTGCAACAGTTTCTTTTAAGAATTGCTCAACTGTTTTGCTGTCATCCATGATGTAAGCTTGTGAAAGAAGAACTTTTTCAGCAAAGTATTTCTTTACTTGACCTTCAACAATTTTAGCAGCGATATCAGCTGGCTTGTTTTCTTTAGCGACGCGCTCTTCAGCTTCAGCTTTTACGCGAGCGATTTCTTCTTCTGGAATATCAGCTTCGCTAGCATAAATTGGAGCCATAGCAGCAATTTGCATTGCAACTTGGTGTGCAAAATTCTTGAAATCTTCTGTTCGCGCAACAAAGTCGGTTTCACAGTTAACTTCAACAATAACACCAATTCGACCACCGTGAACGTAAGCTTCAACCAAACCTTCACGAGCTTCACGATCACCCTTTTTCTCAGCCTTTGTTAGACCTTTTTTACGAAGAGCTTCAAGGGCTTTATCAAAATCGCCATCAGCTTCAACAAGAGCTTTTTTAGCGTCAGTTAAACCAAGACCTGTCAATTCTTTAAGTTTCTTAATTTCTTCAATAGAAACAGCCATGTTTATCCTTTCGAATTTAGAAATTATTTATCAGCTTTAGCTTCTTTAATAGCTTCAATAGCGTAATCCAAAAGCAATTTAACACCTTTAATAGCATCATCATTGGCTGGAATTACATAATCGATTCCTTCTGGGTTAACGTTTGTGTCAACAATCGCAACAACTGGAATATTCAAAGTTTTAGCTTCTCGAATTGCATTTGCATCAGCAATAGCGTCAGTTACAAACAAAATTCCTGGGCGACCCATTAGATCTTTGATTCCACCGTATTTTGTGTTCAAAGATTCGATTTCTTCAGCATATCGTTGAACTTCAAGTTTTGAATAGCGTTTTGCAAGTTCACCACTTTCCATTCGTTTTTCAAGAGTTTTTAGTTTCTTGATTTGTTGGTTAATTGTTGCTGAGTTTGTAAGCATTCCGCCAACCCATCGTTCAACAACGTATGGTTGATTTACGCTTTCTGCAGCTTCGCGAACAGCTTCTTTAACTTGTTTTTTAGTTCCAACAAAAAGAACTTTTCGACCACCTTCAACTGCTTTTGTGATAGCTGGAAGAGCTTTTTCAAGACCTTCAACAGTTTTAGTTAGATCGATAATATGGCTATCTTGACGCTTGCTGTGAATATATGGCGCCATTTTTGGGTGCCAGCGTGAAGTTTTGTGACCAAAATGAACGCCAGCTTCAAGCAATTGCTTGATATCAACTTTTACAGACATTTTAACTCCTTTGTCTTCATTTTTGGGGTTATTTTCGAAATTATATTCGAAAGGAATTCTCCCAAAAATTGTTTCATTAATTTATATACCTTCTTAGTTTAGCATACGCCATTAAAAAAATCAAGAATTACGCTTTCGCCTTGCCCTAAGAGCCTGCATATATTTTTGAACTGGTGGCATTGCTTTAAGCATGTCTGAAATATCTTCATAAGCATTTCCATCAGCTTTGCGTTCCTTAACATATTTATCAGGTAGACCACGGTTCTGCGCTGCGTAATCTTCTGGTTTGTATATTAACATACCCATATTAGTTTTTTCGCTCGGCGTTCCATAACTATCCACCGGAACATCTGGCGTAAAGATATCATCAATATAAACACGGTTTTGGCGATCAGTTGCCATTGACCAACAAATATTATCACCTTTTTCGCTACTTGCGATAAATTCCTCAATTCGGATATTTCCATTATCTTTAAAATATCTAGCGTCTGGTTTTCGGTTAAAATCTGGAACCATTCCTGACCTTTCTAAAGCTGAGAATAATTTTTCATTTTTAATAAACCGCTCATCAAATTTTTTAGCATATTCTTCTTCTGAAAGCATTTTAGATGAATCATAAGTTCGGCCGTATTTTTTCATTCTCGTGAAATTTTTAAAATCTTACGTTAGATTTTGCCGCATTTTATTCCATTTTTCATCTTTAAATTCATGTTGTTTTTCTGAAAATTCAAATTTTTCCCAACCATCATATAGGTCGTTTTTTGATGATTTTACATATGATATTAACTGTAAAGTATTTTTCATTGAAGGTGTTGAATAATGTTTTCTTTTCCGATAAATCATTAAAAATATTGTAAATCCTAGGATCAAGTTTGCCAGATTGAACATAGTGATTGTTAGAACTCCACTCATCACCTTTTATCCATCTAAGCTCTTGTATACCCGGAGCGCTTTTAAATTGATGATCACTCCCGGAATCTCTAAAAGCTCGAGTTTTCATGATACCATCTTCATCTTTAACGATTGCACCAATACCATCATCCGTAGTGTTAAAAAACTTAAAATTCAAGCCGTCAATATTATATTCTTGAACCAAAACCTCGTTTCCAGATTTCGAAAAATCTAGTTCACCTAAAATATCCCCCCTTTAAAACTTGATCCACATTATCCCTAACAAACCTTTTTCTTTTTTCATTTTTATCTGAATATTCCCCATTATTATAGGCTTGGTTATAATTCTTGAAAAATTCATCCGCGACCAATCTTTTAAGTGCATTAGATTTTTCTTCTTCTGGGTTTATTCCTAAAAAGTTATAACTGCCATCTGGGTTCTTTTCGACATTTTTAACAGTATATTCACCATTTTTTTCGAAAGACCTTTCCCTCTTTTCGTCATCTTGAGAATTTTCTAAATTTTTTGGCAAATAATCAGCAATATCCTCCCAGCCGGTTTTTACATTTTGATTTTGATTCAGATTTTTATTTAGGGATTCTTTATTCATAAGCACATTATAAACCCTCTTTAGTTTTCAATCAAGCATTAAACAACAAAAAACTACTCCCAAAACGAAAGTAGTTTTTGATATATTTTAGAAATTAACTAAAACTTTTTTAGAACAACCACTGAAAGAGCTGTTAGCAATGTAGCAGCAAAGCTAATTGTTATAAGTTCGAAATTGTTATTTTTTTCACCAGTATTTGGAGCTTTTAAAGAATCTTTTCTTTCTTTAGCGATTTCTGGAGCCGCTAATTGAGGTTTGTTTTCTTCTGGTTTAACCGATGTGTTAGCTGGTTTTTCATTTGATAGTTTTTCAGGGCTATTTTGCGGAACGTTAGTATTAGGCTTGTTTTCTTCAGCAGCCTCTTCTTTACCAGAATTCTCATTGTCGTTTTCAGGTGCAGCAGGGGTTTCGGGAGCTTCAGGGGTAACAACACCAAAATGATCAGCTATCTCTTTTTCTGCTAGTTTAATATGATCCATTACCGTATTTTTACTGGCATCAGTAAGTTCTGCCAAATACGCAGCAAGATCGGTCTTATATTCGCTCATTATCGTCTTCGCTTCTTTATAAGAACTAGCTTTTTTTGCATTCGCGGTAACTATCGCGATTTGTTTATCAATAGTTACCAGATATATGCGCTCTTCCTCTTCTGGAGATAAAGCATGAGCGTTCATACCGTTGGGCAATATAGCTATTCCAGCGACAGCAAAAAATGCAATTACAGCCGAAATAATTACTTTATTTTTCATAAAACTCCTTGTTTTTTACTATTTCCAAGTTAATAATATATTATATTTAGAATAATTGCAAGCATAAATTTATTCAAATTTTCAGCCAAATATTTACACTAAAAAATATTTGCCTTTTTTGTTTTTTTCTGATAAAATAGGAAAGTTATGAAAAAGAATTTACATCCAACCAACTATCGCCCTGTCGTATTTAGCGACGAGGTGGCTGGATTTGCTTTCTTGACTCGCTCAACAGCAGATTCAAAAGAAACTATCAAATGGGAAGACGGTAACGAATACCCACTTGTAAAAATGCACATCTCAAGTGCTTCTCACCCATTCTTTACTGGTGAAGAAAAAATCATCGACACCGAAGGTCGTGTTGATCGATTCAAACGAGCACAAGAAATGGCTGCTGCTCGTAAAGAAGCTTTGGCAAACAAAGCTAAAAAACAAGCTGCTGAAAAAGCTAAAAAAGCTGAACGATAATTCGTTTAATTATAAAAATCTCGCATTTGGTTGCGAGATTTTTTGTTATTTAGAAGTTTCTTTCAGATACTTTTCGAAATCTTTAATCAAACTATTTTCGATCATCATTTTATTTAACTCATTGTAACTTTTTAGCCAGCTTTCATTATCTCCAAACCGACCAACCCCGATAGGAAGCTCAAGCTCTGCAGCTAAATCAAAAATATCTGAAAATTTCTCGTCAAGATTTTTTGCCAAAAGGAAGTTAACGATTCTATAAGTCTCTTTTATTTTTTTACTAATATCATTCATAATAATCCCTTTAAAAATAAAAATACTTATTAGCGCACTCGCCAGTCAATCGGCGTTTCGCCATTTTGTTCTAAAAATTTGTTCGCTTTCGAAAACGGTTTTGAACCAAAAAATCCACGGCGTGCCGAAAATGGCGAAGGGTGTGCACTTTCGATTTTAAGGTGTTTTGGATTCGTTATTCGAGCACCAACTTTTTGCGCATGCGCTCCCCATAAAATAAATACTAGCGGGTGTTCATAATCGTTCAAAAAATCTAAAACATGTTCTGAAAACTCCATCCAGCCGAAATTCGCATGGCTCGCAGGTTTACCTTTTTCAACACTAAAAGAAGTGTTCAGTAATAAAACGCCTTGTTCCGCCCAAGATTCCAAAAAACCATTATCGGCTGGCTCAATACCTAAATCGCTTTGAAGCTCTTTGTAAATATTTTGCAAACTTGGCGGAATTTTAACTCCCTTTTTAACCGAAAAACTCATTCCGTGCGCCTGGCCCACACCATGATAAGGATCTTGGCCAATAATCACAACCTTGGTTTTTTCAAGCGGACATTTTTCGAAACAAGAAAAAATTTCTTTCCTTGCCGGAAAAATCTCTTTCGAAACGCGTTCGTGTTCAACTTTTTGCCACAACTTTTTAAAATATGGCTTTTCAGCTTCGTTCTCAATAAATTCACGCCAAGAGGTTATTTTCATATCAAAATATTATCATAACCACATTCTTTTTTCAACACTTTAAATTCAAGCGATTTTTTGGTATAATATTTTTATATGCCAAAAATTGATTTAAATCTTGATAAACTTAAAACTGAACGAGAAGAAATTCAGGCTTTTTTAAGCGAGCCGAATGCTTATTCTTCGCCAGATTTTTCAGCTAAAAATAAACGTTTCACCGAACTTGAAAAAATTATCGAAAAAGGTGAAATGCGCGAAAATCTTGAAAAAAACCTTGAGGAAGCACGTGAGCTTGCTAACCTCGAAACAGGTGAACTTGCCGAACTCGCCAAAATGGAAATTGCCGAAAATGAAGAAAAACTTGCCGCGCTTGAGCAAGAGCTTTTCGAAATGCTTCTACCAAAAGACCCGAACGATGATAAAAACGTGATTGTTGAAATTCGTGCTGGAGCGGGTGGTGACGAAGCTTCCCTTTTTGCAAGCGAACTCTATCGCATGTATTTGCGTTATTGCGAACAAAACGGCTTGAAAACTGAGCTTTTGAGTGAATCTGCTAACGATGCTGGCGGATATAAAGAAGTTGTTTTCGGCGTTAAAGGCGATGCTCCTTATTCGAAATTAAAGTTCGAAAGCGGCGTTCATCGTGTTCAACGAATCCCAGCAACAGAATCTCAGGGACGAATTCACACTTCAACCGTAACTGTGGCTGTTCTGCCTGAAGCCGAAGAAGCTGATATTGAAATTAATCCAAATGACTTACGAATTGATGTTTACCGTTCTGGCGGTCACGGTGGCCAAAGCGTGAACACAACCGACTCTGCGGTGCGAATCACACATCTACCAACTGGAATGGTGGTTACAAATCAAGATGAAAAATCACAAATTAAGAACAAAGAAAAAGCTCTCGGTATTTTGCGCGCCCGACTTCTTCAGGCTAAAATTGATGAGGAAAACGCTAAACTTACCGCTGAACGGCGCAGTTTAATCGGTTCTGGTGATCGATCTGAAAAGATTCGAACTTACAACTTCCCGCAAGACCGCATCACCGACCACCGAATCGGTTATTCACGAAGTAATATTCCTGCCGCAATGAATGGCCAAATTTCTGATATCGTTGATCATTTGCAGGCTGCCGAACTAGAATTTTTGGCTGCAAACGCCTCGGAAAACAATTAATTCTATGCGCGAAACAGTTGAAACTTGGCTGAAAAAATCAGTCAAAAAACTTAAAGACGCTGAAATCGCTAGCACACAACTTGATGTCGAATTAATCTTGGCGCATGTTTTAGGTGTTGAACGGACTTTTTTGCACGCAAATCCACAAAAGAAGCTTTCAAAAGCTCTGGTTTTTCACGCTAATAACTTTTTGAATAAACGAATTAAACGAGTTCCGCTTGCTTATATTTTTCGAAAAAAAGATTTTTTTGGCCGAACTTTTTTTGTGAATGAAAATGTTCTAGTTCCTCGCCCCGAGACCGAAACGCTAATCGAAATTACACAAAAAATGCTTCAACCAAATGATGTTATTCTAGATGTCGGTACGGGTTCAGGAATTATCCCTGTAACCTTAAAAGCTGAATGTGGTGAAAAAGTTGAAGTTTTTGCGAGTGACATTTCTCTACAAGCTCTCGCTGTAGCAAATCTGAACGCAAAAAAGCTTTTAAACCAAAAAATCCCTCTTTTCGAAAGTAATTTATTAGAGAAAATCCCATCAGATATTCTTTCGAAAATTACAATTATTACCGCAAATTTGCCTTACGTTAATCGTGATTGGGTTGACTTTGAAAAGAACAACGAACTACATCATGAACCACAAATTGCGCTTTATGCTCGAAAAAACGGGTTAGAACTTATTTTTGAGCTACTATTCCAGGCGCAAGATTTGCCAAAATTAAGAAAAATTATTCTTGAGGCCGACCCGTGTCAATTTGAAGAGATTGAAAAATATGCAAACAGTTGCGGTTTCTTAAAATCGAAATCTGAAAACTACACAATCATTTTAGATAAAAAATAATACTAGAGTAACAACCCTAGTATTATTTTTATTTTTGATATTCTTCAAGTATTACTGAAGTTGTTTTTTCTTGACCATTGCGAATGTATGTAATTTGAACTTTATCGCCAACATTCTTTTCGCCAATCAAAGAACCTAAGCTGGTATTTTTTGAAACTTCTATCCCATCAATCTTAGTAATGACGTCACCCTCTTGAAGACCTGCTTGTTGCGCTGGGCTATCTGAAATTATAGCATTTCGACTACGAACGCGTGATTTAATTAAAGCACCTTTCGAAACAGTAAGTTTATATTCCTTTTGAATTTGTGGAGTCACCGCTACATAATTAGCGCCCAAATATGCACGTTTTGGAGTTTCACCCCTGCTAATTGATTTTAGCATCCCTTTAACAGAAGAAATTGGAATTGCGAAACCAATTCCCTGACCGCTTGAAGCTACGGCAGTGTTAATTCCAATAACTTGACCCTGTGCATTCACTAATGGTCCACCAGAATTTCCCGTATTAATTGCAGCATCTGTTTGGATCATATCTGTTAGCATTTCTTTATTTGAGCCAGCGCCATCTGCAGCGACAACAGTTCGACCAACACCAGAAATAATTCCGCTCGTAACTGTGCCATCGTATTCACCAAGAGCATTACCAATCGCAATCACTTGTTGGCCAATATTTAGTTTTTTCGAATCACCTAGTTCAGCAGCTTTAAGACCTTTTGCGTTCGAAATTTTTAATATTGCAATATCATTCAAAGGATCAGTTGATACAACTTTTACGTTATCATAAGAGTTCCCATCGCTCGTAACAACTGAAATCTCAGAAGCTTTCGAAACGACATGTTTATTTGTTAAGATATATCCGTTTTCACTGACAATAATCCCCGTTCCAGCACTAGCCGTTTCAACCGATGAGCTAAAATATCTTAAAGACCTTTGGCTTTTTCCAACAATCGAAACTACGCTTTGCGAAACCTTACTCGCAACTGATTCGATTGAATTTGAATCAGACTGTTTAGAAAAGCTTGAATTCTCATTGCTATTCGAAAAATTAATTGATGCGCCTTGATTTTTTGATCCAAACATTGAAAATAACTGAAAGATACCAATTGTACCAAAAACCAATGTAGTTAAGACAACCGCTATGATAATTTGGTTTTTTGAATTATTTTTCGTTTGCAGTTCTTTTGTTTGCAATTCGTTATCTGGTTTATTATCCATTTTTCCTCCTCATTTTCTAAATTAGCTTTTCGCAACCGGAATTGTTGAAAAGAATATTAACAGCGTTAAAATCAAAATTGTAGCAAAAATAATTTCCGGTAAAAGCTCTTTTATATCTTTCTTCTTCTCTTCTCCGCTATCCAAAACATCAAAAGCAACAAAGCTCAAAACTGTTAAAATTATCGCAGCTTGTGGAATAATGAAGTTAAAATATGGCGCGAGAAGAATTCTATAACCAATTACCAAAAAATTAAAAATCCATGCGAATTCGGCTAAAATCATTCCCCAAAATAAACTTAAGATCTCAATATTTTTATTTACGCGAGAAGATAGAATATGACGAAGAGTAGCATACCCAAGCAAGAAAGCAGCTACAAAAACTGGAATTTCGCCCCAAGCGTAAGTTATAGAATACAAGGCCGATAAACCGAAAAACACTGTTAATAATGCCTGAATTTTCATAGAATTTTCAGATGAGTGCGGTTTAATTATTGTTAGCCAAAAAATATAAACTGCAAGCAAGAAACCTTGCGAAATTATATAATCAACACCCGTTGAAAACATTAGAATAACTAGACTTAAAGAGAAAATCAAGTCTACAAGATTTGATTTTACGTTTGCAAGCCAAAACCTTGGTCGAACCGCAAAAGTTCGCCATTTACTAATAAATACTAACAATATTGCAACCCACGGCGTTTTTGTAATGTAAATTGAAAGCCATATGGTTACCGCTAAAATAATATTTAGAAAAATATGTGCAATACTTCCCCAAAAAGAATTCTTTTTCGAAATTTTAATAAAATCCATACTTCTTTCATTATATCACACATTTCAAAAAATAACCATAATTGAAAAGCTTCAAAAAACGTGTTAAAATGGAAAAATGAAGAGTAATTTTTGGCAACGGCATCCTTGGGCAGCCGACACTTTTGGGATTTTTATTTTTATAGTTTGCGTAACTTTAGGAACTATTTTAATTAATACTTTTATTTTCCAAAGCTTTACGGTGGTAGGTTCAAGTATGGACCCGACTTTTGCTGACGGAGATAAAGTGATTATTAGTCGCCTTCAGACAACCTGGGCAAACCTTACAAATACAAAATTCACACCAAAGCGTGGTGAAGTTATTGTTTTCGAAAATCCACAATATATTGAAGGAATGCGAGATCAATATATTATCAAGCGCGTGATCGCCTTTGCTGGAGAAAAAGTTAAAGTTGAAAATGGTAAGTTAACAGTTTATAATAAAAACCATCCAAACGGCTTCAATCCAGATGACAATTTCAACCATGAACCAAAAAGTTATACAAGTCACGACGGTGAATGGACTGTTCCAGAAAATGAAATATTCGTTTCTGGCGATAACCGTGAAGGTAATAATTCTTATGATTCAAGGAGTGGTCTTGGTACAGTTCCCTTGTATAAAATCGTTGGCCCCGTCGCCTTTCGAATTTTCCCATTTAATAAAATTAGGAATTTCGAATATAAACAAGTTTAAAAATAATAAAAAAGCCGAGAATAAAATCTCGGTTTTTTATTTTGAAAGAATTCCTTCAAGTCTTTTAAGCTCTTCTTCGGTTTTAAATTTAATTACAATTTTACCAGAACCACGCGCTGAAGTTTTAATATCTACTGGAGCGCTTAATCGTTTCGAAATATGCTGAACAGTTTTTTCGAAAGGATTGTTGTTCATTTTTTTAGGTTCAGGTTTTTTATCACCTTCATTCTGCTTCTTGTAATTTACCAAAAATTGTTCAATTTTACGAGAACTCCAATTTTCTTCAATAATCTTTGGAAGGATTTTCTCGATTGTTTTTTCATCAATTTTAAGTAGTGGTCGAGCTTGACCTTCTTTTATTTTTCCCGCTAAAATGCAATCTTTCACGATTTTTGGAAGTTTTAACAATCGAAGAGTGTTCAGAATGGCACTTTCGCTCCTTCCACCAACCCTTTCGCCAATTTGTTTAGCTGTTAAATTGAATTGTTCACGAAGTTTCGCATATGCTTCAGCCGTTTCAAGAACGTTCAAATTATCGCGTTGAATGTTTTCAATCAAGCTAAGCTCTAATCGTTTCTGATCTGAAAATTCACGAACTATTGCTGGAATTTTCTTCAAGCCAGCAATCTTCGAAGCACGATATCGCCTTTCGCCAGCAACAATCAAAAATTTTGAATCTTTTCGAACAACCACAATCGGCTGCAAAACACCGTGAATTTCAATAGAGCTAGCTAACTCCTTAAGCTTTTCGTCGTTAAAATATTTACGAGGTTGCTCTGGATCTGGTGAAATATCACTTATTTTAATTTCTTTTAATTCACCATCAACCTGGCCCAAACCTAGCTCTGAGTCAAGTTTTTCATCAACAAGCATTTCTGTAGGAATAAGAGAAGAAAAACCTCGGCCAAGACCTTTTTTCGCCATTATTTACCCCTTTCTATGCGTTGAATGACTTCTTTCACAACAGCTTTATATGCACGCGAACCTTTACTAAATCTATCGTAAACACCAATTGGCACACCATGGCTTGGTGCTTCAGCTAGGCGAATATTTCGAGGGATCGCATTTGAAAAAATCTTGTCTGGAAAGAATTTTTTAATCTCTTCAAGAACCTGGTTTCCTAAAGTGGTTCTTGAATCAACCATTGTTGGTAGAACACCTAAAAGCTCAAGATTTGGGTTCATCCCCTTCTTTACGAGCTTCATACTTTCCAATAACTGTCCAAGACCCTCCATTGCGTAAAATTCAGCTTGAACAGGTAAAATTAGGTAATCACTAGCAATAAAGCCGTTAACTGTGAGCAAACTCAAGCTTGGTGGTGAATCTAAAATAACATAGTCAAAATCAGCTTCAACAGTTTTTAGCGCATCTTTCAATCGTGAAAAACGACCTTTAACTGACGCAAGCTCAACCTCAGCATTAGCCAAAACAGGCGTGCTAGGCGCAATGCTTAATTTCGAAAAATTAGTTTTAATGATAATATCTTTTAATTCTTTTTCGCCAGAAATTACATCTGCCATAGTAAATTCAAGCTCGTTTTTATCTATACCGAGACCGCTAGTTGCGTTTCCTTGCGGGTCGAAATCAACTAGAAGCGTTCGAAAACCACGCTTAGCAATATAGTAAGCTATATTAATAGCGCTGGTAGTTTTACCAACCCCTCCCTTTTGATTGGTTATCGAAATTACCTTCATAATAATTACATTATATCATATTTTTTTTAAAAAAACCATAACCTTTAAAAAGAACGCCTTTTTAGACGCTCTTTTTTATATTATTTGATAGGCTCAACCATTACTGGAATATTATCAACATATCGCCTATTTGGTGAAAGACCTTGAATCTGTACATTTTTAGCACCCGTCACAATCCAAGCACTACCACCATCGAATAGCTGGACTTCAGAAAGTTCTTTTGGTGCAGGAGCATTGGCTGGTAGGCTTAGAATTTGCTTATTATTAGAAACCGAACTCGCCCAGAAATCAACGTGAATAAAGCCTTGACCTGTTGCGTTATTGATTATCATGTAGTTTCGAAAAGTGTCAAATTCTCGTGCAAGTCTTCCGGAAGCGAAAACATTTGAAGTATCAGCAGAAGTCATTCGAAATACAGAGTAAGCACCAAGATTATTATTTGGCAACGCTATACTTCCACCCCCATGAGAAAGCGAAAGAATACCATTATTTAAGCTTAGGGTTTGAGGTATACCAACTCCAGCAATACCCTGAATACCTTGAATTCCTTGCTCACCCTTAGCTCCGGTGTCACCTTTTTCACCTTTGGTGCCTTGAGCACCTTGGATTCCTTGTTCACCTTTTTCACCCTTAGGACCGGTGTCACCCTTATCACCTTTTTCACCCTTCAAATCGGAATATGCAATAAGATTATTCCAGCTAGCTTCACCTTTGTATCGCCACTGAATATATAGTGCATCTTTGCGAATTTCAATTTCGCGACCATCTGCACCACGATCACCTTTGTCACCTTTAGCACCTTGTGCGCCAGTGTCGCCTTTCAAGCCTTGTAATCCTTGAATTCCTTGTTCACCACGATCACCTTTGTCACCTTTGTCGCCTTTATCACCTTTAGCACCATCTTGACCGTTAACGCCATTTACGCCGTCTTTCCCATCTTTACCATTTGCGCCATTCTTACCGTCAGTGCCATTTTGACCATTTAAACCATCTTTTCCTGGAGCTCCGTTTTCGCCATTCTTACCATTCGCACCATCACGACCGTCAGCACCAGATTCACCTTTTTCGCCTTTAAGGTCAGATATTGAGATAATATTTTGCCACTCTCCATCTAAAAATTGGTATTGAATTTGGCCATTATTTTGCCTAATACTGATTTGGTTTGGATTCACCCCCTTAAGCTTAACATCCCCATTCGAATTTCCGCGCCACCAAAATAGAAGAACGATAATAAGCAGGATAATCACTGCTAAATTCGTAATACGCAATGCATTTCTTGACGCGTATTTTTTATCTCTTTCCATAAATTAATTATTTTCTCTATCTTACAGTTTAAATTTTATATCTTAAATAATTATATCATAAGCGCATTTAGTTTTCAATTTTTTTTAATATTGATTTTCAGCCTTTTATATGTTAAAATAGTTAAGATATTAACTTAAATGAGGATTTTATGAAAAAAGCAGTCATAAAAGTTGGCGGTAAACAATTTATCGTTAGCGAAAAAGAGACCCTTCTGGTGGACCTCCTCCCGCAAGGAACAAAAGAGCTCAAACTTGACGCTTTGATGCTTATTGATGGCGACAAAGTGGAAGTTGGAACTCCTTTTGTGAAAGGCGTAAAGGTTTCCGCTAAAGTTGTTGACGAACTTGTTAAGGGTGAAAAAATCCGTGTGATTCGCTACAAAGCTAAAAAACGCGTTCATAAAGAAAACGGACATCGTCAAAAATATACTAAAATCGAAATCACTTCGATCAAATAATAAAAAGGCGGCCAGCCATTATATTAAAATACTTCCCTACTCAGGAGGTATTTTTTTATTACTATTTTTAAAAATTGTGCGACATAAGCATTTTGAATTTTTTACCATTCATTAATCGTTCAAAAACAAAAATAAACCCCGACTTAACGAGGTTTATTTATTTTTTGAAACTATTTTTTCTCTACTTTTTCAGATTTTTTAGCTTCAGTTTTTGTTGCTTTGTGATCAACGATGTCGTTTGCTTTTGTTGCAAGACCTGCAGTTGCTTTTTTCATTTCTTCACGACTTCGGAACCAGTATGCTACAGCACCTGTGATTGCCATAATCGCAATTACCATCATTGCAGCTTCAGCAGGACCAGTATGTGGAAGCTCTGTTGGAACTTCAGCACAGTTCGCGTCGTTAGCTGAAAGATGTTGAAGACCAGGGATTTTACATTTATCGCTACAGTTTACATCATCTTTCTTCAAATTACCTTTTCCAGGAATTTCACAATATTCTTTTTTCTCTTGTGGTGTACAATCTTTTTGAATATTCACAACAGCCGTGTTCTCTTTTGAACCATTTTTTGTTGAAACTTGTGCACGGTTAACTAATTTATTCAATCCACAAACAAGTTTATCTCGATCTGCTGTTGCTGTGAACGTTACATAAGCATTTGAACCGGGAGCATAATTACCGATATTAATTCCAGAAGTTGTAATATTATCTGAATTAATTTTAAGACCATTTGGATTTGAACTGTTTTTCAAAACAGTTGAGCCTTTTTCATAAGTTAAGTTGTTTGGTAAGAAGTCACGAACCATTACGTTTTCTTGTGCAACTTCACCATCATTATCATAACCGATTCGGTATTCAACTTTTTCGCCAGTTTTTACACTAACATCATTTTTCCATTCAGTTTCACCAATTTTTCGAACTTGTTTTGTAACTTTAAAGCTTGCTTGTTTTTGAGTTGTAACTTTAACTTTAAACAATACAGTTCCAGAATATTGGAAACATCCAGGAATTTTTCCATCCATTTGCTCGTAACCAAGTTTTGCACCAGTGTTATTTACGATGCTATCTGGCAAAGTAAAACCATTTGATGGGTTTACGTTGTTGTAGTATTTTGCCGAGCCTGCTACGTAAGAAACTGTAAAGTTTTTACTTGCACTCTTGAACACTACTTGATCCCAAACAGTTGCCGGTTTAGAATTTGAAGCCGAAATTTGACCTTGAAGCGTAATTTCTTTTGCCGACTGATTTGGCACGCTCGCTTTAGCAGTTACATTTTCAGCAACTAGTTTTAAGTTTGCTGCAGCATTGTTGTGAACATACATTCGAATGAAATATTCACCATCGCTATCAACATCAACTACATCTTTCCATTGATTTGCTGCATCAGTGGTTTTTCTTGCAATAACAAAGTTTCTTTCATCGCCATAGTTTGGGTTATTTGTTATAGCATTGAATGTCACCCTATCTGCAGGTTTTTCGATAGTATAGGTTGCACGACTTGGTCCCCACGCCATTGCTGCGGTACCGCTTAAAACGGTAACCGCAACAGCTGCGAAGATTAAACTCAATCGTAAACCAATACTGTTTTTAAAAAACTTTTTGATTTTCATTTTTTTCCTTTTTTATTCTACTCGTCCAGTATTTACACCAGCTGAGCCATTTGTTCCTTCTTGTGCTTGAACTTGAGTTCCTCCATTATTATAGGTGCTTTCCCAAGTTTGACTTGTTGTGTCATTTGCCCAACCATCAGTCCTGTATTGAGGGGCTACCTCTACATTACCTTGATCCGCAACAGTCTCATTGACTGAACCTACGCTTGGCTGGATATTTAAATCAGGTTGAGCTGCAGGAGCCTCATATGTATTTGGCACTTCCTGTATCTCATCTTGCTGATTGCCCTCGTTAGTATTAACTTCAAATTTTTGTCCGTCAACTTTAGCATCAGGATTTAAGTTTGGATTAACGTTAATGTCTTTCGTAGGGTCTTTAGCCTCTAACTCTTGTGGAGGTGTCTCCGGTGGAGTTTCCGGTGGAGTGTTTGGAGGTGTCTCCGGTGGAGTTTCCGGTGTTGGTGGAGTGTTTGGAGCAGGTGGAGTATGGGTTTGTTCAAACGGAATTGTTGGAGTTGTCCATCTGCTAGGAACATTCACTTGCTTCTTCATCATCAACTGTTTACATTGGTCACGAATCAAAATTTGTTGACCGTTTTGCAATTGAACAACACGCGCTGTTCCGCCAAACGCACCTTCAGAGTGAGCATAATTTTTATCACCATTCACAAAGATTGAGTAATAATCACCTTCCAAAGCTTCTTGACCAACAACTTTAGCACCAGCCATATAGTTTGAATAAGCTTCATTCAATTTTTGGAAAGCAGATTGGTCGCCGTTTCGTGCAGCATCAACTAAATTGTCAACTTCGCCGTTCGACATTCCCAAATATTTTTGAGCCGCTTCAGAATCGTTAACAAAGAATTGTCCCATATATTCAATGTCGTCTTCACTGTGCGATTCAATCATATTTTTTTGGAAGTCTTCATTTGAAAGTTCCGCTACACTTGTACCAATCGAATACTGATTCTCTTTTTGATCAACTTTATTGTAGTCGTTATTTTCTGAATCGTATTTTCCGTTATTAAAGTTCTTTTCTTGCTCTTGAGCATTGCTGCTGTCAAAGCTTGCATGTTTGCTGAATTCAGTCGCAGAAACATCACTAAGTTCTGTCTTAGTTTTATTTTCTACTTTTGGTTCACTATTGTTAGTGCGAACCGACTCAGTAGCTTGGCGACCAACTCCGAATACAGTTATACCAAGACCAGCTAATGCACCAAGTTTCAAGATATTTTTACCAATTTTTTTCTTGAGTTTTTGGAATCTTCCAACTTTTTCTTCAGGATTGGTTTCCGTATCTTTGTTATTTTTAGCAGCCTCTCGCTCCTTATTGCCAACTTCAAAGCTAGTTTTTGCCATACGCTCTAACATTTCTTTATTTTCAGGCGTCATCTCGTCCTTACTAATAAAGTCTGCGCGTATTGAACGGCGATAGTTAGCTAGTTCTGCAGCAGTCGCGCCATTCTCGAGCATCTCATTAAATTTCTTTTCATAATCATTTAATTCAACTAGCTCTGGTTTTTGATTGATATTAGTATCAACATTAACAGTAAGCTTGCTCTCCTGATCATTAGCATTATCAACAGCTTCAGGCTCTTGATCGTTGCTTTCTGGAGCACCATTTTCTTGATTGTCAGCTTTTGGAGATTCCATTGCATTTTCCCAAATTGTATCAAGAACTTTTTGGCGATAGTCTTGGTTTTTTGTCTTTTCCCAGATAAAACGATCTTCAAGTTTATTTTTTAGACCGTCAAAATCTACGCCGTTCTTTGAAAAATCATTCGAAGCTTCAATCAACTGTTGTTGATATTTTTGTCGAGCTTCTTCGCTCTCAGCAGATTGAACTTGTTTAGCTAGAAGATTTAGCTTTCGAATCTCCGAACTAGCACCGCTAGCCTCTTGTAACTCTTCTTGTGAAAGTACTGAAGATTCATATGGCTGTTCATCGTCTATTTGATTTTCGCCATTCTCCATCTTACGATAATGCTCGTCACGTTCAGCCATCTCATTAAAAGCGGTTTGATCGCCTTTATAGATCGCATCACGAACAGCTTTCTCGTATCTTTTTGCACCCTTTGCAAGTTCTTCTTCGCGCTTTTTCACGGCTGCAGCTTCAGCTTTAGCTTGGTTTTGCTGAGCTAACTCTTCTTGAAGAGTATCCCAAGCACCATAAGCTTCCTCGAAAGACTTACCTGTGTCAGGTGTAGAATTGAGATTATTCCCGTTCTTCATTTCTGTCCTTGTTTATTTTTAATTTATTTACTCCCGTATTTTACCACAAGCGTAATAAAAAGTCAACACTTTTTTAAAAGAAAATCGATATTTCTACCGATTTTCTTTTTGCTGGATATTAAGCCGCAATTTTTCCAGAAATTGCCCGAATAATATTTGAGAAACGTTGCCCTGCTGGAACTTCTCGGCGAACAGATTTCATTGTGCTAATTTCTTGAACAAGTTGCTCTTGCGTTTTAAATTGATTTTCCCGCAAACTAAATTCGTTTTCGCGACCTTCATAAGTCTCGAAGTTTGCATCATAATCTTCGAAGTGCACAATATTTAAGTTTTGAATTTCATCATCTCGCAAGAAAAAACTACTGTTTTCGCGATCAGCGTTTCGTTTAGCGCGCGCATAAATATCATTCAAGTTTTCAAGAGCTTCATTTTTCGAACTCTCTTGTGTTTTTTCGATTTCTTTTTGCTGCTCGGAATTTAAGCTTTCGAAAGAATCGAATTTAAAATCTTGAAACTCTTCAAAGCTATTCTCTCGTTCAAGAGACTTTTTATCCTGCTCGTTCCTACTATAATCGTTTATCTTAAAATTTTCCATTTTTGCCTTTTGATTTTTTATGTTTTTTGTTTAAAAAATAACTTATGCTCGTATTATAGCATAAGTTATTTTGATTGTCAATATCTTGGTTAAGCTTTTTTGAGTGAAATTTTTACTTCAGAACCTTCAACTTTTACAGTTTGAGTAAAGTCAAGTTCATCTTCTGAAATTTCAACTTTTGTAGCTAAAACTTCTTTCGAAATTTCTTGTTCAAATTTTTTAAACGCATCGAGAACTTCAGTATTTTCAGATGTAAAGTTAAGTTCAATTCGATCATCAACGTTTAATCCAGCTTTCTTACGAGTGGCCTGAATGTGGCGAATAATCTCACGCATTAAGCCTTCGGCACGGAGTTCAGGAGTTAATTCGAAGTCGAAATCAACTTCTTTGCCACCATATTCAACAGCTTTAACGTTCAACTCTTCCATCAGAATTGGTGTAAAATCGAAAGTATCGGCATTTTTTGGAACTTTCACGCTAGCGAGTGGTTGGCGAATTTTTACACCATTCTTTGCTCGAAGCGCGAGAGCTTCATTCACATAACCGCGAACTTCAGCCATTTTAGCAATCAAGTCTTTATCAATTTCACCAGCTTCTGGCCAATCTTTCAAGTGAACTGAACCATCGTTAACCATTTTGCTCCAAAGTTCTTCTGCTAAGAAAGGCACAAAAGGCGCAAGAATCAACGCAAGATAGCTCAAAACATAGTGAAGCGTTTGATAAGCTTGAAGTTTATCGGCACCATTTTCACTCTTCCAGAAACGACGTCGTGAACGGCGCACAAACCAGTTTGAAGCATCATCGAGAAACGGCAAAACACCCTCAAGCGCACGTGGAATGTTGTAAACATCCATGTTTTCTGTAATTTCGTTTCGAAGTTCGTGAACACGACTCACAATCCATTTATCAAGTGGGTTTTCTAGATCTTTTGAAGGATCTTTGAGTTCGCCGTTAAATTCCCAACCGTCAACACTTGCATACATTGTGAAGAAATCATACATGTTCCAAATCATTGAAAGCTTGCGCGCAACATCTGAAACATCCTTGTCGTGAAGCGCAAAATCTTCACCGTTCAAAAGTGGGCTAGTAAGCAGCAAGAATCGCAAACTGTCGGCAGAATATTGATCCATTAGTTCGTTTGGATCGGTGTAGTTTCCAAGAGATTTACTCATCTTGCGGCCGTCGTTTCCGGCAACAACACCAGTTGTAATCACATTTTTGAAGGCATTTTTGCCAAACAAAGCAGTGTTTACAGCGTGAACATAATAGAACCATGCACGAACCTGACCGATATATTCAACAATAAAGTCGCCCGGGAAATTCTTTTCGAATTTTTCTTTGTTTTCGAAAGGATAATGGAATTGCGCGAATGGCATTGAACCACTTTCGAACCAACAATCAAGCACTTTATCAATTCGAGTGTATTTTTCACCATCAATTTCGAAAGTAATTTCATCAACCCAAGGTCGGTGATAATCTTCAAGCTCAACACCACTCAATTCTTTAAGTTCAGCGTAAGAACCAACCACGCGGATTTTACCACTTTCAGACTTCCAAACTGGCATTGCGGTTGCCCAAAAACGGTCACGCGACAAGTTCCAATCTGGTGCAGCCTCAAGATTCTTTTCAAAACGACCGTGCTTCAAGTGTGCTGGGAACCAGTTGATGTTTTCATTTTGCTCAAGCATTAATTCTTTTTGACCTTGAATATCAAAGAACCAGCTCGGATGTGCGCGATACATCAATCGGTGGCCTGTTCGTGGATTGTGTGGATATTCGTGGCGAATGTAATCAATCTTCCAAACTACACCGCGTTCTTTCAAGATTTTAGCAAGCGGTTTGTTGAATTCCCAAACATCATTACCAGCAAATTCACCGTTCAAATATTTACCGTATTCATCCAAAACATGGAAAACTGGAATTCCGTATTCTTTACCAAAGTTGAAGTCTTCTTCACCGTATGCTGGCGCCGAGTGAACAATTCCCGTTCCGCTTTCAAGAGAAACGTAATCTGCACCCCAAACTTTATAAGCGTTTTCTTCACCTTCGCCCGAATATTTCGAATCTTCGAAAAGTGGCTCGTAGCTCAAACCAACCAATTCCGAACCATCAATTAAATTAACAATTTCAAAAGGAATCGGTTGCTTTTTCTCATCAACAAAAACTTTTTCGAGCAAATCTTTTGCTAAAATATAGAATTCATCACCAACTTTAACTTTTGCATAAGTGAAATCTGGATTAACAAATAGCCCCATGTTTGCTGGTAAAGTCCAAGGAGTTGTTGTCCAGGCGAGCATTGCAGTTTTATCTTTTGAGCCTTCTGTATCTTCGAAATCTTTCAACCAGAATTTCACAAAAACGCTTGGGTCGGTCACGGTTTTATAGGCGTCGTTATCCATTGTAACTTCACTTTTCGAAAGTGGAGTTGCCCACGCTGTGTCATACATCAAAACGCGTTCACCTTCATAAATTTTACCCTTTTCGTAAAGAGTTTTGAATGCCCACCAAACACTTTCCATGAAGTCTTTATCCATTGTTTTGTAGGCATTTTTGAATTCAACCCAACGACCAATGCGATCAATTGTGCTTTCCCAAAGTGCCGCATTCGAAACCATGCTTTCACGAGCAGTTGTGATATATTCAGCGAGCGAGATTTTTTCACCAACTTCATGCCGAGAAGTGATACCGAGCTTTTTCTCAACAAAATTTTCGGCCGGCAAACCGTGCGTATCCCAACCCCAACGACGCTCAACTCGCTTACCTTTCATTGTTTGGTAACGTGGAACAGCATCTTTCACGATTGAGCTAAGGAGCGTTCCGTGGTGTGGCACACCAGTAATGAATGGAGGACCATCATAAAACACGAAAGCGTTATCTTCGCTACGGTTTTCAACTGATTGCTCGAAAGTTTTTTCTGCTTTCCAGCGCGCCAAAACATCGGCTTCGTATTCTTTTGCTCGTCTTCTTGAGTTTGCTTGAAATTTCATTTTTCCTCCTTTTAAATTAAAAATCACCTCTTTTAGATTCGAGAACCAAGCAAGCTCGGCGATACCATCTCGATTCCAAAAGAAGTGATTCTTTTAGCCCTTAATTTTAGCTTTTACGGAGCTTTCCCGCCCAGTTCTAATCGGTTAAACCTTTCTTCTGGGAGCTTCGCGGTTGATAGCCGCTCATTTATCAAAATAAAACGCTTTTATAAGTTTATTTTATCAAAAATTAAATATATTTTCAAGCTTTTGAGTGTTTTATTTAATGGTGTAATATTAAGATTTTGAATTTAGAATAATTATTGTAATATTTTTAAAAAAATAATAAAAAAGACAAATTCGGCAACCAAAATACAAAAACCGGCAAGACCACTAACCATCAAGCCCGAGAACATTTCTTTGAATTTAAGCTTGCGGCCATTCTTTTTTAAAATATGCCTCATCATAAAATATTTAACGACCGCCAAAAAACCATAACAAACACATAATAGTAATATTAGTGCAATCCATTCTATTATAAACTCTATAGTAGGCCACAAGTCGCTATCAGGAAAAATATAGCGAAAATCGTTATAAGAAGGTCCCCCATTCCAAGCATAATGTAATATCACAAGTATAGAAGCACAAGTCGCTATTGCGTTTATTTTTAAGAAACAATAAAAAACTTCAATGATTAAACCAATGCGGAGAGAATCTAGAAAAGCACCTTTTTTACTATTCTTAAGTTCTTCATCTTCTGATAATTTATTTTTTATACGCTTGTTGGCAAAATAAACATATATTGCAAAAGCAATACCAACTGGAGATATTATCGCTAGTATACCTACTATATTCATAAGCACATTATACTTAATTTTATTTTGTGAGTCAATTATTTTTAGAAAGAATAGTGATACCCAAAACCAGGGCAAATATTAACAAAAAACACGCCAAGTTTTAAACTTAGCGTGCGTAATATGCAATTTCGTCAAAAAGTGGGAGCGGTTTGCCTCGCCACTGTTGCAACAAACGGCCCTCATCTGTAACTACTAAAATTGTTGGATACTCAACTACATCATAAGCTCGCAAGAAAAACTCATTCCTGCCAAAATCAGGATCCATAACTTCGACTTTTAAGCCCGTTTGTCTTTCGAAATCTTCAATATACTCTCGAACTTCACGGCCATGATCGCTATAATCTTTATAGACTACTACAATTCTCATTTTCACCTCTAACTTTTGCTAAAATATCTTCGAAATCTTCAACCGTTTCGAAACCGTTAAACACACTCGCAAAACGAATATACGCAACTTTATTCATTTCAAACAGAACCGCCAAAACAGTTTCACCAATCTGGTGCGAAGAAACTTTATTTGATTTTTGAAGAAGTTCATTCTCAACACGGTTAATAATTTCTTCAACCTGAAGATCTGAAATAAACTTTCCGATTGAACGAATAATTGAGCTTTTAAGCTTTTCGCGACTAAACTCTTCTCTTCCACCTTGCGACTTAATAACAATAATCCGCGGTTTTTCGATTCGCTCATACGTTGTGAAGCGAGTTCCATCTGGAGCAACTCGGCGACGGCGCACAGATTGGCCGTCGACCGACATTCGACTTTCAAGAACCTTGGTTTCGTCGAGCTTAAATTCCATTAGTCTTCCTTTTTATTGCGTTTTCGGCGGCGCAAAAATGCAGGAACATCGCTTTCGTCTTTTTCTTCGTCTTGAGCCCAGATATTCTTAGTTTCAATATCACTTGTGAAATCTTCGGCTGAAGATGGTTCTTCTTTTTTAAGTTCCATATCAATTGCACTCGAAACTTTCTCGTCAATTTCTTGAGCATCTGCGTGTTCGTCTTCAAGATTGAAAGTTTTCGAAACAACATTTTCAAGTGATTCAACTGGAGCTGGTTCGCTGTAATCACGATCAAAACCAGTTGCTACAACTGTAATAATCAATTCATCTTCAAGATCTGGATTCAAAGTTGCACCAAAGATAATGTTTGCATCTGGAGCAACTGCGCCCGTGATAATTTCAGCAGCTTCTTGAATTTCACTCATGCTCATATCATAACCACCAGCAACATTGAACAATACACCTCGAGCACCTTCAATTGAAACTTCAATCATTGGGCTTTCTATAGCTTGTTCAGCAGCTTTTTGTGCTCGGTTATCACCGCTTGCGCGACCAATTCCCATCAAGGCCGAACCAGCGTTGCTCATGATTGATTTAACGTCAGCAAAGTCAAGGTTAATCAAACCATGTTCAGTAATAAGCTCTGAGATACCTTGAACTCCTTGGCGAAGAACATCGTCGGCAATTTTGAAAGTCTCAAGAAGAGGAAGGTTGCGATCAACAGTTTGAAGAAGCCTATCGTTAGGAATTGTAATTAAAGTATCAACTGCGGCTGCAAGTTTTTCAATTGCCCAGTCGGCGTTAGTTTTTCGTTTCGCACCTTCAAAAGCGAAAGGCCGAGTAGCAACACCAATCGTTAAAATACCCATTTCGCGGGCAATTTCGGCCACAACATGACCAGCACCAGAACCAGTTCCACCACCGGCACCAATAGCAATAAACACCATGTCTGCGCCTTCAAGAGCTTCGCGGATTTCTTCACGCGATTCAAGAGCAGCACTTTCTCCAACAATAGGGTCAGCACCCGCACCTAAGCCGTTTGTTGTTTCACGACCAAGGTGAATTTTTTTATCAGCTTTTGATTTATACAACGCTTGAGCGTCAGTATTCATTGCAATAAATTCAATATTGTTTAGACCAACATCTTTCATTCGGTTAACGGCGCTTCCACCTGCGCCACCAATTCCTACAACTTTAATTTTTGCAAAAGTTTCAACTTCATTCGGTTTAATTTCTGGCATTTCTTCTCCTTAATTTACTCCCATTATATCACTTTATCGCTTTTTCTTAAAGAATCTTGCGAAAAATCCAAAGCTCTTAGGCTCAAAACTATCTCGATATTCTTCTCTTCTCAAAACCACATTTCTTGCTTCAATTATCAAGCCAACCGCAGCTGAAAACTCTGGTTTGTTTACTTCTTGTGAAACAGTTCTTTCAACGCCGTTTTTACCAATTCGAGTCGCTAGCTGTAATTGTTTTCTCGCGTATTCATCAATTCCCTTAAGATTTGAACCCGCTCCCGCTAGCACAATTCCGTTTGGTAATTGATTTTCGAAACCTGATTTTTTAAGAACTTTTTTAACTTCTTCGAAAATCTCTTCAAGTCTTGCCTCAATAACTTCTTCGATTTCTCGTGTGTTAAAGCTATAGTGTTCGCGACCATGCTTCACGACAATATCACCACTCTCTTCTCTTTCGAAAGCAAAACCATGCTTAATTTTTATTTCTTCGGCGACTTCTGGTGAAACTTTCAAGCAAATTGCAAGGTCGTTGGTAATATTGATTCCACCAAGTGGAATAACTTCTATTAATCGCAACGCGCCGTCTTCATAAACCGCAACTCCAGTAGTTGAGGCACCAAGATCAACAACTGCAACACCGTTTTCTTTTTGGTTATCTGTCAATAATGCTCGAGAAGAAGCCAAAACGCTTGGAACATAAAGTTCTGGGTCAAGATCTAATCTTGCAGCAGTATTTCTTAAGTTATCTATATTTGAATCTAATGCCGAAATAGCACTACCATGAACCTCTAAGCGAACACCTTCCATCCCGTAAGGATCAACTAAGCCTTCTTGATTGTCGAGATTATAATAGTATGGAATAAATTCCAAAACTCGATGATTTGCTGGGATTTTACCAATTGTAGCAACCTCTTCAACTCGCTGAAGATCTTCTTCGTCTACAATTCCATCCGGTGAGTTGATTGCAATCATTCCATCAGTATTTGTGCTTAAAATGTGCGCACCATTGACGCTAAATATAGCACTACTACTTTCATAGCCAGCCATTCTTTCTGCTTGAAGCAAAGCCTTATCTAAAGCTTGATAAACGCTTTGAGCGTTAGTTATCACCCCTTTTTTCATTCCGTTATTTTCTGCGGAGCCAACACCGATAACATTTGGCATTCCTTCTTTATCAAAGTTCGCAATAATAACACGAACTTTTGAAGTTCCAATATCTACTCCTACCACATTTCGAGAATTCTCATTCATAGTTCCATTATACCGTTAATGCTAATTTTTATCAAGTACGAAAATAGCAAATAATAAAAAACACCCCTCGCAGTGATTAGGTGTTCTTTTGGAAAATAATTTCTGGTGCTGGGAGAAAGATTCGAACTTTCGAAGGCATCTGCCGACAGATTTACAGTCTGTTGTGTTTGACCGCTTCACTATCCCAGCTCTTTAACTTGTATTAAAAAATACTTGGAGCCACCTTTCGGATTCGAACCGAAGGCCTGCTGTTTACAAAACAGCTGCTCTAACCAGCTGAGCTAAGGTGGCATATCACCAAGTACGTTTCTAATTATACACGAGCCTTTTCAAAAATGCAAGTACTTTTTTAATTTATTTTTTCAAAATTTCTATTGTTGAATCTACGATCTGGAAATCTGGCAAAAAACTCGAAATTTTTCTTCTAATTTCTACATTTTTCGAAGAATCATTCACGATAATCTGCGCAGTAAAAACATGTTCTTCCCCGTCAAGACTCCAGAAATGCACATTCTTAATAGACGTAACACCTTCAATTGCTAAAATATTCTTTTTAATATTATTTAAATCTTTTACATTAGGCACTCGCTGAAGTAAAATCTTTAAAGCATCCCAAGCGTTCATAATCGCACCGCAAGAAATAAACAACAAGATAAACAAACTCGCAATTCTATCGAGAATTGTAAGACCTGAAAATGAAATTAAAATAGATGTAAGAAGGGTTAAAACCCAACCAAAAAGATCCTCGAATAGATGAAGCGAAACTGTTTTATCGAGAATATTCTTCGAACCGTGAAGTCGAAGGGCTGCAAATAGGTTAACTAAAATCCCAATAACTGAAACCACCATTAACCCCGGAACATTCACATGCGCATGATTGTGCGGATTTATAAATTCATAATATAGGGTCCTCGCCATCATATACGAAAGACCCAGCATAACGAAAGAATTCAAAACAGCGCCCAAAACCGACAAGCGCTTATATCCGTAGCTCATAATTGAAGTGGGTTTTTTATCGCTAAACTTACTCAAAACTAGGGTAAATGTTAACAAAATAGCATCGCCTAAATCATGGATTGCATCTGCCGAAATTGCTGCGGAACCCAGAAACATCCCTAAAAAGAATTCAGCGATTGAAAACCCTAAATTTAAACCGATCGCCAACGGAAGATCACTTGTGTGCACATGACTGTGTGAATGCCCAAAATGTTCACTCAATTGATGTTTGCGAGTATCTTTGCTAGCTCTTAAAAGCCCACTTTTCTTCATTTTTCTATAAAACTACTCTAAAGTTAGAATTTCTGCACCGTCTTTAGTAACTAAAATCGTATGTTCAAAATGTGCTGAAAGCGAGCCATCGCGCATTAAAACATCCCATTCGCTGTCTGTTCCATTGAAAACAACATCACCTTTTCCAAGCGAAGTCATAGGTTCAATACAGAAAGTGTCACCTTCTTGAAAAACAACACCTTGACCAGCATGCCCATAATTTGGAACTTCTGGATCCATGTGCATTTTAACACCAATTCCATGACCAACCAAATCCCGAACATTGCCGAGTTTTGATTTTTTAAGTGATTTTTCAACTGCGGCCCCAATATCACCAGTTTTTACACCAGGTTTAACAACTGAAATTCCGGCAGCGAGTGCTTTTTTTGTGTCATTCAAAAGATGTTTTACTGCACCTTTTGGCTCTTCACCCACAACAGTCGTCGTAGCGGAGTCAACCATCATGCCTTTGTATTGAATCACCATATCATATTTAACAACATCACCTTTTTCGAAAGGAATGTCATTCGGTGCACCATGAACAACACAATCATTTAAAGAAATACAAACCACACCTGGAAAATTAACTTCAGGTGTTAAGTATGCAGATTTTGCGCCGTATTCTTTAATTTTTTTACGCGCAAAAGCATCAACTTCAAGACCAGTTATACCAACTTTCGAAAATTCAGTCAATTCACGCAAAATTCGCGCAAGGATTTTTCCACCTTCGCGCATTGCTTGAAGTTGTTCTTCGGTTTTATTACCTGTGATTAAATTCCGCATGCTTCGATTTCCTCCATAATTCGGTCGTGAACTTGACCAACAGTTCCAGTTCCATCAATATGCGCGATAACCACGCCGTTTTCGTTAAAGTAGTTCAAAACTGGGTACATTTCTTTTCGGTAAATTCGAAGTCGCTCATCGATAACTTCTGGAGTATCATCAAGACGACCACGAATTGCAAGACGGCGCATTAATTCGCTTCGTGGCACCTCTAAAACAATTACGAGATCAACGTTGCGCCCATGATTTTGTTTATTTTCAATTAGCCATTTCGCCTGAGCAAGTTGGCGTGGGTAACCATCAAGAATTACCTGTTTAACTTTTCCGTTATTTGCTCGGCCTAAAGCTTCACCCATAACGCGGTTCACAATTTCTGGATCAACCAATTGACCCGTGCTCATTTGTGCAAGAAGTTCAGGGTCTTTGCTATCGCGCAAAAGTTGACCAGCACCAAGCCAGCGCCAATCATTTCTTGCGGCTAACAAATTTCCTTGAACACTTTTACCAGCACCCGCTGGACCAAAAAATACGATCATTAAATTCCTTTTGTTTTTAAATTATGTACTTTTATATTATAGCACAAAAAATTAAAAATACTAAAATTCTTCACAATAATAGTCGCTCGCTTCAAGATGAATTGCAACCATTAATTTATTGGGATTAAATCGAGGAGATTCACCCTCACCCGATTTATACATCTCACAAGAACTACCTAAAACTATCTAAAGCCTACCAACATAATCCTCACCTGAAGTTTCCCATTCACCAGAGTTATTCTTAGTGAAAGAATAGCTTTTATATTCATCACTAAATTTTAATTGACGACCACTATTTGAGCGATAAGTTTTAATTATTGCAACAGTTCTGGCGACCGAATCTTTTCTGGATCTATCTCGAATAGACCTCTGCAAAGCTGACAAAGCCAAGAAAACCGCAAGAAATATCAGCCCAGTAATCGCAAGAACCAAAACAACTTCAATAATCGTAAATCCTTCATAAAGTTTATGCTTTTTCATAGCCTCCCATTATAGCCGACCCCCTAAAAGTCAAATTGATTTTTCAAAAAACTATTTGACTTTTATTATCAAATTCATATATAATGTTCATTAGCTTACGAGCGCTGTTTTAGCGCTCTTTTATTAAAAAGGAGATTCTCTATGAGCATTTTTCAAAAAATTGTCACTATTTTATATAAAATAGACTATGATAGTAGTTTCAAAGTTTTTCCTACTAAATTAAAAAAATATAGCACATCAAATAAAGAATACACTATAAAAGATTTGAATTCTTTCTACATTAACTATTTCGAAAAAGACTATCCTAAGCCTTTCTCAAAAGAAGAAATTTGTATAATTTACGAGATTGCTAAGAATTTTATAATAGAGATTCGAGACAACCCAGATAAAAACTTGGTTAACTTCTCAAGAAAATTATCCATATTGTTCGCTCAAGATTTCAGAACAAAAGAAATAGGCTTTGATATTCAGGAATATTCTGATTATTTTATAACTATATCACTAAAAGAAAGAGAGAAGCTCGCAAACAAGCTTATTTCCGACTGGGAAATTTAAAAACGACCTTTTAGGCCGTTTTTTATTTTAATTCAATTCTTCTTTTACGATTTTAGCCAAAACAGCACCGTCAGCAGAATTACCAAATTTTGCTTTCATTTTGCCAATAATTGCGCCCATTTGCTTGATTGAAACTTCGCCCATTTCCGCAATTTCAGCTTTCACAGCTGCGCGGATTTCATCTTCACTCGCCATTTCTGGCAAATATTTCGAAAGAATTTCGGCCTCTTTTAGTTCATTTTCAGCACGTTCCTCATCTAGCAAACTTGCTGCTTCTTTGCGCTTTTTTACTTCTCGCGCGACTAACGTTTCAATTTCATCGTTATTCAAACCTTCTTCGCGCTTACCAAGTTTTACTTCTTCGTCCAAAATTGAAGCTTTTAAACCTCGCAAAACTGTAGTTTCGAAAGTATTTCGCGCAAGCATCGCAGTTTTTAAATCTGCATTAATTTGTTCTTTTAGCATTTTCCTCCTTTAAAAATAAATTCCAGCCTCTCGACTGGAATTTATCTGTTTTTTAGCGAATACCAAGTCGCATTTTTTGTGCTTTTTCAGCACGGCGTTGATTTCGAACGATTGCTTTTTTGCGTCGTTCAACCTTACTTAGAGGCTTTGAAAATCGCATTGATGCTTTAGCTTCGCTCAAAACTCCACTTTGTAGAACTTTTCGATTAAAGCGACGAATGATATTTTCGTTAGCTTCTTTCTGGTCTTTCCTTGTTACACTAATACTCATACTGATTACTATTTTACCAAAGTTTTTTTAAAAAAGCAAGAAGAAAATAAAATCGCCCAATTTTGAACGATTTTACGAAAATAGAAACTAAATGTCTTATTAATTTTTTATAAAAGCCTATATCAAATCTTCATAGATTTTCTTGAGTTGCGCACCAATTTTCTCAAGACTTTTGCTTTTTGCAACCTCGTAGCCTTTTTCGATAGTTGAATTAATTTCACCACTCAAATATTTCTCGATCACCTCTGTAAATTCTTCGTTATTTTCACCCATAAAACAATTTTCATTTTTCGAAAGCCAAGAATCATACACACCAATATTTCGAACCAACACCTGACATTTCGCTGCCAAAGCCTCAAGAACAACAATTCCCTCAGTTTCTTCATAACTCGGGAAAAAGAACATATCCGCGCTCGTAAATGCACCTTGAATAATTTCGCCCGAAATATAACCTGGCAAAATCACGTTTTCAGGTTTTTTTCGAATCGCTTTTTTCACATGTTCAGTTAGCGCAGCAGCTGGCGTGTGACCAAACCAAATAAATTTCACCTCTGGAAAATCACGAGCCACCGCCATAAAATCCGGCAAACCTTTTCGCTCAAAATAATGACCAACTGAAATCACAACTTTTTCGTCTTTTTTGAGCTTAAAATATTCTCGAAAAGCTTTGATTTTGTCTGGATTTTTCGAAAATTGCGAAAGATCTATTCCATTCGAGATTGGGATAATTGGTGCTTTCAAATTATATTTCAAAAGCAAATCACGCGAATATTCGGTTGGCGTTAAGATTACATCAGCGGTGTTATAACACTTCACAAGCCACTTTTTAAAAGCTGGCGCCGCAAGATTCGAAAGCGCAAATGAATTTCGAAAATCCTCCTCAGTGGAATGTGCATGAAAAACCACTTTTTTACCATTCTTGCGAGCCTTTTTTGCCAATAAATAAGACTTTGGATTAATGGTATTTAGATGAATTATATCAAAATCTTCAGATGAGTCGGTAGTAAAATCTACGCCGGCTAATTTTAACGCGGCTTCTTGGTGCTTCATTGCACGACCAACGCCACTTTTTGCGAATATTTTTTCGTCATCTCTAAACAATAAAACTTTCATTATTTCCTCCTCTTTAAATGCAAAATTTGACCTTCAACATTTTTTTGGCCTTGCCATTCATTTAAACCTAGCGAAAAAATCACGTCAACTTTTTCATCTATTTCGGCAAAAAAATCTTTTGGTGCATTAAATTTTAACATTTTGATTTCACGCTCGCCATCACTTAAAGTTAGTTTCAGGTGTTGGTTTTTATCGCCCATTTCTTGGCGTGCAATTACGCAAGCATTCTTGATTTCGAAAGTCGGCTCTTCATTCCCATTTCCAAAAGGCTCAAGAAGTGAAATTTTCTCAAAAAGTTCTAATGAAATTGGCGAAAAATCTTCAAGCTGAACATCCACTTTTGGCAAAAGCTTTTCGAGCTGGTTTTTTAATTTTAATGAATCATAAAAATCGTTCACACTTTTTCGAAAATCATCAATTTTTGAAGTCGGCAAAGTTACACCCGCGGCCGCATCGTGACCACCGCCTTTAATAATAATTTCGCTTGCATTTTGCACTGCTTGACTCGCCGAAAAATCGCCAAAACTACGCGCCGAACCCTTTGCTACATCGCCCTCAATCGAAATCACGAAAACTGGCTTTTTAAAACGTTCAAGCAAACCGCTCGCCACAATTCCAATAATCCCATCATTAAAACTTTCATCAGCTACAACCAAAACCTTATCATTTTTAAAATCTTCGGCTTTTTGAATTGCAATTTCGAGCGCTTCGTGTTGAATTTTACGGCGCTTTTTATTTAAATCATCGAGATTTTTGGCTTTTTCGAAAGCAACAAAAGAGTCTTTTTCAAGCATTAAATCTAATGCCTTTTCGGCAGTTTCAAGCCGACCAGCCGAATTGATTCGTGGGCCGATAATAAAGCCAAGCGTTGAACTTTTCGGCTCTTTCACGCCAGCTAGTGCAAGCATCGATTTCAAACCAGCTCGGCGTGTTTTCGAAAGAACCTTTAGCCCCCAAAAAGTGTTTTGGCGATTTTCAACCGTTTGCTTCATAATATCACAAACAGTGCCGAGTGCTACCATATCAAGTAGCCACTTTTCTTGACCAGCAGGAAAGCCCTCGAGTTTGGTTTGAAGCGCTTGAACCAATTTAAACGCTACCCCAACGCCAGCAAAATTTTCAGCCTGCGGATATTTATTTTCTTTTCTGCGTGGATTCACAACCGCAACCGCATTTGGTTGGACTTCGGCAATGTTATGGTGGTCGGTTACAATTGTATCGACCCCAAAACCTTTTGCGAAATCAATTTCAGCGTGATTTAAACTTCCGCAGTCAACCGTTAAAATTAAGTTCGTTCCTCGATCCGCAAGGACTCTCACGCCACGCTCGTTCATTCCGTAGCCATCTTTAAAACGATCGGGTAAAAAATAATCCACATTTTTAAAACCGAATTTTTCGAAAGCTGTCAAAATCACTGTTGAAGCTGAAACACCATCAACATCATAATCGCCATAAACTGTAATTTTTTCTTGTTTTTCGTGCGCAATAAGTAGTCGCTCAACCGCTTTTTTCATATCGGGCAACAAAAAGGGATCGTGCTGGTTATCATAATTCGGATTCAGAAAAGCTTCACGATTCTCTTTCGAAATTCCACGATTCTTTAAAATTTGCTCAAAAATTTGTTCAACCGTCATTCGCGAACTCTATCTTTTAACAGACCTCTCAATATAATTGTTTGAACGCGCAACGCTGTTTTGCTCACGAACTTTCACTACAATAGATTGTAATTCCGAAAAAAACAAAAAATTCGTATTTGCAAAATAGGTATAGGTATTTTTCTTCTTTTCCCTAAATAAAAATCCGGCTTTTTCAAGCTTGGCAAGTTCGCGCTGAATGTTTCCTGGATCTTCTTTCAAAAGTTTAGCGAGGCCACGAGAGTGCATTTTAATAACTGGATACGTAACAAAAAATACGACAATTTTTCGCTTAACTCGTGATGTAATAAAAATATCTAAATCTACCATATCCTCACCTTTTCGTATTTCTATTTTACAAAATTTTAGCTTTTTTCGCAAGCTATATTTATTTTATTTTTTAAACTTTTTGATGTAAAATAAAGATATATGGATTTTTATTTTGAAGTTGCACCGTTAAAAATTGTTCGCACTAATAGCGAAGTTTTTACTTATGCCTCAAAAGAAAAACTCGAAACTGGCCAAATTGTACAAATTCCCGTTGGTAAAAAAAATATGTTTGGTGTGGTTTTCAAAGAGGTCAAAAAACCAGATTTCGAAACTCGCGAGATTCTAAAAATAGTCGAAAAAACGCCAATTCCAAAACATTTAATTGAGCTTTCAAAATGGATGAGCCAATATTATGCGACGCCTCTTTCCCAAGTTTTGAGCGGAATTCTACCGGCAGGTTTAGACAAAAATCGCCGTTCTTCAAAAAAAGAAAAAATCAATTTAACAGATAAAAAAGAAAGTTGTGCAATTTTTTTATACACAAATCAGCAACAAAACGCAATCAATAAGCTCGATAAAATCCACTCCGGAACAGTTCTTCTTCACGGAATCACCGGATCGGGAAAAACTTCAATTTATATAAATCAAACCGAAAAAGTTTTAGCCAACCAGCAATCCGCAATAATTTTAGTTCCCGAAATCGCATTAACTTCACAACTGGTTTTAAATTTCGAAAAACATTTTAGCAATATTAAAATTATTCACTCACACCAAACCGAAGCCGAACGACATAAAACTTGGTTAAAAATTTTGAACGACCCCGAACCGCAAGTTATTATTGGTGCGCGCTCTGCCCTTTTTGCGCCCGTAAAAAACTTAGGGCTAATTGTAATTGATGAATGCCACGAGCCAAGTTTCAAACAAGACCAAACACCAAAATATTCTGCTCTGCGCGCAAGCAGTTTTTTGGCTTCGAATTTTAATTTTAAAGCAATTTTCGGTTCTGCAACGCCGCTAATTGAAGATTATTTCTTAGCCGAATTATCTGAAAAAAATGGCGGAAACGAAATTATTAAACTAACCGAACTCGCCAAAAAAGAAGCTCAACCAGCAAAAATTGAACTAGTTGATTTAACAAAAAAAGATTCAAAAAACCACCGCTTTTTTTCGAAAAAAATGCTCGCCGAAATGGAGCGAACTTTAAGCGAAAATAAACAGGTTTTAATTTATCACAACCGTCGCGGTTCAGCCAGCATTACACTTTGCCACAATTGCGGATGGATGGCGCTTTGTCCAAATTGTTTTGTTCCGCTAACTCTACACGCCGATAAATTTCAATTGTCATGTCATATTTGTGGGCACAAAGAACGCCCACCGATTTCTTGTCCAGATTGCGGTGAAGCAGAAATTATCCATAAAGGAATCGGCACAAAAGCAATCGAAGAAGAAATTCGAAAACTCTTTCCGCAGAAAAAAGTTGCACGCTTCGATGCGGACAGTGACAAAAATGAAACTGTCGAAAAGCTCTACAATGAAATTCGCAACGGTGAAATCGATATTATTATTGGCACCCAAGTTATTGCAAAAGGTCTAGATTTACCAAAATTAAAAACTGTTTGCGTAGTTCAGGCCGATGCGGGATTAGCTTTGCCTGATTTTACTTCGAGCGAGCGAAATTTTCAGTTAATTTCGCAAGTGATTGGTCGTGTTGGGCGGCATTCTAACGAATCAAATGTAATTATTCAAACTTATCAACCTGAAGCTCCGTCGATCCAATTTGGCTTAAATCAAGATTACGCTGGATTTTATAATTTCGAAATTAAAAATCGCCAAAAACAAAACTACCCACCTTTCGTATATCTGTTAAAATTAACCTGCGTATATAAAACTGAGATTTCAGCCGTACGAAATTCACAGAAAGAAGCGCGCGAAATTCGCAAAAATTTTTCGAAAGATGTACAAATTTTTGGTCCGACGCCAGCTTTTTATGAACGCGTGGGCGAAACTTATCGTTGGCAAATTGTAGTTAAAAGCAAAAAACGCGCACCTCTTTTAGAAATTGCGCGCGAATTTCAAGGCAAGCCACAATGGCGAGTTGATTTAGACCCACCAGGATTGATTTAATTATCTTTTTTCGAAGTGTTAAAAATGTAATTCTTTAAATAATCTAAATTAGCTTTTCTTGCTTCATCTTTTGTAATTTTGCCGGATTTTATCTTTTCAATATCTTCAAGCATAAAGCCAGTCAATTCGCCAAAATCCACCACGCTTGGCGAAAATTTACTATCAGGGTTAGGAAATCCTCGCCCTTCAGAAATCATTTGTCCGTAATAATCTTTCGCAAGATATTCTATACCTTCGTAATTATCCGTTTCGAAAAATATCAACGCAAGATAAATCAACGCCGAAAACATTTCCCTATCATTTTTTGGTTTTATTAGATCTAAAAAATCTGTAATTTCTTTCATGAAATAACTCTATACTTTAAAGAGCAAAGATTAATCCATCTCCGCCAAAATAATCCAACCGTCAGAAGATAGAATTCCGATATCACCACTATTAGTTTTTATATATCTTTTAAATTCTTTGCCATATTCCGATATTTTTTTCGGGTAAAATGTTTTTATTTCACTATCGCTAAAATAATCAGTAACGATTAAAGCATATTTTTCAAAAAAATATATACTTTGATCGGGCATATCTCTGTCAAAATACCTATCTATCACAGGGCCTAACTCTATGTCAAACTCTTTTTCTATATTTGCAGTTATTTTATCCATATTTACCTCCTAGCAAATCGCTAATCAAAACTTCTGCTCCTAATTGTAGTGTGCATATATGTATGTTGTCAAGAGTTTTTAAAAAATGTCTAGATTTAGCGTTTCTCTTCGCTGGTTGAAACGAATTATAACTTTCGACTTTTCAAAATATTTACTCTTTACTGTTTTCGAAAAATCTTCACGCAAAAAATCTGAAATTTCATCCAAAATCCGCTCATCGAAATCACGTAAAACATCGTGGTGCAAATAGGTTCCAATTGAAAAATATCCCGTTCGAGAATTCTTGAAACCCCGATTTTTAAAGTGATAAAAGCCAAAGCTAAAACCAATGAATCGCGAAAGATTTTCAAGCAAAAAATCTCGAGTTTTAGTATTTTCAGATTCAATCGAAATTCGCAAAATATCGCGCCGATTTCTCGGCTTCGAAAAATATTGCGAAGAAAACGCGCTCGTTTCGTGAAGTTTAAATCTTAAAATTGGCTTTTCGAAAAAATATTTCGAAGCGTGAATTTCATTCAACATTTTGCGAATTTTACTCAAGTTAAAATTATCATCAAATCGCCAAGATTGCTCTTCTGCAAAAATTTGATTAGCGTATTTTTCAATTTCCCAATCTTCAATCTGCAAGTTTTGATCCATAAATTTTTTAAATTCCGAATATATATTTTCATTTTTCGATTTTAAAGATATTTCAGTAATCCCACTATCAGGCCAAGTGAAACCTAAAACCGAATAGTCCTCAAAGTAAACCCATCCTCCTTCATGCATTCTTCGCCAGAATTCATCCACGATAACGTGTTCGTATAAATGCAGAACTTCCCAATATTTATAAGATTTATATATATTCAAAATTAACCTTTCTCTTTAAAATAAAAACGAGCTATATAGCTCGTTAACCTTGAGACTACTTTCTTCGAGTATTAGATTTTACCATAATCAAACCTAGAAATCAATGATTTTGTAGCTTTTTTACCCTAAAAATGGTATAATAAAAACAATGAAAAAAGAAGATATTATAACCTTACCTAACCAAAATTTGCGCAAAAAATGCGAACGTGTGCATGTTATTACAGATGAAGTTCGTCAAATTGTGCAAGATATGATTGATGCCAGCCTTGATTGGGAAAATGCCCATCCGCACGAAATTTCGGCCGCAATTGCCGCACCACAAATTAACAAACTTTATAAAATTATTATTGTTCGAAGTGATTTGGATGACAAAAATAATAAAGAATTCACCGCTTTAATCAATCCTGAAATCACAAAATTCGAAGGAAAAACAGATGTTGATTTTGAAGGATGTCTTTCAATTAAAGGAATTTACGGCAAAGTTCCTCGCGCGTCAAAAGTTCGTGTTAAAGCGCTTGACATTCACGGCAATGAAGTTCGAATTAAAGCCGAAGATTTTCTTGCGCGCGTACTTCAACATGAAATTGACCACACAAATGGTGTTCTTTTTATTGATCATATCCGTGATAAAAAAGATGCCTTTTATCGACTTGATGAAGATGGCGAATTGCAGCCATTAAACTACGAAAAAGATATCGAAAATAACTCTGATTTGTGGGAGGATTTATAATCTTGAAAAAAACTCCAATAATCTTTTTTGGAACGGAAGATTTTTCGGCCGTTTCACTCCAAAAACTTATTGATGAAGGTTTCGAAATTGCTGGAATTATCACCAAACCAGATTCTCGAAAAGGGCGTGGACAAAAGTTTCAAGCGCCAAAAGTGAAGCAAATCGGTGAAAAGTTCAACATTCCAGTGCTTCAACCACAAAAAATGAGCGAAATTGTTGATTTTGTGAAAACTTTCGAAAACCCAGTAGGAGTTTTGGTTTCTTTTGGTCGAATTATTCCGCAAGAAATTATTGATTTATTCACTCCTGCAATCGTGAATGTTCACCCTTCACTTTTGCCTAAATATCGTGGTTCAAGCCCAATCGAAAGCGCAATTTTAAACGGTGATGAAAAAACCGGCGTTTCACTGATGAAACTTTCGAAAGAGATGGATGCAGGCGATGTTTATTCACAAGAAGAAATTGAGCTTTCGAAAACCGAAACCGCAAGCGATCTTTATAAAACTTGTGGTGAAATCGGCGCCGAAATGCTTGTGCGAGATTTACCAAAAATTATCTCTGGCGAAATTAAAGGACAAAAACAAGATGATTCACAAGCTGAATATTGCCAACTTCTTAAAAAAAGCGACGCCCTTCTTTCTCAAGATGAGCAAACTGCAGAGCAAGCCGAACAACAAATTCGTGCTTTCGAAATTTTTCCAAAAAGTAAAATTAAGCTCGGTGAACATTTAATAATTGTTAAAAGCGCAAAAGTAGTTAGTTCTAACCCTGAAAATTCTCCCCTAACGCTAAAATTCGCCGAAGAAACGTTTTTAAAGATCGAAAGGCTAATTACACCAAACGGCAAAGAAACCACTGCCGAAAGCTTTGAAAACGGCTATCTAAAATAAAACCACGCTCTTCTGCGCGGTTTTATATTTTAGCTAAAAATTTTATCGATATTTGCTTTAAGTTCGTCTTGCATTTCTTTAATTACAAGCATACTGATTTGATTGAAATCTGGGCGGTTAATTTCAAGCCACTTCAATGAGGCAAATTCAGATATAACTTGACGTGTCTCTTGACCATTATTGTTTTGAACTAACGCTGCAAAAGTTTTGTCATTTCGAAAGTCTGGAACGTTTAGTCTTAGCCAATTGTCAACGAACCCTGGAGCATCATCCATAATCTGTTCGAATTCTTCAAGTTTTTCACTAGAAAAACCATCCATAATCCGCTCACCGATTCGAGCTTCGAGTTCTTCTTGAACGTGCTGCTTAAACACTGCTGCTTCTTCTGGCGACATTCGTTCAATGCCAATTCCTTCAAAAAATTTATCGTCTAATTGAAACATTCTCTTTCCTTTACTTAATTATCTATATTTTAGCACAAGCGTAATATTTTTTCAATAATTAAATAAAGAACGGTAAAAATACCGTCTTTTATTTTAGAGATTAACCCTTTAGCTTGCGAGCAACAACTTCACGTGTAAAGAATTCGAGTTTGTCACCCACTTCAAGCTGAATTTTCTTCTTAGTCTTAAGCGAAAGTCCACACATTTCACCCTCGATAACATCTTTTGCCTCTTGTTGTTGGCGTTGAACGTGCGAAACCTCAACCTCAGCGATTTGCTCTTTCTTTCGAATTACACGGGCAAGCAAACCAGCATAAACACGACCGGATTTCACTTCTCCACCAGCAATGATTTCTTCTTTCATTGTGCGGAAAACACCTTTCACATCAAGCGCACCAACTTCGGTTTCAACAACTTCTGGCGCAAGAAGTTTTTCCATTTCTGCGCGCGCGTCGTCAAGAAGCTCATAAATAACCTTATAGATTCGAACCTCAACACGATCGCGTGTCGCAATTTTTTTGATCGCCGGTGAAAGCTCAACGTTAAAGCCATAAATAATTGTTTTTTCGCCAGCGGCCGCCAAATGGATATCGTTTTCAGTGATATTACCGATTCCGCTACTAATAATATTTAAGTTAACTTCACCGCCAGTTTCAATCAACCTGAGACTATCTGAAACAGATGTTAGCGAACCTTGAACGTCAGCCTTAATAACAATGTTAAAATCTTCCGCGTCATGTTTTTGGTTCATCATTTTTAACAAATCCGCACCTGTAACATTGGCTGTTGCCGCATTTTGAGCAGCTTCGATTTTAGCTTTTTGCGCAAGATGTCGCGCAATTTTTTCGCTTTTAACTACCTTGAAGACATCACCAAATTGAGGTAATTCTTTAAAGCCTGTTACTGTTGCAGGTGTTGAAGGGCCAGCAATTTTGAGAGCATCACCTTTGTAATCTTGAAGCGTTCGAACTTTCGCATAAGTTGTTCCAGCAACCAAGAATCCACCCTGTTTTAGATCACCTTGTTCGACAAGAAGCGAAACAACAGAGCCTTTTCCAACTTCCATGTGTGACTCAATAACCAAGCCTTCAGCAGGAATATCCACATCAGCGCGCAATTCTTCTAGATCGGCTGTTAAAATCACCATATCGAGAAGATTATCGATACCTTCGCCAGTTTTAGCAGAAATCGGCACCATTGTTACATCACCGCCCCACTCTTCTGGCATCAAGCCGCGTTCTGAAAGTTCAGCCATGACACGATCTTTATTTGCTGTGTCTTTATCCATTTTATTAATTGCAACAACGATTTTTGCATTGGCATTTTGCGCAAAGCGAATTGCTTCAACAGTTTGAGGTTTAACACCATCATCGGCCGCCACAACGATAATAACAACATCTGTTAGGGTTGCTCCGTGTTGACGAAGAGCCGCAAAAGCTTCGTGACCCGGCGTATCAAGAAGTGTAATTTTTCGGCCTTTTCTTTCGGTTTGATAGGCTGAAATATGTTGAGTGATTCCACCAGCTTCACCCGAAACCGTTTTCGTTCCAAGAATTGTATCAAGCAACGTTGTTTTTCCGTGGTCAACGTGACCCATAACTGCAACAATTGGTGGGCGAGGTTTCGCATTCTCTGACACTTCATGCAATTTATTTAAGCGAGAAGTCACTTCATCTGCTTTAGCTTTCTTTTTAAGCTCAACATCTTTTAGCCCAAGCTCTTCAACAACAATTACCGCCGTTTCGAAATCAATTCGCTGATTAATCGTCGCAACAATTCCGTTTTTAAAAAGTTCGCCAATTAAAGTTGTAACAGAAAGATTTAAGGCCCCAGCCAACTCATCAACAGTAATCGAATCTGTGATATTTACAATTTTCTTCTGACTCATACAACCTCCTTTGGTTTTTTATTTTCTTAAGCTGAAGTTCGGAAACCGATTTCGAAACCGATTTCCGACTGTTCAACGCAAGAATACTTAAATTATTTTACAAGGCTAAGAGAAATTTTTCGATTTTCTTTGTCGATGTCAATAACTACAAATTCTTTTCGCTCGTTTAGAGTAAAGATATTTTCTGGGTTAACATCGTTGCCTTTACCAAGTTCTGAAACGTGAACAAGCGCTTCAATCGCTGGACTAATTTTTACGAAAGCGCCGAAAGGTGTAATTCGAGTTACAGTTCCTTCAACTTTCGAACCTTTTTTGAATTGTTCAACTTCTGAAAGCCATGGGTCTTCAGTTAGTTGCTTCATTGAAAGGCTTAAGCGATCTTTATCAATAGCGATGATTTTAGCCTTGATAGTGTCACCAACTTTAACGTAATCTTTTGGATTGTTTACACGTTCCCAAGAAATTTCAGAAATGTGTACCAAACCTTCAATTCCTTCGATGTTTACGAAAACACCAAAATCAACAACACCAGTAGCAACACCTTCAACTACATCGCCAATTTTTAAGCTATCAAATCGTTCGTTCAAACCATCTTTGATAGCTTCTTTTTCGCTAAAGATTAGCTTATTAGTTTTGCGATCTGCGTCAAGGATTCGAACACTGATTGGTTTGTCGATAAGAACATTCAATCGGCTCAAAATCTCATCTTTGTCGCTCGCACCAACTCGTGGGTAGTGTTCTGCTGAAAGTTGTGATACAGGCAAGAATCCGCGGATTCCTTCGTATTCAACAAGCAAACCACCTCGGTTAGCATCAAATGGAACGATTTCAATAGTTTCACCGTTTTCCATTTTCGCAATAATTTCTTCCCAACCACGATCTTTCGCAGCTTTTCGAAGAGAAAGTAGCGACATTCCGTTGTCCATTTCTGTGTCAACAACGCTTGCTGTTACTGTTTCACCTTCAACAAGGTTTTTTGAATGACCAGCTTCTCGGCGAGGAACAAATCCAACACCTTTAGCGCCCAAGTCAATCAAGATTTCGTGCTTGCGAACTGAAAGAATTTTACCTTCAACAGTTTCGCCTTGGTTTAGTTGGTTTACGCTCTCTGGAGCAGACGCCAACAATTCGTCCATAGTTAGTTTTTTGGCTTCAGCCATTAGTCTTTAAGACTCCTTCCTTAATTGTATTTCTTTGAACATAGCTAAAATTAACCTGCCCAATAGATTGCTACCATTTTAACAGATTTTTAAAGTTTTTTCAAGCATTAAAACTAAAAAATAACCCTCGTTCTTGAAGGTTATTTTTTAATATATGATCTATTCCATATTTTCGTAATAATCCATAATTTGCCGACTCAAACCTTTTCTGAATTCAAGATAATCCGTATTATCGTGTGAATCTTGAACACCTCTATTTCCCCTATTAAGAATTGTTAGCGCTACAGGAGTATTTCCTCTATCAGTTGGTTGGCCAATAGTAAGACCTTTATATGGGTTAAAATCTTCATCCTTATCGTTCATATCAATAAGATCTTCTAGTTGCGCTTTACCTTCTTTGTTAGTTTTAACCAACCCCATAAAGCCAGCATGAGTAACAATATAATTGCCGTTATCCATTTTTAGCACAGATGAAATTGGTTCTTGCCCCGTATTTGCAACGTAATTTCCTGCACCAACAAGCCTTTGAAATAAAGTATCTTTATACGCATCAGCTGTAGCAACAAAACTTCTTTCCCTATAGCCGTGTCTAAGATCGTCAACAAGATTATCAAGGTTTGTTCCCATTTTGTCATATGTTAAATTACCGAATTTATCTACTTCTTTCTCTAAACGTTTCGGCTGAGTGTTAAATGAGTTGAAATTATTCACATTTCTCCTTAAAAAATATTAAAAAATTACGCTCTAATTATCCCCCCCCCCCGAACAGTTTTGTCAAATTTTTAGTTTTAGAATTTTTTCGAAGGTTGAATTTTTAACTTTTTCATCGTAAAATAGAATTATGATTATTGCGATAGATACGGGTGGAACAAAAACTTTATTAGCGGGATTTTCGAAAGAAGGAAAAGTTTTAAAGTCTTTCGAATTTGAAACGCCAAAATCAAAAGCAAAATACCTTGAAATCATCGAAAAAATTATCAAAAAGGAGTTTTCGAAAGAGTTGAAGAATAACCAAATTGAAGCAATTTCTTGCGCCGAACCAGGAATTATTAAAAATGAAACTATCGCATGGGCAAAAAATTTAGGTTGGACAAACTTTAAAATCAAAGATGAGCTTTCGAAAATCTTTCCGGAGCCTAAAATTCTAGTTGAAAATGATGCCAATCTTGCGGGTCTTTTCGAAAGTAAAAAATTCAAAAATAAAGCCCAAAATATTCTTTACGTAACACTTTCAACTGGTATTGGTTCGGGCATAATTATAGATGGAAAAATTAATCACGGCTTAAAAAATAGTGAGATTGGCCGAATTCCAATTGAATTTGATGGCCGAATTCGAGAATGGGAAGATTTTGCAAGCGCACGGGCAATTTTCAACGTTTATGGAAAATACGCCAAAGATATAACTAACCCACGACATTGGAAACATATCGCCGATAGAGTTGCGCGTGGTTTTTTGGTAATTATTCCAATAATTCAGCCTGAGGTTATTGTAGTTGGCGGTAGTTTGGGTGAAAATTTTGAAAAATTTGATCTATTTTTAAAGCGAATTCTAGCCGAAAATCTACCAAGTGGAATTGTTTGCCCAGAAATTATTAAGGCTGAAAAACCTCGAGAAGCCGTGATTTATGGCTGTTTTGAATTCGCAAAAAAGGCTCTAGATTTTTAGTATGAATCTAGATTTTGTTAAAACTTTACGCAAAGATTTTCCGCAATTCACTTTTAAAGAAAGTGATGATTTTCGTTGGTCAAAGCAAGAAAATACTATTTTCTTCGATCCAGATTCTTCACATTTTCATCTGTTAATTTTGCATGAATTATCACACGCACTTCTTGGCCACGAAAATTATTTTCTCGATATTGAACTTTTAAAAATGGAGTCCGAAGCTTGGGAATTCGCAAAAAACTCACTCGCAGTTCAATATGGAATTTGTTTTGACTCAAATTTTATCGAAGAAAAACTCGATACTTACCGAGATTGGCTCCACAAGAGGAGTTTGTGCCCAAATTGTCAGATAAACGGTTTTCAGCAGACAGACTTAAACTATAAATGTCCCGCCTGCGGTACTGTTTGGCAAGTTAACGATTCTAGGTTTAAAAACTTACGCAGAATAAAAAAATAAATCACGCTCTTTCGAAAACGTGATTTATTTTTATTTAAGCTACTCGAACTTCAATTTTTGATTCTTCAGATTCATCAATCATTGGAATTGGAGTTGAAGTTGAGGTAGTTGCGGGTCCACGACGACTAATACGTCCACCTTTTCGACCTGCAATTTTTGCAAGTTCATGGTTTGCAGCAAAACCACCAGTTGTTCCATTTTTACCACCTTTTTGTCCAATACGTGAATAAAAATCTTTACCGTATTTTGCTTTATTAGTTGCGGCCGCTTTTGCGCCACCAGCTTTAGTTCCAGCCATTTAATCTCCTTTATTTTTTAATTAAATCTAATCTTTTTTTGTTGATTATGTTTTTATTATAGCACAACATATGCTTTTTGTCAATATTTACATAAGGGCTTTTTTATTTTATTATAATATTTTTGTATTTCTAATCTGTTTATGTTATAATTTTTTTATGTTTTTTCGAATAAATAATAAGTTCTATCGTAAGTTGCCTAAGCAAATTTATATATTTTTCTTACCAAAATCAATAAAAACTAAGACACAAAATAAGGCGATTCTAGAGCTTCAAAAACAATTTTCGAATACTTTACCAAATTTTACCAAAAACGAGCTAGAAGAGTATAAAAATAGTATTATAAATGTAAAATTCTGGCACGGAACTGGAGGCTTTGAGTATGATTCCAGTAGAAATATTACACCAATTTTTGATAATATTTTAAAAAATGGATTTAAAACCCAGCAAGATGACTACTTAATTATTTATTCTAAAAAATTAAGTATGAAATCAATATCTCTAGTAAATAAAAGAATTATTGCTAGATGCTATGCGGATAATCATAATTTCAAGAATCCTAAAACTTTTCGTTTTGGCGATAGTATTTTTTGGATTGTGCGACATTACACAAAAATGTATATTCTAGCATATGCGATACTCGCTCCGCGTTCACTTGTAAATATTCTTAGTTGGAGAAAGAAAAATAAAATAAATTCAAAAAAATCTTGGAGCGGAAAAGTAAATAAATCTTGTAAAAATACATGGGAATCTTTTGAAAAATACTCTGATATTAAAGGCAATTTCCCAGTAATTATTGGCATTAAAAACCTAAACAAAACCGCAAAATTACCAAAAATATTTAGCGAAACTGAAATTCGTTCTTTAGAAGATATTCCTTTTGAAAATATTATTCACATAGAAATTCCTCTTGAAAGATATAATAAATTAAGTGATAAGATTCGAAAATATAACCAAAAAGTAAAAATATTCCCTATTGAATTAGGTGAATTATTTGAATACAAAAATTATAAATGAATTATAGCGCTACTCTTACTAGTATTTTTAAGACTAAAAATAAACAACGAAAAAACTCCACCGGTTAGGAGGAGTTTTTTATAATTCGGCACCGTGCTATTTTCCCGCTTTCGCAGTATGCTCGCCGCTACTGGGCTTAACTTCTGTGTTCGGAATGAGAACAGGTGTTTCCCCAGCGCCATGGGCACCGAAATAAGGTTTTGTGCTTCAACTCGCCACAAATTCCTAAGCGGTGAGCCAAAACCTCGTTTCGATGTCCTTGGTATTATTTGGTAATGCCAAGATTTTAGATTGACTAGCGATTATCCTTGATAATCACCAAACACTAGTTAAGTCTACCATATTCACGCTAATAATACAAGATTATTTTAGTGAATATGGACATAAAAAGGCGATTGGACTATTAGTACGCTTTGGCTAGCCTGTTACCAGGTTTACACCTTGCGCCTATCAAACAGATCATCTTTCTGTGTCCTCATGGGATTCCTAATCTTGGAGTCAGTTTCGCGCTTAATATGCTTTCAGCGCTTATCTTAACCGAACATAGCTACTCGACACTGCAGCAGGTGGCCACAATCGATACACCAGAGGTTCGTTCATCTCGGTCCTCTCGTACTAGAGACAAATCTCCTCAAGAATCCTTACGTCCATGCCGGATATAAACCGAACTGTCTCACGACGTTCTGAACCCAGCTCGCGTACC